>ERZ1740060.115-NODE-115-length-68057-cov-5.810506_pt1 | contig 68057 bp, 65 predicted proteins | sample MGYA00581743_ERZ1740060 | MGnify/ENA primary metagenome ERZ1740060 (study PRJEB43018, sample SAMN04849235) | marine metagenome | isolation source: floating plastic debris | place: Pacific Ocean | collected 2008-08-27 | study: EMG produced TPA metagenomics assembly... | reverse complement strand
CATGCTCCTCCAACGGCACCACTCCAATGGCACAGTTTTAGGGGGTCAAGACACAACGAACATCTGTTCCGAAGCCACCGTCATGCCCGCGAGATCATCGAAGAGTGGCGCATCGACTACAATCTGCATCGACCCCATACGAGCCTCCACGGGCGCACACCAAACGAGTTTGCAACACGGCTCCAAACGGACCGAAACGTGAACAAGGCTAGCTCATGAATGGGGACATTCAGGGGAGCAGGTCATCCGAATTCATGATTTCACACTCACTTTTTTGAGGAATTGACCAGTTCATAAAATTCAATAAACTTCTTGCAAATTGCATCTTTGGAAAACTCGCCGTCCCATTTTTCATACCCGGCTTTGGCCAAACGTCCCCGTGAAACAGGATTGCGCCGAAGAAATTCGAGGGCCTCCCGGAGTCGGGATGCGTCATCAACCGGAAAAATCAAACCGTTTTTCCCATCTGAGATCAACCAACTTGGGCCCTCAGAGGCCGCCGCAATTACCGGTACAGAAAGCGACCACGCCTCGATTACAACGTTCGACTACGGCGCATGGCGAGACGGAACCTCGCATACATCAGCTGCTGACAAAAGGGCCGCCTGGTCATCTCGCCAACCCAAGAAGCGCACACGATCGGTGATCCCTAGATGGACAGCTTTTTCGGATAGCGCGGCTCTTTCTACCCCGTCACCTGCCAGCCAAACGTAGACTTCTGATCGGTCCTTTATCGCATCCAAGAGGATGTCGAAGCCCTTAGATTTATGCAGACGACCGAGCGCGACGACCAAGAACGCGTCATCCGGCGTTTCCCAGTCACGGCGGTCGACAGCGGGCATCGGCGCCAACTCGCCAAAGTTGGATATCATAACTGCCCTATTCCTTGGCCAGCCTTCAGCTTTCATGTACTCGACGAGGTCAGGCGTATTGCCGATCAGCCAGTCGCAATTCCTGTAGTGCTTTAACCGGTAGTAGCCGCCCAAACGGCCAACGACAGTGTAGTTTCCCCGTGGAACGCGCCGCGCTGCTCTATCCATCCAGACGTTTATGACGTGCGGTTGATAGGCTTTTGCTGCGCGACGAAGCTGGAAACGTGCGAGCAGATCAGCCAGTCCTTTCGTGAAGTCGAGCTGAAGCGGCTCAACTCCCAATCTCCGCAGTTCTTCGGCACGATTTTCATCGGTTTTGATCACCACTCGCTGATCCAAGCCTCGTTGGCTCAGGGCACTGACAAGTTTGACAAAAAATCTCTCGGCTCCCCCCATGGGTTCACCAACAATAACCTGCATCACACGCAGTGGCCCGTTCTGAGCAGAGGGCTCCACGCTCATAGTGGAACCTCTACCAAGCTAATTCGGACAAAAGGACTAAGAGCGATAAGCAAAGGTCGTGAGGATGTCAATTTCGTTGAATGGCCGGCGTCTTGAACTTAAACACGTCGTTATACAGTTTCACTGATGGCAGTTGGCGCATGTGGCAATCGATTAGATTCGCAATCAACCCCACTTTATCCAGTACGCGCGAGTCATCCTATTGAGCAAAACAACGACCGAACTGCGCGCTTTTTCATATCGAGCGTCGGATCCAAGGAGCCTACCCGGTTCGGCTCCTCACCAAAGGCCCCTCACTGACGATGAACATAAGAATATCAATCAAGTAAGCGATGGTAATTCATTGCCTTGGTAGATAGGCAAAATTTCGTCGCTTTGTTTCCATCGATGAGTGCCCAACTGTTCTTGGGAATAGGGGATCGTTTGTCTTCGATTACTGATCATTGCCACCCATGCTGTGTTAATCTCGTATTCACCGGTTGCAGGCCGACCGACCTTCGTGCGAACAACCGAATGACATAAAGATTGAAGTAAATATATGCACTAGGCTAGCTACTAAATTTCCGCGTGACATCAAAATCTTGCACGTACATAAACAATACTCGCAATTAATCTACACTATCCTGTAATTTTTAATTTACCTGTAATATTTTTCTATTTTTGCGCTTTTGTATAGTCATTCTCTAAACTAATTTCTCAAAAAAAGAAATTATTTCATATTTTTTCATGTATTATAAAAATATATGTTTGACATTTATATTTAAGACTTCAAATTATAGTTATGATCAATATCAAAATGTTTGACATTTTTAAATTTTTTTATTATATTTTTTGTAAAAAAATTCCAATTACTGTATTTTTTTTCAATATCATCCGTCATAATGATATTAAGATATTGCATCCATTTTCTTACCTGAAATAATCTCATCCAAACCGGCGTTTTTCTACTAACGGCATTAAATATTTGCTTTATATAGCGGCGTCCAATCTCCTCTTTCTTGACATGCATTGTTATAATATAGGTTTTATTTGATAGTCTTATTAAGTCCAATACATCTTTTGATATTTTTGCATTTGGCTCTTTGAATTTGTTTAAAGCTTGCTCAATGATAACAATATTGTACTCTTTATTTGATAATTTAATTTTCTTTGAATCAAATCTTATTATTTCTTTTTCATAGTCTATATTAATATAATCTAACCTAAGACCATCGATAATCTTTGCAGATAATGTTGATTTACCAGCTCCAGACGGCGCTGCAATGATAACAAGTCTGTCTATGTTCATTTTTATTAACGTGATGTCCGCACATTTGTTGGTAAAAAAACGACCTGTCGGTTATCAACAAATCGTTTGATCGGCATCTTATGCGCTTAGTCAAATTTACAAAATGCCCGACAGCTTGCTCTGACAAACCGCCGGGCATCGGGAGGCAGTTGGCGATAAAGCCAGCTTGTCGTTTCTCGTTTCCTCTCGGCGCTAAACTGTGCCGCCTAGAGACCCTTCCAGCGTTGCCAGCTCCTGTCCCCCGGCCATGAGGTCTTGAAGCTCTTCAGGCGTGATCTGACCACGTTGGGCGGTGCCGAGCGTCTGGCCGCGGTTGAGCACTGTGAACCGGTCACCCACGGCCATGGCGTGGCGCACATTGTGGGTGATGAAGACCACGGCCACATCCTGCTTGCGTACCTTATCGATGGTGGCCAGAACGTTGGACGTCTGGCGAACGCCCAGAGCCGAGGTCGGCTCGTCGAGGATCAGCACCTTCGCCCCGAAGTGCACCGCGCGGGAGATCGCAACCGTCTGACGCTCGCCGCCTGACAGCGTACCGACCGCCTGGTCCGGCCCGCGCAGATTAATACCCATCTTGCGCATTTGTTCCATGGTTATGGCATTTGCCTTTTCATGGTCGAAGAAAGGCACGCCCACAACCTTCTTCACCGGCTCGTTACCCATGAAGAAGTTACGGCTGACGCTCATCAGCGGGATCATCGCCAAGTGCTGGTGCACCGTTGCGATGCCGGCATCCATGGCGTCGCGAGGGTTCTCGAAGTTCATTGGTTTGCCTTCGAAGTGGATTTCCCCCTTCGTCGGTTTGTGAACCCCTGACATCGTCTTGATGAAGGTCGACTTGCCGGCACCATTGTCGCCCAGAAGGCAATGACATTCGCCGGGATAGACATCCACCGAAACACCGGCGAGCGCGATCACCGAGCCGAAATGCTTCTCGATGTTCTTCATCTGGATGATGGGCGCGTGGGTTGTACGAGTGTTCATATCAACGCTCCCCTGTGATGAGGCGACGGATGTAAGTGTTGAGGATCACGGCGCCGAGCAGGATGACGCCGAGGAAGACCCGGAAGAGCGAGCTTTCAACACCAGCGAAGAACAAGCCCTGCTGGACCACCCCGAAGATGAGTGCTCCGAGCGCCGCCCCCAACACCTAGCCGTAGCCGCCCGTTAGGAGCGCACCACCGATCTCCACCGCGATTATGGCCTCGAACTCTTTGAGGAGGCCACGGTCAGCGCCCGCTGAGCCAAACTCAAAGATCTGACACATGGCGAACACGGTCGCGCAGAACGCGGTGAACATGAACATAAGGATCTTGACCCGGTTCACCGGAACACCCGAGTTGCGGGCGGACTCCGCATCACCGCCCGCCGCGAAGATCCAGTTGCCGAACCGTGTTTTGGTCAGAAGCACATGGCCAAAGATGACCAGAACAATCGCCCAGACGATCAGTGCCGGGATGCCATCGACAACAGGCTGGCCCTGACGGCTGCCGCGTTCGAACGTATCGATGAGCTCATTGTTGCCCAGCCAGACAAAGAACCACTCGCCGACATTGCCGCCAAACAGGCCGGCTAGCCAGTCGCCTTCGGCCGCCTCGCGGATGCCGCCAATGATGGTTTTGTTTTCGATTGTTTGCGGCAGGTAGATCGTGAAGCCGCGCAGAATAAACAGGAATGCCAGCGTCACGATGAAGCTCGGCAGACCGGTTCGGATGACGATGAAGCCGTTGAGTGCGCCAATCGCCAGGCAAATGGCGAAGGTGAGGATGATGACCAGCCACATCGGCCAACCGAAGGTCACCGACATGATAGCGGTGATCATGCCAGCAAAGCCGATCATTGAGCCGACGGACAGGTCGAATTCGCCGGCGATCATCAACAGGCAGGCGCCAACGGCGATGATCATGAACTGGGCCGAAACGATCGACCAGTTCATGACACCTTGCGCTGCAAACATGCCGCTGTCGAAGGCGAAGAGCAGGAAGAAGGTGAACACCGCGATGGTGCCAACAATGCCGCCAAGCTCTGGGCGGATGAGGGCCCTGCGAACGGCGGAGATTTCTTTGACGCGCTCATCGGCAGCGTCGGACGGAGAACCGGGTGTCTGAGTCGCCTCGGTCATGGTCTTCCCCTCAATGCGACGGAATCGGCTTGGCGAATTCCAACGGAGTGAAAATCTAAGCGCGGTTGGTCACCGCACTGGCCATGCGTGGGAGTGTTTGGGGGGGGGTGCACTCTGGCTGCCCCAAACGAAGTGGGGGCACCAAGTGGCGCCCCCGTATGTGTATCGCAGCTAGATCTTACCGGAACTCACCGGCATACTGCTCAATCTTCTCAAGCCCATCGGCAGTCACGAAGCCAGGGCCGGAGTTGATGTTGTTGCCAGGCAGAACGCCGTAGCGATCAAAGTTGGCTAGAACAACAACCGGCAGGTAGGCCTGCAGGAATGGTTGTTGGTCGATACCCCAAGCAATCGTGCCGTCCTTGATGGCTTGCACGATTTCGTCGCCAAGATCGAAGGTGCCGAAGTGGATGTCACCGGCCATGCCGTTCTCTTCCAAAGCCTGGATGGTCGGGTTTGCCGATACCGGGCCAAGGGTCAGGATGCCGTCGACGTCAGGATTTGCCGACAGGTAAGCCAGAACGCGGTTTTTGATTTCTGCCGGATCGGTGCCTGAATCCATCATGGAATCACCGAGTTCCACGCCAAGACCGTCGGCGTAGCCGCGGCAGCGCTCACCAACTGTCGGCTGCTGGATCGCGTGGTTGACACACAGGAAGTTGGTGACGCCTTCAGACGCGGCGCGCAGACCGGCTGCATAGCCAGCATCATATTCTGGCTGACCGACATACATCAGGGCGCCGACTTCGCGAGCCTGCTCAGGCGTGCCGGTGTTCATGATGATGACGTTGATGCCCTGATCGACAGCTTCGGAAATTGGGCCTTGGAGCACGTCGAAGTCAGCGAGCGTGGTGATAATGCCATTGGGGCCGGAAGCGGCGGCCTGCTCAATGATACGGGCCATATCGGCGATGTCACCGGTAGGCGGGTTGCGGTACTCGACTTCAACGCCAACCTGTTCACCAGCCAGCGCAATGCCGTTTTTGATGGTGTTCCACCAGCTGTCGGAATCAGGCGCGTGGCTGACGAGAACATAACGTTCGCCTTCAGCATGTGCCGCACCAGCCACCATAAACGGTGCTGACACCACCATGGCTGCAACGGCGACCGATTTCAGCAATGCATTCATTGTTATTCCTCCCAGATTTGCTCCATGGGCGGTTTGCTTTTGGTTGCGATCTACCGCCTCACCTCAGAGGGTAATCATGAATCATCAAATTTTGCAACCGCTTGCAAAATGCGCACAGCCGGCGCATGCTTATTTGACAAGCATGTCCAATCGCGGGAGGGCCTTCACCACCAAAAGGCCGGACGATAAATGCCAGTGACATTGAAAGAGGTTGCAGAGCGCGCTGGTGTTTCGCGCTCGGCGGTCTCACGTACCTTTACCCAAGGGGCTTCGGTCTCTGACAAAACACGGCGCAAGGTCGAGAAGGCCGCCGCCGAAATGGGTTATAGCCCCAATGCGCTGGCCTCGAGCCTGACGACAGGGCGTACGAAACTGATTGGCCTGGTCTCCAACAACTTCCACAATCCGATTTTTCTGGAAGTGTTCGACCTTTTTACGCAAGGCCTGCAGGAGCGCGGATTGCGCCCGCTTTTGGTCAATCTGACCAATGAAACCGATCCCGCTCACTCCCTTCAAATGCTGCGGCAGTATTCCGTGGACGGGGTTGTGGTTGCCTCCTCAACGCTCCCGCCGAGTTTTGCCGAAGCCTTCAAGGCGGCTGGAATGCCGGTTGTCCATTCCTTTGGGCGCTGGTCGACGTCGCCCGATGTGCATGTGGTTGGGATCGACAATGTGATGTGCGGGCGGATGGCGGCGGCAGCGCGCATCGAACGCGGATATCAGAAGGTTGCGTTTCTTGGCGGCCCGCAAAGTGCGACCTCCACACAGGACCGCCTGGCAGGTTTCCTTGATGCGCTCGAGGGCCGCTCGTCTATGCAGGTCAGATACACTTTCGCCGAAGCCTACTCCTTTGATGCCGGACGGGCCGAGATGCGCCGATTGATCGCGGAGGGCGAAGTCGCCGATGCCTATTTCTGTGGTGACGATGTGTTGTCGATCGGTGCACTGAGTGCCGTGCGCGATGCCGGCCTATCCGTTCCCGATGATGTCGCCATTATCGGGCTGAACGACATGGAGATGGCAGGCTGGCAGAACATCAATCTGACCACGATCCGTCAGCCGATCCGCGAAATCATCAACTCGTCGATTGAGCTTGTGGTTGCGCTGATCAACGAGCCGACCCGTTATCCTGAAGCGCGGCTTTTTCCGTGCAAGCTGGTGGAGCGGGGCACGCTACGCGCCCTGCCCCCAGTTAAACACTAACCAATCGCAGTCACTGAGTACGGAACATGGGTGGGCGGGCATCGACCCACGCGCCCTTATCCTTGGCCGAACCAACCGAGGCATAGACCGCAGCCATCGACCGCAAACCATCTTCGGCAAGCGGCAGATGCGCTGCTGCTTCCTTCACTGCGACGCCCTTGGCTGATGCGTGGATCGCATCGGCGAGATCAAGATAGATGTTGGCCACGGCCAGCGGAAAGCCTTCTGGATGAGCGATCGGCACCCGGCTGAGGCGCGCAGCCATGTCAGAAATTCCTGCCTCGCCCTTCTCGATGATCTCCGTGCGCCCGCCCAGCGGTGTCCACAGTGTCTGGTTTGGTTGCTCGGAGGCCCAACGCAGACCGCCCTTTTCCCCGAAGACCTGGATGTCGAGACCATGCTGACGACCCAGGGCGATGGTGGACGTCCAAAGCCGTCCGACCGCTCCCTTTTCGGTGCGAAAATTGACCATTGCATCGTCTTCCAGCACACGCCCCGGCACGGTGGACGCGAAGTCGGCCGACAGGTTGGTAACTTCATCGCCGAGGATGAAGCTCGCCAGATGCAGCGCGTGGATGCCGCAATCGGCCATCTGGCCTGAGACGCCAGCCTGCTCCGGATCATAGCGCCAGCGGACGCGCGGATTGTCGGCATCATCGCCAGCAGCGTGGTGGCCATGGCTGAAGTTGGCGACCACAGAGCGAATCGCGCCAAGCTCACCCGATGCCACCATGTGGCGCATATGTCGAATGATCGGATAGGCCGAATAGGCATAGTTCACCGCGCAGATGCGGCCCGAGGCTTCGGCGGTCCGCACGATGTCCTCGCCCTCCTCGACCGTCATGGTCATAGGCTTCTCACACAGCACATGAAAGCCGGCGTCGAGGAAAGCTTTGGTGATCTCATAGTGGGTGGCGTTGGGCGTGGCGACAGTGACCAGATCGATGCGATCCGGACGCGCCTTTTCGCCTTCCAGCATCTCCTGCCAATTGCCGTAGGCACGGTCTGCAGCGATACCAAGACGCTGGGCGTAGTCTTTGCCTCGCGCCGGATCATGGTCCAAGGCACCGGCATCAAAGGAGAACAGGCCGTCGGCAAGCGCGCCGAGCCTATGCGCCGGGCCAATCTGGCTGCCTTCGCCGCCACCGATCATGCCCCAGGACAAGCGTTTCATGGGCAGCGCTCCTTAGAAACCAATAGACTGGAGGTACGTGCGATTGAGCCGCGCATCGCCCAAGGAATCGGTATCCGGTAGCGTCGGATCGCAGTCCTGCTCGACCGTGCACCAGCCCTCAAACCCGGCGTCCAACAGCACCTGCCTGACCGCTGGAAAGTCGACATCGCCGTCGCCCAGATTGCAGAAGATGCCCTGCCCGCACGCCTCGTAAAAACCAGTGCCTTTGGCAATGACATCGGCCTTCACGACCGGGTCTATATCTTTGAAATGCACATAGGAAATGCGGCCTATGTGACGCTTCATGAAGGCAACCGGATCAAAGCCCGCATAGGAATGGTGACCTGTGTCGAAGCAGATTTTCAGGATGCTTTCGTCCACCTCATTCAGCAGACGTTCGAGCTCCGGCTCGAAGTCCATGAAGCCGGCGGCATGCGCGTGGATGCCAACTGTGAGCCCATACTCTTCCGTGCCCATCTTGGCGACCTGGGCGATGCGGTCGCGATAGGCCGACCACTCCGCCTGATCCATCTGCTCAGCAGCATCGGCCCGCCCGGCTGTCGGCGCACGGCGCGGTGAGATGGAGTCGATCAACACCAGGTGCTGAGCGCCATGTGCCTTCAGCGCCTTGCAGGTGCGCACAGACCCATCCAGCACATCATTCCATGCTGCGGGATCATGGAAGGGGCGGAACACCACGCCGCCAATCAAGGTCAGTGCATGTTCGGCCAACGCTTCGCGGAGCAGGGCTGGATCCTCCGGCATGAACCCAACGGGTCCAAGCTCGATACCCTTGTAGCCAGCCTCGGCGCATTCCTTCAGCACCGTGCGCCAAGGCGGATTACGTGGATCGTCGGCAAATTCCACACCCCAGGAACAGGGCGCATTGCCAATGCGGATGGTCATGAACGGAGGTCCTTCGTCAAAAGGTGGAAACACTTTGCCAGCTGCGCGCCTCAGAGGATGCGATGGCAGCGGCAATGATCTGGTTGACGACCATGCCATCGCGAAAAGTCGGCCACACAGCTTTGCCGGAATGGATGGCGGCGAGAAAGTCTCGCGCTTCGATAATGATCTGGTCCTGATAACCCGTGCCATGGCCGGGACCCTGGCAAAAGGGCTCATAGTCCGGGTGATCGGGCCCGGTCAGAATTTTGATAAAGCCACGCTCAGCGCCCGGACCCTCAGCCTGATAGAGCCAAAGTGCGTTCTGATCCTCCTGATCGAAACGGATCGCACCTTTGGTGCCATGGATCTCGTAGGCGTAGCCCATTTTGCGACCGGTCGCGATACGGCTGAAATGCATCTGACCCATCACACCGCTTTCAAACCGGCACATGAGTTGGGCCTGATCGTCATTGGTGACCTGCTCGGGGCCCGTCTCTCCTGGCCTTGTTTTGTGGACGGTTTCGACCTCGGCCATCACCTTCGTAATTGGGCCAAGCAAAGCCAGCGCGCAGTTGACCATATGAGGCGCAAGATCGCCCATTGTGCCGTTCGCCATACCGCGCGTGCGCCAATTGGCCGGCAGTTCGGGGTCCGCGAGGAAGTCTTCGGTGTGCTCGCCACGGAACCACGTCACGTCGCCGATCGCTCCGTCAGCGACCAGCTGACGAGCGTACTGCGTTGCCGGAGTGCGGACATAATTGAAGCCGACCATGTTAGCGACATCGGCCTTCTCGGCAGCTGCGACCATGGCCCGGCTGTCCTCAAGCGATGCGCCAAGAGGCTTTTCGCAGAGCACAGGTTTGCCGAGCGCGAAGGCGCGCTCAGCGATCTGGCGATGAGTAGACTGGGGCGAAGCAATGACAATGGCCTCAACGGACGCATCGTCGACAAGCTCCTGCCAGTTGGCAGTCGCCCGCTTGAAGCCAAAGGCGGCACGGTAACGCTCAGCTGACCCAGGTGTTGTGGCGCAAACCACTTCTAAAACCGGGCGCAAGGGCGTGTTGAAAACAGCGCCAACCGCTGCCATCGCCACCGCATGGGCCTTGCCCATATAGCCACCGCCGACAATTCCAACACCGATATCCGGCATGGGCACCCCCTGCAAACCGTCCGGTCATCGAAATTACTATTTGCAACCGGTTGCAAATCCAGTATCGTGAGATGCAACAAGACGCAATGGGCAAAAAGGGCATGAAGACCCGTTTCGCCTAGCCGGGGGAGATCAATGACCGCCAGCCCTACAGGTTCGGGTCCGCGCACCGTGCGGTTGACCACGGCTCAGGCCATCGTGCGCTATTTGGCCAACCAGTTTATCGAGATTGATGGCGTTGAAACCCGCCTTTGCGGCGGTGGTTTTGGCATTTTCGGGCACGGCAATGTGCCCTGCCTTGGGGAAGCCCTCTATCCGGTTCAGGACATCCTGCCGCTTTACCGCGGCCAGAATGAGCAGAGCATGGGTTTCGCGGCTGCAGCCTATGCCAAATACCATCTGCGCAAGCGTTTCATGTTCTGCACGGCGTCCGCCGGACCTGGCACCGCAAACCTGTTGACAGCATCCGCCCTCGCCCATGCCAACCGCCTGCCGATGCTGATGTTGTGCGGCGATACCTTCCTAACCCGCCTGCCCGACCCTGTGCTTCAGCAGCTGGAGCATTTCGGCAATCCGGCGCTTGGGCTTAACGACGCGTTCATAGCCGTCACGCGCTACTGGGATCGCATCACCCATCCTGCACAAATCATCCAATCGCTTCCTGCGGCGTTGGCGACGATGCTCGACCCGGCCGATTGCGGACCTGCGTTTCTGGGGCTTCCGCAGGATGTGCAGGGCTGGGCTTATGATTACCCCGAAGCGCTGTTTGAGAAGACGGTGCATCGCATCCGCCGCCAGACACCGGACGCGAACGAAATTGCCGACGCAGCTTCCATGCTGAAAAGTGCCCAGCGCCCGATGATCATCGCCGGCGGCGGCGTGCAGTATTCCGGCGCGGTGGCCGAGCTCACACTGTTCGCCGAAACGCACCAAATTCCAGTCGTTGAGACCATTGCTGGGCGAGCCAACATGCTGGCAACCCATCCTCTCAACATCGGTCCGATCGGCGTAACAGGGTCCGACAGTGCCAATGCCATCGCCGAACAAGCTGATGTCATTCTGGCCGTGGGGACGCGCCTTCAGGACTTCACAACAGGGTCTTGGACAGCCTTTGCCCATGACGCCGGGTTCATTGGCCTTAATGCCGCCCGACATGATGCCGGCAAGCATCTCTCCAGGCCTGTCGTTGGCGATGCCAAGCTCGGGCTTCTGGCTCTTGGCGATGCGCTTGGCGGTTACCAGACGCCTGAGGTTTGGACTGAACACGCCAAGTCAGAGCGGGCCAAGTGGGACGCCTATGTCGCGGACAATGTTTCCCATGGCGACAACAGGCCCAACTCCTACGCCCAAGCCATCGGCGTTGTGAACGAGTTCTGCGATCCACGGGACCGGGTGGTCACCGCGGCAGGCGGTCTGCCAGCGGAAGTGACAGCCAATTGGCGCACGCTCGACATTGGCACGGTAGACGTTGAGTTTGGCTTCTCTTGCATGGGCTATGAGATTGCCGGCGGCTGGGGCGCGCGCATCGCGCAGTCTGAAAGCGAGGCCGACAAAGACACCATCGTTTTCGTCGGCGACGGCTCCTATCTCCTCTTGAACTCCGACATCTACTCGTCGATTCTCACGGGCAAGAAGCTGATCATTCTGGTGCTCGACAATGGCGGCTTTGCCGTCATCAACAAGCTACAAAACAACACCGGCAATGAGAGCTTCAACAATCTGATCGCCGACTGTCCGACGGTGCCGGAGCCGACCTATGTCGACTTCGAGGCCCACGCGGCCTCCATGGGTGCGGTCGCTGAAACGGTATCAAACCCGTCGGAGTTTGGTGAGGCCTTCAAGCGCGCCAAGGCGGGCGACAAGACCCATGTCATCGTCATGAAAGTCGATGCCTATGAAGGCTGGACCACCGAAGGGCACACTTGGTGGGAAGTCGGGACACCTGAAGTGTCGGAGAGCGAAAAGGTCCGCGCCGCCCATACAGATTGGGAATCCACTCGCCCCAAACAGCGCAAAGGTGTGTGATGAAGAGCTTTTCCGCCCAAACCGCTGACCCAAAAACCGTCGTCGAAGAACTGCTTCAGGGCGGCGGCGCTGTGCGGCTCACCGGTCTCTTCTCGGCTGAGGATATTGCTGAAGCGCGCGCGATTATCATGGAGCACTCGCAGGCAGAGGCGGAGAAGGTCACGCACTTTCAGGGCGCTGCCGAAGAGAGCGGCAAGCTGAACTTACAGCGGCGCGTCTGGAACCTGCTTGCCAAGGGCGATGTTTTCGGTCGCATGGCGGCCCATCCGGTACTGATGGCCATCCTGCGCGAGTTCCTTGGCACTGAGTTCATCATGGGTTCCATCGCGGCGAACCGTATTTTGCCGGGCGGCCCGGGACAGGAGCCGCATGTCGATTACCCTTATTGGGATTTCCATGCGCCCGAAACGCATCCTGTGGGCCTCAACAGCTCGTTTCCGATGAACGCTCAGGTCTCAATCCTGCTTGACCCCTTCACCGAGGAAAGTGGCGCAACAGCCTACATGCCAGGCAGCCAAAAGGAATTGCGCTACCCTGGCGAGGGCGACCGCTTCTTCGAGCGCTGTGAGCGCATGCTGGGCGAACCTGGCGATGTGGCGCTCTTCTTTGGAGCGGCCTGGCATTGCGCCATGCCCAACCAGTCCAACCATGAACGCAGCGCCATCCTCATTCAGTATCTGCCCAAATGGGTGAAGCCGATGGAGGATATGCCGGCCGCCCTGCCCGCCTCCGTCTTGGATCAAGCAAGCTGGGACCTTCGTCAATTGCTGGGGCTGAACTACCCCTATCCGGAAGTTCTTGATCAGGCCGATGCCGGCAACACCGAAGGGCGTGTGCGGGCATGATCGACCTTTCGGGCAACAATTTTGTCATTGTCGGCCGCGCCGGGATGGACATCTACCCCGATCCTCCCGGCACCAAGACCGAAGAGGCAACGCATTTCTTCACCTGCCTTGGCGGGTCGTCGGCCAACATCGCGGTGGCCATCACAAAACAGGGTGGCAGCGCCTCACTTGTGACGCGTGTGTCAGATGATGCCGTTGGGCGTTTTGCCGTCAATGAACTCAAGAAGTACGGCATCGACCACAAGCATGTGACGCCTGTTGGTGGGGAAACGCGGACCTCGCTCGCGGTGGTGGAAAGCCGGGTTGAGGACCACCAGTCGGTCATCTACCGCAATGGCGCCGCCGATTTTCAGATGGCCGTCCAGGATGTCGAGGCGGTAGACTACAGTGCCTACACCGCGCTCATCACCACAGGCACCGTGTTCGCCGCAGAACCGTCGCGCACTGCAGCTTTTCGGGCGTTCGAGCTTGCCAAAGCGGCTGGACTGCCGCTGATTTTCGATATCGACTACCGCCCTTACAGTTGGCCATCACCAGAGGTCGCTGCGGAGGTTTACTCGCGCGCTGGCGCGATGTGCGACGTCATCATCGGCAATGATGTCGAGTTCGGTTTCATGGCTGGCGACTACGCCAAAGGCCGCGCAAAAGCCAAGGCCCTTGTCGATGGCGGCGCGCCGATCGCCGTTTACAAGATGGGCGAGAACGGCGCCATCACCTATACCCAGGATGGCGACATTGCGACCGGCATTTACCCGGCGAACGCGCTGAAACCAACGGGCGCTGGAGACAGTTTCATGGGCGGCTTTATCGCCGCGCTGGCTGCCGGCAAGAGCGTGAAAGAGGCCGTACTGCGTGGTTCAGCCTCCGCCTCCATGGTTGTTGCCCGCGTTGGCTGCGCACCGGCCATGCCAACAACAAAAGAGCTGGACGCGTTCTTGCGCGATCACCCCGGCCCCACAGTTCCCGATGCCGCCCAGGCGGACCAGACGGCGGCCTGAAAGGACAAGAGCGATGCACATCCCACCATTTGAGAACCACAACAAACCGATCGTCGATGCCGGCGACGCGGTGGTGCCGCTCAACTACTTCAACATTGTGAAGCTGAAGAAGGGCGAGAGCTTTTCCTATCAGGTGCCGGGCTACGAGACATGCATCGTACCAGCGACGGGAACATAGACCGTTTCCGTCGGCAATGAGAGCTATGCCGATATTGGCAAGCGCTCCATCGACGTCTGGGATGGCGAGCCTGAGGGCGTTTATGTGCCGACCGGCATGGAGGTCAGATTCACCTGCGACAGCGATGTGGCGGAAGTCTTCATTGCCGGTGCCAAGTTCGATCAAACGCTCGAACCGTTTACCGTGCGCTCGCATGAATTGGATATCGTGCAATACGGGTCCGACGACACAAAGACCCACCGCAAGATCAAGCACATTCTGGGTGGCCAGTACCATGATCGCGTGGGCCGGCTTTTGGTTTCTGAGCTTTACACCGTCGGTCAGGGCGGCTGGTCAGGCTTCCCGGCCCATAAGCACGATACGGATCGCTTGCCGGACGAAACGCGGCATGATGAGACCTACAATTTCCGCTTCCGGCCAAACTTCGGCTCCGGCGTTCAGATCCTTCAAAAGGACGAAAACAAGCCTGGCGAAGCTTTCCACATTGTCGACGGGTCAACCTTCCTGATCGACAAAGGCTACCACCCCTGCGCGGTAATGCCGGGGTATGAGATGTACTACTTCACCATCCTTGGCGGGCTCTCACAGCGCAGTCTGAAGCAATACTTTCAACCTGTTCACGCGCACCAGCTTCACACCATTCCTGGCATCATGGATATGGTCGCGAAATTCAAATGACCGGTGTCCATCGATGACGCTTGCGACACTGTCGGAGGTTCTCCACCCGGCCATGGCAGGTGGCTATGCCGTGCCTGGCTTGGTGTGTCTGGGCTGGGAGGATATGCGCGCCTATGCCATGGCGGCTGAGGCCGAAAAGGCACCGGTGATCCTGCAAGCCGGGCCGAGTTGCCGTGAGCACACGCCCCTGCCCGTTCTGGGCGCGATGTTTCGCTATCTGGCAGAAAGCGTCAGCGTGCCGGTGGTAGCGCATCTGGACCATGGCTACAGCGCGGAGGAATGTCGCGAGGCCGTCGACAGTGGTTTCTCATCGGTCATGTATGACGGTTCTCGCAAACCACTCGCTGACAACATTTCTGAGACGAAAGCGATCGCCGAGATGGCGCATCGTGCCGGCATCTCCTGCGAGGGTGAGATTGGTTTCGTCGGCTACTCAGGTGGGGAAGCTTCGGCCGGAACCGACCCCGATGAAGGAGCGAAATTCGCAAGCGAGACCGGCGTCGACGCGGTTGCGATCTCGGTCGGTAATGTGCATTTGCAGCAGGACCATGAAGGCGGGCTCGACGAACCGCGCATCCGGGCAATTGAAGCGGTGACCGACGTGCCGCTTGTCATCCATGGCGGATCGGGCGTGCCGCATGCGCAGCGCTTGGCACTCGCCCAAGGCTCCGCGATTGCCAAGTTCAACATCGGCACCGAGTTGCGAATGGCGTTCGGCAACGCCCTTCGAGATGCCGTCAACAGCGATATGGAGCGGTTTGACCGTGTGCAGATCTTGAAGGACACGCATCAACCTGTCTTCGAGGCCGCCCGCGCGGCGATCCGGTCGGTCGGCGCGAATGGAAAGGCAGCCTGATATGGTAAGGATTGGACTTCTGGGCTGTGGCAGGATCGGGCAGGTCCACGCTCTATCGATAGAGCAAGTGGGTGGTGCTCAGTTGGTCGCCGTTGCCGATGCCGTGCCTGAAGCCGCCGAGGCGGTTGCTGCGTCGTACGGCGCGGCCGTTCGATCCATCGATGCTGTCCTGACCTCCGGTGATGTGGACGCGGTGATCATCGGCACGCCGACGGATACGCACTACGACCTCATCCATCAAGCGGCGGCCAACGGCAAGGCGATCTTCTGCGAAAAGCCTGTCGATCTGGATACCGACCGTATTCGCGAGTGCGTTGCAGCAGTTGAGGCAACTGGCGTGCTTTTCATGGCCGGCTTCAACCGTCGGTTTGACCCCAACTTCGCATCAATGGCACAGCAAATCCGCGACGGCGTTATTGGGAACGTCGAGCTAGTAACGATCCTGTCACGCGACCCCTCCCCACCGCCTGTCTCTTACATTGAGCGCTCCGGCGGTCTGTTCCGGGACATGATGATCCATGACTTTGACATGGCGCGGTTCCTGCTCGGTGACGAGGTCGTCTCGGTCTCGGCAAGCGGCTCCTCTTTGGTTGATCCAGCCATTGGTGCGGTGGGCGATGTGGATACAGCGGCGGCAATTCTCACCACAGCGTCCGGCACCATCTGTCTGATTTCTATTTCTCGGCGGGCGACCTACGGCTTCGACTAGCGGGTGGTTGTTGACGGCTCTATTGGCCTGCTCCGAGCCGACAACCAATTGGAATCGACGGTGGAATTGGCAACCGGTGACGGCTTCCGACGCTCACCGACCCAGCACTTCTTTTTGGAGCGCTATGCAGAAGCCTACCGCCTGGAGATCGCGGCATTCATCGCAGCCATAGAGAATGGCGAGCCACCCTCTCCAACCATCGAAGATGGGTTGCGCGCCCAGATGATCGCCGATGCAGCCACTGTTGCGCATCAGGAAAGTCGAGTGGTTGCATTGGACAATGGCTAGGGCGTGTCTTTGGCTAAGGCATCCGCAAATACCTGGAAGACTGTGATCACGTAGGCAGCCAGACCTTCGGTGTGCTTGTCGAAGCTCACTTGATAACGCGGGTCGGCTTCATAAAGCGCCGCCAATCGACCTAGATGTTCGGCATCGCAGGGGTAAAACCAACGATCAATGAGGTCGCGGTAGCCCTCAATCGCCGACCAGGCATCGGGATGATCAAACTCCCGACCAGAACGCATGGCTTCTGCCAGGTCATCTAAGGCGGCGGCATTTTCGTCCTTATAGCTCTGCCACTCTTGGGATGAATAGGCTTTCGTGCGATCCTGGGCGATGGACCAGATATCGGTGCTCCCCCAGCGGTCACGCGCTTCTTTTTCCAGGACTTTCGCTTCAAAGCCGTCAAACAAATCTGCCATGGCCATCTCTTTTGGATTTGGATTCTCGATCTCGGCAAGTGCCCGATCGATGCTGGCCACCAAAGCTTTGTGCTCCTTGATCGTCTTCTTCAGCCCGTCGCGCTGTTTAATGAGCGCGGCGCGGCGATCGAAGCCGGGATCATCGAGGAGGAGGCGGATGTCAGACAGCGGTAGGCCCATCGCGCTGTGCACAAGGATCGTGTGCAAGCGCTGAAGGCTGTCGCTGTCATAGAGCCGTCGCCCGCTGCCGGAGCGGGTCGCAGGCGATAGGAGGCCGATCTCGTCGTAATGGTGCAGACTGCGCACCGAAACGCCGGAGATACGGGCTACCTCGCCAACCGAAAGAAGCTTTAGGCGTGCCATGGCAGGCCTTTTGCAACCTCACATCGCGTAAGGTTCAAGCCTTTTCTTCGGAAAACCTGGCCAGCGGGTCGAACACTGGCTTTTAACCGCTAGAAAGTGATTCCGCGATCGCACGAAAGACCTCAACAGTCTCATGGTCATGGAGGTCAAAATCCGGGTCAGCGCTCGTCTTGACGATCACGATCTGATGGCGTGGATGGATATAGATGTACTGTCCCCAGATGCCGATGGCGAGGTAATCGCCTTGCGGGTTCTCAGGGATCCACCAGTGATAGCCATAGCCAAACGTCCAGAAGGAATGTGGGTTTTCGCCGGGTTGGAGGTGCGGTCCTTCGGGAGTGATGGTGTCGTTGATCCATTCGGCAGGGATGATCTGAACGCCGTCGCGTGCGCCACCTTGCAGATAAAGCTGCCCGAACCGGCCATAGTCGCGCAGCGTGGCGTTCAGGCAGCAAAGCGGTAGAACCTCACCGTTGCGACCGGTGTTCCAGTAGGCGTCGGCCTCAGCGCCCATCGGACCCCACAGCCGTTCTTCCAAAAACGCGTCGATGGTGGTGCCCGTAGCCCCTTCGAGCGCCAGGCCGAGGGCTATGCTGTCGGAACTGATGTACTCATTGTAGATTCCCGGCGTCCGTATGGCTTCCTGATCGGCAAGTGTTTCGACAAGCGTCGTCCCCGTCGCAAAGCCGATGAACAACTGATTCACATCGGACATTAGGCTGTCATAGTCTTCATCGAACCCGATGCCGGACGACATGGTTAGGACATCGATGAGTGGGACGGCGCCATAAGCCGTGCCTTCAAGCTCCGGTGCGAAGGTTTCTATCGGCGCCTCAATGTCCTCGATAAGCCCGTCGCCGACGGCAATCCCCACCAGTGCTGACAACACGGACTTGGCCACCGACCAAGATGCAAAACGCGCATTTTCGTCCGCCCCCAGATAGTAGGCCTCATGGACGATCTGTGCATTGTGAAGCACCAGAAGCCCAGTGGTTTGGGAGCGCTCCAAAAAGGCCGGCAAACTTTGTCGCTCGCCGTTGAAGGGATACGTTTCGGTGAGCCTCCGTTCATTTCGTGGCAGGTCCCAAACATCTCCCTTCCGAGCAACAGGCTCGTAGGGAAAGACGGCATCCATGTTGCGGAAGTTCTCAACGCGGTAGTCTTCAGCGAATAGAGTTATGCCGGCCCAATAGGGACTGTTGCGCAACCAGATGTAGCCGCCGGCTGCCGCCAGTCCGAGGCAAAGCAGGACGACAAAAATCAAGCGGAAAACAGCGCTCTTGGTCATGGCTTCCTTTTGAAACTATCAGCGGTCCAGCGGCGGAATCCGACAATTAGTGGAAGCTGTTGAGCATAATTTCGAGATCGGGTCTGCGCGTAAGCAAGGCGCCGGTTCGGTGCACCCCTGATGCGCGACGTCAGCCCATCCGGTGGCTAAACCAGATGCTGCGCGATGGCCGCGGCGAGCTTTGCGTTGTTCTTCACCAGAGCGATGTTGCTCGTAAGGCTTCGTCCCTGTGTAAGTTCGACAATGCGGCCCAACAGGTAGGGCGTGACGTCTTTGCCGCTGACGCATTCGCGCTCCATATCGGCCTGCGCCGCTTCGATGTAGGTGTTCATCTCCGCTTGTGGGATTTCGCTTTCGTGCGGAATTGGATTGGCAACGAGCATGCCGCCATCAACGCTGAGCCGATCGCGCTGCTGTTGAAAAGCCGCGATGGCCTCGGCGGTGTCGACCCGCAGCGGCGCGTCCAGTCCCGACTCACGCGACCAGAAGGCGGGCATTGCATCCGTCTGGTACCCCACAACCGGGACGCCCTGCGTTTCAAGAACTTCCAGCGTCTTCGGGATATCGAGGATCGCCTTGGCGCCTGCTGCGACCACGATGACGCTAGTACGGCCAAGCTCCATCAGATCGGCGGAGATGTCGAAGCTCTCTGACGCACCCTTGTGCACGCCGCCAATGCCGCCAGTGGCGAAGACCCTGATACCGGCCATCTCGGCGATCATCATGGTGGCCGCCACGGTGGTTCCAGCGCTTTCGCCTTCCGAGATCGCGAAGGCGAGATCAGCACGCGAAACCTTTCGCGCGCTCTTGATCTGGGCAAGCTGCTCACGCTCGTTTTCTGTAAGGCCGACCTTCACACGCCCGTCGATTACGGCGATTGTTGCGGGAACCGCGCCGCCATCGGCGATGACGCCTTCCACCATAGTCGCCATTTCTAGGTTCTGCGGAAACGGCATGCCATGGGTGATGATGGTGCTTTCCAGAGCGACCACCGGCCGCCCCTCCTTCAGGGCCGACGCCACATCGGGATGGAGATCAAACGCGACGGGGAGATCATTGGTGGTCATTCAGGTCTAGCTTTCTGGTTTCTTCTGGGCGTGTCTGTTGGCCTGCTCGTGCAGCCAATCGGCTGAGAGTTCGGGGCGGACATCAAGCTCTGATTGGACGGTCAGGCCGGCAAGGAGAGCACCGATCTCGGCCGCGCGTTCCAAGCTTTCCCCACGCACCAATCCATGGAGCGTCGCGGAAATTAATGCATCCCCGGCGCCGGTGACATCAACAGGCTCGGCGCTGATGGCTGGTTGATGGCTGACGCTGCCCTGTGTTCCCACGAGATGGCCCTCGGAACCCATTGTCAGAACCACGTTCGCCGCGCCGCGTGCGAGCAAGCCCTGCACCAGTTCACCTGGCGCCGCTGAGGACCGTCCCAGCAGTGCTCCCGACTCATCCAGATTGGTGAAGAGCACATCGATCCCCGTCAGATCGTTGGGCAACCGTCCGGCTTTGGGCATGGAGACCGTGTCGACGGCCAAGCGAACGGAAAGGTTCCGGCAGGACTGAAGCAGCAGGTGCAGTGTATCGGTCGGCAGATTGCACTCGGCGAACACCCATGCCTGGTCAGCAAGTGAAGGCCAAACCGATTCCAGACCTTCAGGGGTCAGGCTGTCCAAGATGTCCATTGCCGCGGCAGCGGAGAAGAGTTCGCCATCGTCACTAAGTATGGCGGCATACTCCGCTGTCGGCAGGTCTGGCGAGACCGTGACGTGATCCATGCGCACGCCGAGGTCCTGCATATGATCACGGATGACCTCTCCGGCGACGTCATCGCCAAGGGCTGAGACCAGCGACACCGAATATCCCAATCGGGCAAGGTTTTCAGCCACGTTACGCGCAACGCCGCCATAGCTTACGGTGAGCGATGCGGGATTCGACGTGCGCGGCAGGATCGCGCGCTTAGACCGATACTTGCGGTTGATCACTGCCCCGCCAATGCAGGCAATGGCCGGGTGCGTCGGGCTGCTCAAAGGGCGGTCTGTCTGCGGCACGAGGTCGGTGTTGAAAGGAACGGCACCATGGCCTTTTAATCCAACTTGTAGAGCCGCACCGCGTTCTGTGAGGCGATCTTTGCCCGCTCATCGGGCGACAGGTCCGACAGGATGGTGCGGGTCATGGCAATCCATTGGGGTAGATCAGAGGTGATGTTCACCACCGGCCAATCACTGCCCCACACCATGCGGTCTGGGCCGAAGACCTCAAGAACAAGATCGACGTAGGGCCGGATGGCTTCCAGCGTGGCGTTCTGCGGGTCGCAATAGGCCAGGATGCCGGAGAGCTTACAATGCACGTTGGGCAAATCAGCCAGCGCCTTAGTGCCCGAACGCCAGGGATCAAGGGCACCGCCAGCAATGTCCGGCACGCCGCAATGGTCCAGAACCAGAGTTGTGTTGTCACAGGCCATGGCGAGGTCGCGCGCAATAGGCAGCTGACGGGCGAGAAAACACATGTCGAATGTCTTGCCCGCATCGCCAATCCGGCGGACATTCGCCCGAAAGGTTTGTGTCTGGGAAACCCCATCTTCGATTTCGTGAAGAATGCGCCTGAAGCCTACAATACCGAGAGAGTCAGCGGATTCCAGATCAGCCTGGAACCCGTCTTCGCTTTCCGGGCGGATGGTGGCGATCAGTCCTGCAATGTCACTGCCTGACTGCCGCGCAAAGTTAGCGATGAAAGGCGCTTCCTCGCGCCATCGATCATCATCGACGGCCACCTCCATGAAAACCGTGCGCTCGACACCTAACCCCGTGGTCAACGCCTTGTAGTCATCCAATGTGAAGGCACGACCGGCCAACGCATCAACGCCAGCCGCCCAGCCATAGGGAAGCTTGTCGGGATAGAGCAGATGCTGGTGGGTATCGAGCAACGGCAGCATGGAGGTTTCCTTGGGCCCTTAATCTTATGGGGCCATCGACCATAGAGGGCTGGCCATTGTCCAGCCCGCCGCGCCCCACCTTACCGCACCTCAGACGTTATCTTGGAGCTTCAGCTAGGTTTAGGCTGAACTTCTTAGCGCAGGACAAGCACCGAGCAGGTTGAGCGCCGAACAACGCGACTGGTCGTCGAGCCGAGCGCATAGTCCACCGCGCCGGGAGCCTGCGAACCAATAAGGATGAGATCGTGCCCGTTGGCTTTGGCGAAGTTCACGATCTCCAGGCCTGGCTTGCCGTTCGTGACCTCGCAATCAACATCGTCGGCACCTTCAGCGACGGCCTCCAACTTCTTTCGGATGGCATCGCTTAGATGGTTTTCGGACTTGACGGTGACGAACTCAGCGACAAAGCCCGGGATACTCTCCAGAACGGTCAGAAGTGTGATGCGACCGCCCGGGGCGAGCATCTCGCGCGCCTTGGCGAGTTTCGGCGCGATCAGCGTTTCATGGTCGAGAGCCACGGGGATGAGAATATTCTTGTACATGCATTCCTCCGTCTATGCGGGATTGCCTTTTTAGGAGAACCAGTGGGCCAGCAGAGCCATTCCGCCAGCGATGAAAAGGGCGATAAAGACCGTTTGCACGGTGATGGCAGCGACCGCCGCGCCACCCACCTGGGTGACATCGGACAGGTTGGTTTTGATGCCGACAGCGGCGATTGCAATCAGGAGCATCCATCCGGATGCTGTTGCCAGCACGCTTTGAAGAACCTCTGGAACATCAAAGAAGGAGTTGATCGCTGCCAGCACAATGAAGGCGATCACGAAGGTTGGAAGGAGCGGCGTACGTTTGCCGCTGGCATCCACCTCCCCTGGCGCGAACCTCCGTGCGAGCAACGCAATACACAGAACGGTCGGGGCGAGCATGGACACGCGCAGAAGCTTGACCAGTGTGGCGATCTCACCTGTCTCGGCGTACACCGAGAAACCCGCGCCCACCACCTGCGCAACATCATGAATGGCCGCCCCGAAGAAGATGCCCGCTGTTCGGTCGTCGACGCCCATGGCCCCTGTGATGAGCGGATAGAGCACCATCGCAACCGTTGAGAGAACCGTCACACCGACAATGGTGAAGACCAACCGATCTTCTGACTTTTCATCCTTGGGCAACACGGATGCAATGGCGATGGCAGCCGACGCTCCGCAGATCGCCACCGCGCCTGAGGAAAGCACCGCGAAACGCGCCTTGGCATTTGTCCTTCTCGCCAGAAGCAGGCCGAAACCGATTGTCGCCGCGATGCTGAGTGCAAGAAGCGAAACCATCGCCCAACCCAGTTCGGCGACCATGTCGAAGCTGATCCGTGCACCGAGAAGGGCCACGCCGATACGCAGCACTGGTTTGGCGCCAAACGCGATCCCGGGCTTGAGCGCGGGCACAGTGTTCACCCGATTGATAGCGAGCCCAAAAACGAGAGCCAGCAGCATGGCAGGAAAGATGCTGTTGTCGGCGACCAGTTGGCTGACGGCAGCCACCAGCACGGCCAAGGCCAGACCTGGGACAACGCCTAGAGCATGTTGGGACCCGGATATCGCCTGCTCAACCAGTGTGCGAGGTTGGGAACGCTCGTCAACGGTTTGATCGGATGAGATATCGCCAGTCATCGTGCCGCTTGCCTCGCAGCCAGCAAGTTATCCGACGATGAGGCAAGCTCGATAACACGATCGACATAGGCTCTCGGAACAGCAATGCCCTCACGCTCGGCCTTTGCGCGCAGACCTTCCCGCCGGTCGCCCGGCACGCGTGCCCCCTCAAATCCATCAAGCAAGGAGAGCAAACCTTCCAGCCTAGGGGCAAAATCCACATCATGAGGCGGCTTCATCAGCAGCAAGAACTGACCGACGTCTGGCGGCGGTCCGTCTGGTGTAAAAAAGCTCGACACGTCTTTGCTCAGCGATGAACCTGTCATCAGGACAGCGAGGATTTCCACCATCAAGGCCAGCGACGTACCCTTGGCCTCGCCAATGGGTACCATGGTGCCTGCCAGGCCTTTGGCTGGATCCGTGGTCGGCCGCCCTGCTGGATCGACCGCCCACCCCTCCGGGATTGGTTGACCGGTTTTGTGAGCATGCATGACCTTCCCACGCGCCACTTTGCTGAGTGACAAATCGATGACGAGCGGCGCTCGTCCTGAACACGGGGCGGCGAAAGCAATCGGGTTGGTACCGTAAAGTGGCTGACTTGCCCCCCACGGCGCGATGGCCGCTGGCGCATTGGCAACCATGAAACCAACAAGCCCGTGTTCGGCGATCCGGCGCACTTGGACTGACAGGGCTCCACAATGGTGGGAATGAGCGACCGCCACTGAAGCCACGCCCATCTCGGCGGCCAGCGCACTGCCTTGCTCGATTGCCGCATCAAGTGCGGGATAGGCAAAGCCGTGTTCAGCGTCGACTTGCATCGCGGCGGGAGCTGTTCGCTGGATCTTTGGCTCGGCGGCGGGGTTGATTTTGCCGCTGCGAACCTGCGCGATGTAGTCGTCGACGCGCGAAAATCCGTGGCCTGCCTGGCCTTCCATCTCCGCTTCAACAAGAGCGTCGCTCACGCTCAATGCAGCGCCATGTGACACGCCATTGGCCGAGAACGCATCGGTCAGAAGCGTTTTGGCATCATCAATGGAAAGCTGAACGGTTGCCGACATGAAGCGTGAGACCAAAGAGGGCGCGCAACCAGGAGCAAGAGGCTGCGCGCCATCCTTTCTTTAGGCGCTGCGATAGAGCTTGGTCATCGAGAACTCCCGATGGCCTAGCGCTTCGGCAGCCGTGTTTCGGCCATTGGCAGTGCGACGGATCATTTCGATCAGCGCGTCGCCGGCCTCATCGATGGTCTGATCGCGTCGCAAAATGCCCGAGACATCCACATCCACATGCTCACCCATTGTGCGCACGGTGCGCGGGTTGGCGGTGATCTTGATGACCGGGACAATCGGGTTGCCGACCACATTGCCCTGCCCGGTTGGGAAGGTGTGGATGACGGCACCGCCAGCGGCCATCAGGGTTACGCATTCTGCGGCCGCGGACGAGGAGTCCATGAAGTAGAGTCCATCGCCTGATTTTGGCGGCTCAGCAGGTTCCAAAATGTCGATGTACTGTGAGGTGCGACCGATCTTTTCCAGATTGCCGAGGGCCTTTTCTTCGATCGTCGTCAGGCCGCCTTCAATGTTGCCCTTTGTCGGCTGGCTATCGGACAGATCGTCGGTCTGGTGGGCGAAGATCACGTCATCCTGGTAGGACTTCCACATGGCGTACCAGCGCTCACCAACTTCTTCGTTGATCGCGCGCTTCTGGCAGATGTGCTCAGCACCGGTGATCTCCGATGTTTCACCAAAGAAACCGGTGATGCCTTCCGGCAGGAGCTTGTCGTACATGTTTCCAACCGTCGGGCAGGAGCCCAGACCGGTGGTGGTGTCGCTCTCACCGCACTTGGTGGAAACCCAAAGCTCCTTGATCGAGCACTCTTCGCGTTGGATCTCCGAGGCCTGATGGACGAACTCTTTGGCAGCCCAGGAGGCGGCGCGGATCGTTTCCAGATCGCCTTTCTGCTCGATGGAGAACTCAGCCACGGGCTTGCCGGTTTCGCGGATGCCGTCAGCGATGCGTTTGGTCCAGCCCGGTTCAATGCCGATGACGACAACCGAGTGGACGTTCGGGTTCGCGCCGGTGCCGATGATCGTGCGGAAATGAAGCTCAAGGTCTTCACCAAACTGCAAGCGGCCATAGGCATGTGGAATGGCCAGCGTGCCCTTGATGTTGTTCGCCACCGCCTCGCAAGCCGCGTTGGAGATGTCGTCAACCGGCAGGATGAGCACATGGTTGCGCACGCCCACACGGCCGTTCTCGCGCCGGTAGCCGTGGAAAGTGATGTTGGAGTATTTCGATGCCATCGTCGCGGTTCCTTACCAGCGCTTGGTTTTGCAGTTGTGGGTGTGCAAGTGCTCGCCCTGACCGATGTCAGCGATGATTTTGCCGATGTCCTCGCCATACTTCATCGCCGTGTCGCCGTCCTTCAGATCGACGAGCGCGATCTTGTGGCCGATGGGCACATCGTGTTTCGCAGTGAGGCGGAAAGTGGAGTTGTCGTGGGTAATGCAGCACAGCATGTCCGTGCCTGCCTTAAGCCCCTCAACCACGACCACACCGACATTGTCGGCCTTTTCGTGGACAAGCAGATGGGGGATTTCGGACATTTTGGTCTCCTAATGGACGGGTTTGAGAATGATTTTGGGAGCGGCAACGCGCCCCTCACGAATGTCTTGAAAGGCGCGTGCACCATCGGAAAGTGAGCGCTTTTCCGTCCAGTTGAGTGGACCAAGGCGATCATCGAAGATGGCGGCGCAGGTGTCGCGAAAGTCCTGCATCGTGTAGGTGTAGGTGCCGATGAAGGTGATCTCTTGCAGCGTGATACGGCGGATATCCAGGCCTCCATCGGCGCTGCCCAGACCGATGTGCATGATGACCCCGCCCGGACTCACCAGGGCAGAAGCGGCCGCGCGCGTCGCGGTATAACCGACCGCATCGACAACGAGCGGGACGGTACCATCTACGGGGACATTGTTTATCGTGATGTTACACGTCTCGGTCAGATAGGTAGCGCGTTCAGCATTGGGTTCGGCCAATGTCACTTGCTCGACGCCCATGGCGCGCAAGGCGAGCACAGCAGCCAAACCAATGGCTCCGCCGCCGATGACGTGCGCGCGGCGTTCATCAGCTGGGTGAAGGGCCTCAAGTCCCAGCCGCGCTGCATGCCAGCTGACCGCGATCGGCTCAGCCAAAGCAGCTTTATCAAGGCTTACATCGTCGGGCACCGTTACAAGGTTCGTCAGCGGCAGCGCCACATAACCTGCGAATGCACCTTCGCGGGGCGGCATGGAAATGATCTGGCGTGCGGGACAGAGGTTTTCGCGGCCTGATTGGCTTGCATGGCTTGTGGGGTCGGTGACGAGCGGGTTGATCGTCACCCGGCGACCGACATTCGGGCCCGCAACGACTGTCCCAGCCGCCTCGTGCCCCAGGATTAGCGGCGCCGGGCGACGTTCATCGTGGCCCAAAAAGGCGTGCATGTCCGATCCGCAAATGCCGACGCTCTCAACCCGGATGAGCGCTTCGCCTTCCCCCAATACGGGGGCATCAGCGTCACGATAGTCCAGGCTTTCTGGGGCGGTGTAGACAAGGGCTTTCATTTCGCCGTGTAGCCCCCATCCAACATGAGGGTCTGACCGGTCACATAATCGGAAGCCGGTGAGCACAGGAAAAGCAGCGGGCCGTCCAGGTCCTCCGCTTCGCCATTGCGTCCAATGCAGGTCTGATCGGCGTTGCGCTTAGCACGCTCTGGATCACCAAATACTTGGGCAGTCAGCTCGGTTTTAAAGAAACCAGGCCCGATGGCATTGGTCGTGACCCCAGCCCCCGACCAGGCCTCGGCCATTGCGCGCGTTAGTTGCCCAATACCGCCTTTGGATGCGCCGTATGCGATCCCGCCGGGAAAGGCGCGGAACGTCTGAAGGGAGGCGAACAGCACGATCCGACCCCACCCGGAGGAACGCATGGCGGGAACCAGCAACTGGCTGAAAAAGAATGGTGCTGAGAGGTTGATCGCAAGCGTGCGGTCCCACCCTTCAGGCGTCACATCGTCGGCCGGTTCGCGGGTGTTGAGCCCTGCTGCATGGACGACAATGTCGGGCGGCCCGAAAGGCTCGGCGGCTTTTTCAGCCAGATCGGAAAGGCCATCGCGCTCTGCCACATCACCAACGAGCGCATGCGTGTCGCCCCCCGTCTCGTGCTGCCAGGCATCCAGCGCCTCTTTGCGACGAGCAAGGCCGACAACCTTGGCGCCGGCTTCTGCCAAGACAGTGGCGGCTCGTCGGCCGAGGCCAGAGCTGGCGCCGGTAACGCACGCCACTCGCCCAGAAACACTGAAAAGGGCGGCGCCATCAGACATCAGCTGTGAGGTCAAACTCTTGGTCTGGGAAATACTTCTTCAGCCGGATATCGGCCGTGCGCGCATGGCCTTCCATGCCTTCTAGGCGGGAGATGCGGGCTGTCGCTTCTGCAATAGGGCGCGCACCATCGCGCGTCGCCCGCTGCCAAGTGACGATCTTCATGAACTTATGAACTGACAGACCACCGGTGTAGGACGCAGCGCCTGACGTCGGCAGCACATGGTTGGTGCCGGACGCCTTATCGCCAAAGGCCACCGTTGTTTCCTCGCCCAGGAACAGCGAGCCGTAACAGGCGAGGCGTTCCAGCCACCAGTCCAGGTCATCGGCCTGCACCGTCAAATGTTCCGGTGCATAGGCATCAGACGTCGCGGCCATCTCCTCGCGGTCCGCGCAAAGGATGACCTCGGCATAGTCACGCCAAGCAGCTGTCGCATTGTCGCGATTGACCTGCGGCAGCGCATCAATAAGCGTTGGCACCAGCCGCATGACCTCCTCGGCCAGTGGACGGTCATCCGTGACCAGCCAAACCGGTGAGTTGTAGCCATGCTCAGCCTGACCGACGAGATCGGCGGCGACAATCATCGGATCGGCGCTCTTGTCGGCGAGGATGAGGCTATCGGTCGGGCCAGCGAACATATCGATGCCGACACGGCCGAACAGGATACGCTTGGCCTCGGCGACAAACTGGTTGCCAGGGCCGACAAGAATGTTCGCTTTTGGTAGGCCAAACAGGCCGAACGTCATTGCGGCGACGCCCTGGACCCCACCCATGGCCAAGATCTTGTCGGCACCGCAGACATGCGCCGTGTAGACAATTGCCGGATTGACGCCGACCCCCGGGCGTGGCGGCGAGCAGGCAACGATGTGATCGCAGCCTGCGACCTTGGCGGTGGTCACCGTCATGATCGCGCTGGCAATGTGGCTGTAACGCCCACCAGGGATGTAACAACCGGCTGCATCAATCGGGATGCTCTTCTGACCCGCGGTGAGTCCTGGAACAATCTCCACCTCTACATCGCTGATGTTCTTCTTCTGGGCCTCGGCGAATTTCTTCACATTGGCGTTGGCAAACTCGATGTCGCGTTTCAGCTTCTTCGGGACCTTAGCGCTCGCTTCGGCGATATCAGCCTCACTGAGCAGAACCGCCCCGTCATACTTGTCGAACTTCGCCGCGTACTCGCGCGCCTTCTCATCGCCGCCAGCCTCGATATCGTCGAGGATCGACTGCACGATCTTGTGCGTGTCGCTTGCATCGCTCTCAGACGTTAGCGTTGCTTTCTTGAGGTACTCAACGGTCATTCTGAGCGGTCCTATCGGTTGATCTCTGGAAGCAGCGACGTGGAAAACGCCGGGATGTAGGCGATCATCAACGTCACGATCAGCATGAAGAAAACGAAGGGGATGGCGCGGTAGGCAATCTTGAGTATCGACTCGCCGGTTATGCCCGACACCACAAAGAGGTTGAGCCCAAGGGGCGGCGTAATGAAGCCCACGCCGAGCGCCGTGATCATCATGATGCAGAACTGAACCTGGTTCATCTCGATCTCCTGCGCGAGCGGCCAGAGGATCGGTGCCAGGATCACGATGTTCGGGGTGGTTTCCATCACGCAGCCAGCTGCGATCAGGATGATCACCATCATCAAGATGAGGATGTATTCGTTCTCGCTGACCGATGTCAGCGCGCCGACAAACCCTTGAGGCACGCCGATAATGGCGAGCGCTTCTGCCAGCGGGATGGAGAAGGCGATGATCGGCAAAATCACGCCGTTCACCTTCGCCGAGGAGACCAGCATCGCGGGGAAATCGGAGAACTTCAGCGTGCCGATGATGAAGCCGATGGCGATGGTGACGACCACGGCGACAGCGCCAGCCTCAGTCGGCGTCAGCCGGCCTGAGAAAATGCCGTAGAAGATGATGCCGGGCACCAGGAAGGCATACCAACCTGATTTGATCGTCTGCCAGAGGTTTGCCCCCCATTCGGCCGTCGTCATGATGCCTCCGCCCTCCCAGAGGTTCAGCCGGTTCATGACGATGTTGGTCACAAGAATGGAGAAGAGGATCAGAAGGCCCGGGATCACCGCGGCGAGGAATAGCGTCGAGACTGCGACGCCCAAAACAAGGCCGATGATGATGTAGGCGATGGATGGCGGGATAAGGATGCCCGTACAGGCGCCAGCAGCGACAAGCGCGCAGGCGTATGGCCGGGGGTATCCGCTCTCAACGAGGCGATCAATGGTCATCCGACCCACCGCTGCTGCACCCGCAGCGTCCGAGCCCGAGATGGCCGCGAACATACCGCACACCAGCACCGTGGCCGACCCGAAGCCGCCTTTGGCCCAACAGGTGAGCGCCTCAGCGACATCGAGGAATTTTCGACTGAGCCCCGTTCGCACAAGCACGTCGCCGGTCAGAATAAACAAGGGCACAGCGGTCAGTGCGAAGGCATCAATGCCTGAGAAGAGCTTCTCACCGACAAGGCTGAGTGGGAGCGCTTGTGACCACACAAGCATCAAAATAGTTGCCGCGCCGATGGCCGCCCAAACCGGGATGGCCAAGGCCACAAGAACCACAAACAAGATAACGGGGGCGTAAAAATCCCAACCGAGAATGAGTTCGGCTGTGCCAAGCTGTTGCCACATCATGGTCTGCGCCCTCCCTAATCGAACAATTTGTCGCCTTCGTAGACGGGCTTGCCGTTACGAAGGTCGTTGAGGTCGCGCACGAAGGATTGCACGAGGCGGAAGATCACCAGCGCAAATCCGAAGGGAACCGCGAACAGGAAGAAGTACATGCCGACGCGCAGGCCATGGCTAACCGACTGGAATTTCCAGGAGACGTGGACTGACTCCCAGGACCAGTAGAGCGCGATGACAGCGATGACGAACATGACGATGTCGCCGAACATGTAGAGGAGTGCTTTCACCCGCGGGCCGACATAATTCATGATCACGTCGATGCGGATGTGGCCGCGTTCTTTGACAGCCGCGGCGGCGCCAATCCACGCAAGGTAAATGAAGCAGTAGCGCACGATCTCCTCGCCCCAGATCGAGGAGTAGGAGAACAACTCGCGCCGCACCACTTCGATGAACATGGTGCCGACGAGCATCACGTAGAACATGAGCAGGAGCCAACGCTCGCCGTTCTTGTCTATCGCCTTATAGAGCGCGGTCATGGAGTCCTCCCGTGCGGCCAGGGCCGCTGGCCCTTGTCGGGCTGCGTTCGGTTTTGTCGGTAGGTGGAGCGGGCCGGCGTCTTGAGAGCGCCGACCCGACCGAAACTAGGCGTCGTGGACGTAGTAGCGCGCCTGCGTCCCAGCTGCCTCTTCGAGGCGCGAGAACGTGTCCATGTCGCCAGCAAGATCCGTTTTGAACGTGTCCCAATCGCTGTTCTGATAGCCGCCGGCATCCTGCCACTCGGCCAACTGATCATCCGACAGGCTGTGGAACTCCACGCCATTGGCGATCAGCTGCGACATCGCATAGGAGCGCGCGGACGGAACCTTGGATAGGTTCTGGTGCTGTGTCACTTCACCGGCGAACTCGATGCCTTCCTGGACATCGGACGGCAGGCCGTTGAACCACTCCAGATTGATCGAGTAGACTTGGCTGTCCGGTACGGCTTGCGTGAACGTGACGTGGCTGAGGATTTCGCCGAAACCGAAAACGTGCAGCGCACCAACGGAGGGATCGAGCGCATCGGCAACCCCCTGACGGATGGCTGATGGCGTTTCGCCCCAGGCCACTGGCGTCGGGTTGGCACCAACCATGCGGTAGTACTGCTGAAGCATGGCCGAGCCAGGAACGCGGAACTTCACGCCTGAAAGGTCACCAGGTGTGATCACGGCATTGCCGCCCTGACGGACAGCCACAACGCGTGGATCGATGACGATGTAGAACAGCGCCTTGAAGCCCGAGGCTGCGATCTTCGGATCAACTTCCTCTTTCCAGGCTGTCGACGAGGTCAGGTTTGTGAACCGCTGATTGGAGCCGCAGAAGTATGGCAGGTTGATCAGGTCCACGACCGATGCGAACGGCGCAAAGTTGGAAAGGCTGTGCTGCGCGCACTGGATGGTACCGCCCTGCACGGCCTGCGCCAGAGCACCACCTGCTCCGAGCTGGCCGCCAGGAGCAAGGCGTACATATACCTTGCCGTTGGTCATGTTCTGGATGTTCTCTTTGAGGTCCAGCTGCATGATGGGATAGCTGCGTGCCGCGCCAAGAACGTAGGCCGTGGCCAGCGTCATAATGTGGTCGGCAGCTGCTTCACGCTCGCGCTCTTCAGCCGCGGTTTGCGCCATGGCTTCTTCGGACAGAAGCATGCTGCCGGCGCCCGCTACAACCGCTGCGGTGAAACCGCCCTTGGCGGCCAAGCGCATAAAATTGCGTCGCTCGATCGACTCGATCTCTTTCTTGGTGTCCATCATGTCCTCCCTAGGGATCATTCAGATTCTTGGTTTTTCGATTTCGCCTTGGTCTCGGCGATGAGGATTGCAGCCGAAAAGCTGATCGCGGCCGCAAAGAGCAGCAGCATCTCTTGAACATTGCTTAGAATGGCTGTGCCGTTGATGGACCCAGAAACCACGTTTCCGACAAAGGCTAGGAACAGAAGTCCCGCGAGCGCAAAAAACATTTTTGTTATCCTTGGATGCACCAACGCCATTATGTAAGCGCTTACATTTTGTGATGTAAAGCCCTCCAACGGGACTTTTTTTGTAGATTTTGCTAGGGCTTAGTGCTTGCTGTTAGATGTTGCAGTGCACACACGGTGCGGGAGCCGTCAGAATAACACATGGATTCAAAGAGTTCTGTTCCCGGGGACGCCAGGCGGCGGTCGCAGCCGACGATTGATGATGTGGCCGATGCTGCCGGTGTTTCCACGGCGACAATTTCGCGAACTTTGAACGAACCACACCGTGTGAGCGATAAAACACGCGCGCGCGTGATGGCCACCGTTGAGCGTCTTGGGTATCAGCCCAACTTCAGCGCCAAGGCGCTTGCCGCCAACAAGAGCGGCACTGTTGGCGCTATCATCCCGACCATGGACAATGCCATTTTCGCCAGAGGCTTACAGGCTTTTCAGGAACAGTTGGGCGATGATGGCTATACGCTGCTTGTGGCCAGTTCCTCCTACCAGCCTGACCTTGAAGCGCAGCAAGTTCGCAACCTTATTGCCCGCGGTGTCGATGCCTTGCTTCTGATCGGCCATGACCGGCATCCCGATATCTACCAGATGCTACAATCCCGCAGCCTTCCCTTTGTGAATGCCTGGACATTCAATCCAGAACACGACGTGGCATCTGTCGGCTTTGACAACCGCGCTGCCATGCGCGTCCTGACCAAGGAGATATTGGCGAACGGTCATCGATCGCTTGGGGTCATCTCAGCGCCGCGCCAGCACAATGACCGTGCGCGCGAGCGCGTTGAAGGCGTGCTTGAGGCCATCAAAAGTGCCGGTCTCTCAACCGGCGACGTTCCGATCCTTGAAGTAAATTACTCGATCGGCAATGGCGCGGAGGCTTTTGCCGAACTGATGCAACGCTCCCAGCCGCCGACTGCTGTCATCTGCGGCAACGACGTTCTGGCCGTAGGGGCGCTCGGCAAAGCCAAGCAACTCGGGCTCAGCGTGCCAGGCGATGTTTCGATCACAGGCTTTGATGACATCGAGCTGGCTCAGATATCCTCGCCGCCGCTGACGACGGTGCATGTACCGCATCGAAAGATGGGACGGCAGGCCGCCAAACTTCTGGTCAAACTCATTGAGGGAACCGACACACCGCTGCAGTTCGAACTGCCGACGGATATCGTCTCACGCGAGACGTTGGGCAAAGCTCCAGGGTAGGCCCGCCCGCTACCGTTCGCCACGCCGATAGGGCGTCATGAGGGCTGCGGGTACCTGCGCCCGGCGCGCGACCAGAATGAGAGCAACGATGGACAGGATGTAGGGCGCCATCAGGAACAACTGATAAGGCATGCCCTCCACAACGGTCTGAAGGCGCAATTGAAAGGCGGCGAAGAAGGCGAATAGCAGCGCGCCCAGCAATGCCTTGCCAGGGCGCCACGAGGCAAACACCACCAACGCAATGCAGATCCAGCCACGGCCCTGAACCATTTCGGGGAAGAAGCTGTTGAACGCCGCCATGGTGAGGAACGCCCCTCCCATCGCCATCAGCGCCGATCCCGCCATCACCGCGCCGATACGGATGGCGATGGGGTCAAGGCCTTGCGCATCGACCGCCTCGGGGTTCTCACCTGTCATCCGGATGGCAAGGCCAAGCGGTGTCCTGGTCAAAACGTAAGCCATGATGAGCACGCAGAGGAGCGCCAGATAGGTCGGCGCGCTCTGGGAGAACAGCACCGGACCGAAGAATGGCAGGTCCGAAAGGCCAGGAATGTTCAAAGCCTGAAATGGCTCGATGGTCGGTGGCAGGTCACCGACCTCCACCAGAAGCCGATAGAGATAGTAGGACAGTGACGCTGCGAACAGCGTGATACCCAGACCGGACACATGCTGAGAGAGGCCCAGCGGCACCGTCAGCATGGCGTGCAGCAACCCCATAACGAGTCCGGACATCGCCGCCATAAAGAGCCCGGTCCAAAGATCAGCGCCCAGAAACACCGTCAGCCAGCCAACCATCGCACCCATGGTCATGATGCCTTCGATGCCGAGGTTGAGAACCCCTGCCCGCTCGCATAGGAGCGCGCCCAGAACACCGAAAATGAGTGGCGTTGCGATGCGCAGCACGGCAGCCCAAAGGCTTGCACTCATCAGGATGTCTATCGTCTCGCCCATCGCTCGTCCTAACGCCTGATCCTGTAGCTGGTGAACAGCAATGCTACGAGCATGCACAGCAAGCTGACGGACATGATCACGTCAGCAATGAAGCTCGGGACGCCCGTGGCCCGTGCCATGGCATCCGCGCCCACGAAGATGGTGGCCACGAAGATCGCGGCCACGACAACGCCTGCCGGGTGGAGGGCGGCCAGCATGGCCACCACAATCCCTGAATAACCAAACCCTGGTGACAGGGTTGTTGTGACATTTCCGGTGACGCCGAGAACTTCAATGGTACCGGCCAGACCCGCCAAACCGCCGGACAAGAAGGCCGTCATCATCAAGGTCTTTGGCAGTGATACGCCAGCAAAGGCAGCGGCGCTGGGATTAAGGCCGGCTGCTTTGCTTTCGATCCCAAACACAGTGCGTGCCAGGACGAGCCAGACAATGCCCGCCGCAGCTATGGCGATCAGCAGGCCGACATGGAGGCGGGAGCGCTCGACGAGGTCCGGCAAGCGCAGATCGCGATCAACCGGCACCGATTGCGGCCAGCCGAACGCCAGCGGATCGCGCAGCGGCCCTTCAATCATCAGGCCAATGAAAAGGAGGACTACGAAATTCAGAAGAAGCGTGGTGACGACCTCATCGACCCCAAAGCGCAGGCGAAGGTAGGCCGGACCGGCCAGCAGCAAAGCACCCACAAACATACCAGCGGCAATTAGAACGGCGATGGCGAGAGGTGCAGGCAGGAACGTGACAATTGAGTGGCCCAGCCATGCGGTCATCAGGGCGCCAACGTAAAATTGCCCCTCCCCGCCAATGTTCCAGAGCTTGGCGCGGAACGCGACCGCCGCCGCAAGGCCGGTGAGGATCAGTGGTGTCGCGCGGGTCAGCGTTTCAGTGATGGCGAGCCGCGAGCCAAATGCGCCATCAACGAGGTGGCCATAGGCCGTGAACGGATTCACATCGGCAAGCGCAATGAGTCCCGATCCAAGCACCAAAGCAGCCAGAACCGCCAAAAGCGGTGCGGTCAGAACCAGCATCAAGGGCGTGTTGCTGCGCCGTTCAAGCCGCATGGGTCGGCTCCCCGGATGTGGACTGGGCGGCCACCTCCCAATGACCAGCCATCATCAGACCGATCGTTTCGGGCGTTGCCTCCTCAGCGGGGATTGGGTCAGAGAGCCGACCTTTCACGATCGCCTGCACGCGATCTGAGAGGGCAAGTGCCTCTTCCAGTTCTTCGGAGATCAAGAGGATTGCTTTCCCATCGCGGCGAGCCGCCAAGAGATGTTCATGCACGGCGGCGATGGCCCCCTCATCAAGGCCACGCGTTGGCTGGTTGGCCAGTATGAAACGCGGCCCGGCGGCCAAAACACGGGCTAGAATAAGCTTTTGCATGTTGCCGCCGGAAAGAAGCCGCGTGCGCGTTCCCGGTCCGGCGCCTCGAATATCAAAACGCTCTATCAGCTCCGAGGCATGGCTTTGCCCGGCCCTGGCTCGGACAAACCCGCGAGCAGAGAATTGGTCCGTCGTCACCTGCTCCAGGATGGCGTTTTCCCAAACGGGAAGTTCGCCGACAGCACCCTCCGCATGGCGATCCTCCGGAACCCGGCCGATACCTGCCTTCACCAGATCGCGCGGTGCCAGAGCAGCCATATCAATCGGTTCAGGACCGTCGCCCGCCAAAGTCAATTGCCCGGCGCTCGGCCGTTTCAAGCCACTCAGAAGGGCGCCTAGCGCGGCTTGTCCATTGCCTGACACCCCCACGATGCCCAAGACCTCACCAGAGCGAACCTCGAAACTCACGTCATCGAGCGCGCGTTCATCGGATGGTCCAACGCTGATATTGAAAGCTGAAACCACCGGCGCACCAGCGGCCTGCGCATCCCTTTTGGGACGTGTGACTTGGCGACCCACCATCAGTGCGGCGAGTTCGGCAGGATTGGTGTCGCTGGTGGCGCGCTCCGCCACAACCTTGCCACCGCGCAGGACCGTGACGCGGTCGGAGCCTGCCATGACCTCCCCAAGCTTGTGAGAGATGAAGATGATGGAAAGCCCGTTGGCGGCCATGCCGCGCAGGGTTTTGAAAAGTTGTTCCGCTTCGGGCTTGGCGAGGACGGCGGTGGGCTCGTCCAGGATCAGGATACGCGCATCGCGGTAAAGGGCTTTGAGAATCTCAACCCGCTGACGTTCACCAACTGACAGATCACCGACGCGGGCCTTAGGGTCGACTGGCAGGCCGAACTGTTCGGACAGCGCCAGAAGCTTGCCACGCGCCTCTGATCGCCTGCTTGCAAGCCGCGCCAAGGGTTCGGACCCGAGCATGACATTGTCGAGCACCGAGAGATTGTGCGCCAGCGTGAAATGCTGGTGAACCATGCCAACGCCAGCCTCAATCGCGGCGCGGGGTCTGCCGGGCGGGAGAGCCTTGCCGAAAACCCTCACCTCGCCCTCATCAGCGGTGTAGTGGCCAAAAAGGATGTTCATCAAAGTGGTCTTGCCGGCGCCGTTCTCGCCTAGCAGCGCCATGACCTCCCCTTCTTCCAGCGCGATGGTGACATCGTCGTTGGCGACGAGGGAGCCGAAACGGATGGTGATACCGTCCAGTTCCAGAACGTGCTTGCCGGTCTCGCTCGTCATGACAGACCTGCAACCGGGTAAGGGAAGGAAAGCGGCGGCTGCGAGGCCTGAAGCTCCTGCGCAACATCCAGGATCGCTTCGTCGGCCCCCTGCGGCCCCATGAGCTGCACGCCAAAGGGCAAGTTATCCATCATGCCAAACGGGACCGACAAAGCTGGCAGGCCCGCAACATTAGCAAGCGCGACATTGGGTGCCACAGCTTCCATTTGGTCGAAGCGGGCTTCGGGGTCAGTTTTGGTCGGATCAAACGCGCCAACCTTGGGCGGGCCATCCGCCAGCACGGGACAAAGGATGCCATCGACGTCATCAAAGAGCATTCCAGCCTCATGGGTCAGACGGGCCATCTCTTTGCTTGCGGTGTAAATGGCCATGGGTTCGAGCGCCCTGCCCTCCTCGGCAATGGCAAAGGCGATCGGCGTGACATCGTCAGCGCCCAGACCCTCCATGCCAAGCCAATTCGCCAGACCAACACGAAAGACAATCCGGGCCAACTTATGGGCTTCCAATCCCATGGCGTCCAAGCTGCTGATCTCCGTAAGCTCGTAACCAAGCGTGGAAAGCTGTTCGGCCGCCTTCTGATTCTGAGCATTGGTCGCGTTCGAGCATCTGGGTGACAAGGCCAGGCCAATGCGTTTGATCGGTCGGTCGTTGCCAGCGGCTGGGGTTTTGACCGCCTTAAAGGCGGTGCGCACATCGCGGACACTGCGCGCCACAACCAACTCAGCGGCGATGCCCATCAAGTGGTTGTTGAAATGCGGACCGCCGGGAATGCGTCCCCGCGACGGTTTCAGGCCGACAAGACCATTGCAGGCAGCCGGAACCCGTGTTGACCCGGCAGCATCAGTGGCATGGGCAATGCTAACGATACCGCTGGCAACGGCAGCGGCAGCCCCGCCGGACGAACCACCAGGCGAGAAGTCCACGTTCCAGGGGTTGCGCGCCGGCGGACCACCTGGCGGCTCTGAGGTTAGCGCCAAGCCAAACTCGGGAACCGTTGTCAGCCCAAAGGGCAGCAGGCCTGAGGCCCGAAAGGCCTGGAACAGATCGTCGTCTTCCTCTGGATCGGCATAGCGGGAGGCCAGCGCCGGCGATCCGGCAAGCGGCGCCAACCCCTGCCCATAGCTTCCCAGATCCTTGGCAAGGAACGGAACACCGTGAAATAGGCCGCGACCAGCCATGGGCTGAGCGTCGGCGTCGGTCGCCCGCGCCAAGCCGAGTTCCGGTTCGATGCGCGCAAGCGCGCCGAGATCGTTGCGTGCTTCAGCGGCGGCGAGCGACGCTCGCATTGCCTCAAGGGACGTCAGGTGCCCCGCCGCAATGGCTGCGGCGAGGGATGTCGCATCATCCAAGAGTCCGGGCCTTAGGCCGGCTCAGAGGCGTCAATCGGCACGTCCCAATCGCCGGACTCAATCATGGCCTGCTTGGCTTCCATAGCAGGGATGGCCGAAGCGGGCACCATCTCCGGCACATAGACCAGCTCGTTGCCTCCGTGCTTCATGAAGGAGAACTCGGTGTAGTCCTTGCCCACCGCGTTTCCGGCAACGACGTCGGAGACAATCGCGTCAATGGTCGGCCCGTAGTTCCAGATCGCATTGGCAAACACCGTTTCAGGATAGCGCGGGGTGTAGTCGATCAGGGAACCGATGGCCTTGATGCCGCGCTCCTGGGCCGCATCCGCCGTTCCGATACGCTCGCCAAACAGGATGTCGGCACCTGCATCAATCTGAGCGATGGCTGCTTCCTTTGCGCGCGCCGGATCGAACCATGCGCCGATGAACCCATTGAGGAAGGTCGCGTCCGGGTTCACCTCGCTCACGCCCATCCGGAAGGCATTGATAAGGAGGTTGACCTCTGGGATCGGGAATCCGCCGACGGAGCCGAATGTGCCTGATTCAGACATCTCCGCCGCAAGCATACCGGCAAGATAAGCCGCCTCGTGGTTACGGGTACCGAACACGCCGAAATTGTCGCCTTCCGGGCCACCGGAAGAGCCCATCAGGAAAGCGACGTCTGGATAGTCGGCCGCCACCTCGCGCGCTTCATTTTCAACCGCATAGCTCTCGCCCCAGATCAGCTGGACGCCGGCTTCGGCATACTCACGCATGGCACGCGGATAATCGCTTGGCGCGACGGATTCAGAGAATTCGTAGCTGATCTTGCCGGCTTCGGCCGCTTCCTGAAGAGCCAGATGGATACGCGAGTTCCAGGCGTTCTCGACCGGGCTGTTATGAACACCGGCGACCTTCACAGCGTCCATCGCATAGGCCCCACGCAGGATCGCGGGCATGGCCAGTGTCGCAGCTGTGCCAACCATCATGTGGCGGCGGTTGATCTTGATCGTCATGGGAGGGTCCTCTCTTCTTTTGCGATTGCCCGCCTGGAGGGCATTGCTCATGCAGACGGGGTGGAGCCGGCATCCCCAGAAGCCGGCGGGTTGTAAGATGCGGGATCGACTGCCGGCGGGCGGCCGTCGAGGTGGAGAGTCGCCAAACGCTGCGGCGTTTGAGCGATCAGCTGGCCGTTTCGGATCACATGAAGGCGCGTCGCCTTCAGCCGAACAGCCTCAATCGGGTCGGCGGCCTGAAGCACAACCATGGAGGCCGGACCACCAACCCGCAGCGTCGGGTCAGGCAAATTCATGGCCTTGGCGCTGTTGATGGTGACGGCGTCAAATGCCCAGCGCATATCGCTGCGGCTTGTCATGGGCAGAGCATGGACGGCCATATGTGCGACCTCCAGCATGTCGGCGGACCCAAGCGGGTACCAGGGGTCCATGCAGCAATCTTGACCGAAGCCGACATTGACCCCCGCGCCACGAAGCTCCGGCACGCGGGTGAGGCCGCGACGCTTAGGATAGGTGTCTGATCGTCCTTGTAGGGTGATGTTGATCAGTGGATTGGGCACAATGTGCATGCCGCTTTCCGCAATCAGCGGAACCAGCTTGCTCGCATAATAGTTGTCGTAAGAGTGCATCGCGGTGACGTGCGAGCCGACAACCCGCGCACCAAGACCAAGGCGAGTGGTTTCTGCCGCCAGCGTCTCAATGTGGCGCGACATGGGATCATCGCTCTCATCGCAATGCAAATCGAGCATCAGGTCGCGCTCAGCAGAAACTTCGCAAAGGCGCGTGACCGAGGCCGCGCCATCAGCCATCGTGCGCTCAAAATGCGGTATTCCTCCGACGACATCGACGCCCATATCGAGCGCGCGCAGCAGATTCTTCTCCGCGTTCTTGGATCGGTAGAGGCCATCTTGAGGGAAGGCCACGAGCTGGAGGTCAATGTAGGGCGCGATCTTTTTTCGAACCTCTAAGAGCGCTTCGACAGCCAGCAGCCGATCGTCACAGACGTCAACATGCGTGCGGATGGCAAGAAGCCCCTGCGAGACAGCCAGATCGCAGTAGCGCAACGCGCGTTCCATCACCGCTTCATGGGTGAGGAGCGGCTTTAGTTCGCCCCAAAGTCCGATCCCTTCCAGAAGCGTACCGGACATGTTGAGCCGAGGCAGGCCCAGGCTCAGCGTGGCATCCATATGGAAGTGCGGATCGACAAAGGGCGGCGCCACAAGATGTCCGCAAGCGTCGATTTCTATTGGTGCCGTCGCATTCAGTGAGGGTTGGATGGCTATGATCTGACCGTCCTGCACCCCAACATCTTGAACAGCTGGTGTTCCGGCCGATGCCAGCGCGCTCACCGGCTGGTGCAGCCGGGCGTTGCGGATAATCAGATCGAACATGAGAAACCCGCGTGGTTTGGTTGGCAGGACACGCGGTCGGCAGGTGGTCGTATGGGCATCAGGCCGACAAGGTGGCGCTAGTCGGCAGAGCGAGTCAATCCGTTGCGGGCCATTGGCTGCATAAACATCGGGCGCGCCCGATTAATGTGCACATCGAAAGCGCTACCGGCTTGCCTTACCGGATCAAGCAGCATCCTTGTGTGGATGTTTGCCGAGAATGATCATGCCCAGCAGATCATCATCGGTCACCTCCGACACGTTCACCGTCCCGACCAGCTTACCGTTTTTCATGACGCTGGCGCGGTCGCACAGCTCCATCACCTGGTGCACATCATGGTCGATGAGGAAGATACCGATTCCTTCCGCTTTGAGCTGAGCGATGAGTTCGGACACCATCTGCGTCTCGTGCGGGCCAAGCGCTGCGGTTGGCTCATCCATGATAAGAATGCGGGCATTGAAATAGACCGCCCGCGCAATGGCGACGGACTGCCTTTGACCGCCCGAAAGCGCCGAAACCGGCGCGGAGAACTTCTGGAAGTTGGGGTTGAGGCGGCCCATGATCTGTCGCGATTCAGCCTCCATGGCCGCGTCATCGACAAGACCAAGGGGTGAAACGATCTCGCGGCCCAGGAAGAGGTTGGAGGCAGCATCCAGGTTATCGGCCAGCGCGAGCGTCTGGTAGATCGTCTCAATGTTGTGGGCGCGGGCATCACGCGGATTGGTGATGGTGACCTTCTCGCCATTGATGAATATGTCGCCGCCATCGGGCTGGTAGGCGCCCGACAGCATCTTGATCAATGTCGATTTGCCAGCGCCGTTGTGGCCCAGAAGGCCTACCACTTCGCCTGGGTGCAGATCGACAGTGACGTGGTCGACAGCCTTGATCCCGCCAAAGGAGATCGACATGTCGCGCATTTCTACGAGCGGTGTAGCCATGTCAGTTGATCCCCGCGCGCTTGCGATAAACGATATCGATCCAAACTGCGAAAACCAGCACCGCGCCGACGACGATGTTCTGATAGGGCGCGTCGACGCCAACCATCGCCATTCCCGACTGGAGAGACTGCATGATCAAGGCACCGAGAATGGCGCCAAAGATCGTTCCGATACCGCCGGCAAGCGCGGTTCCGCCGATCACGGCAGCGGCAATCACCCGAAGCTCATCAAGTGTGCCGATGTCGTTGGTGTGGTTGGCAAGACGCGAGGATGCCACGACCGCCGAAAGCGCCGTCAAAGCTCCCATGAGTGCGAAGACCTTCACCGTGAGCATGCGGGTGTTGATGCCGGAAAGCTCGGCCGCATCCGGGTTACCGCCGGTTGCAAAGATGTAACGACCAAGACGTGTACGCTTGGCGATGATTGTCATGCCGATGGCAACGGCGATGAGCAGCAGAACTGAGATCGGCAGGCCATAGGTGGCGGTGAAACCCTCCGGCATCACCTCGCCGCGCGCTTCGAACAGGCGGCGCAACCGGGCAGCCGGTATCTGGTAGCTGTTGAGAATCCAGATGCAGCCCATGATCGTTGCGACCATGATCCCCGAAAGGGTCAGTTCGGCCCACATCGGCTTGGCAGAGAACCCGTGTTTTTCCTTGGCGCGTCTGCCGTTCCACTGCGTCGCGACGGCGGCCAGAGCGGCCAGCGCCCCTAAAATCCAGGAGATGGTCGGGCCAAGCGTCCCGTTGATGCCGCCAAAGATCATGAAGTTTTGATCCAGCGGGCCAATGGTCTGACCGTCGGTCAGGAACCAGCCAACATTACGCCAGACCAACAGACCGCCAAGCGTGACGATGAAAGCTGGAATGGTCAGATAGCCGATCATCCAGCCGTGAAACGCCCCGATGAGCGTTCCGGCCAGGAGGCCAACCACAATGGTGATGGGTGCTGTTAGCGGATGATTGAGACCGAGGCCCAGCATGTCCGGCAGGATGGCGGTCTGCGTCATTGCCATGATGGCCGAGCACGTTGCCAACAGCGCGCCGACCGAAAGATCAATGTGTCGGGTGACGATAACAAACACCATGCCACAGGCCATGATGGCGACCGACACGGTTTGAATGGTTAGGTTGAAGATGTTGCGCGGCGTCAGGAACCGGCCATCGGTTATGAGATCGAACCCGACGCACAAAATGACAAACGCGCCGACCATGCCGAGCAGCCGCATATCGAGTTCAAGCTGCTGAATGGGGTTCTTTTTCTGGGCGAGTGGTTGGTTGGCCACATCCGTCATATCCGACCTCCAACTGTCGGCAGTTGTCAGAAAAAATGCGCCCCGGAAGAGCGGGGCGCATTTTTACATTTTTTGGCGTTCAAGTCCGTCTACCCATCAGTTGCAGGGAGCCGGACCATCGGTAACGCCCTGGCAAAGGGCATCTTGCTCAATCCCGCCGGCGTCGACGACCAAGGACAGGTTGTCGGCTGTGATCGGCTGTGGTGCCAGGAACATGGATGTCATGGTGGTGCCACCCGGGGACGTCCACTCGATAGCGCCGTCAACAGCGTCCATCATGGTGCCGCCAGCCAGAGCGACAGCGATCTCACCGGCTGCACGACCAAGGTCGCGGGCGTCTTTCCAGACCGAGACAGTCTGCGTACCGAGAGCAACACGGTTGAGGGCTGCATGGTCACCATCCTGGCCAGAGACCGGAATGCCGTCCATGCCCTGAGCCGTCAGGGCTGCCACAACACCGCCTGCGGTGCCGTCATTGGATGCGACAACGGCATCGACGCCATTATCGGTCGCGGTCAGGATCTGCTCCATGTTGCGCTGAGCATTGGCCGGCAACCAGCCATCGGTGTAGGCCTCGCCAACAATCTCGATGGCGCCGGAATCAATGGCGTCCTGAAGGACTTCCTGCTGACCACCGCGTAAGAAATCAGCGTTCGGATCGGTCGGCGAACCCTTGATCATCACATAGCGACCCTCTGGCTGGGCTGCGAACACAGCACGAGCCTGCATGCGGCCGACTTCCACATTGTCAAAGGTCAGGTAGAAGGCCCGCGGGTCTTCGATCAGACGGTCATAGGCAACAACCGGAATGCCCTCATCGGCAGCGGCCTGAACGGCCGGGCCAATGGCCTGTGCGTCCTGCGCGAGGATGATCAGAGCGTCCACGCCTTGGGCAATGAGGCTCTCAATGTCGGAAAGCTGCTTGGCCGACGACGACTGGGCGTCCGTCGAAACGTATGTCGCGCCAGCGGCATCGAGTGCCGCCACAATGGCTGCCTCGTCCGTTTTCCAACGCTCTTCCTGGAAGTTCGACCAGCTGACACCAACAGTGATCTGCGCGTAGGCGGCCGTAGCGAAAAAGGCGGCGAACATCGTCGCAGCCATGAGTTTCAATAGCTTCATGGATGGGTCTCCCAGATTTCCATCGTGTACTCCGTTGGCCGGAGCATCGTGCGCTTTTGAGCGTAGCAGCTTTTTTTTGATCCGCAAATTAAATATCCGCCTGCAACAATCCTGAAGGCTCAGGAACGCTGCCGGCCATCAAGCCAGTGCGGCTTGCCGATTTATTTTCTTTGGTGAATTATACCGGGCTGGAGGTTCCTTTGGCCGAAACTGTCCGCCTTTCAAGCAGTTCAGACCAGCGCGAAACCAGTCGCCATCAAGTGCTCGACGCTATTCGCAACGCTGGCCGCATCGCGCGGATTGATATCGCCAAGCGGACGCAAGTGAGCCCGGCGACCGTAACGGCCATAACGTCGGAGTTGCTGGAAGCGGGGCTGATTGAGGAGATCGAACCGGAGGTTGGACGGGTTGCTGTCAAGCGTGGACGCCCGCGCGTCGCGCTTCGTATTTGCGGTAACGCGCATCTGATTGCCGGCATCAAGATTTCTGACAAGGCGGCAATTGCCATCCTTGTTGATTTCGACGGGAACACGGTCGGCCACTTGGAGACGCCCCTACCCTCGCCGGTGCTTGAGCCTGACGCATTCGTCGAGCTGATCCGCCGAGTTCTGGATGAAGCCACCAAGAAGGAGGGTCGCCGGCTTTCGGACATATCGGGTTTGGGAATCGGCCTGGCCGGACTGGTGGATGCCAAAAGGAACTTCGTCCATTGGTCACCCTCACTCAGCGAGCAAAACGTGGAACTGGGTCTCGCCCTCAATCGAGCCCTGCCCTTTCCGTCCTTTGTCGACAATGATGCAAACCTTGTCGCCATGGCCGAACAGCAATTCGGTCTTGGGCGCGGTGAATCGGATTTCATCGTAATCACCATCGAGCAGGGTGTCGGGATGGGCATCGTGATCAACAACGCCATCTACCGTGGTGAACGCGGTTGCGGGGCGGAATTCGGTCACGCCAAAGTTCAGCTAGACGGCGCGCTCTGCCGGTGCGGTCAGCGCGGCTGTCTGGAAGCCTATGTCGGCGATTATGCGTTGCTGCGCGAGGCGAGCATCCGTAATAGCGTACAGCCGGAAAACGATCTGGCCGAACTGCACAGACAGGCACAGAATGGGGATGAAATGGCCCGTTCGGTCTTTGATCGCGCGGGCCGTATGTTCGCCATGGGGCTGGCCAATGTAATCAATATTTTCGACCCCAAGCTGATCATCCTGTCAGGTGAGCAGATGGCCTACGACTTCCTTTATTCCGATGACGTGCTGGAGCGCGTTTGGGCTTCTATCGTTCACGTCGACACCGAGCGGCCGCAGATCCGCGTTCATAAGTGGGGCGACCTTATGTGGGCCAAAGGCGCGGCCGCCTATGCCATTGAGCAGGTCTCCAATACGACCATCCAAAGGCTTGCTGCTCATGCAGCGTAGCTGTGTTGTGTTTCTGTCGGCGACATTGGTCGTGGCTGGCACGTCGGGCAGTTGGGCATCGCCTCGGTTCGAGCCGCGCCCTATCGCCGAGCATGTCTATGATGGCGGCTGGGAGCATTTTGTCGGCGGTGGTCTGGCAGCGTTCGACTGCAATGGAGACGATCTGCCAGACCTCTATGCAGCCGGCGGTGAAAATCCGGCAAAGCTGTTTCTGAACAATACAGAAACTGATGGACCTTTGAGCTTTGCGGCCGAAACCCCCGATGAACTGGCGCTGACAGGCGTCATCGGTGCCTATCCGCTTGATGTCGACAGCGATGGGCACCTCGACCTTGCGATTCTGAGGGTCGGTGAAAACCACCTCTTGCAGGGTTTTGGCGGGTGCCGCTTCGCGCCCTTTACCGATCTAGCCTTCGACGGCGGCGAGCGTTGGAGCACGGCCTTTTCTGCGACCTGGGAAACGGGCGAAGAGCTGCCGACGCTGGCGGTCGGTAATTACGTTGATCGCAGCAATCCGGACGGCCCGTTCGAGGCGTGCGATGCAAACCGGCTTTTCCGACCAGATGGTAGTTTGTACGCCGCCGCTATTGATCTTATGCCCGGCTTTTGTGCGCTCTCCATGCTCTTCACCGACTGGGGGCGGCAAGGCCGCGCCGACCTTCGGGTTTCCAATGACCGCCATTATTATGTGCGCGGCGGCGAGGAGCAGATGTGGGCGATGGAAGACAGCCCACGACTTTTCAGCTCCGAGGATGGCTGGCAAAGCCATCAGCTTTGGGGGATGGGCATCGCCTCTCGGGATCTTGATGGCGATGGCTTTTCAGAGGTGTACTTGACCTCCATGGGCGACCAGCGTCTGCAGATGATTGATCCCTCGACCCAGACGCCAACCTTCATTGATGCGCCGTTCGAAGCCGGCGCGACGGCGCACCGTCCCTACACCGGTGGCGATGGGAGGCCCTCAACAGGATGGCATGCCGTTTTCGGTGACATTCAGAATGACGGGTTCGCGGACCTCTTCGTCGCCAAGGGCAATGTGGAACAAATGCCCGGCAGTGCGATGGATGATCCAAACAATTTGCTCGTCGGTGGCGCCGACGGCGTTCAGTTTTCAGAGGCAGGTCTGGAAGCCGGGATCGCGAGCCTTCATCGAAGCCGAGGAGCGGCGCTGATGGACCTCAATCTCGATGGCCGCGAGGACCTCGCGGTCATCAATCGCGGTGCGCCGATGGAGCTCTATGAGAACGTGACGCCAGACGCCGGTAATTGGCTGCAGGTTACACTCCAGCAGCCGGAGGTGAACCGTTTCGCGGTCGGGGCCTTTGTCGAAGTTCGCGCCGGCGAGAGGCTGTGGACCCAGGAAATAACTGTCGGTGGCGGTCATGGGGGCGGAACGGCGGGGGCACTGCACTTTGGCCTAGGAGCAGCTGACCAGGTTGAGGTGCGCGTCCACTGGCCCGGCGGCGATACTGGCGAGTGGCAGATGCTTGATGCCAATCAGCGCGTCACCCTCTCGCGAGACTAACGGTCGACCGGCAGCCCACTTGGCACGCTGTCAGGAATGCCAAGACGACCATCAAGAGCAGTCTGATCGGTGAGTGCATCCAAAAAGGCCAGAATATCAGCCACCTCACTGTCGCTCAGGTCATTGGGTTCCAGAACATTGGCCTCAGCGATGACCGCCAGTTCGCGAGGTTCATCCATCACCCGCCAATCGTCGGCGCTTGCGAGGACCGGCAGGATCGCCTGGCTTCGGTCGTAGGCGTATAGTGAACCAACCGGATCGAGATGGTGGCGCACCACCGCTTCCAGCGTGGCATAGGCACCGGCATGACCATAGGGCGCTGTGTGAGCAACATTGCGCAGAGATGGGGTGCGGAACGCATAGGCATCTTCCGACGCGCCGGTGACGCGCAGTCGGCCCTCATCGCGTGCATGGCTTTCAAACCGAGCAGTTTTACCCGGGCCGATCTGCGGCATGGCGATGGCGTGAAATGCATGATCGGTTTGAAACGGACCAGTGTGGCAGGTGCCGCATCCAGCCTCACCGTAGAACAACGCCATCCCACGTTGTTGGGCAGGCGTCAGCGCGTCCTCACCGGCGAGGTATCGATCATAAGGGCTATCGTTTGCGCGCCACTCAAAGCGGATGAAGTCGGCGATGACATTGCCGATGTCAGCAAAGGTGATGGGTGCGTCCGGGCCGAGGACAAAAGCAAAGTCACCCTTATAGGCAGGGATGCTGGCCACTCGCTCGGCGATCTGCTCCCATGCGCCGCCGGACAGCGAGAGATGGCCCATACGCACCGCCTGCGCGATGGCATTCTCCGAATAGTGGCCGGCCATTTCATCCGATGACAGCACCGGGAACATGGCCTGCGCGGCCAGGACGGAGTCGAAGCCTTCCGCCATCGCATCTCCCAACGGCGTGCGGATGCCGTTGGGACGGGTCTCGTCGGCCTCAAGCCGTCCGTCGTGGAACATCACCTGAAACTCGGGTTCCCCGAGGTTGAACAGAGCGGGCGCGTTTCGCGGCAGACGTTGCTCAGGCATATTGTCAGGGTCGGCGATGCGCTCAGGTCCAAGGCCAACTGCCCCATCTCCAAGGGAAAGCGAAACACCATCGCTCGTTCCAAAACGCGGGTGATGGCAGGTTGCGCAGGAAACCTCCTGGCTGCCGGAGATAATGGGATCATAGAACAGCAGTTGGCCCAGCATGATCCGCCGCATCTCAATGTCAGGCGGCGCGGCAGGCGGTTGGTTGGCAAGCCCCAAGGCAGGCAATACGGCCAACGGCGCCAGCATCAGCGGTATCACCAGCCATCTCATACCGGGACCTCCATGATCTCGACCCGCGTTGTCTGCCGGTAGGGCATTTCGGGCGTTACCATAATGGATGGAAAGGCCGGTGTGTTCACGGCGTTGGGATAACCCTGCGGCTCCAGGCAGAAACCTGCGAACGGTTTGATTGTTTGGTCGCCATGAGCACCGGTCGATCCTTGAAGCGCGGCTCCAGTGTAAAGCTGGAAGCCTGGCTGGTCGGACCACACGCGCAGCTGCAAACCATTGTGCGCCCGCACCTCGGCGATCGGCTCAATGGGATCATGAAGGTCCGGCAGTACCAGATTCACATCGATGCCCTTGTGGCCTGGGTCCGTGACGCCAAAAGTGATCTCTTCTGTGAAATCCAGGCAGGACCCGCGAACAAGACCAAGCCGCCCGGTCGGGATGCCGTCCTTTTCAGTCGGCGTCATTCTATCTGCCGGGCTGGTCAGAACGTGCGGCCAAATGGTTCCTTGCCCCATGAGATTGTAGTAATTGTGCTGGGCGAGGTTGATGGGCGTTGGACGATCCACCATCGCCTGCATGTCGTAGGTCACCGTGTTGCCTTGTAAAGTGACGGTGACACTGATGCGAGCCTCGCCCGGGTAACCCTCATCGCCATCCGGGCTAACCACGGACAAGCGGACCGCGCGATTGGCGGAGTCCTTTTCCATCGCCCAGAGCTTGCGGTTCAGCCCGTTACGGCCGCCATGCAGATGGTTGATGCCCTCGTTCTGCGTCAGCTGAAAGGACTGGCCATCAACCACCAGCTTGCCGCCGCCGGTGCGATTGGCGATGCGGCCGACAATCGCGCCAATATAAGCCTCATCGCTCAGGTAAAGGGTCGGATCGCGATACCCCAGCACCACGGGAATGTTGGCCGAGCCCTGTCGCACCCACCAGCCATGGGTAATCGCGCCATAGTTCAACAGCGAGAGGGCAACACCACCATCTTCCAGGCGGCAGGTCTCAAGGCGGTTGGCGTCGATTGTCACAGCGGAAAACTAAAACCGACACGTTGGCTTTTAAAGGGCGGAGTTTTGCGGGTCTGCGCGCGATGACAGCGTGTCACTATCCAAGCGAAGGGAGCCATAGCGCAAGGTTTGGAAATGCAATGAGCAGCGCGACCAAGAGAAGCGAGCAAATAATGAATGGGATGGCCGCAAGATAGATTTCGCGCATCGTCGTGTCAGGCGGGGCCACGCCCTTCATTACGAAGAGCAACAGTCCGAACGGCGGTGTTGTGAAGCTGATTTCGAGCGCCAACAGCATGATGAGGGCAAACCAGATCGGCTCGAACCCAAGGCTTGCGGCCAGCGGAAAAAAGATCGGCACCGTCAGAAGCATGATCGAAATCTGCTCCATGAACATGCCGAGGATCAAAAGCACACCGAACATGATGACCAGCATGACGAGCGGATCGACATCGAAGCCGGTGGCCCAGGTGATCAGCCCGCGCGACGCTCCAGAGAATGCGAGGATTTGGGAGAACGTCGCTGAGCCAAACACGATGAGATAGGCCATCAGCGTGACCCGCAGCGCACCCTTCACCGAACGCTTCATCGCTTCCCAGGAGAAACAGCGGAAGATAACCGACAGGATGATAACACCGAGTGCGCCGAAGGCAGCTGCTTCCGACGGGGTAACGATGCCGGCGATCATCATGATGACGATCACGACCATCAGGCCGACCATCGGCACGACGTCGGTTAGGAAGAGGCTGAGCTTTTGCCCGATGGTTCGGTGCTCGACCTCATAGGCCGGAGCGGCATCCGGGTCGGCCTTGGTCATCATGAAGATGGTGAGAAGATAGAGACCGGCGAGGATGAGTCCTGGGATGACGCCGGCAATCAGCAAACCGGCAACATCGATCTGGGCAAGCGTCGCCAGCAGAACCGCGAGCGCCGACGGTGGGATAATGATGGCGAGCCCGCCGGTTCCTAGGATCGGCCCGATCGACATCTTCTTCTTGTAACCGCGCTGCGTCATCTCAGGCACCATCAAGGAGCCAAGGAGCGCGGTTGCTCCCATTGAGGAGCCAGAAAGGGTGGAGAAGCCCGTCCCGCCAAGAACTGTGACGTAGCTGAGGCGCCCGGGCACGCGACCCAGAAGCTGGTCGATGGCGTTGAACATTCGCCTGCCCAGCCCAGTGTGGAAGAAGATTTCTCCCATGAGGAGGAACAACGGTATGGGCACGAGCGCGAACTTTGTGAGCGCCCCCAGACCGTTGTTGAGGAGCAGCGACACGCCGCGCTCGCCGCCCATGAAGATCCAGGCGCCGACAATATTGGTGGCAAGAAAGGCAAGTGCGATGGGCATGCCAAGCGCCATCAGCACGACAATGATGCCGAGGAGCAGAGCAAGTGCTTCGTACCACTCCATCAGAGCGGTGCTCGCGATTTGAGATCGAAGGGCCGGCGGAGGTCAGTCATGAATGCCAGCCTCGCCCGAATGTAAGATCTGTGGCCCAACCGTGAAGCGGGCAAATTCAACGGCCATCAGGCCGAACGAGATCGGAAAGGCTATGGTGAGCAGCCAGCGCGGATAGAAGTAGGCGCGCACATCAAAATCGTTGCGTTCCAGGTTGGTCGAGACAAGATCGACCCCCTTCCAGGCCAGGATCACGCAGACCAGCACACAGGCACCAGCGATTGTGCGGCTCAAGATACGGCGCAGGTTCGATGGCAAAACGGCTGTAACAAGCTCAATGTGCACATGGCCCTTCTCTCGGACCAGCCAGGGTGCACCGAGCATCGTCATGTACAAAAGCGCATACTCGGCGGAGGTGAAAAGCCAGGCAAAGGGTTGCAGGCCTGCATTGCGCATGCCGACGGAAACGACGACCGACACCATAAGCCAAACCAGCATGGCCGCCGCAACAAGCGCCAAGAGGTTGACCAATGTGTTGTAGAGAGTGCGCGCAAACGCCATGATGGCGAGCCTTCAAGCGAACGCCCGGCACATGCCTAGAAGTGCCGGGCGTTGTTTAGTCTTGGGGTGGGTTAGTCCATGGCCGGATCGTAGAACAGCTCGATCAGGCGATCATAATTCCCATCACCCTGCGGGCTTTCTTCCATCAGCGTGCGCATTCGGTTCCATGTGGTGCTGCGAGCAGCAGCCAGATAGGCGGAGCGGGCTTCCCCTTCGAGTTCAAAAACCTGCATGCCGCTATCTTCGAGGGCCGCAAAGTCCTCATCGCGTTTGGCACGAAGAGCTTCGACGCTCATGCGCTCATGCTCAATGGCAACCTCTTGGAGGATGGTCTGGGACTCCTCCGACAGACCGTTCCAAGCATCCATATTGATGATCACGCCGAGATCGGTTGAGAAGAAGTTCGGCTCAATGCGCCAGTTCAGGAACTCGTTCCACCGTAGATCGATCAGGCCGATTTGGGTCCAACCGGTTGCATCGACGGTGCCACGCTCCAGCGCCGAATAGACGTCGCCGGTTGGAAGGTCGATCACCTGCGCCTGCAGATAGTCGGTGAAGAAGGCGTTGTAGACGGCATTGCCGCGTAGCCGGATGCCATCCACGACAAGATTGCCTTCATCGTCGACGCTTGGCTCGTTCACGGTCCAGAGATTGTAGGTGACGCCAGAGTCGAACCAGCCGAGATAGTAGAGGCCCATCTTTTCCTGATGGATCTCATTGATGAGATCGATGCCACCATTTTCGCGCGTCTCAATCGCGGTCAGGTTGGAAGCCACCATGGCGTCTTTTTCAGGCAGCGCACCGCCGTAGAATGAGCCTGGCGTGTAGACCATGTCGACCACGCCATCACGCACGGCATCGGGCTGCTGGAACATGCCGATGGCTTCCGGTCCGCCCAGAACGTCGATCTGGATGACGCCTTCGCCACGTTCATTGACCATGTCGACGAACGACAGGAAGCTCTGCGTATAGATCAGCGTTTCAGGAAACGCATGGACAGCCGTTATGGTGTCTTGCGCCATTGCCGCCATTGGCAGCGCGACGGTTCCGGCAAGAGCGCCGGCGATGAGTGTTTTCTTCATGGTCCTCTCCTTTTGAGCTCCCGCGGCTTTCCTTTCTGCCGTCTGGAGCGTTGGTCCCCAATTGGTTGCGGGCATCTGCCCTTGGAAATCAGCGCGGGTCGTCTCCTTGTGCCCTGAGATAGGCCCAGGAGCGTTCGGTTTGGTCACGCTGGGTGAATGCGGCAATGGTTGCGGAGTGGCTGGCGGTGAGATCGATATCGTCCCAGCCTTCAATGAGTTTGGTCCGCCAAACAGGGTCCAGCGCGAACGGAACAGAGCGATCGCCCAGCTGGATCTGGCAGGTGTCGAGCGAAACCGTCAGTTCTTGGACATCCTCACCGAGACTCGCCAGAAGCGTTTCACTGTCGGCATCGGTCACGGCAGCTGGTAGCAGCCTGTTGTTGACGGCATTGCTTGCAAAGATGTCGCCGAAACTCGGTGCAATGACCGCCCGAACGCCATAGTCGACCAGACCGTAAACCGCCGCCTCGCGCGACGATCCACCGCCGAAATTGCGACCGGCGACGATGATGGAAACATCTGAGTGCTTGTTGAGCGGGAACGCATGATGCGGTTCGCCGTCCTCACCAAACCTCATATCGTATAGGAGAAAGCGGCCATAGCCTTCGCCGCGCGGTGTCGACATGAATCGCGCAGGCAGGAGTTGATCGGTGTCGATGCCGGCCATCGGCAGGGCAACGGCTTGTCCGGTGTGGGCGGTCCAACCGGCCATCAGGCTGCCCCTACTTTTTGCATCGCGGCTTTGGGAGCGAGCTCACGAACATCGGTCAGCTTGCCCGTGACAGCGGCAGCGGCAGCCATAGCCGGTGACATGAGATGAGTGCGAGCACCCGGGCCTTGGCGGCCGCGGAAGTTGCGGTTGGTTGTCGACGCACAGCGCCGGCCCGGAGCGACCTTATCGCCGTTCATGGCGACACACATGGAGCACCCGGCATCGACCCAGTCGAGCCCTGCCTCAATGAACGTCCGGTCGAGCCCCTCAGCCTCAGCCATGCGTTTGACCAGCATGGAGCCGGCCGAGACGGTGCCCGGCACCTTCGCCTTGCGGCCAGAAAGAACGGCAGCAGCGGCGCGCAGATCCTCAATGCGGGCATTGGTGCAGGAGCCGATAAACACCTCATCGATGGGAAGGCCGGCCAGCATATCGCCGCGCTTCAAACCCATATAGTCCAGCGCTTCGGCTGAGGCATTCAAGGGGACGCGGCTGCTTATGGGCGCGGCCTGCTCCGGCACGATGCCCCAGGTCACAGTTGGCGCAATGGTGCCAGCATCGATTTCAAACTCGCGGTCAAACTGGGCATCAGGATCGGTGCGGGGCTTGGACCAAGCGACGAGCGCGGATTGCCAATCATCACCTTTGGGAGCGAAGGGCCTGCCTTTGACATAGGCGATTGTGGTCTCGTCCGGCGCGATGATACCGCACTTGGCTCCGCCTTCGATCGACAAGTTGCAGAGCGTCATGCGCTCTTCCATCGTGAGCTGCTCCACGGCGCTGCCGGCATATTCAACGACGTGACCTCGCGCACCGTCAGAGCCAAGCTCGGCAATCCAGTGGAGTGCCATGTCCTTGGCCGTTACACCCAGTGGCAAGGCACCGGTGAAGTTGAGCCGCATCTGCTTGGGTCGAACCTGCCAGAGGGTCTGGGTTGCCAGCACGTGCGCGACCTCTGTCGCTCCAATGCCGAAGGCGTAGGCGCCAAACGCCCCGTGGGTCGAAGTATGGCTGTCGCCGCACACGACCATAAGCCCCGGCAAGGTCAGTCCCTGCTCTGGACCTGTCACGTGGACGATGCCCTGGCGGGGATCGAACAGGCCAAAATGGCGGATGCCATGCGCCCCGGCGTTTTGCGCCAAGGTTGTGATCATCCGTCGGATGGTGTCGTTCGCACCGCCTTCATGGCGATCGCGCGTGGGCACATAGTGATCGCTGACAGCAATGGTGAGGTCCGGGCGAGCTACGGGCAGCTTACGCGCGGCAAGCTTGCCAAAAGCGTGATGCGAGCCCTCATGGACCAGATGCCTGTCGACCCAGAGGAGCGAGGCACCATCATCACGGCGCAACACCTCATGGGCCGACCAAAGCCGATCGAAGAGCGTCTGCGCAATCACGACGACACCTCTTCAAGAACGCCCATATCAGCTTGCAGACCAACAATGGGTTCCCAGTGGCGGTTTTCGCTGTCACCGACCCGTTCAAGCGACATGGAGAGCTGAAAGCGGTCTGGCCGATACAAAGCGGCGAGATGTTCCACGCCGCGTCCGCGCTCATCGCGCACCACGCGGTCGAGTGTAAGGAGCGCAGAACCCGCCGGCACGTTGAGCGATTTAGCAACGTCGGGGGTTGCCAAGGTTGCCGAGACAGACTGGTTGGCGCTGCCGATCTGCACGCCACCCAATTCAAGCAGGGCATAGAGCGGCCGAGTCGCCAAATCGGCTTCCGAGTAGGAAAGCGCAACGTCCTCAGGCACATGCGTAATGAGGTGGGAAAAGGGCTGGCCGTTCATGAAGCGCACGCGCACAGCGCGCTGAACACGGGCGTTTTCCTCAAGCCCCAAAGCGCCAGCAATCGCCGCACTCGCTTCGCAATAGCCGAACTCCAGCAGACGTGCTTCGGTCTTGCCGGCCATCTGCTCCAGATGCGGCATCAATGTTGCGATATCGGCCTTCACCAATTGCTGGCTGATGCCGTTGGCGCGGATGCGGGAGCCACTGCCGACGCGCTTTTCAATGAGACCATCCTGAAGCAAGGCATCAAGCGCGCGGCGGATCGTGACGCGCGATACCTGATACTGTTCAGCCAGCTTGTGCTCACTTGGCAAACCTACCCCATCGGCGAGAACGCCGCGGGCAATATCGTCCTTCAATAACAGGTAAACCCGCCGGGCTTTCCCGCCTTCTGGAACGCTATTGGGCATGTCAGGTGGCACCTTGAAAGCCATCGACAAAACTCCAGTTTGGGTAGCCTAACTGTAGCGCCTGTTTTCCCAATTGCAACGAATAGCGGTTGAAAAAAGCAAAAAATCGGTCGTATAAGGTGCTCAATACCTGTTCTATTCATAATACAGGTTGAGGAGGCGCTGCGATGCCGTTCGTTTCGGTCACGCTGATTGAGGGTTATGATGAGGAGGCCAAGGAGCGCCTATGTCACGCTCTTACCGGAGCGGTTCGACAGGTTGTGCCCGCCGACCTTGATGCCATCACCATCGCCTTGAATGAGGTTTCCACGGCTGGATACATGCGCGGCGGCGTTGCACGAACGCCCGCCCCGGCACTGCCCGATGCTGAAGCCACGGTTCACCAGTTTCTCGCCCATATGGAGGCGCGCGACCTCAATGCAGCCTCTGCCATGCTTGGCGACGGGTTCACCATGACATTTCCCGGAAACGTCACCATGACCAAGCTGGCTGGACTCGTTGACTGGGCCTCAACCCGCTATCGTTTTGTCCGCAAGACCTATGAGCACTTTGATACAGCTTCCGGCGACAAAGGGCCTATCGTTTACTGTTATGGCACGCTGAACGGCGAGTGGCTGGACGGCGACCCATTCGATGGCATTCGTTTCATCGACAGGTTCGAAACGGAGGGCGGCAAGCTCATCCGCCAAGACGTGTGGAACGATATGGGTGAAATGCGCCGTGCCTGACCCGTTAAACGACCAGCCGACCGTCGATCCGATCACGCTTGCGGTTCTCGCCGGGCGGATGGAGCAGATCGCCGATGAAATGGATGCAACGCTGTTCCGCAGTGCGTTCAACCCCATCATCGCCGAGGCGCACGACGCATCCCACGGCCTTTACGATGCACAGACGGGCGATACGCTGATCCAGGGCAAGTCGGGCCTTCCGATCTTCGTCGGCGTCATGGCCTTTGCGGTGAAAGCGGTGATCGATAAGGCCGCGCGTGATGGCGACCTTGCCGATGGCGACGTTTACATCTTCAACGATGCACATATCGGCGGAACGCACCTGTCTGACATGCGTCTGGTCCGCCCCTATTTCCGCGATGGCAAGCTATTCTGTTTCCTTGCATCGGTCGGTCACTGGCACGACCTAGGCGGCGCTGTGCCCGGCAACTATAACCCCTCGGCACGCGAAGTCTTCCAGGAGGCGGTCGTTCTGCCGCCGGTTAGGCTCGTGCGCGGCGGGATCGTCCAGACCGACATCATCGACATCATCCTGCGCAACACGCGTCTCCCCCAATCCGCGCGCGGTGATCTCAACGGTCAGCTTTCCGCGCTCGACCTCGGCGTGAAGCGCATGGACGCGCTGCTCGATGTCTATGGCGCGCCAACCGTCTCTTCGGCCTTCGCGCAGCTTGGAACGCGCGCCGAAACGCTGATGCGGGCCGAGCTTGCCGCCCTGCCCGACGGGCGCTGGGAGGCTGTCGACTATCTCGACAATGACGGCATCACGAATGAAGCGCTGCCGATCAAGGTGGCGCTGGAGATTTCCGGCGAAGAGCTCACTATCGACTTTTCCGGTACCGCCCCAGTGACCGCCGGACCGGTGAACATCGCGCTGCCGACGACCATCGCCTGTTGCTATGTGGCGATGAAACACGTCTTCCCGTCACTGCCAGCCAATGCGGGCGTAATGCGCCCGATCACCGTCAACGTGCCAGAGAATTCTCTGCTCTCAGCCGATTTCCCCGCGCCGACAGGTGGTTACACCGAGACCATACTGCGGATGATCGATGTGATCTTCTCCGCCGCGGCGCAGGCGCTGCCCGACCGCGTGGTCGCTAACGCCTATGGCACCATCAATGCGCTTTCCATCGCCGGCACAAAGGCGAACGGGCAGCGCTGGGTCATGTTCTCCTTTTATGGCGGCGGCCATGGCGGGTCGCTGGAAAGCGATGGCCTCAACCATGGCAATGCGCCCATCTCCACGGCAACGATACCCCCGGCCGAGATCCTGGAAGCAGCCTATCCGGTGGCCTTCCGCCAATGGGCGCTGCGATCCGATAGTGCCGGCGCGGGCATGCATCGCGGTGGGCTCGGCGCGGTCTACGAGATCGAGCTCTTGGAAGAGCAAGCGGAAGCGTTCCTGTTCGGCGAACGAGGTCGCTTTGCGCCGCAAGGCATCCATGGTGGTGGCGAGGCCGCCAAGAACCATTTCACCTACCAGACCGATGAGGGCTGGGATGAACCTGCCCTCACTTCCAAGATGGTCGGCATTCCCCTGAAGCGCGGCCAGCGCGTGCGGCTTGAGACCCCTGGCGGCGGCGGCTACGGCCAGCCCGAGGATCGCGCACCTGACGCCGTTGCGCGGGACGTTGCACTCGGCTTCCTGAGCGAAACACTGGCCGACCAAACCTACGGCCCGGCCTGGCGTGAGGCCGCACCGAAGGATGACGCGGCATGAGCATTATCGGCGTCGACGTTGGCGGAACCTTCACGGACATCTTCACGCTCGATGAAGCGAGCGGCGAAGCGCGCGTCGCTAAGGTTCCCACGAGCCGGCCCGACCAGTCGGCGGGGTTCCTGAAGGGCGTTGAAAGCACCGGCAGCGATCTTGGGTCTGTTCGTACCGTCGTGCACGGCACCACAGCGGGCACCAACGCTCTGCTGGAGCGCAAGGGCGCCAGGATTGGCATCATCACGACCGAGGGGTTCCGCGACACCCTGGAGATGCGCCGCAGGGACCGTCGGGCGACATGGGGCCTGCGCGGCGATTTCGATCCGGTTGTCCCACGCGACCGGCGCTTAGAAGTCCCTGAACGGACGCTGTCGGATGGGACCGTCGAGACGCCAGTGGAAATCACGGCCGTCGAACAGGCAGCACGTGACCTGCTCGCCATGGGCTGCGATGCGGTGGCTCTGGTCTTCATCAACGCCTATGCGAACCCAACCAACGAGCTCAAAGCAGCCGAAGCCTTGCGCGCGCTTTGGCCCAACCCACATGTCTCGGTCTCATCAGAAATTCTGCCGGAAATCCGCGAGTTTGAGCGCACCTCAACCACCACACTGAACGCCTACTTGCAGCCCGAGGTGGCCGGCTATCTCCAGCGTCTGGAAGATGGATTGCGCGCTGGCGGACTGAAGGGTGAGTTTCTTTTGGTGCAATCGAACGGCGGTGTCATGGCCGTTGGCACGGCGTGTCGCCTGCCGGTGCGCACAGCGCTGTCAGGTCCGGCGGCTGGCGTCATCGCGGCTGGCTATATCGCCACGACTGCCGGGTATGACGACGTCGTCACCGGAGACGTTGGCGGCACAAGTTTCGATGTATCGCTGATTGCAGACGGCCAGTCGGCACTTTCCGCGCAGACTAGCATAGACTTTGGCATGGTCGTGCGCACGCCGATGATCGAGATCACCACCATTGGTGCAGGCGGCGGTTCCATCGCATGGGTCGATAAGGGCGGCTTGCTCAATATCGGGCCGGAAAGCGCAGGGTCCGAACCGGGTCCGGTGGCCTATGGTGGTGGCAATGATCGACCAACGGTGACGGACGCCAATATCGTGCTTGGGAGGATCGATCCGGATCAGCCGCTGGGCGGACGCGAGCGGTTGGATGTGGAAGCCGCGCGGCAAGCCATCGATAAACATGCAGGCCTGCCGCTCGGGCTGTCGATCGACGATGCCGCCGAAGCGATCCTGACGGTTGCGAATGCTCGGATGGCTGGCGCGATCCGCCTGGTGAGCATTGAACGTGGGCACGATCCGCAGCGCTTCTGCTACATGCCCTTTGGCGGCGGCGGAGCCTTGCACGCCTGTGCCCTGGTGGAAGAATGCGGCCTCGCCCGCGCGCTTGTTCCTCGTTTCCCGGGGGTCACCTCGGCACTCGGTTGCGTGATAGCCGACATGCGGCAGGACTTCGTGCAGACGGTGAACACGACTGTTGCCGCGCTCGATCCGAACGATCTTGCAAAAACAGTCCAGCAGCATATCGATGATGGCTTGGGCTTGCGCGATGCCTCGGTCGTCACATTCGAAGCGCGTGACGTCGTGGTGGAACTCGACATGGCCTATGCGGGACAGACCCATACGGTTGCCGTTCCACTGCCCGTCATGGTCGATGCCGGCAAAGCGATCCGTCCGACAGCCGAAGCTATCGGGGCCGCCTTCGACAAAGCCTACAAGGCCGCTTTTGAACGGCTCTTGGATGGCGGCGTACGACGCATTCTCAATGTGCGCACCAGCACCATCGGTCGGCGTCCGAAGTTCGATCTCTCAACGCTTGCGCCTGATCCCAACGCCGAGCAAGCAAAGCCTTACGGTTCGCGGAAGGTGCGCATGGGTGGCCAATGGCACGACACGCCGCTTTATGAACGGCTCGCGCTGCCTGTCGACAGCGCAATTGAAGGCCCGGCGATCCTGACCCAGCCGGACACGACCATTCTGGTGGAACCGGGCTTTCGCGCCACGGTTGATACGCTTGGCAATCTCATTCTTGAAAGGCAGGCGGCGTAATGAGCGATCTCTCATCCTTCGATCCTGTGCGTGCGGCGCTTCTGACCATCGATCTGCAGAACGATTTTCTGCACCCCGACGGGGCTTATGGGCGGGCTGGCCAGTCGGCGGAAGCCATTGCGGCGCTGCCTGCTCGTGTAGCGCCCCTCGCCAAAGCCCTTCGAGACGCTGGGGGCTCGTACATTTCTGCCCAGTTCACCCTTGTGCCTGGACCCGGTGGCGAGCCACTCATCGCGCCGCACCTGAAGAAGCTGCGGCCATTCCTGACCAAAGGTGATTTTGAGCCCGGCGCCTGGGGGCACACGCTCGTCGATGCCCTCACACCCGCCGACTATGTGGTGGAGAAGGTCGCCTACTCGGCTTTCTACCAAACACGGCTGGAATACATCATGCGCGCGGCCGGGATCGAAACGCTGATCATTGGTGGCATCGTCACCAATGGTGGCGTCGCCTCGACCGTTCGCGATGCCCATCTTCGCAACATTGATACCATCCTGCTGTCGGATGGGTGCGCGGCCTTCAGCAGTGAGGTGCATGACGCGACACTGGTTTCGCTTGGCACGGTGACCAACGTGATGTCGTGCGCCGATGCGCTGGCCTTGATTGGCAGAGGTGAAGCATGAGCTTGCGCCAACGTCTTGCCGAACCCTCCATCCTGCTGACACCGGGTATCTATGATGCGTTGACGGCGACGCTCGCCGAAGCCGCCGGTTTTGAAGCGCTTTACCTCTCCGGCGCTGCTGTCTCCTATACCCGGCTGGGGCGGCCAGACATCGGCCTCGCCTCGGTGAGCGAGATGGTTGAGACGATGGCACTTGTGCGTGACAAGACAGCCCTGCCCGTCATCATCGATGCCGATACAGGCTTCGGCAATGCGCTCAACGCCCAGCGCACCATGCGCCTTTATGAGCGCGCAGGCGCCAACGCGCTTCAGATCGAAGACCAGACCTATCCCAAACGCTGCGGGCACCTCGCCAACAAATCGCTGATCTCGATGCAAGAGATGGCCGGCAAAGTTCACGCCATGGCCGATGCGCGGGCCAGCGAAGAAACCTTGATCATTGCGCGTACCGATGCCATCGCTGTTGAAGGATTTGAATACGCTCTGGACCGCTCAGAAGCCTATGTGGAGGCTGGCGCAGATGCGCTGTTCATCGAGGCGCCGCAGTCGCTCGACCAGCTCCAGGCCATCGCCTCCCGCTTCAACGGGCGTGTTCCCCTGATGGCGAACATGGTGGAAGGCGGCACGACACCCATCCATGCCGCCGCCGACCTGGAAGCGCTGGGCTATTCGATTGTCATCTTCCCCGGCGGTATTGTGCGTGCCCTGGCCCGTACGGCCGAGGAGTACTACGCCTCGCTCAAAACCCATGGCACCAACACGCCTTTCAAGGAGCGGATGCTCGATTTTGCCGGACTGAATGACCGGCTGGGCCTTGATGGCCTGCTGGAAAGCGGCCAGCGCTACGACGAGCGCGAAGGATGAGCTTTGCCCCGCGCCCATCAACCGGTTTCGACCTGGAGGTCGAAACGCTGATCGTCGGCGCCGGGTGTGCTGGGCTGATCGCTGCCCTAGCGGCGCATGAAGCCGGACAGGATGTGCTCGTCCTTGAACGTGATGCGGTTCCATCCGGCTCGACGGCGCTCAGTGCCGGGCTAATCCCAGCGGCTGGCACCGCGCAGCAAAGAGCAGCCGGGATTACCGATACTCCTGAGGTCTTCGCGGCCGATATCATGCGCAAGGCAGCTGGCGAACCTGATCATCACCTGGTCGAAGCGCTGACCAAAGGGGCTGGTGAGGTCATCGGCTGGCTGACCGATACCATCGGCTTACCCTTCACGCTGGTCGACAACTTTGACTATCCTGGCCACAACAATCGCCGCATGCATGGCTTGCCTTCTCGGTCCGGCGAGGAACTGATCAACGCGCTTCGCGAGGCCTGCGAGACGCGCAGCATCCTCATTGCGACCGAGCGCGTGGTGGAAACACTGTTTGCCGCCAGCGACAGGGTGACGGGCGTTCTGGCGACGCTACCCGATGGGTCTCAGGAGGCGATTGGCTGCAGCAAGCTGGTGTTGGCCTGCAACGGCTTTGGCGGCAACGCAGAGATGGTTCGGTCCTTCATCCCGGCCATCGCAGATGCGCTCTATTTTGGCCATGACGGCAATCACGGCGATGCGATCCGTCTGGGAGAGGAACTTGGCGCGGCAACTGCTGATCTTGGGGCCTATCAAGGCCATGGCAATGTCGCCCACCCGCATGGCATTCTCGTCACTTGGGCTGTCATCACCGAGGGCGGCTTTCAGGTGAACATTCTTGGAGAACGTTTTTGGGATGAATCCCAAGGCTATTCGGAAGCCGCTCGGCATGTGCTCGCCCAGCCTGACGGGATCGCTTTTGCAATATTCGATGCGCGCATCGCCGATGTGGCCCGGCAGTTCAAGGACTTTCAGGACGCAGAGGCCCGGGGCGCGGTGAAGCAAGCTGACAGCATAGACGACCTTGCTTCGGTGCTCGGCTTGGACGCCCTAGCCTTGCAGGCCAGCTTCGACAGCGCATCTGGAACGGATCAATTCGGTCGCACCTTTGATGCGACAACCAAACTCGCGCCGCCGTATTGCGCTGTCAAAGTCACCGGCGCGCTGTTTCACACACAGGGCGGCCTGAAGGTGGACGGTGATGGACGCGTCCTGAATACCGTGGGCGCCACGCTTCCCAACCTTTTTGCGACCGGCGGTGCAGCCGTGGGCGTATCGGGACGCGGCGATAGCGGGTATCTTTCCGGAAATGGGCTTCTTTCCGCCGCCGTACTGGGGCGAAAAGCCGGCCACTTTTCTCTAGAACTTCTGAGCGCCGGCCCATCGCCTGCGCCGCACAATGGAGTGCATGACCATGCTTGATGGACGACCAACCGGTCACGGTCCCGATCTAGCCGCGTTCGATTGGGCCGATCCATTTCATCTGTCCGATCAGTTGCAGGAGGATGAGAGGCTCGTCGCCGACAGTGCTGAGGCTTTCGCCAAAGACAAGCTGATGCCGCGCGCCGAACATGCTTATCAAAACGAAGAGGTGACGCCTGAGGTCTTCGCCGAAATGGGCGAGATGGGCCTCCTCGGCGTTACGATCCCGGAAGCCTATGGAGGGCTAGGTGCCGGCTACGTGACCTATGGGCTGGTGGCCCGCGAAATCGAGCGCGTGGATTCCGGTTACCGCTCCATGATGAGCGTGCAGTCGAGCCTCGTGATGTATCCGATCTATGCCTATGGCTCTGAAGATCAGAAGCAAAAGTACCTGCCGAAGCTGGCTGCCGGCGAGCTGATCGGGTGCTTCGGGCTAACCGAACCGGATGCCGGATCGGACCCCGCCGGCATGAAGACGACCGCCAAGAAATTCGATGGCGGATACGTTCTGAACGGCGCCAAGATGTGGATCTCAAACAGTCCCATCGCGGATGTGTTTGTCGTTTGGGCTAAGTCCGATGCCCATGACGGTAAGATCCGTGGCTTCATTCTCGAAAAAGGGATGAAAGGCCTGTCCGCGCCAACCACCAAAGGCAAGCTGTCTCTGCGTGCCTCAGTCACTGGCGAGATCGTCATGGATGAGGTGGAAGTCGGTGAAGATGCCCTGCTGCCCAGCGTCCAAGGCCTCAAAGGACCGTTCGGCTGCCTCAATCGCGCCCGCTACGGCATCGCGTGGGGTGTGATGGGCGCCGCCGAAGACTGCTGGCATCGGGCAAGGAGCTATGGGCTGGAGCGTGTGCAGTTCAATCGCCCGATCGCCCAAACGCAGCTCTTTCAGAAGAAGCTCGCCGACATGCAGACTGAGATCGCGCTCGGCCTTCAAGGCGCGCTGCGGCTCGGCCGGATGCTGGATGATGGCATCGCCGCGCCAGAGATCATCTCCATGATGAAGCGCAACAATTGCGGCAAGGCGCTCGACATCGCGCGGACGGCCCGCGACATGCATGGCGGCAATGGCATCATGGGCGAATACCATGTGATGCGCCACGCGCAGAACCTTGAGACCGTGAACACCTATGAGGGCACGCATGACATTCATGCGCTGATCCTTGGCCGTGCGCAGACGGGTCTTCAGGCGTTCTTTTGATATGATGCACACTCGCTCCGTTCCTGATGGAACGACCGCTCGTGTGTAAGCTCCATGGCTGACACTCCCCTCAAGGGCCTGAAGGTCCTGGAACTGGCGCGTATTCTGGCTGGCCCTTGGGCTGGGCAAGTGCTGGCGGACCTTGGTGCAACCGTCATCAAGGTGGAAAGCCCCAAGGGGGATGACACGCGCACCTGGGGCCCGCCCTTCGTGGAGCGCGAAGGCGACCGCTCGGCGGCCTATTTCTACGCCTGCAATCGCGGCAAGCAATCCATCGCAGTCGATCTGAAGACCGAAGACGGGCAACGGTTTGTGCAGGAGCTTGCCGATGAAGCCGACGTTCTGATCGAGAACTTCAAGGTCGGCGGGCTGAGGGCCTTTGGCCTCGACTATGAGGCAGTTTCCGCGCGTAATCCCGGTATCGTCTACGCCTCCATCACGGGCTTCGGGCAGGATGGCCCCTACGCCTCGCGGGCTGGGTACGATTACCTCCTGCAGGCCATGTCGGGCATCATGTCTGTGACCGGTGAACCGGACAGGGAACCGCAAAAGGTTGGGATCGCGGTCACCGACCTTTTCACCGGGCTATACGCGGTGATCGGCATACAGGCCGCACTGGCCGAACGAGCCCAGTCGGGCAAAGGGCAGCATATCGATCTGTCGCTCTTCGATGCGGCCACAGCCATGCTGGCCAACCAGGCGACAAACTATCTCGCCAGCGGTACAGCACCGACACGGCTTGGCAACGCTCACCCCAACATTGTGCCCTATCAGGTGTTTGAGGTCAGTGATGGAGCCTTAGTGATCGCAGCTGGCAATGATGGCCAGTTTCAGCGGCTATGCCAAGTGTTGGGATGCATCGAGATCGGCAAGGACCCGGCTTACGCCACCAATGGTGACCGGGTTGCGCGGCGCGCCGATCTTGTCCCTGCCCTGCAACAGGAAATCATCCTCTGGACCCGGGACGCACTGCTCGCCGCCTTGGAAGCGGCCACCGTGCCCGCGGCGCCGATCAACTCGGTGGAAGACGTGCTGAAGGATGAACAAATCGCGGCGCGCGGTATGATCATCGAACCAGAAGGGGTCGCGGCCCTGCGCTCGCCCCTGCGCTTCTCACGGAGCAAACTCGCACTTGACCGTTCGGCGCCCACACTGGGTGATGCCGCTGACGCCATCTCGAGAAATCGCTGGGGCAACGATGGTGATTAGCGCTGTTTTCGTTCGGGTCAGCTCCGTCCTTAGGTCCTGAATTTTCCAGGCTTTTTAGTCCTATAGCGTGAATTTTGAACGTCACAGGTGCTTTACCGGACTGGCTAGTGCGGCCCGCTGTGTGCAGTTTTGAACGTACGGCATGGCGTGAGCCAGACCGGAGCTTGATGCCCCAAAACTACAAAAAACTCCTCGCCCGTCCTTTTCCGGACGGCCGCACCGTCACGCCTTGCCGGTCCCTCAAACGTACACCAAACGGAGCGCCATGATGACAACCCCCTTCACCCTTCAACCCATTGGAATCTGCAAGGCAAGCGCGGGAGACTTTGCCCTGCAGCTAGCGCCAGACTATCGTCCAGGTCTCGTCGGCCTGGACGCGTTCAGCCACGCCATCGCCGTATGGTGGGCGCCTGAGACGGAGCCCACCAAGGGCCTGGATGCTTTGACAATCAGGCAGCCATACACGGCGAGCCCGGACGATTTTGGCGTATTCGCGACACGCTCGGAGGCGCGTCCCAATCCAATTGGCATGAGCGTCTTTGAGATTAAGACCGTCGATCTTTCAACTGGGCTGGTGACCACGCCCTATTTTGACATGCTTGACGGCACACCACTGCTTGATCTGAAGCCCTATTTCCCCGCCTCCGATAGGGTGGCGAGGGTGACTGTTCCGGACCATTTCGGCCATTGGCCGCAGAGTTTTGAACAATCAGCCCTGTTTGAATGGGAAGCAGAGTTCCGCCACTAGCGGGGCGTGCCTCCTGATCGGCTGCTGATAGGTAGGACACAGAAAGGTGGCGGACCTGCTGGGACAAAGTCCGAACCTTTTGGATGATCTTTTCAAAGACCTGGAAGACTGGGAAGCAATTTTGAGTTCCCTACCGGATTTTGGTGTGGATCAAAATCCGCGAGCCGACGAGCCGCCCGCACCTGATCCAATGTAATCGGGCCGGAGAAGCGCTCCGTTCCGCCGTTCCTTCACCCATGAGCGAGGGACGGCGCTGATACTCTGACAGTTGAACCCTTATGACGCCGCGCCTGCGATGCAGTGCGCGGCCACAACCTTTTTTGCCTTTGACACATGACCAAGAAAACCCCGACGACACCGATCTCTATACGGTTGACGCCACAGGAGCGCGCCAAGTTGGTGCGCCGGGCGGGGAGTCGGTCTGTGAGCGCCTATGTGCGCGAGTTGGTTTTTGCGACTGGTTCAGGTGCTCAGAAGCCGCGCAAGAGCGATCTGGCGCAGGTGCTCGGCTTGCTGGGTGCCTCTGGCCTGTCGTCCACGGTGGGCGAGCTAACCCGTCTGGCGAAGCTGGGCGCTCTGCCGGTGAGCGAAGAGACGGAAGCGACCTTGCGGGCTGCGTGCTCCGACATCGCCGCGATGAAGGCTGCTTTGATGCGCGCCCTTGGAATCAAGGAGCGCTAGCCGATGATCCTGAAGGCCAGTGAACGGGGTGGCGGCAAGCAATTGGCGCTGCACCTTCTCAACACCCAAGACAATGAACATGTCGAAGTGCATGAACTGCGTGGCTTCGTCTCCGACGATCTGACCGGCGCGATGAAAGAAGCCTATGCCGTCTCCAAGGGGACGCGGGCCAAGAACTTCTTGTTTTCCGTCTCGCTCAATCCGCCGGAGCGCGAAGACGTGCCTGTACAGGTCTTTGAAGATGCCATTGACCGGATCGAACAGGCCAACGGGCTGGACGGCCATGCCAGGGCTATTGTCTTCCATGAAAAGGAAGGCAGACGCCATGCCCATGCGGTGTGGTCACGGATCGACACCCAGACAATGACGGCCAAGAACCTCTCGCACTACAAGCGCAAGCTTCAAGACATCAGCCGAGAGCTCCACCATGAGCATGACTGGACCATGCCAGCGGGCCTTGCACGCGGCGGTCAGTCTGACCCACGCAACTTCACGCTCGATCAATGGCAGCAGGCCAAGCGCATGGGCAAAGACGCCCGTGATCTCAAAGCCGAAATGCAAGACGCATGGGCGATGAGCGACAACGCCACCACCTTCGGCCATGCGCTCGAAGAGCGCGGCTTTATCCTGGCCAAGGGCGACAGGCGCGGTCATGTGGCCGTCAGTTATGAGGGCGAAGTGCTGTCCATTGCCCGCTACATCGGCAAGAAGGCCAAAGAGGTGCGCGCCAAGCTTGGCGAGCCCATCACCCTGCCATCGGTCGATGACGCCAAGACCAAAATGGCCCGTGACATGCGCGGCGCGTTTGTCCGCCACGCCAAAGAAGCCAGAACCGCCCGCGATGCAGCCACGCAGAAACTCGATCAAGAGCGGCAGGCGATGGCCCTGCAACACCGCGCCGAACGCAAACGGCTCGACGATGGCCAGGCAGCGCGACAGTTGGAAGAAACCAACGCCCGGTCAGCCAGGCTCAACACAGGCCTCAAGGGTCTCTGGCAACGGCTCTCAGGCCAGCGGGCGACGATCCAAAAACAGAACGAGCGCGAGGCCTTCGCCGCGATGATCCGCGACCGCGAGCAGCGTGACCTTCTGGTCAGTCAACAGATCGCCGACAGGAGCAAGCTCCAAGAACGGATCAAGGCGTTACGTGAGGAACACAAGGCGACCCTGCGCGACATTCGCACTGATCAAGGCCGCCACAGGCAGATTGAAAAAGAAGGCCAGAGCGAAGGCTCTAAGGTAAAGACGTCGCCAAAACCGGCCTCTCGCCAAGCAACAGCATTCAAGACCGCTCG
>ERZ1740060.114-NODE-114-length-68069-cov-21.802452_pt1 | contig 68069 bp, 68 predicted proteins | sample MGYA00581743_ERZ1740060 | MGnify/ENA primary metagenome ERZ1740060 (study PRJEB43018, sample SAMN04849235) | marine metagenome | isolation source: floating plastic debris | place: Pacific Ocean | collected 2008-08-27 | study: EMG produced TPA metagenomics... | reverse complement strand
TGGCTTCTGCGATGGCCAGATCTTCTTTCTTGACGTCGATGACGAACAGAAGATCCGGCACGCCGCCCATTTCGCGAATACCGCCCAGCGACGCTTGCAGCTTGGCCTGATCGCGCTCCATGCCCAGACGCTCTTTCTTGGTGAGGCCTTCGGCACCACCTTCAAGGGCTTCGTCAATCTGCTTGAGGCGATTGATCGACTGACTGACCGTTTTCCAGTTGGTGAGCGTGCCGCCCAGCCAACGGTGGTTCATGTAATACTGTGCGCATTTCTCTGCGGCTTCGGCCACGGGGCGCTGGGCCTGACGTTTGGTTCCGACGAACAGAATGCGGCCACCTTTGGCAGCGGTTTCGCGTACGACATTCAGCGCGGCGTCCAGCATCGGGACGGTCTGCGTCAGATCCATGATGTGGATGCCGTTGCGGTCGCCATAGATGAACTCGCCCATACGGGGGTTCCAGCGTTGTGTTTGGTGACCAAAGTGAACGCCCGCTTCAAGCAGCTGGCGCATGGTGAACTCAGGAAGAGCCATGTCCGTTTTCCTTTCCGGTTTCAATCCTCGACGGGGCTTTCGGGCGTCAACCCAACCGGTGGACCTTTGAGGATGTCTCCCCCATTGGCCCGACCCCGTCTGCGAAGTGAGGGCGGGTTACGTCAGCTTAAGCCTGATTGCAAGGACAATGTCGCCAGGCAACATGGATTATATCGGCGTCCGACCTCAACATGCTGCAAGTCCTTGCCAGACCGGAAAAACCGCTGCATCAAGCAAAGATGAAGGACGGTTTTGATATCATTTGTATTGGATCTGTGTTGTGGGATGTGATCGGACGTTCCACGCGCGAGATGCGGGTCGGCTCGGACGTGCCGGGCCGGATCACGATGATCCCGGGCGGCGTCGCGATGAACATCGCCATGACCCTGCGTGAGATGGGGCTGACCCCTGCGTTACTGACTGCCATTGGCAATGATCCCCAAGGCGCCCAGCTTATCGCCAAAGCGACCGAGATGGGGATGGTGACGGAATACATCCACATCTCCGAAGACCAGCCAACCGACCGTTACATGGCCCTCGAAGGGCCCGGCGGGCTGATCGCAGCCATCGCAGACGCCCATTCGCTTGAGGCGGCAGGCAACACAATCTTGATTCCGCTGACCGAAGGACCCCTGTCCAGCACGACGGCACCTTACGACGGGGTCATCGCGCTGGATGGCAACCTGACCCAAGAGGTTTTGGAAGAGATCGCGCAATCCCCCGCATTCGCCAAGGCCGATCTGCGGGTTGCGCCCGCCTCCCCCGGCAAGGCCGAACGGCTGACGCCCCTCCTGGCCTGCCCCAACGCGACGCTTTACGTAAACTGTGAAGAAGCGGGCCTGCTTTGCGGCACGCAATTTGAAAGCGCACCCGAGGCAGCGCTGGCGCTGTCCAAACGCGGTGCGGCGCGGGTGCTGGTCACCGATGGTGGCGCGATTGCCTGCGAACTCCATGAGGGTGATCTGATGACGCAAATCCCGCCCGAAGTCGCCGTCAAACGGATCACCGGCGCCGGTGATACGTTCATGGCGGCTCATCTGGCCGCCGAATACAAAGGCGCCGACCGCGCACTCGCACTGACCGCAGCCATCGGCGCAGCAGCGGCATACGTTTCAGGCGAGGCAGTGGCATGAGCGTTCCGATGATGATGACTGATGATGTTGCCACAGCCCTTTCCGACGGGCGTGCGGTTGTCGCGCTGGAATCGACGATCATCACCCATGGCATGCCCTATCCGCAAAATGTCGAAACCGCCCGCGCGGTCGAGGCTGAAGTGCGCGCCGCTGGCGCGACCCCAGCCACCATCGCCGTGATCGACGGCGTCCTACAGATTGGTCTTAGCCCCGACAGGCTTGATGCGCTGGGTCAAGCGAACGGCGTCGCAAAACTTTCGCGGGCGGATATCGCGGCCTGCATCGCAACGGGCGGCACCGGTGCGACAACAGTGGCGGCGACCATGATCGCCGCGCATCTGGCCAGGATCGGCGTCTTCGCCACCGGCGGCATTGGCGGCGTGCATCGCGGGGCCGAAACGTCCTTTGATATCTCTGCCGATCTTCACGAACTGGCGCAAACACCGGTCACAGTGGTGGCTGCGGGGGCCAAGGCGATCCTTGATCTGCCAAAAACCTTCGAAGTGCTCGAAACCCTTGGCGTGCCGGTCATCGCCTACCGCCAGGACCACCTGCCCGCCTTCTGGTCGGCCAACTCACCCTTGCCCGCGCCGCTGCGGATGGACAGCGCGGATGACATCGCCAAAGCGCACCGGATGCGCGCCGAAATGGGCCTGCCTGGCGGTCAACTGGTCACCAACCCGATCCCGCGAGACGCGCAAATCCCGCATGAAACACTGGCTCCGCTCATCGATCAGGCCTTGGCCGAAGCCGACACCCACGGCATCACCGCCAAAGAGGTTACACCCTTCCTGCTGGGTCGCCTATTCGAGCTGACCGATGGCGCCTCGCTTACCGCCAATATCGCATTGGTGCTGAACAATGCACGCCTTGCCGCTGCCATTGCGGTCGCACTCAGCGCTCAATCCGATGGCAGCCTTGGGTAAATCCATCAAATCCAGAAGATCTCACAGGAAAGCAGCATTGTAGAGCCACCGAAAACCGCCTAGTTTCAAGAAGAGCCCCAACCACCGGACCCCACTCACTTGGCCCCACTGAAACTGGCCCCATTCGACCAGGCCCTATACAAAAACGGCCCTCCTCAACCAGGCATTGCCAAGGACGCTTGATGACCACCCCTTTTGACGAACAACTTCCACCACCTCGCAAACCGGGGCTGTTTGCACGGCTGCGCTCGAGCTTTCTGACCGGGCTTGTCGTTGTGGCACCTATCGGCCTGACGATCTGGCTGATCTGGACGGTGGTGGGCTGGATCGACGGATTTGTGCTGCCGCTGGTGCCCGCGCAATGGCAGCCGGAGCAATATATCGGCATCAACCTGCGCGGCGTGGGCGTGATCTTCTTCCTGATCTTCACGATCATCGTCGGTTGGATGGCCAAGGGATTGCTGGGACGCTCGCTCATTTCATGGGCTGAACATCTGGTAAACCGAACGCCTGTCGTGCGCTCAATCTATAACGGCGTAAAGCAAATTGCCGAAACCGTCTTCGCGCAGACTGAAACCAGCTTTGATACAGCCTGCCTCATCGAATATCCGCGCAAGGGCATCTGGGCGATTGGCTTTATCTCGACCTCGGCCAAAGGCGAAGTGCTTAGCAAGGCCGATCAGGGTCCGATGACCTCGGTCTTTGTGCCCACAACGCCGAACCCGACATCGGGATTTTTGCTGTTCTTTCCAACCGTCGACATCATCGAACTCGACATGAGCGTGGAAGATGCTGCGAAACTGGTGATCTCGGCCGGGCTTGTTTATCCCAACGGCGATGAAGCCGTGCCCGAGATAACGCCTGAAAAGGTCAAAGAGCTCGCCTCTTAACTGACAGCGCCGCCGTGCCTTCCGCGATCATGGCCCTACCTTGGCCACAGGAAGGATTTTTGCCATGACCAACACGCCCTTACCAGCCGACGCACCGCTTTTGATTATGGGTGCCACATCCGGGATCGGCGCCTGCACTGTAGACGAAGCATTGACCCGCGGCCATGCCGTGCGCGCCTTTGCCCGCAGCGCAGACGAGATGACCCCACGCGATGGGCTCAGCCTGTGCGCAGGCGATGCGACCGATCCCGAAGATGTCGCGCGGGCCCTCAAGGGTGCGGGCGCCGTGATTTACGCGCTAGGCATCAAAGAACGCCTTGCGATGCTGTGGGAAGAAGAGACGCTTTTCTCAGAGACGACGCGCATTCTTTTGGCACAGATGGACGCGGCCGAAGTGACGCGCCTGATCATTGTCACAGGCTTTGGCGCAGGCCGCAGCAAATCCGCGATGAGCTTTGTTGAACGCACAGGCCACCGCGCGATCCTTGGCAAACCTTATGCCGACAAGGACCGACAGGAAAAACTGATCGAGCAAAGCAGCACCGACTGGACCATCGTGCGTCCGGTGATCCTGACCAAAGGCGATCGCGCCGAAGTACGCGTGCTGCGCACGCCGTCCGAATGGCGCAACGGTCTGATTTCGCGCAAGAGCGTGGCGCGGCATCTGATCGACACGCTTGAGGGTGATCTTGATATCAAAAGCGACGTGGTGATCGCGCGCTAGGCGAACATTGCTTCCAGATCGACGGTATCAGTTTCGCCCAAAGCGTCGAAATTGGCCTTCAGAAAGCTTTGCGCCGCAGCGCGGCCTGCGTCTTTCAACGTCGCAAGGATATAGGCAGAGGGGACCAGCTTGGTCGCCACGCTCAGCTCGTTCATCAGGCCGTCATCGGCGATCATATGCATAAGCGGATCGCGCATCTTGTCGCGCTCCATCCGGCCATCCTCGATCAGACGTTTGACAAAGGAAATCGCCCGCATTTCGCGCAACAGCGACGAATTAAAGCTGATCTCGTTGATCCGATTCTGGATCGCCTGCGCAGTCAGCGGCAATTCTTCACGATGCAGCGGGTTGATGTTCACAATGACGATGTCACGGGGCAGATCTTCGTGAAAGAGCGGGAACAGCGCAGGGTTGCCCGTATAGCCACCATCCCAAAAAGCCTCCATCTTGCCGGTTTTGGGATCGGTAAACTCGACCGCCTGAAACATCGTCGGCAAACAAGCCGAGGCAAGGATTACATTGGTCGAGATTTCATCGCCAGTGAACACTCGGATTTTGCCCGACCGCACATTCGTCGCACAAACGTGAAACTGCGGCCCCCCGTCAGCGCAAACCGCGTCATACTCGAACCGCTCCACGATACGTTGCAGTGGGTTTTGATAGAATGGCCCGTAAGTATAGGGGCTGAACATACGCGTGGCCCCGTCGATCACCGAAAAGGGCAGCGAATACTCTAGCGACTTCGCGACGATCCCCGGACCGGGCCCTGTCGCTGTCATCCAGCTGGCCAACCGCATGTCATTGATCGCGCCAACCTGGGCCCAAAGCCAATCAAGGTTCTCGCGCGCGATCTCGGACCCACCCTTCACGATCCCCGACTTCACCGCCGCACCGTTCAAAGCCCCCGCAGACGTACCCGACATAGAGGCGATCTCGACGCGGTCATCCTCAAGGATGCGGTCCAGCACACCCCAGGTGAACGCACCATGAGCGCCGCCCCCCTGTAAGGCCAGGTTAATGCGTTTGCGGTTCGGTGTGCTCACAATGCTGTCCACCCGCCATCGACGCTGATCGTGGTCCCGGTGATCTGTTGCGCTGCATCCGAGCACAGAAAAATTGCGGTGCCGCCCATCTGTTCCGTGGTTGCAAACTCTTTCGAGGGCTGACGCGTCAGCATCACCTCTTTGATCGCAGTCTCACGATCCATGCCGTATTTCTCCATCGTGTCGGGGATCTGCGCTTCGACCAATGGGGTCATCACATAGCCAGGACAGATTGCATTGGCGGTAATCGGCTCTTGCGCGGTTTCCAAAGCGGTCACTTTGGTCAGCCCCACAACGCCGTGCTTTGCGGCCACATAAGCCGACTTATACGGCGAGGCTGTCAGACCATGGGCAGAGGCGATATTTATCACCCGACCCCACCCCGCCTTGCGCATCATCGGCAAAGCTGCAGCGGTGGTGTGAAACGCAGACGTCATGTTGATGGCAATGATCGCGTCCCATTTTTCGGTTGGGAATTCGTCAATACCGCTGACATGCTGAATACCCGCATTGTTCACTAGAATATCGCACGCTCCGGCTTTTTCGATCAAAGCGCGGCATTGATCGCCTTTCGACATATCCGCCTGAATGTAGCGAGACTGTGTATCGGTCTCATCCGCGATCTGCTTGGCCAACGCGTGATCCTCATCCGTGTCGCTAAAGCTGTTCAGCACAACATCTGCACCCGCTTTTGCCAACTCCCAAGCAACGCCAAGGCCGATGCCAGAATTCGAACCTGTGATAATCGCGGTCTTGCCAGAGAGCGTCATGGGATATCCTTACGTTTCGTGTTGCAATGCAGCATACGTGCTGCACACGCAAAAACCAGAGCGGATATGGGTTTTCAGCATCAATCAACGCATCGAAAATGCGCGAAACGCGGATCTGGAATGGAAACATCTATAAAAATTTTCCCTTATTGTTGAACTTGCCCTACTCTGGCCGCATTTGACTTAGAGACATCAACCACAAGCTGTAATCTCCATGACGAAAAGGAGTGTACCAGTGCCCGGTATTTGCTTTTCTGTTCCGCATAACCACATCGCCGTGTTTTCAGGCAAACCTCAAACAGACCGGCCCATCAGGCTGGACGACCTGCCGCCGCGCAGCCCGTTCGCAGCCATTGGCGAGATTGCGTTGCTCCGCGTGGCGACCGACCGCTACGGGCTCTTCGCCTGCACGGCCGAAGGCCAAGCCGATGAGGACGCCCCATTGCTGGAAGGACTGCGCGCGCCGCATCTTTGCGCGCCCGATTGTGTGGTCTTTGGCCTGTCCGGAGGGCCGGGCGTTGTGATCGCCCTTGATGGCTTTGCCGACACGGCACCCCAAGGGGATCTGAACGCATACGGATTTCTGGGCGGCACGCGTGTTTTAGGCCGAACCGGGGTGATGTCGATCGAACGGCTGGTCTCTGGCGATGTCATCTGGACCATGAACAATGGCATGCAACCGATCCGCTGGATCGCGCGCAAAGAGTTGGCGATCACGGCGCAAACAGACCGTTTGCGCCCCATCTGCATCACTAAAGACGCGTTCGAACAAGGCTGCCCCAGCGAAACGCTGCATGTCTTGCCGACACATCAGATCAGCACCGAAGAACTGGGGCTTGATCTGACCCCCTTGCCGACACAGCCCTGCGTTTCGGCCGAGCATTTGTTGAACGGGGAAACCGTGGACCGCGTGACCGATCAAGACTGCTTTGAGCTTTTTGAGATCGGTCTCGATCAGCCCGATATGATCTATGCGTCCGGTCTCATGGTCCAAAACGCACCGCCACATAATCGCCGTCGCATCTCTGCGGTGCCGTCAGCGGGACTGCGTCGCTTTACACGGCACTTCCCGGATCTTGGCAAGCTGTTTCACGAAACCGCGCCGCCGACGCAACAAACGGTGCTGGCACCGCGCTATGGTGCGGCTTGATACCTGCAGTCAGGTTTTGAAACGCGACAGGAAATGTCGCCTTTGGACCACCCCTTTGGGGTGGCCTGTTTCACTTTAGGGCCAAAGCCAACCGGAGGCCCGCTTTATGAAAACCACAACACGCGTTGTCGTCATCGGAGGCGGCGTTGTCGGCTGTTCGGTGCTGTATCACCTGACCAAACTGGGCTGGTCCGACGTCATGCTGCTGGAGCGCTCGGAACTGACGTCAGGCTCCACATGGCATGCCGCGGGCGGCTTTCATACGTTGAACGGCGACACGAACATGGCCGCGTTACAGGGCTACACGATCCGCCTCTACCGCGAGTTGGAAGAACTGACAGGCATGTCTTGTGGGTTGCACCATGTGGGCGGCGTGACACTGGCCGACAATCAAGACCGCTTTGATATGCTGGTCGCTGAACGCGCCAAGCACCGCTATATGGGCCTTGAGACCGAAATCGTCGGCCCCGAAGAGATCGCCAAGATCGCCCCGATCACCAATCTCGACGGCATCGTCGGTGGCCTTTACGACCCGCTGGACGGCCATCTTGACCCGTCCGGCACCACCCACGCCTACGCCAAGGGCGCGCGGATGAACGGGGCCGAAATCGTCCAGCACTGCAAGGTCGAAGCCACCACACAGCGCGCCGATGGCACCTGGGACGTGGTCACCGATAAAGGCACCGTGCATGCCGAACACATCGTCAACGCTACGGGTCTTTGGGCGCGCGAAGTGGGTGCGATGGCGGGTGTCTATTTCCCGCTTCTCCCGATGGAGCACCAGTATATCGTCACCGACGATATCCCCGAGATTTACGAGCGCGACAGCGAGCATCCTCACGTCATGGACCCCGCTGGCGAAAGCTACTTGCGTCAGGAAGGCCGCGGCCTCTGCATTGGGTTTTACGAGCAAACCTGTCGCCCGTGGGCCGTAAACGGCACCCCGTGGGACTTCGGCCACGAACTGCTGGCCGATGATTTCGACAAGATCGAACACTCGATCGAATTTGCCTACAAACGCTTCCCCGTCCTCGAACGCTCAGGCGTGAAATCCGTGATCCACGGCCCGTTCACCTTTGCCCCGGACGGCAATCCGCTGGTCGGCCCCGTCCCCGGCATGCGCAACTACTGGTCGGCTTGCGCCGTGATGGCGGGCTTTTCCCAAGGGGGTGGCGTCGGCCTGACGCTGGCCCAATGGATGATCGAAGGCGAACCAGAGCGCGACGTGACCGCGATGGATGTGGCCCGCTTTGGCCGCTGGATCACGCCGGGCTACACTGTCCCCAAAGTGATTGAGAACTACCAGCGCCGCTTCTCGGTCTCCTACCCGAACGAAGAGCTTCCCGCCGCACGGCCCTGCCGCACCACGCCCTGCTATGATCTGCTCGACGCCCAAGGCGCCGTCTGGGGCCAGCAATATGGGTTGGAGGTCGCCAATTACTTCGCCACCGGCGATGAGCCACGCTTCGAGACGCCCTCCTTCCGCCGCTCCAATGCATTCGAGGCCACCGCGCGCGAAGTCAAAGCGGTCCGCGACGCGGTCGGCATCAACGAGGTGCAGAATTTCGGCAAATACGACGTGCAAGGCCCCGGCGCACGCGACTGGCTGGACCACATCATGGCAGGCCGCATCCCGAAACCGGGGCGCGTGTCGCTCACACCGATGCTCTCTGAAAAAGGCCGCCTGATTGGGGATTTCACCGTCTCGTGCCTCTCGGAAACGCATTTCCAGATCACGGGATCGTACGGTGCGCAGGCTTATCACATGCGCTGGTTCATGGCGCATCCACCTGAAGGCGACGTCACCCTCGACAATGTCTCGGACCGCCGTACAGGCTTTCAAATCGCAGGCCCGCGCGCCCGTGATCTGCTGCAAGCGGTGACCCGCGAAGATGCCCGCGACATGGCATTCATGGACGTGCGTCAGCTGACCATCGGCCTGTCCACCGCTATCGTACAGCGCATCAGCTATACCGGCGATCTGGGCTACGAGGTTTACGTCGACGCAATGGAGCAACGCGCGCTCTGGCAGACACTCTGGGATGCAGGCCAGCCGATGGGGATCAAACCCTTCGGCATGCGCGCGATGATGTCGCTGCGGCTCGACAAGTTCTTCGGCTCGTGGCTGTCAGAGTTCTCTCCCGACTACACCGCCGCAGAAACCGGCCTTGATCGCTTCATCAGCTTCAAGAAGAATGTCGATTTCATCGGCCGCGCCGCTGCCGAAGCCGAACGCGCATCGCCCCCCGACCGCCAGCTCTGCGCCTTCGAGGTCGAGGCGATTGACGCCGATGTGGTCGCCTATGAGCCGATCTTTGTGGCCGGCGAGGTCAAAGGCTTTTGCACATCGGGCGGCTATTCACATCACGCAGGCAAATCCGTAGCGCTGGGCTTTGTCCCGCGCGAGCAGGCCAAAGATGGCCTGGCCGTCGAAATTGAAATCCTCGGTCACCGCCGCCCAGCCCATCTGGTCACGCAACCGCTTTTTGATGCTGACGGCGCACGCATGCGCGGCTAGTCTGCACGCATGATCCATGTCCTGATCCTCGCCGCTGGCACGTCCTCACGGATGCGCGGGCAGAACAAACTGGCGCAACCTGTCGACGGAGTCCCGCTGTTGCGCAAGCAAGTGCTGACGGCGCTGGGTGTCGATCTGCCTGTAACCGTGGCGCTACCGCCCGATCTGACCGGCGCTGATCTGATTGACGATCTGGATGTCGACATCTTCAGCGCCGCTTGCAGCCTTGAGGGCATGTCAGGCACGTTGCGCTCTGCAATGGCGCACCTGGCCGATACGCGTGCAGTTCTGGTTGTTTTGGCTGACCTGCCCGAATTGGAAACATCCGATCTGCAAGCCCTTTTGGAAGCGCGCAACGCCTTTCCCAAAGCACAGATCTGGCGCGGCACAACACAGGATGGCGCGCCCGGGCATCCGATCCTGTTTGACCGCGCCCTCTATCCGGAATTTGCCAGACTGAAAGGCGATGGCGGTGGGCATGAGGTGATCGCCGCCGCAGGCGACCGCGTCCATTTCGTCGCCCTGCCCGGCACGCGGGCAAACCGGGATCTTGATACGCCCGAAGACTGGGCCGCATGGCGCAAAGAGACAGGACGCTAGATCAGGTTGTCACGTTGGCGCTGCACGCGGGCATGTATCCAGAAGAGCAGACTGACCAAGGTCGCAGCCCAGATTACGACCAGACCCAAAGGGCCTGTGACGGCCACCATCAACGGGTCAGACAACGCCGTGAACCAAACCGACGCGATCAGCATACCGGCGAATGACAAAGCCAGCGGCACGGGTGCGGTCTTTTGATCGTATAGCAACAAGATCGCCCCAAGCAGCCCGGCCCAGACACCGATCGCCCAAGCTGCGGTCACCCATTGCGGCATCGACGTGAAATACGCAATCTGCGGCTCAGAAAACAGCGCAAGATACCCTTCGATCCGCAACATTGTCATGACAAAGTCCAAAGCACTGAACAGAAACCAGATCACCGCCAATGCGGCCACGGGGAAAAGATACCAAGGGGTGTCGCGCATGAAAGCCTCCTGTCAGACAAAGGAAAGGGTGGCCGTTTCCGACCACCCCGTCCAGAGCGAAATTGATGGCAGACTCTCCTAAGCCAAGAGTTTCGCTTCGTGTTTGCGCAGTACCTGGCGGGCGGCAGGAAAACTGTCATTTGCATGGCTTGCAAGCTCAGGGAAAAGCGACAGCAATTCACGGCGCTGGGGCATATCCAGACCATTGAGCGAATAGTCACCGGGCTGGAAGCTCTCGGTCCAGGCGCCATCGGCCAAGATCACTTCATGACGCTCGAAAAGCAGATGAATGTAGGTCACGCCCGTGGACGTCACGCGCTGAATACCATCGCGCTGTGTCAGATGCTTGGCAGCGGCCAGCACTTCGCGCTCGCCAAACATCAACGCCGTCTCGTTGCCCGCCATCAACATGCGGTGGTTTGGGCTGACCCTCATATCGCGCTCTGGCAGACCCATGCCAAGTGCTCCGGCACGGATCAGCACGGGGTTCAGTTTGGGATCCGCCAAAAGCGCCTGCCCGCTTAGCGTCTTTGATCCGACCCAGCGCAATTCCTGCACGCCATTGTCGCGTGTGAAAACCAGATCGCCCGGGCGCAGGTCTTCGACCAGACGTTCGCCCTTTGGCGTTGCAATGCAGGTGCCGGGGGTGAAGCAGATGATTACCTGCTCAATCTCGCGATAGGTTGCCCGGCTTGTGATATTGCCATTGCCATCCAAAAACTCGATCCGGCCTGATTCAGCGCCGCTCTGGATGACATTGGCGCTGATGCCGGTCAGGTCAATCACATCGATATCCGCGCCATCGGCATCTTCGCCGCCGCGAATGTCGTGATTTCCTGTCGCGGCAAAGGTAAAGAGGTCGTCCCCCTCGCCCCCGCGCAGCCAGTCATTGCCGGGGCCACCGACAAGCGCATCATCGCCGTCTTCGCCAAATACGCGGTCATCGCCGGCACCGCCGATCAGCGTGTCATCGCCATCCCCACCAAAGAGCCGATCCTGGCCTTGGCCACCGGTGATCCGATCATTGCCTTCATCGCCGAACAGCCGGTCATTGCCATCGCCGCCGTCGATGATGTCGTCGCCTGTGCCGCCCTCGACACGGTCCTGTCCGGATCCTGCATTGATTGTGTCGTCGCCACCACCACCAAAGACAGTGTCATTGCCATCGCCTGCATTGATAACGTCATCGCCATCCAGTGATGCAATCGGCTGAACCGCGTTAGGCGGCAGTTCGATATCGGTGCCATTAAAGCGGTTGGGATCGCTGTCATTGTCAAAAAACGCCGCTCCCGCAGGCAGTGGGTTAGGTGGCGTGCCATCGTTGTTGTTGAATGCCAAAAGCAATGCCACTTCGCGACCGTTTTGATCGACGCCTTGCGCCGTCAGAACGCCGGTTTCGTTTGCACCCGGAGAGGCAAACGCAGTCTGCTGGATTTCGGCATCTTCGACGTAAACCGTGTTGCCGTTCTCATCGATAAAGGAAAAGCCAACGGTCTCGCCTGCATTCAAGGTCAGGTCACCCGTCGGCAGGATCAGCTGCAGGTTCGACACCTGGCTATCAGCAACATTGGCACGGTGGTTCGAGCCGCCGGGATTGCCATTGCCCAGATTGCTGCCCGTCGCATAGGTGAAACGCCCCGTTGTGGGCGTATAGACCAGCGCATTGGGGTCTACGCCGACTGCGCTGTCGCCGTAAATGACATCGCTTCCGTTGCCGCCGCTGATGGTATCCGACCCGCCAAGGCCTTGAATCTCATCGTTGTTGTTTGTGCCAGACAGCGTGTCATTGCTGTCGGTACCGATAATGCGTGCCATTCAAGGACCCCCCAAAGGTCTAAAAGCTATACAAGCGGGCGCGTTCGTGTGGTGCTGTCTAAGCTATAACTCGCTTATGCGCGGTTTTTATGGGGAATTTTAGAAAAACCGAAACAACACTGCGTTATGTGCGGATCTGTGAGCATTTCGTTGGCAATCGCAGTTTAATATGCGCATTAAACCTCTGATTGCAGAATATTGTTGCCCTAACGGAAACAAACCAGAAGGAATCAGCCCTGCCCCAACCACAGGGCTGATCCTATGGGCTTTGACCGTCCCCAAACGGGAACGGCCCAGCTGCATATTCCCAGTGTTAGCCCAACAGAAGCTTGGCTTCGTGCTTTTTGAGCGTCTTGCGGGCCGCGCGGTAATCCTCGATGCCCTCGGCGCTTTTGAGCTCGGGGAACAGTTCAAAGATCTCGTTCCGCTGCGCGTTACCGATCCCTTTGAGCGTGTAATCGCCCGGCTGGAAGCTTTCGGTCCACGACCCGTTCGACAACACAACTTCGTGCTGATCGAACATGAAGTGGATATAGACCGTGCCCATCGTGTCCACCTCGTGGATGCCCTGATGGTTGACCAGATGCTTCGCCGCGGCCAGCACCTCGCGCTCTTCAAAGTAAAGCGCTGTCTTGTCGTTGCTGACAAGGACGCGGTGATTTGGCGATACCAGCATATCCCGCTCGGGCAGACCATTGCCAAGCGCCCCGGCACGAACCAGAACCGGCTTGAGATGCGGGTTCCCGCTCAGCGCCTTCCAGTCCATTGTCTTGGCACCCAGCCAGCGGATTTCCTGCAGGCCGTTGTCGCGCGTGATGATCTTGTCACCGACTTTCAGTTCTTCGACCAGACGCTCGCCTTTCGGGGTCGCGATTGTGGTGCCCGGCGTGAAGCACGGGATCACGTTCTCGATCTCGGTGAAGGTCAGCGTGCCGGTTGTGACGTCATTTGCATCGCGGAACTCGACAAAGCCGTCTTCCTGATCGGGCGACGTATAGGTGATCTTGATGTTGCCTGACCCGGTCAGATCAAGCGTATCAATCTCGTCATCCGGTCCGCTGGCCGCCTGGCCACCGTCAATGACATCGCCATTGCCTTCGTCGACACCGTTCACAAGGAACGTATCCTCGCCCGAGTTACCGGTCAGCGTGTCAGCGCCTTCACCACCAATGATCGTATCGTCGCCTTCACCACCCGAGATGGTGTCCTCGTCGATACCGCCGTCGATAAAGTCGTCGCCTTCGTCACCAAAGAGCGTGTCGTCATCGTCCTGACCAAAGATCGTGTCGTTACCAGCGCCACCATTCACGACATCCTGACCGTTGTTCTGCTCAGGATCGGCAGGCTGGTTCACACCGTCGTCGGGGATGTCCAGATCATCGGGCAGACCCAGCGCAGGGTCGATGCCTGCAAAGATCGTGTCGTCGCCGTCGCCGCCGTCGATCACGTCCGAGCCTTCACCACCCACGATCCGGTCATCGCCATCACCACCATCGATAGTGTCGGCATCAATGCCTGCGTCGATCGTGTCGTTGCCGTCGCCACCCAGAATGGTGTCAGCATCGTCGCCCGTGATGATAATGTCATTGCCGTCACCGCCATCGACAAAGTCGATATCGTTGCCCGGTGCGAAATCAGCCGGGATCGGCGGGACGCCTGTGGACGGATAACCAGGGAAGCCCAGGTCCAGCAGTGGCAAATGGCCGGATGTGTTGATGACATCATCACCGTCGCCGCCAGTCACCGTATCGCTGCCGTCACCGCCGATGATATTGTCATCGCCATCACCGCCCGCGATCACGTCATCGCCGGAGCCTGCGTCGATGGTGTCATCATCATCGCCACCGTCGATGGTATCGTCGCCCGAGCCGCCGGTGATATCGTCCTCACCTGCGCCACCCAGAAGCGTGTCATCACCTTCCGCGCCGCCGATTTCGTCGTCGCCGTCACCACCATCGATGGTGTCGTTGCCCACGTTACCGGACAGATCATCATTGCCGTCGCCACCCTCAATGGTGTCGTCACCAAGACCACCGATAATGCGGTCCTCGCCGTCTTCACCAAAGAGCTGGTCGTCGCCGGTGTTGCCTTCGATGCGATCATCACCGGTGCCGCCAAAGACTTCATCGTCGCCAGCGCCCGCAATGACTGTGTCATCGCCACCACCTGCCTGAATGATATCGTCATCGCCAACCTCACCGGGAAGCAGCGCATCGCCTGCATCCACAAGATCGCCGTTGGGATCACCAAGATAGTTGGTGTCGATCAACTCACCGGCATTGGTGCCTTGTACGATGCCGTCGCGACCATCGGGAATGCCGATTGCAACCAACTCATCAATATCGTCCACTTTCTGCGGCGTGACGCCGACAAGCGTGATCGTCTCGCCATTCGGGAAGGTCAGAACCGCGTCGCCATCCGGGTTGCCCGCGACTGTGACATCCTCGGTTGTGACCGGGTTGCCATCGGCATCGGTCAGGTTCGAGACATCCAATTGATCCACACCGGTGAGCGAGCCATCCGGGTTGGTGATTGGTGTATCGAAATTGACCAAGATGTCATTGCCGTCACCGTCGCTGAACACAACCGTATCGGCGTCGCCATCCGGCGTTCCATCGGGGTTCGTGCCAAGGTCGATGCTGTCATCGCCTGCACCACCCTCGACCGCATCAGCGCCTTCCCCCGCAACGATGCTATCATCACCAGAGCCAGTCTCAATCGTGTCGTTGCCAGACCCGGTATCAATGTCAATCGGACCGGTCGCATCCGCACCATCGACAGTATCATCGCCAGAGCCGGTGATAACCTTCTCGATCTCCTCAAAGGTAATGTCGCTGTCCGCATCCGCATCCAGCCCGTTCACCTCGCCCTCTTCAGGGTTTGGCTCAAACATCACATCAAGGTCTTGAGTTGCGTCGCTCAGATCCAGGACGTCACCTTCGTCTCCGTTAGCATCATCCGCCGGAGCACCATCCGTGCCATCCGAACCGCCATCAATCGTGATGTTGACGCTTGCACCGGGATCGGTCGGGTCCAGCGCAAAGACATCATCGCCGGCGCCACCGCTGGCCACGTCCATGCCGCCGACAAAGATATCGTCGTCACCGTCGCCACCATCCAGCACGTCATTGCCAGCACCGCCGACAATAAGATCCGCACCGTCGCCGCCAGACACCGTGTCATCGCCTTCGTCACCAAAGACCTGATCGTCGCCGTCGCCGCCAATAACAGTGTCATCACCTTCATCGCCAAAAAGAACATCATCGCCCCCTTGGCCATCGACCAAATCGTCGCCCGTGCCGCCGAAGATGAAATCACCAGACGTGTCGGTCACATCGCCCGAGGCGACCAGCACCACATTGTCGATAGACGCGCCGATATTGCCCGCGCCGCTGGTCGTGACACCTTCAAACTCAAGAAGGTTCGAGCCATCGCCCGCGCCGCCTTCCAGGACGAACTCATATTCGTCCATCTGGCTGTCCTCTGGTGACAGCGTGCCCACAAGCGCACCGCCCCAGTACACGTTCACCACGTTGTTCTCACCCGGCGCGTCACCCGCGTCGAATGTCAGCGTGTAAAGCTCACCGGCTGTGATGCCTGCAACCGCCTGGCCAACGCGCGTGCCGCCAGGGCTCGCTTCAAGATCAAGCCAGTTCTGGCCATCGGTCGGGTTCACACCGCCGCGGCCGTCATTGTGGAAGTCAATCTCGTTGTTGGGATTCTGGGTTTCGGTCCAGTTTGGAACCGACCCGGTGCCGACAAACCCGTAACCGGTTGTCGTCATCCCGGTGGTGTCCTCAAACGAACCATTGAAGATAAAGTTGTCACCCGGCGTGCCAGCACCGCCACCCAACAGGATGTCGTCGCCGTCACCGCCTTCGATCTCGTCCGAACCGGCGCCACCGTAAACAACGTCATCGCCTTCACCAGCATCAACAGCGTCATCGCCGTCGCCAGCATCAACGATGTCAGCGCTGCCGCCAGCATCGATCGTGTCGTCGCCATCACCGCCTGTGATCGCGTCCTGACCACCACCACCGCTTAGATCGTCATTGCCGTCGCCACCCGAAAGACGGTCGTCGCCCTGACCTCCGCGCAGCGTGTCGTCGCCGTCATTGCCGTCAAGGTAATCGTCGCCCGTCTCGCCACGCAGCGTATCATCGCCCGCGCCGCCCAGAACGTCGTCATCCCCTTCGCCCGCAAAGACATTGTCGTCCCCGCCACCAGCGATAATGATATCGTCCTGCGGGCCTTCGCCCGGCAAAAGCGCATCATTGGCATCGACGAAATCCCCGTTCGGATCACCGGCAAAGCCCGCATCAATCGTGTTGGCGTTATCGTCCCCTTCGACGATCCCGTCGCCCTCGGGTACAATGTCACCAACCACGTTTTCGATGTTGGTAAAGCTCAACGACCCAGTCGGATCGCCATTGCCGTCAAGAAACTCGACAACGCCGTTTTCATCATTTGTCGGATCGTAGATGACCCGGATCGGACCCTGACCGCTAAGATCAAGCGTGTCATTGTCATCGCCCCCTTCCGAGCCGTCGACCGTATCGCCAGCGCCCCCGAAGATCGTATCCGCATCGTCGCCGCCCACCAGCGTATCGGCGCCCGCACCGCCAGTGATCGTGTCATCGCCTGCGTTGCCAAAGACCGTGTCATCGCCGTCGCCTGCATCAATCACGTCATTGCCGTCACCGGCATCCGGATCCATGCTGAAACACAGGTTGTCGATGGCGCCACTACCCGGTATCGCGACTGTCATCTGAATGACGTTATCGGCGTTCAGCCACTCGGTGGTCTGACCATTGTCAGCCACTGCCGCCACATTCACATCCTGGCTCGACCCATCCGCGAATTTCAGCGTGATCGTCGCGCCGTTTTCAATATCAAGCAGACCCAGATTGACGATATTCGCGGGGTTTTCGAAATCAAAGACGAAAGCACCGCCACCGGCATTGTCATCGGGATCATCGGGGTCGCGATCCTCGGACAGGATCAGCACATTGCCCAGATTGCTTGTGCCCAGATCGCTGTCGCCACCTGTCGGATTGGCACTGTCAAAGACCATGACCGGATTGGCTGGATCACTGCTGGTGACCGTAAAGCCCTTATCGACGAATTGGGTGGTGACCAGATCGCCCGCAGCCAGATCGTTGAAATCGATATTCTCGTTTATGTCCTGTGACCCACCCGAGATGGTGTCGTCGCCGGCACCGCCTGTAATCGTGTCGGCGCCTTGACCGCCAAAGACCACATCGTCGCCATCGCCTGCGTCGATGTCGTCGTTCCCGCGACCACCGCTGATGACGTCATTGTCTTTTCCACCCCACAGATCATCGTGGCCATCGCCACCGGCAATCGCATCCGCACCCTGAGAGCCTTCGACCTTGTCGTTGCCCTTGCCGCCAACGATGCCATCATCGCCCGCACCACCAAACAGCATGTCATGCCCTTTGCCGCCGTTCAGGTAATCGTCACCGTCCTGACCGTAAACGACATCGTCTCCGTTTCCGGCAAAGACCTCGTCATCGCCTGCTCCTGCAAAGACGGTGTCATCGCCACCCTCGGCAAGAATGATATCGTCATTCTGTCCTTCGCCCGGCACCAACTGGTCATTGGCGTCAACACGGTCGCCATCGGGGTCAACAAAGGCTGAACCAATGGTGTCGTCCGCGTTTGAGCCATTCACATATCCGTCGCCGATGGGGGCCGCGTCGAAAGAGATGGGACCAATGGCGACAGTGCCGGACTCGTCATCTGTCGCGCCATTGTCCAAAACGATCTCGAGCGAGGCGATGGGACCTGCGATCGAGACGTTGACATTGTCGGAGGATGTAAAAGATGTGTCGGCGCGGGATGTGCCGCCACCTTCGACGGTATTGCCATCGGTGTCGTGATGGGTCAGCCCGCTGAATGTGACAGGCACGATGTTCCCTTGCGCGTCACGCGCGATGATCGTGGCCTTGTCGTCCCAGCCATTGCCCTGATCGACATCCAGCAGCGTAAAGCTGACATCAGACACCGGATCGCCAAATGTGACGATCGTTTTGACAGGCTCTTCAACGCAGCGCGCTTCAAGCACCGTTTGGCCGTCAAGCTGTTTTGTATCAAAGTCCCGATGTTCGCTATTCGACGGCGTCGACACCGTGACATCCAGCGAGGTGCTACCGTCCTGCAGCGTTGTCGTTTGGCCGTCGCTACCGACAAGGCCCCAATCAATCACAAAATCAGACACCGTAATGTCCCCCATATCCCATCGCCTACAGAGGCACGCATGCAAGACCGCTTGGGCCGTGCCGAACGCGCTTGGCGCAACAACAACTCATCGACATGAAGGCAGACCCCATGCAGACATCAATTACCCCGATACAAAGTACCAGCGTTCGCATCCCCAAATGCGACGGTGCCCCCCAGTTGGGCCTTGTTTGGATACGCGCGGATTTCCGCCAAACAAAGAAGAAATTGTCGTAAAAGTGTTCGCAATTTGGTTAACGGACGTGAGTTGCCTTACGACAGCCACAGTTGAACACAACCCCAACGCGAGTATTGCAAACGATCACGCAACAGCAGCGAGCCTTCCATCGCAAATCGTTTACACGAACACCGCGGTATACTGCTTTGGATTAAGGGGATTTCCGGAACCACAAGAGGATTGCATCGTCAGATCAGCTAGACACGTAGCGGCAGTATGTTTCTTCACATGAAACAATCACGCCAAACCTGATGCCCTCGCCTGCCTTAATTGAATTTTTTTGTCGCACCATGAAGCCGCTGTTGCAGACATAGGCACAATTCCGCCCACGAGGGGCAATTAGACGCTCAACTGCCTTTCGGTCAGCCGAGACAAAGCGAATCGAATTTTCGTAAAACTGGTACCGGTGGTCGGACTCGAACCGACACGATATTGCTATCGGGGGATTTTGAATCCCCTGCGTCTACCATTCCGCCACACCGGCCAGTGGCGCGGGTTTAGACCTCTGCTCTGGCCGCGTCAACGCCTTGATGACCCGGTTTCGCATTGCTGGCAAACATCGTAAATATCGCCCAGCAAGCGAACGGAGTGCGACATGGATTTCAAAACCGTAACAGCAATCGTCACCGGCGGGGCATCGGGCCTGGGTGCGGCTACGGCCAAGGCGCTGCGTGCAGCTGGCGCGCAGGTCACGCTTTTGGATATGGACGCTGAAAAAGGCGCCGCACTGGCCGCCCAGATCGACGCCAGCTTCGTCCAAACCGATGTCACCGATCCCAACTCGGTCAGCGCTGCCCTGACAGAGGCCCGCAATCGGATGGGCCAGCTCAATGCTGCCGTTAATTGCGCCGGGATTGCGACCGGCGAACGGACGCTGGGGCGCAACGGCCCCCATGACTTTGAGCGCTTCCAGAAAACCCTGCAGATCAATCTTGCTGGCAGCTTTAACGTCGCCCGCCTTGCCGCCGAAGTGATGGCGCAGAATGCGCCTGATGCAGACGGCGCGCGCGGTGTGATCGTCAACACAGCCTCCATCGCGGCCTTTGACGGGCAGAAAGGCCAAGCGGCCTACGCGGCCTCAAAAGCTGGCATCGCAGGTCTGAGCCTGCCCATGGCGCGGGACCTCGCAGGCGTCGGCATCCGCGTGATGGCCATCGCGCCGGGCATTTTCCGCACGCCCATGCTCGAAGGTCTGGGGGACGAGATCATGGACGGCCTTGCCGCCGACGTCACCTTTCCCAAACGCCTTGGGGATCCCACCGAATTTGCGGAGTTGGTCAAGTTCATCATCACCTGCCCTTATCTCAACGGTGAGGTGATCCGACTGGACGGCGCGCTGCGCATGCCCTAACCGGCCTTTTCCTCCAAAGCCATCCAGTCATCCTCGGCCTTTGACAAGGCTGCATGCCGTTCGACCAAAGCATCTGTCGCTTTCTGAAACTTCACCGGCTCTTTGGTGAACAAGTCAGGGTCCATCAGGAACTCTTCAAGCTTGGCAATCTCTGCCTCCAAGCGCGCAATCACAGAGGGCAATTCCTCTAGGCGATGCCGCTCGGTAAAAGACAGCGCATCCTTTTCAGGCACCCGCTCAGTGTTTTGCGCTTCTTTCGCCCGCCGCTTCACCGGATCGGGCATCGCATCGACCGTGCCGCGCTGAGACTGATAATCGCTCCACCCGCCTGCATAGGCGGTCGCCCGACCCTGCCCCTCCATCGCGATGGTGGTCGTTGCAACGCGGTCAAGGAAATCCCGGTCGTGACTGACCAGCAGCACCGTGCCATCGTAATCGTCCAGCAACTCCTGCAACAGATCCAGCGTTTCGATATCCAGATCGTTCGTCGGCTCGTCCAGCACCAGCAGATTGCTTTCCCGCGCCATGATCCGCGCCAGCAACAGCCGTGCTTTTTCGCCCCCCGACAGGCTGCGCACCGGCGCCCGGACTTGCCGCTCATCGAACAGAAACTCTTTAAGATAGCCGACCACATGCTTTGGCGTGCCGCGCACCATCACCTGATCGGACCGCCCCGAAACGGCCATTTCAGGGTCCAGCGTCAGGTTGTCCCAAAGGGTCATATCCGGGTTCAATTGCGCCCGGGTCTGGTCAAAGACGGCCAGCTCCAGATTGGTGCCACGCTTGATCGTGCCACTGTTAGGCTCTTCCTGACCGATCAGCATCTTCAATAGCGTCGTCTTACCCGCACCATTTGGACCGATAAAGGCTACGCGATCGCCGCGCTGAATTTTCAGATCGAACGGACGTAGAATAAGCTTCTCGCCGTAAGACTTTGAAATCGCTTCCGCTTCGACAACCTTCTTGCCGGATTTCGGCCCGCTCTCCAGCGCCATCTCGGCAGCACCCTGGCGCCGGATCATCGCGGCGCGGGTCTGCCGCAACTCTTGCAACGCCCGCACGCGGCCCTGATTGCGCTTGCGCCGCGCACTGATCCCTTCAACGGCCCACCGCGCCTCGGCCTTGATCTTTCGATCCAGCTTGTGGCGTTGATCGTCTTCTTCGTCCCAGATCTTGTCGCGCCAGGCCTCAAACGCATCAAAACCCTGCTCTTGGCGGCGCACGACACCGCGATCAATCCAAAGCGTTGCTTTGGTCAACGCACGGAGGAAGGCCCGGTCGTGGCTAATCAGCACATAAGCCGTCCTTGTCGCCTTCAGCTCATCCTCAAGCCATTGAATTGCCTGAATATCCAGATGGTTGGTCGGCTCATCGAGCAGCATCAAATCAGGCGCTTCGGCCATCAATTTAGCCAAGGCAGCGCGCCGTTTTTCGCCCCCTGATGCGGTCTCAACCGGGGTTTCGGGATCAAATTTCAGCCCATCGGCGACCATGTCGACGCGGTAGCGCTCGGTCTCGTCCAAGGCGCTGGCAGCATAATCGCCCAGCGTCGCAAAGCCCGACATATCCGGATCCTGCTCCATATATCCGACCGATGTGCCCGGCGGCACCACGCGGCTACCGCTGTCGGCCTCCACCAGCGCGGCCATGACCTTCATCAAGGTCGATTTGCCCGACCCATTGCGCCCCACAAGGGCCACCCGGTCGCCCTGCTGGACGACCAAACCAAGATCCGAAAAGATCGGCTCCCCGCCGAAGGTCAACGAAATATCTGAAAGCTGTAAAAGAGGTGCACGCGCCATAGGGCCGAGCTATGCGGCCCTGCCACGCACGTCAACCCGCAGCAGCCCGCAAAAGCCGGGCGCGCGCTGGAGGGATGGCCGCAATCTCGAGCCCGGTAAAGACATGCAGCGTGTTCATCTGCAAATCCACCACTGCATGATCGCTGACCCAACCGCCCATCGTCAGATAAGTCCGCAGCAGCGGCGGCATACGAAGCTTACCCAGTTTTACATTAATTTCGTCTCTTAAGTTATAGTTATAATGAAGTATATTTTTGGACTTCGCCTTTGGAAGCCAGCGCTTTGGCGCCAGATGTCTGGCCTTCAGGATGGCAAATGTATCTGCATACTCGGTCGCATGCGTTCCGGGAAACGAACTGCACCCAAAGAGCATCTTGATGCCGTTTTGGTCCACATAGCGGGTCAACGCCGCCCAGGCGACGCGGATTATGTCGGCGTCCGCGTGATCCGGATGCACGCAAAAGCGCCCCATCTCGGCCATGGGCGCCTCAAAGGCCTCGAGCGCGGTCAGATCATAGAACTGCGCAGAATAGCTTTTTGTGATGTCACGCCCGGTTTCGATCCGCAGGACACGGTAGCACGCAACCAACTGTGTCCCCGTCTCGATCATCACATGAAGACAGGCCGCATCAAAAGCATCGACATCGCGTCCCGCCACACCATGAAACGCCAAATGACGCAGCGCCTGACACGCGCTGATGTCTGCGGCTCCTTTGGCCAGACGGGCCTGATAGGTCCCGCGTCCGAGTGAGATCATCTTTCGCAAATCCATCCCTTGGTCTTCGCGCCATCTACTATATCTATGGTGTCAAAAGATTGGCAGGCAAAAGATGCTTTGCCGCCGACAGAAACCAAGGATGACACCGAAATGGACAAGATCATCAAATCAGATGCCGAATGGCGCGCGCAGCTTAGCCCTGAAGCGTATAAAGTGACCCGCAAACATGGCACCGAACGTGCTGGCACCCACGAGGATTTCCCAAAGGAGCCGGGCACCTATATGTGCGTGTGCTGCGATGCGCCCCTTTTCGAGCAGGAGACCAAGTTTGAAAGCGGCACGGGCTGGCCGTCTTTCTATGCCCCTGTCGACAGCGAAATGGTCGGCGAGACCGAGGATCGCAGCTTTTTCATGCGCCGTACCGAAGTACATTGCAACCGCTGCGATGCGCATCTGGGCCATGTCTTTCCCGATGGCCCGCACCCCACCGGGCTGCGGTACTGCATCAACGGGGTCGCGCTGACCTTTGAACCTGAAAGCGATTAATCCAGCAGACCAGCCGGGTTAAAGTTACCAATGTTCCCAAGAAGTTGCCGCAAGAAGCTAATGCCCTGCACAGAACTGTCGGTCACCCGGCGTGACAAGGGCACGATCTGACCATCTTCAAGCGTGAACCGCTCGATATTGGTGATTGTGCCTTCCTCACCCGCAAAGCTGATCGCGACGACCTGACGGTCGATCACTTCCGGGGCGCGATAGGCAAAGTGGCGCCACCGGCTGGAGACATAATACCAACCGCTTTCGTTCAAGACGCCTGTCGCGCTGGGGCGGCCAACGGTCTCTTCGACGCTGGCGCGCGTATCAACGCCCACCACAAGGAACGACAATTCATCATCCGTCGGTGCATATCCGTGATTGCGATAGATCGACGAGCACGCCGCCAAGGACAGGATGAGTGCTCCTGCGGCGATGTGCTTTACCATTGCGGGCCAGTTTGCCATTGTCTTCCCCATGCTCGTGACCGCGTTCGACCGGCCTCTCAAGTGCTTTGGTTACACACAGGACGCCTGCGGTTCAAGAAAGGAAACTCCTGACCATGTATGACACCCCGTCCGGCACCCATGCCATCAGCCATCCACTGCGGGTGAACGATCTGTCCAAGGCCAAAGCCACGCGCGTGACACTGACGCCACCCGCCGCGGCCTGTGCAGCCCTTGCGACACAGATGGGGATCGAAGCGGTACGCAAATTGCGCTTTGAGGTAACATTGACACCGGTGGGTCGGGGCGACTGGCAGCTCGATGGGACGTTAGGGGCGACGGTCGTGCAAGCTTGCGTCGCCACGCTGGAGCCTGTGACCACCCGCATCGACGAAACCGTCAGCCGCTCTTACGTAAACGACTATACGCCCGCGCCTGACGGCAGCGAGCTTGAGATGCCCGAGGATGACACGGTAGAACCTTTGACCCCCATCATTGATCTGGGCGCGGTTCTCAGCGAAGCGCTTGCGCTCGCCTTGCCGCTTTATCCGCGCGCAGATGGCGCAACGCTGGGCGAGGCCATCTTTACAGAGCCCGGAAAAGCAGCGCTCACAGATGACAATGTCAAACCCTTTGCCGGCCTTGCCGGGTTGCGTGACAAACTGAAAAACGAAGGTGAATAGCGGCGTTTTGAAAGCCCCGGACAAAAGGGTTGCGCTGGGACGGAATCGCAGTATGTTCGCGGCCTCTTTGACAAAGGGGTAGACAGGCAGCGTCGCAAGGCGTATCCGTCCGCGATACCCCAAGGAAACAGGGCTTTTGCCCAGCTAGACCGAGGTTGTGACATGGCTGTCCCTCAGAATAAAATTTCGAAATCGCGCCGCAACAACCGCCGCGCACATGACGCGCTGGTCGCCGGGAACCCGAACGAGTGCCCGAACTGCGGTGAACTCAAGCGCCCGCACCACGTCTGTGCGGCTTGCGGTCATTATGATGACCGCGAGGTTGTGGCCATGGTCGACGAAGTCGATCTGGACGAAGAAGACGCGGCATAAGCCAAGCGCGCGCGCCCGGAATGACGTCTTCTGACACCTCCGCAGGGCAACGCACCACAATCTCTGTCGACGCCATGGGTGGCGACAACGGGCCCGCAGCGATTGTTGCGGGTCTTTCGCGTGCGGCTTCCAAGAACGAGGCGATCCGGTTCATCCTCCACGGAGACGAAGCGCAGCTGCGCCCGCTGGTCGAGAAACGCAAGCTCAGCGCGCGGTGTGACATCCGCCATACCGCCGATGTGGTAACGATGGATGCCAAACCCAGCCAGGTGATGCGAAACGGCAAAGGCACTTCGATGTGGTCTGCCGTCGAAGCCGTTCGTGCCGGCGAAGCATCAGTCGCCGTGTCGTGCGGCAATACCGGGGCGCTGATGGCCCTTTCGATGATCCGGCTGCGCAAGGTCGAAGGGGTCAACCGCCCCGCCATTGCCTGCCTTTGGCCGTCGCGCAATCCAGGCGGCTTTAACGTCATGCTGGATGTGGGTGCGGATATTCGCGCCGATGAACAAGACCTGCTGCAATACGCTCTGATGGGGGCCTCTTACGCGCGCAACGGCCTTGGCCTGAAACGCCCGCGCATCGGTCTTTTGAATGTGGGCACCGAAGATCACAAAGGTCGCGCCGAACTGAAAGTGGCCAATGATATGATCGCGGCCATCGCACCGTCGGCAGATTTTGACTATGTCGGATTCGTCGAAGGCGGTGACATACCGTCCGACCGTGTCGATGTGATTGTGACCGATGGATTTACCGGCAACATCGCTTTGAAAACCGGCGAAGGCACCGCCAGCCTGATCCGCGAATTTCTCGAACAGGCGTTTAAGGCCACACCGCTGTCGCGGATCGCGGCCCTGCTCGCCTTGACCTCGCTGCGCCGTCTCAGCAAGCGGATTGATCCGCGCCGGGTCAATGGCGGAGTGTTTTTGGGCCTCAATGGCACTGTCGTGAAGTCGCATGGCTCTGCCGACGCTTTGGGTGTGGCCTCTGCGGTGCAATTGGCGTTTACTCTGGGTCAGGCAGGCTTTTCGGAAAAGCTTGCCGCACGTGTCGCCCAAGCGACTCTTCTGGCGCAGCATGGCCTGCAGGACTTTGAAAAGAACGGACAAAACGCATGAGCGTTCGGGCAGTAGTCAAAGGGGTTGGCCATTACCTGCCCGAACGGGTCGTCGAAAACAGCGAATTTGAAAAGAGCCTCGATACCACAGATGAGTGGATCAAATCGCGCTCTGGCATCGAACGCAGGCACCTGGCCGCCGATGGACAAACCACATCCGAAATGGCAACGGCAGCGGCACAGGCCGCGCTGATAGATGCAGGATTTGTGGCCAGCGATCTTGATGCGATCATTGTCGCAACATCGACCGCAGATCTGACCTTTCCGTCTGCAGCCACAATGGTGCAGCACGCGCTGGGGATGACAAAAGGCTACGCGTTCGACGTGCAAGCCGTGTGTGCGGGCTTCGTTTTTGCGCTCAGCAACGCCAATGCGCTGATCGTCAGCGGCCAGGCCAAACGCGTGCTGGTGATCGGGGCCGAAACCTTCAGCCGGATCATGGATTGGACAGATCGCGGTACCTGTGTGCTCTTTGGCGATGGCGCAGGCGCGCTGATCTTGGAGGCCGCGAAAGGCGACGGGAGCAATGCCGACCGGGGTATCCTCTCCACCGATCTTAATTCCGACGGCAGCCAGCGCGATATTCTTTACGTCGATGGCGGGGTTTCCACCCAATCGACGGGGCATCTGCGCATGCAGGGCAAAGAAGTCTTTCGCCATGCTGTCGAAAAGCTGGCCCAGACGGCAGAAACAGCGCTGGAAAAGGCAGGCCTTAGCGGCGATGACGTCGACTGGATCGTGCCGCATCAAGCCAATCTGCGGATTATCAAGAAAACTGCCCAAAAAATGGGCGTCCCGATGGAGCGCGTCGTGGTCACCGTACAGGATCACGGCAACACATCGGCGGCATCGATTCCCCTTGCACTGTCTGTCGGCAAGAAGCGCGGGCAGATCAAGCCCGGCGATTTGGTCGTCACCGAAGCGATTGGTGGCGGACTGGCCTGGGGCGCGGTGGTTTTGCGCTGGTAACAGCCGTTCGCAAGTCATTGATATTGACTCGGAAATTGCCCTCGCCTTAGTGTTGCATCAAATAACAGGGGGTGACATGTCTGATAAAACACTGACACGGATGGATTTAAGCGAAGCGGTCTTCCGCGAAGTGGGTCTGTCTCGCAACGAATCTTCTCAACTGGTTGAGTCGGTTTTGGATCACATGTCAGACGCGCTTGCTTCGGGGCAAACCGTCAAAATCTCATCCTTCGGCACCTTCAGCGTCCGCGACAAGGCCGCCCGTGTGGGCCGCAACCCCAAGACCGGTGAAGAGGTGCCCATTCATCCCCGCCGTGTCCTCACCTTCCGCCCCTCGCATCTGATGAAGGATCGCGTGGCCACCGGGAACGGCAAATAGGAACCTGACGCATGGGCAAAGCCCCTGACGCCTTTCGCACCATCTCCGAGGTCGCCGAATGGCTTGATGTGGCGCCCCATGTCCTGCGGTTCTGGGAAAGCAAATTCACCCAAGTCAAACCTGTCAAGCGCGCTGGCGGTCGGCGGTACTATCGGCCGGATGACATGGCATTACTGGGTGGAATCAAAGTGTTACTCCATGACGAGGGGCAGACGATCAAGGCCGTTCAGGCCATGATCCGCAACGATGGCATTCCCGCCATCGCTGCCCATGCGCCTGCCATCGACGGCTCCGATGATATGGATGATACAGCCTCTCAAACCGACAATGTCGTTGCGTTTGAGCCCACGCCCCCCGAGGCCGAGTTGGTCGATGTCACCCCCGCGCCCGAAACGAAGTCTGACCCTGCGCTCGCGGCAGAGGCGGAACACGCGCCGGAAATCGCTGCAGCCCCAGCTGCAGCTGACCCACAGCCTGATACGCCACCGGCAGCCGACGCAGCGACAACTGCTTCGCTCCCGGCGAAACCGCGGATCATCGACACGCCGCCCATCCCAGACGACACGCCCGATTATGCCGCGATGGCACCTTCGGCCCTCGCCCTGACACTTGGCGCCAGCGCCGCACAGCGCCGCGAAAAGGCTGATGAGATCGCACCACTCGTCGCGCGCCTCAAGACGTTGCGCGATCAGATGACCCAGCACGGTGCGCGCAGATAAATTGCTGCGATTCCCCGCTTGCCCCCTCGCGCAAAATCGTTATGACTGCACGCCAGTCGGGCTATGGCGCAGCCTGGTAGCGCGTCCGTCTGGGGGACGGAAGGTCGCAGGTTCGAGTCCTGCTAGCCCGACCAAATCACACCGCTCGCCGCGCACTCAGCGCTGCGGGCGGTTTGCATATTGAAGGGGCCAAAACCATGACCGGAGTTCTTCCCAGCCAAGCGCTCAAAGCCATGATCGCAGATGGTACCCTGTCTGGCAGCCCCGCCATCACGCCTGAGCAAATCCAGCCCGCCAGCCTTGATCTGCGTTTGGGAACAGTCGCTTACCGCGTCCGCGCCTCCTTCCTCGCAGGCGCTGGCAACACGGTCGAGGACCGCTTGTCCGAGTTCGAGATGCACCGCATCGACCTCACCGGCGGCGCCGTTCTGGAAAAAGGCGCGGTCTATGTTGTGCCCCTGATGGAAAGCCTCGCCCTGCCCGAGGGCGTCCAAGCCGTCGCCAACGCCAAAAGCTCCACCGGGCGGCTTGATCTGCTCACCCGCACGATCACCGATGAAGGGGTCGAGTTCGACCGCATCGCCCCTGGCTACACCGGTCCCCTCTACGCTGAAATCTGCCCCCGCTCCTTCAGTGTCGTCGTCCGCCCCGGCCAACGCCTCAACCAGATCCGCTTCCGCAAGGGTCAGGCCGTCCTGTCCGACCTCGAACTGCGCGACCTGCACGCCCAGGAAAGCCTCGTCTCAGGCGAGGCCCACATCGACGAAGGTCTCGGCTTCTCCGTCGATCTGCGCCCCGAAGCTGGCAACCTCGTCGGCTTCCGCGCCAAGCCCCACACAGGCGTGATCGATCTGGACAAAATCGCCCATTACGAGCCGTCCGAGTACTGGGAACCGATCCACACGACCGAGGGCCGCATCATCCTGGATCCCGGCGCGTTCTACATCCTTGTCTCCCAAGAAGCCGTCACCATCCCCCCCGACTGCGCCGCCGAAATGGCCCCCTACCTCGCTATGGTCGGCGAATTCCGCGTCCACTACGCAGGCTTTTTCGACCCCGGCTTCGGCCACGACGACGCAGGCGGTGCAGGCTCCCGAGGCGTCCTCGAAGTCCGCTGCCATGAGGCCCCGTTTGTGCTGGAGCACGGCCAAATCGTGGGACGGCTCGTCTATGAGCGGATGGCCGAGGTGCCCGAACAGCTTTATGGCGCGGGCATTGCGTCGAACTATCAAGGCCAAGGGTTGAAGCTGAGCAAGCACTTTAAGGCGGTTTAGCACAATGGACAGCGAAACTTAAATTCAAAGTTATCCGCTTCGATCTGCCGTTCTCCATCTCCCCGCCCCGGACTTGATCCGGGGCCTCGTTCCAATGGATGCAAAGTAATAAGCAAAGCTACCTTGTCGCAATCAGCAAGCGTCCCCACATCGTGTATATTGACCAGCCGAAGTTACTATATGGGGAAAGCACATGGGAGATTGGGAGTTAGAGCAAGCGCTCGGATTGGGGATCGAAGGTCTTGCACTACTGATCGCACTCATCGCACTGTTCATTTCGTTCAAGGCGCATAAGACCTCTGCAGTTCTTGCCACAAGCATGCAGGAGACTGAACTTACCAAGATGCGTATCAAAGCCAAAGATGCACTCGCAGTTGCTAAAAGAGGTTACAACGAAGTGACTTTTGAATGCTTAGAGAACCGAAAAAGCTGGGACAAAAAGCACTACGCATCACGTATGACACTTCGCGCTCCGTCGTTCGAACTGTCTGATGACGCAAAGTTAAGGCGCGACGTGAATCTTCAGGCCGCCACTTCAATTCAAAGGTTAGAACAGGAATATAACAAGTTGAACAAAACCAGTTTAATTTCACTGGAGAGCTTTATCGGCAAAGCAACAACAGTAGCGTCTACTCTTCAATCACTCCCGCAAAGACTGGAGGAGCCAAACATATCTAGTACCGTTAGCTGGTCCAAGTACTGATAAAGTGAGCCACTCCTATCTAAGTGTGTTTTCCAAATCCAACTTAATGCGAGCTATTTTCCGATGAGGTCCCGGATCAAGTCCGGGACGGCCGCGCATGGGAAGCCGCAGCGCGATCAAAACCGCCCGATCTTTCGCCCCATCTTCGCCGTCTGCTTCATCTTCTTGGCGGCCTCTTTGCCCTGCTGGGCCTGCATCCGCTCTTCGGGTGTCATGTTCTTGGGGTCTTTCGCGCCGCGCTTGGTGGCCATGTCGATCCCCTTGTTCACGCCTGCGCCTATGAACCGACGCATCACCATGCGCACGATCATGTTGATAATCTGATTGGCATTCATTGCTCTTTACTCCTCGAAGAGTTCGCTTTGATCGTCGGTCTCATCGTCATCTAGCTCGTCCGCCTCGCCCAATCCAGTGCCGGGGGGCGGACGGTTTTCCAATAGCCCTGCGGCGCGGAGCTCTTTGAGCCCCGGCAGATCGCGGGCGGTTTCCAGGCCGAAATGATCCAGAAACCCTTGCGTGACCACAAATGTCACGGGGCGGCCCGGCGTCATGCGGCGGCGGCCAAGGCGGATCCATTCCATCTCAAGAAGCTGGTCGATCGTGCCGCGCGAGACGGACACCCCGCGGATTTCTTCAATCTCGGCGCGGGTGACGGGCTGATGATAGGCTATGATCGCCAATGTCTCGATTGCAGCACGGCTTAGCTTGCGGGTCTCGACGGTTTCCTTTTGCATCAGAAACCCCAAATCGCCCGCCGTGCGCATGGCCCAGGCGTCACCCACATTGACCACGTTAACGCCCCTGCCCTCATAGCGTTTGCGCAGATGCACCAGCGCTTCGGCGGCATCGCAGCCATGCGGCATCCGCCCCTGCAAATCGCGCACGGTCACAGGCTCGGCGGTTGCAAAAAGGATCGCCTCCACCATCCGCTCCTGCTCGGCCATGGGCGGCGCTTCAAAGAGGCTCTCGTTCACCTCATCCATCGTGTTTTTTCCGTATCTGAATGGGCGCAAAGGTCTCCCCTTGGCGCAATTCGATCTGCCCGGCCTTCGCCAATTCCAGAGAGGCTGCAAAGTTCGCCGCCGTGGCCGAGCGGCGCTTTTTCGGGTCCATCTCCCAGCCTTCGGGCAGATAAGACAACAAATCCGTCCACTCCCCCGCATAGCCGATCAGTCCGCGCATCCGGTCCAGAGCCTGCTCCATCGTGAAGACGCTCTCGCGGTCATAAACAAAAGGGCGGAACTCATCCTTCGTGCGGGTGCGCGCATAGGCCTGCATCAGGTCCAGCAGCGTCGCGGTATAGGTCACCCGCCGCACCCGCGTGACATCCTGCGTGACCCCGCGCGCGAAGAAGTCGCGGTTCAACTGGTTGCGCGCCATCAGCTCGGCCGACGCTTTGCGCATCGCTTGCAACCGCTCCAGCTGAAACGCCAGATGTGCCGCCAGTTCCTCGCCCGAGGGGCCATCTTCTGTCGGATCGGGGGGCAGCAAAAGCCGTGATTTTAGAAACGCCAACCACGCGGCCATCACCAGATAATCCGCCGCCAGCTCGATCCGCAGCTCTTTCGCCTTCTCGATGAATGCTAGATACTGCCGCGCCAGCTCCAAAACGGAAATTTTCCGCAAATCGACCTTCTGGGTGCGCGACAGCGTCAGCAACAAGTCCAGCGGCCCTTCGAACCCGTCCACATCGACAATCAACGCCTCCGCAGCAAGGCGATCCGCAACGGTGATAGGCTCTACACTGTCGGTGTGCTCAGACATGGGCGGGTCCACTGGTTAAGCCCGAAAACTCCGCCTCCAGTGCTGAAATGTCAATCTCTGTTGCGGCCGGGCGCGTCTGAAGAGCCGCTCCAGCACGGGCCTGCGCCGCCTGCGTCAACGCCCCGGCTTGCGCCGCCACCGCCTGCATCTCTGCAAGATCCCCGTTGCAGTGCAAAATCACATCGATCCCGGCCTCAAGCGACGCCGTAACCCGCGCAGCCGGTGTACCGTCAAGCGCTTCCATCGAAAGATCATCCGTCATCAGCAGCCCCGCAAAGCCGATCTCTTCGCGGATAACGCGGATCATCTTAGCCGATGTTGTTGCGGGTGCGGCCGGATCAATCGCCTCGTAGACCACATGCGCGCTCATGCCCATTGGCAGATCGTTCAGCGCGCGGAACGGCGCAAAATCCCGCTCCAACGCAGCGCGTTCAACGGCGACGCGCGGCAGGTCCTTATGACTGTCGACCTGACCACGCCCATGGCCCGGAATGTGCTTTATAACCGGCAAAACGCCTGCATGCAGCAAGCCGTCCGCCACAGCACGCGCAATCTGTGCCACCTGGTCCGCGTCCTCGCCGTAGCAGCGGTTGCGCAAAAACGGATGCGTTCGGCCATCGGCAACATCTGCAATCGGCGCGCAATTAACGTCGATCCCAACACCGCGCAGCTCGGCCCCGATCAGAGCATAGCGCAAAAACATCGCGCGCACCGGGTCAGACGCCCGTGCGACCTCGTCCAACGGCGCCACCCAGTCGCGCCACGTCGGCGCCCGCAAGCGTTGCACCCGCCCGCCTTCCTGATCGACCAGGACGGGCGCCTCGCGCCCAACGGCTGCCCGCAGCGCTGCAGTCAGCCGCCGAACCTGATCCGGCGTGTCGATATTGCGGGCAAAAAGGATGAAACCAAACGGGTCCGCGTCGCGAAAAAAGCGCGCTTCCTCGTCCGAGAGGGTCAGGCCCTCGCATCCGAAAATGCAAGCGCCGCCAGTCACTTAGCGGACCACAACCGGAATGCAGGCTGCGTTTTCAGCGACCAAAGCCGAACAGAACCGGCGCGCATCCGACAGATCGGCAAAGCCCATGGCACGCAAGCGATAAAACGTGCGCCCACCGCTTTCCGCGCGCTGGATGACGCGCTGTTTGTCGTCCAGATACCCTTCAAACCGGGTGCTGATCCGCGCCCATTCGGCGGTCGCTGTTTCCGGGCTGTCAAAGGCTCCAAGCTGTACCAAGCGCGTGCCTGCGGGCACATCTTCGGCACGCACGTCAATGCTTGCGGGCAAAACAGGCGCTGTCGCATCTGCGCTGGCCACTTGCACAGCCGCCCGCGCTGGACGCGGGCTTGGCCGGTCCGACCGGTTCAGGCCGGGGCCCTCCACAGCAGCCGGATCAGTGAGCGGCTGCGCCTCTTCCATCAACTCCGCAACCACCGCGTCAACGGCGGCTTGCGTATCGGGGATTTGCGGCGCAGGCGTCTGCAAGGCCGTCATCGATACCGGCTGGGCCGCCGCCTCAACAGCGGCCAAAGAGGCATCTTCGGCCTCGGCCATGCTTTGCGCTGTCGGGGCCACAGGGGCAGCCAAGCCCGGCTGGTCGCTGTCGGACACATCCACCGGGCGCGGCGCCAGGCGCAGCGTGTCAGCAGGCGCCTCGGCGCCGCCATCTGCTTTCACGTGGTTAATGGCAAGCCCTTGATGCGCGGCCTGCAAGCCACCGGGATCGTCTGGCTGGACGCGCATCGGACCTTCCGCCGACGCAACAACCGGAATACCGTTCACATCGCGCACCATGAGTTTGTAGCCCCAGACGCCAATCCCGGCGATCAAAGCGACCGACATCGCGGCCCCGGCCCAATTTACGAGTGTCCCAACCTGAAGAAACGGCGTGCGCTCTGCACGGCCATAATCCCCGGCGAATTCCATATCTGCCATATGCGCCTCACTGATCGCCGCTTGCGGTTTTTCCCGCAAATCAGCCTTGCCTACTGCCTCGACCGGACGTGGGGCGCTTGTTTTGTTAGCGCATTTCCTCTGCCGGTTTGACGCCCAAGATACCAAGACCTGCAGAAATGACAATCGCCGTGCCCCGAATCAGGGCGATTTTCGCCTGAGATGTGGCAGTGTTGCCCTCTTGCAAGAACCGCAGGGCGGGATCGTCATTGCCCCGGTTCCACAGCGCATGCAGATCAGAGGCCAATTCATAGAGGTAAAACGCCACCCGGTGCGGCTCATTATTGCGCGCGGCAATCTCGATCAGGCGTGGCCATTCGGCCAGCTTCTTGGCCAATTGCAGCTCTGCCTCATGGGTCATACCTGACAGATCAGCAGCGGCCAACGTCGCGTCATCCGCCGCAATCCCCGCTTCAACCGCTTTGCGCAGCACCGAACACACCCGCGCATGGGCGTATTGCACATAGAAAACCGGGTTGTCTTTCGACTGCTCCAGCACCTTGTCAAAATCGAAATCAAGCGGCGCATCGTTCTTGCGCGTCAGCATCACAAACCGCGTCACATCGGCGCCAACCTGATCGACCACATCGCGCAGGGTAACGAACGTCCCCGCCCGTTTTGACATCTTGAACGGCTCACCATTCTTATAGAGCTTCACCAGCTGCGTCAGCTTGATATCTAGCGGCACCTGCCCGTCCGACAGCGCCGAAACGGCGGCTTTCATCCGCTTGACATAGCCACCGTGATCGGCCCCAAATACATCAATTAAGGCGTCGAAATCTCTGGAAATCTTATCAAAATGATACGCGATGTCGGGCGCGAAATAGGTCCACGAGCCGTCTGATTTCTTGACGGGCCGGTCCACATCATCGCCGTGATCGGTGGATTTGAACAGCGTCTGCTCCCGCGCTTCCCAATCCTCGGGCAGCTTGCCCTTGGGCGGTGGGAGCGTGCCTTCATAGATCAGGCCCTTTTCGTCCAGATCCGCAATCGCGGCTTCGATCTGGCCGGTGCCATAAAGCGACTTTTCGCTATAGAAGACATCCATCTCGACACCCAGCGCCTGCAAATCCTCCCGGATCAGCGCCATCATCGCGTCGGTCGAAAACTCCCGGACTTCCTCAAGCCAGAACTGCTCGCCCTTATCGACAAATGCGTCACCGACCTTCGCCTTTAGCGCCTCACCCACGTCGATTAGGTAATCGCCCGGATAGGTGCCCTCCGGAAACGCCACCTCTTGGCCATGCGCCTCCAGATACCGCAGGTAGACCGACCGCGCGAGCACATCGACCTGCGCGCCGCCATCGTTGATGTAGTATTCCCGCGTGACGTCAAAACCGGCGTAATCCAGCAGGCTCGCCAACGCGTCCCCAAAGACAGCACCACGTGTGTGACCCACATGCAAAGGCCCCGTCGGATTAGCGGAAACGTATTCCACGTTAACCTTTTTGCCCTGCCCGAGACTGGACCGACCAAAGGCCGCGCCCTCCGAAAGTGCCGTCTTTACAACGCCTTGCCACATATCCGGCGCCAGCCGCAGGTTCAGGAAACCCGGCCCCGCCACCTCGGCCACGTTAATGAAGTTGACAGCTGTCAACTTTTGGGCGAGCGCCTCGGCAATGTCGCGCGGCTTCATCTTGGCGGGCTTGGCCAGCACCATCGCAGCGTTCGTCGCCATGTCCCCGTGGGCTGCATCACGCGGCGGCTCGACTGCAACATTGGCAAAGTCGAGACCCTCAGGCAAAACGCCCTCGGTTTGCAGCGATGTCAGCGCCTCTAGCACAGCGGCGCGCAGGTCGGTGAACAGGTTCATGGATCAGCCCTCATCTATGCCGCGCGGTTTAGCATAGGGGTGCTGCGCGTCAATCAATGAGACGCGCGTGTTCCTGCAAGGCAAAGCGGTCGGTCATCCCTGCGATATAATCCGCCACGATCCGCGCCAGCCCCGTTTCGTCTGTGACAGCGGCGACATCCGCGCGCCATTCACGCGGTAGGTGCGCCGGATCAGCCATGAAAAGCGGGAACAGATCCTCGACCACGGCCGTCACATTCTCGCGCATCTCGATGACCTTTGGGGCACGGTACATGCGGGTGAACAGAAACTTGCGGATCTGCTGCAGATCGCTCCAAAGGGCATCGGAAAACTGGATCACCGGACGGCCCAGCAGGCGAATATCGCCTACCGATGCGGCCTGCCCCTGCTCAAGATTTCGCGTTGAGACATCAATGACATCCGACACCATCACCCCAAACACCCGACGCAGTGCCTCGTGCCGGCGCCGATACGGGTCCAGATCAGGATAGGTTACATCCACAGCCGCATAGGCCGGACCGATGATCGGCAAGTCCGCGATCTCGTCATCGCTGAAAAGCCCGGCCCGCAGCCCGTCATGCAGATCGTGATTGTTATAAGCAATATCATCAGACAGCGCAGCCACCTGCGCCTCGGCCGAGGCATGGGTGTGCAGTTCCAGATCGTGCTTTGCCGAATAATCTGCCAAGGCAAACGGCAACTCCCCCACCACGGGGCCGTTATGCTTGGCGATGCCTTCCAGCGTGTCCCACGTCAGGTTCAGCCCATTAAACTCTGCGTAGTGCCGCTCAAGCGAGGTCACGATCTTAACCGCCTGCGCGTTGTGATCGAACCCACCGTAAGGTGCCATCAGCGCATTCAGCGCGTCCTCTCCGGTATGGCCAAACGGGGGATGCCCCAGATCATGGGCCAGTGCGACAGCCTCGGTCAGCTCTGAATTCAGCCCCAAAGCGCCCGCAATCGTGCGTGCCACTTGGGCGACCTCAATCGAATGGGTCAACCGCGTGCGGAAATAATCACCCTCATGCTCCACAAAGACCTGCGTCTTGTGCTTGAGCCGCCGAAACGCACTGGAATGGATGATCCTGTCGCGGTCGCGCTGATAGCATGACCGGAAACTGCTTTCCTTTTCCGCAACCAACCGTCCCCGGGCCGTGCACGGATTTGAGGCATAAGGCGCCTGCATCGGCCTATTCCTTTTTTACGCAACCTTGTCGCTTCTGTCCCAACGTCATATATTCACGTTGACCAGAAAACTCCAAGGCGACAGATCATGCTGACCCTGCCCCCAACCGTCACACCGCGCGCGTTTGAACGCCTCGCTGAAATTGGTGCCGCCGATCAAGGCAAGGCCTTGCGCATCGCTGTCGAAGGCGGCGGCTGTTCAGGTTTTCAGTACGAGATTGAGCTTGATGAGGTCAAAGATGACGATCTGGTGCTGGAAAACGGCGGTGAGCGGGTCGTGATCGACAGCATCTCTCTGCCCTTTTTGGCCGATGCCGAGATTGATTTTTCCGAAGAACTGATCGGCGCGCGGTTCGTGATTAACAATCCGAACGCCACCAGTTCCTGCGGCTGCGGCACCAGTTTTTCGATGTAGCGTCAGGCGGCTTTGCCATCGGCTGGCGTCGCTTCATCTTTTAGCGTTCCTGTCGGCGTTGTGGCATCCTCGGCCACCTTCACCGGGTCGGCCTCAGGCGTCGATTCAGGCTTTGACGCGCTCTCAACAGGCTCAGCCGGACCGCTGTCATCAGGCGCAGGCAATTTGAGCGCTTCGTCAGGGAGCCGATCCGGCAGCACAAGGCCGATGTGACCCATCTCGGGGCTGATCGTAATCGTTGGCTTTTCAGGGAGGACATCAATTGCGTCATTCAACTCTTTGATAAGACGTTCAAATGTTTCACGTTGCGTTTCAACGACAACGGCATCCTCCGCCTTTTTTCCAAACAAGAATTTAAACATTGGCTCCCCCAAAAGGCTGCTGATCTCTTTTAAATTAGGGAACGGCATCAAAATGTGCAGGGGAAAAACCGAAAAGCCGCTGCTTTGCGCGTTGAAACCTTGCCCCTGCTGCAGGCATCGGTCAAAAAAGTGGCAACGCGCATGGGGGACGATATGAAGATCGCAACATTTAACATCAATGGCATCAAGGCACGCATCAACGCCTTGCCCGACTGGCTGGACGAAGCACAGCCAGACGTCGCCCTGCTGCAAGAAATCAAGTCCGTGGATGACGCCTTCCCGCGCGACATCTTCGAAGAGCGCGGCTATAACGTCGAAACCCACGGCCAGAAGTCGTTCAACGGCGTGGCGATCCTGTCAAAGCTGCCGCTGGAGGATGTCACCCGCGGGCTGCCGGGCGATGAGGAAGACGAACAGGCCCGCTGGATCGAGGCCACGGTTGTCGGCGATCAGGCGGTGCGGGTTTGCGGGCTTTACCTGCCCAATGGCAATCCGGTTCCCGGTCCGAAATACGATTACAAGCTGGCCTGGATGGACCGGCTTTATGCCCGGGCCCAAGCGCTTTTGGAACTTGAAGAACCCTTCCTAATGGCAGGTGATTACAACATAATCCCGCAGTTGGAGGATGCCAAACGCCCTGAGGTTTGGCGCGAAGATGCGCTCTTTCGGCCAGAATCCCGGGCGGCGTTTCGCAAGATACTCAACCTTGGCTTTACCGAGGCATTTCGCGCCCGCGTCCATGGCCCCGATCACTATAGTTTCTGGGACTATCAGGCAGGTGCGTGGGATAAAAATGACGGCATCCGGATCGATCATTTTCTGCTGTCACCGCAATGCGCCGATCTGTTGCGGGACTGCCAAATTGATGCCCATGTCCGGGGCCGCGAAAAGCCATCGGACCACGTGCCTGTCTGGGTTGATCTGGCCGCCTAATGGCCAAAACGATCAAGAATTTCATCCGGGGCAAGATGCCCTGGCAATTGCGTTTGAAAGCCTCTCTTTGGCGGCGACTGACACCGATGCACCCGCCGTCAGATACCCCTATTGTCGTCTTTGCGATCCCGCTTGTCTCCAAGCGGCGCGCGCCGGATTGGGACGTGGTCTGTCGCAATCTTGGAGCGACGTTACAAGCCCTGCGATCACAATCAACTTCGTCGTGGAAAGTATTGATTTGTGGTCAAAATATTCCAAAAACGCTTGTTCTTGACGACCAAGTTCATTTCTTGAAATCCACCGTGTCCGATAAGTTTTATGACAAAGGCGACAAGCGCCGCCAGATCATTGCGCATATGGCAAAATCGCTAAAAACTGATGGATATTATTTTCAACTGGATGCGGATGACTTGCTTCACCCGGATCTGGTCGCGCATATCTGCAGCGATCACAACGGCGCCGGATACTATCTTGAAAGCGGGTATCTTTACGATGTCGGGCGCGATCTTTTTGCTCCTTTGGGGACGCAAACCACGCCGTTTTGGTCGGTCTGCGGATCCTCAACAGCGGCCTACTTTGATTTTAGAAAATCAACTAAATTCAAGGCACTGCTGAACGAACTTAAATCACATAAGCGGATCATCAGCCGGATGCGGACATATGGTTTCACAATGCAGCCCATCCCGTTTCCGGCCGGGCTTTATCTGGTGAACCACGGGCAAAACATGATCGAACGGCGGGGCAATCTGGGTGGCAAGCTGAGCTATGCAGAAGAGCATGCGCTGGAAGACGATCGGCAGATCGCGCTTGTCAAAAAGACGTTCAGGATTTCGTAACGTCTTCTTGGTAAATCCAGTCAAAGCGTTTCAAGGCAGCTTGCGGGGCAAATCGATTGCTGGCTCGTAACAGTGTATGGGCGACGGCCCTGAGCGGCGGAAAGCTTAGGTGATAGTTGCGCGCATTGGCGTTGGCGGCGGCGATAACCTTGGCGGCGCGCAAGTGGCGGCGGGCCTGATAGGCGGCCAGACCTGTCGGGATGTCGGCCCCATTGGCAAGCGCGTCGGCCAGAACCCAGGCATCTTCAAGCGCCATATTGGCGCCTTGGGCCATGAACGGAAGCGTCGGATGCGCGGCATCCCCCAGCAGTGCCGCGTGGTCATTATGCCAACGCGATGCCACAGAATGGCGAAACAGCCCCCAGATCTTCACGCTGTCGACACGGGCCAGCAACGTCTGGACCTCGGGCGCGAACTCGCTGAACGCGGCGCGCAGATTGGCGGGATCATCGGCGTTGGTCCAGCCTTCGGCGGCCCATTCATCGCGCTCTTGTACGGCGACGATGTTCATCAGCCGCCGGTCGCGCAGGGGATAGCTCACAAGGTGGCAGCCCGGCCCCATGTAGACGGTTGGCACCGGATCGCGTTCGGTCTGGGTCGGCACGATCGCCCGCCAGGCGACCTGCCCCGTGAAAAACGGTTTGGCAGCCCCGTTCAAAGCAGGACGCAAGACCGAATTAATGCCATCCGCACCGATCAAAAGATCAGGCGTTTCCGCGCGCCCATCAGCAAAGCGCAGATGCGCGGGCCCTGCCTTGTCGCAAGATATCTCTGACACTTTTGCGCCCAGAACAAGCTCGACACCTGCTTCGCGCGCGCCATCCGCAAGGATGTCGATCAGATCCGCGCGGTGCATTAGGTAATAGCCGCGCGCCGCGCCCGTCGGCAGCGCCATGCGCAGCACCGACGCACCGCGATAGTCGCGCAGTTGCACCGCCTGCCCGCGCGGCGCGCTGGCGATCACGGCCTGCTCCAGACCAAGCGCGCGCAGAACCGCGACGCCATTAGGGCTGATCTGCAAGCCCGCGCCGACCTCGGTGATCTGTGGCGCCTGCTCCAGCACGCGCACCTGCGCGCCGCGCAACGCCAGCGCCCGCGCCGCAGCAAGGCCCCCGATGCCGCCGCCCAAAACGGTGACAGATTGGCCGATCAGGCTCATGCGGAACGCAAAACGCCGGAACAAGAGCCCCGGCGTTTGTTATGCGAAATGACCGAAACCTCAGTCGTCACGATGCACCTTTTCGCGCCGCTCATGACGCTCTTGCGCCTCAAGGCTCAGCGTCGCGATGGGCCGGGCATCCAGGCGTTTCAGCGAAATCGGCTCACCGGTCGCTTCGCAATAGCCATACTCGCCTTCATCGATGCGGCGCAGCGCCTGTTCGATCTTGGCAACCAGCTTGCGCTGACGATCCCGCGTACGCAGCTCAAGCGCGCGATCCGTTTCCTCAGACGCGCGATCGGCGATGTCGGGGATGTTGCGCCCGCCATCTTGCAGGCCTTCGATCGTGTCCTTGCTGTCGGACAACAACTCGGTCTTCCAGTCCATCAACTTGCGTCGAAAATACTCAACCTGACGCTCGTTCATGAAGGGTTCGTCTTCGGCTGGACGATAATCATCGGGCAAAAACACTTCGGCTTTCATGTCGGCTCCCTTTCGTAGACCGGCAGATCCTGTCATGATGATTGTCCCTTACCGGTTCCCTCTGGCGCAGCCTTTACCGCAGGTCACAAAGGTTGTCACGCCCAATAAACAGAGAGTTGATGCAACACCGCACGCAGGCTATGTCGCATGACAAATGCAGTGCAAAAGGGCCCGCCAATGCAATTCACCTCGACCGAGACATATGTGGCGACCGATGATCTGGCCATCGCCGTGAATGCCGCCGTGACGCTGGAGCGCCCGCTTTTGGTCAAAGGAGAGCCGGGCACCGGCAAAACCGAACTGGCGCGGCAAGTCGCGGCCTCGCTGGGGCTGCCGATGATCGAGTGGCACATCAAATCAACAACCAAAGCCCAGCAGGGCCTGTACGAATATGACGCCGTCAGCCGGTTGCGCGACAGCCAGCTGGGCGATCCGAAGGTCAACGACGTCGCCAACTACATCCGTAAGGGCAAGCTGTGGCAGGCATTTGAGGCAGACGGCAAATCGGTGCTGCTGATCGACGAGATCGACAAAGCCGATATCGAATTTCCGAACGATCTGCTGCAGGAACTCGACCGGATGGAGTTCCACGTCTACGAGACCGGCGAGACCGTGAAGGCCAAACAACGCCCCGTCGTCATCATCACCTCGAACAATGAAAAGGAGCTGCCAGACGCGTTTTTGCGGCGCTGCTTTTTTCACTACATCCAGTTTCCGGATATGGAGGTGATGAAGAAGATTGTCGACGTGCACCACCCCGGCATCAAAGACGCGCTTCTGACCACCGCGCTGACCCAGTTCTACGAGCTGCGTGACACCGCCGGGCTCAAGAAAAAGCCGTCCACCTCCGAAGTGCTGGATTGGCTAAAGTTGCTTCTGGCCGAGGACCTGACCGCCGAAGACCTGCGCCGCAACGGGGCCAATGCGCTGCCCAAACTGCACGGCGCGCTGCTGAAGAACGAGCAGGACGTGCATCTGTTTGAGCGGCTGGCGTTCATGGCACGCGGGCAGCGGTAAGGTTTTCAGGGGTATTGGGGACGTGATGGCTTTACGGGACGAAGTGGTCGCACATGCAAATTCCTGGAATGACTGTTCTGGGGCTTATGGATTTAAATTGCGACCGCGAACTGTGCGCTCTGCCCATGCAATCCCACACGGCGCGTTAATCACTGTCAGGTCTTTATCTTCAAACGAATGGCCATAGATAACGCCACCAATTCAAAAGAGCGGCGCATACCTCCAATTGTCGGCATCTGGCGTTACCTCGTCGAGATCATACTCCGCTCCTTGCAGGCGCTTTGCGATTTCCAGGCCATCTTCGGCCGCCTGGTCGACAAACCGGCGGCCAAGCTCGACATCTTGGGAAATACCATACCCGCGCATCAAGTTCAGTCCGTGGTTAAAGCGCCCAACTGGGTCGCCTGCTTCAGCGGCGCGACGGTCCCACTCAGCAGCTTCATCAGGACTATAGTCTCCGCCCAAGCTATTGTTTTCCATCTGGCTCACCCAGGTCATTGCCTTGGTGTATCCAGCCTCTGCACAGCGTTTGGCGAGGTTTTTGGCTAATTCGTGATTGTCGTATTTGGTCGCATTAACGCCAAGAGAACAAGTAACGGAGTCGATTACCCCCATCTCTATCTTGCGCCGTAGCATTTCCCGACCGGTATCTTTGGGGTTGAGAATTCCGAGCTCATCTTCTGATGTAACGGGCGGTTCCGCGTTGGCAGTGCCAGCGAGAAATGCCAAACTGAAGATTAATATCAATCGTCGCACGTTTATGCCCTCCACAACGCGTGGATACCAAGAAACTCCGGCCGCGTCATCGTGACAATGGTCGTAGCCCCGGTTGCTTGCCTACTGGACACTGGCAAACAGTTCCAACACGATCTTCGGCTCAACGGCCATTCATGCCTGCCGCAGCATCGGTGCCTTTGGGCTCAAATCCACCATTCACAGCATATGCGCATATCTCGAACAGATGCGAACTCCGACGGCGCTCAAAACGCAGACAAGATATGGCCTTTGAACACCCGTTCACCCCCAGATATCAGGTCGTTTCCACAACCTGAGTCTTTTCAGCAACTTTGTGGCAAAGCATCTAAAATTTGCCATGCTCTTAATTCAATTTCGTCTACAAATGATCTTGCTTGCATTGGAATGTTGCCGCCAGTGCACCAATCTTTGGGACGTTTTTTTTGGGCAACCACCTGACTCTAAAGCCTTTTTATGACCTTTTTTGCGTGTGGGGCGCAAAAAAGCGATGCGGCTTTGGCTTGCAGGCCTGTCTGATGAAACCGTCGCGCAATTGGTCCTTCCCCCACGTCCTGATGACAGCAAGGTAGCCATGTTTCGTAGACTTTTTCCGCTTTCCATCATGTTTTTGACCGCCTGCATGCCAAGCGGGTCCATGGAATATACATCGCGCGCCTCGGCTTTGCCGGACAGCTTGCCGCCGATGAAAACCTTTGCGACAGCGCCCGTTGCGGCACCCCAGCGCTCTAATCAGGATATCAGTCGGGACTTTCTTGATCTGACCTTCCGGATGGAAAGTGGGCGTCTGCTGCCATACATGACGCGGTTCGAAGGGCCGATCACCGTCCGCGTTTCGGGCAACGCGCCCAGCAGTCTGCAAAGTGATCTGACAAAGCTGCTTGCGCGGCTGCGCAATGAAGCGCGGATCGACATTCGCCAGACCACCCGAGCGGATGCAAATATCACCATCAACATGATTGCCCGCAAGACGCTGCAAGGCTCGGTTCCGGCAGCGGCCTGTTTTGTGGTGCCGCATGTGCAAAGCTGGGACGAATTTCGCAAGCTGCGCCGCACCGCATCTGTTGATTGGGCGCGTCTGAAAAAGCGCGACAAGGTTGGTATTTTCATGCCCGGCGATGTCAGCCCGCAGGAAATCCGCGACTGTCTGCACGAAGAGCTTGCCCAGGCGATTGGTCCCCTGAACGATCTTTACCGCCTGCCCGATAGCATCTTTAACGATGACAACATACACACCGTCCTGACCGGGTTCGACATGATGATCCTGCGCGCTTACTATGCGCCCGAGCTGCGCAACGGCATGACCCGCGAAGGCGTGGCCCGCGTGTTGCCGCAGGTTTTGGCCCGGATCAATCCCGGTGGAACGGGCCGCCCGTCTGATCCCCGCCCGGTCACTGCGCGCAGCTGGATCGAAGCGATTGAAGGCGCTTTGGGGCCGCGGGCCTCGATGGGTCAACGGCGGGCACATGCGGCCAAGGCGCTGGCGATTGCCACCAATTCCGGCTGGACAGGGCCACGGCGCGGCTACAGCCATTTCCTTGTAGCGCGTCTGGCGACGGCCTCTGACAGTGACTATGCCTTGTCGAATTACCTTGCCGCCGATGGCTATTACCGCGCCGATCCAAAAACGCGGCTGCATGCGGCCCATGTCGCCGTCAACCTGATCGCCTACAAGATCAGCGCGGGCAACGGGCTTGAGGCGATTACGATGATTAACTCGCATTTGCCGGTTGTGCGCCGCTCTGAGAACGCCAATTTATTGGCCACCCTACTGATGCTGAAAGCCGAAGCGCTTGAGCTGGAAGGCCGTCGCGCCGAAGCGCGGGCGGTGCGTCTGGACAGTCTGGGCTGGGCACGCTACGGCTTCGGTTCCGAGCGGGACGTACGCACCCGCCTGAACGAGATCACCGCCCTGACACCAGCGTTGGGGCGCAGCGGAGGATAACCCATGACGCCACAAGTGCTGACCATCCTGATTGCGGGTTTACTGGTCGGTGCAGGCGTCGGCGCGGTCCGCGCGCGCGCCCGCAAAGGCTCGCGGTTTGATGTGGCACATTTCGCGCTGGTCTATGGCGTGATCGGTTTCGTGGTCACCGTCCTCGCGCTCGTCACTTATATTCGCATAGGGTAAGTGCGATGTTCTTGCCCTTCTTCGAGACACTTCGAAAGGGCGGCGTGCCTGTCAGCTTGCACGAGTATCTGAGCTTTCTGGACGGCATGAAGGCCGGTCTTGCGACCTACGACATCGAAGCGTTCTACTATCTCGCCCGCACCTCCATGGTCAAAGACGAGCGCAACATCGACAAGTTCGACCGCGCCTTTGCCACGGCCTTTGAAGGGCTCGACCAAATCAGTTTCGAGCAGGTCATGGAGGCCGTGGACATCCCCGCCGACTGGCTCAAGAAGATGGCCGAAAAGCATCTGTCGGAAGAGGAAAAAGCCGAGATCGAAGCTTTGGGCGGCTTCGACAAGCTGATGGAAACACTCAAAGAACGCCTCAAAGAGCAGCAAGGCCGCCATCAAGGCGGCAACAAGTGGATCGGCACCGCCGGGACCTCGCCCTTTGGTGCTTATGGCTACAACCCCGAAGGCGTGCGCATCGGCCAGAATGAAAGCCGCCACCAGCGCGCCGTCAAAGTCTGGGACAAGCGCGAATTCAAAGACTTGGACGACACAGTTGAACTAGGCACCCGCAACATCAAGGTGGCCCTGAAGCGCCTGCGCCGCTGGGCCCGCGACGGCGCGGCAGATGAACTGGATCTGGACGGCACGATCCGCGCCACCGCCGAACACGGCTATCTTGACGTCAAGACCCGCCCCGAGCGGCGCAACGCCGTCAAAGTGCTGCTTTTCTTCGATGTCGGCGGCTCCATGGACCCGCATATTCGCGTCCTGGAGGAACTCTTCTCTGCCGCCCGCGCCGAGTTCAAGCATCTCGAACACTTCTACTTCCACAACTGCCTTTATGAAGGCGTATGGCGCGACAACCGCCGCCGCTGGGACGCGCAAACCCCCACATGGGATGTGCTCAGAACCTATGGCCCCGACTACAAATGTATCTTCGTCGGCGACGCCTCCATGTCCCCTTACGAGGTCGCTTATCCGGGCGGCGCCAATGAGCATTGGAACGCCGAAGCCGGCTCCACATGGCTACAGCGCGCCTGCGACCAGTGGCCCGACCACCTCTGGATCAATCCGGTGCCGGAGAAATACTGGGGCTACACCCAGTCCATTGCCATGATCCAAGAGATTTTCCCCGACCGGATGGTCCCAATGACGCTGGACGGTATCGCGCGCGGGATGAAAGCGCTGACACGGTGAGCTTGCCCCCGATACACCTCTGGGGTGTTACGGGACCAGTACAGCCTTTGGAAGGCGGCCACCGCAATCAGGTCTTCAAACTCTCCCACCCAGACGGCGATCTTGTCTTCAAGTCGACCCGGCGCAGCGCCGATGCGCTGGACTGGTTGCACAATGTGTTTCGCCAGATCGGCCCTGACCTCTGCGCGCCTTACCTCAAACCCAGCCTCTCTGGGCAGCTGCTCCAAAACGGCTGGACCTGTGAGCCCTTCATCATGGGCCATCCCGTGTCAGAACAGGAGGCGCAACAGATCAAACTGCCCCCCATCCACGCCCCGCAACGGCACGGCTTCACCACAACGCCCGCCCTGTGCAACCACGACACAAGCGGTGACATAGATCTGCGCGCGATGCCCAGCGATGTCGTCTCGGCCTGCCGCGCCGCATGGCGCGCCCTCGCAGACCTGCCCACCGGCGTCGTCCACGGCGATCTCAACCCCAGCAACCTCAAACGCCTGCCCGATGGGCGCATCTGCCTTCTCGACTGGGACGAGGCGCGCGTCGATGCACGCATCTTTGATCTGCCAATCGCATCGCTCACACCCCTGCAAGCCAAAGCACGCACCGCTTTTGAGGTCGCTTCCTGCTGGCAGATCGAACCGGATCGCGCCCGTAATCTTGCAAATTCCCTGATGCAGTGACGCAGCTGTTATTGTCAGCACCCGGCCCGCGCCCCATATCTCCCTTATGTTGAAAGTCGCCCCCATTCTGCTGGCCGTTCTCTACGGCCTGATCCTCTACCGCTTTTCCGCGTGGCGGACGGCGAAAGAGCTTGACGCGAAATCCACCGAACTGGCGGACCCGCGCCTGAAAAAGCTGACCGACAAGATGGCCGCCGCCCTCGATCTGGACCGCATCAAGGTCCACATTTACGAGATTGACCCGGTCAACGGCCTCGCCGCCCCCGACGGGCGCATTTTCATCACCCGCGGGTTTTTCCGCAAATACCAGCAAGGCGAGGTCTCGGGCGAGGAAATGGCGTCTGTCATCGCTCACGAGCTGGGCCATGTCGCGCTTGGCCACTCACGCCGCCGCATGATCGATTTTTCGGGTCAAAACGCCTTGCGCACCGTGCTTGCTATGGTGCTCAGCCGCTTTTTGCCCGGCATCGGCGTCTGGATCGCCAACAGCCTGACAATGCTGCTGACCGCCCGCCTCTCGCGCTCGGATGAATACGAGGCCGACGCCTATGCCAGTGCCCTTCTCGTCAAAACCGGCATCGGCACCGCTGCCCAGAAGTCGCTTTTCGGCAAACTCGAAGAGCTGACCCAACAACGCTCTGGCGCCGTGCCCGCGTGGCTGATGAGCCACCCCAAAACCCACGAACGCATCCGCGCCATCGAGGCGCTGGAAGCCAAATGGCAGGCGCAAACCTGATACGATACGCGATTCAGGACATTGGCCGGATTGGCACGCTCACCCGCATATGGATCACCGACTACGTCGTTCTGAGCTCCAGCAGTTCGATGCGGTTGCCAAACGGATCATTGACGTAAACGCGCCTGATATCCGGCAGGTCGATATCGGTCTGAAACGCCACGTCGCTCTTTTCCAGATGCGCCGTGACAGTTTCAAGCGATCCAACCCGAAATCCCGGATGCGCCTTTTTGGCAGGCACAAACGGATCGTCGACACCCAGATGCACCTTTACCGATCCGCTTTCAAACCAAAGGCCGCCGCGCCCGCGCAGCACAGCCGGTTTGTCAACCTCCACAAAGCCAAGGATGCCACTGTAAAAACGCCGCGCAGCCTCTTCTTGGCCTTTTGGCATGGCAATCTGGATGTGATGCAGGTCCTCGATCATCAGACGCCTCCGGTCTGCGCAGCTCGCTTATACGCCCGCGCAACCGTTAAGGGCAAGCAACGCTGCGCGCTGAACGGATCGACACCGCCTGACTTCTTTTGTCCAAAAATACCTAAATCCCGCCCCGCGCCTCAAGCGCTTTGCCCAGCCGTGACAGACGGGCCTTCTTCATCAGGCGCCGCACCGTCCATGCCTCACCGGACAACTGCTCGGCCTTGCTTCGTACGGTTTCGGCGACACCGAAGACAATCTCGGGATTTGCCTCGAACAAGCCCAGCAAAAACCCGTCCGGGTCCGCGCGGGACAGCCCCTCTTCGGCAAGCAATCCGCGCGGAAAATCCTTTGCATTGGCTGTCACGATCACATCCGCCGATCCTGCAATCGCGGCGGCCAGAACGTGGATGTCATTGGGATCGGGCAGCCACAACCGCTGCTCAAGCCCCGCATTCACACGCACAGTGGCGCGCGGGAAAGACGCCTGCATAAGCGCCGCATCGCCCCGCGCCACAGCCGCGCCTTCGGCACCCAGTTTCCCCGCCGCGCGCGCCCATTCCTCAAGGATACGATCTGACCAGAGCGGCGCGTAAAGCCCCGCTTTCGCAACCCCCAACAACATCTCGCGCATCACCGTGGGGTAGATCACGCAGGCGTCCAGCAGGACCTTCATGTCAGCCGATACGCCAGCGCTTTCAGATAGCCGCTTTCCGCAAGGCTGGGAAGTTGCGGATGATCGGCCCCTGCAAACCCGGTATAGACCAACTGCCCCGCCCGCCCGGCCTTGCCGATGCCACGGGTGCACGCTGTGCGGAACGCGTCCAGATCGGCGGCGTGGCTACACGAGCAGAGCACCAGATAGCCGCCGGGCTTGACCAGCAGCGCCGCCAACCGCGCAACGCGGTCATAGGCCCGCAAGCCCCGCTCCAGCGCGGATTTTGACGGCGCAAAGGCCGGCGGATCACACACGACAATATCAAATTGCGCCCCCTCGGATTGCAGCGCAGCCAGCGTGTCAAACGCATCGCCCTTGCGGGTCACATAGCGGTCCGAAACACCCATCGCCTGCGCGCCCTGAGCCGCCAGATCAAGAGCTGCGGCTGACCCGTCAACCGCCACCGCCCTGCATGCGCCTGCCGCCAATGCCGCCAGCGAAAAGCCCCCCACATGGCTGAAAACATCCAGCACATCCGCGCCCTTGCTCAAGCGCTGCACAAACGCGTGGTTGGGACGTTGATCGAAGAACAGCCCGGTCTTCTGCCCTCCTGTCAGATCGGCCATGTAAATGGCCTCGTTCATCGGGACGGGCACAGGGGCCGCCGGCGCGCTGCCAAGCAACACTGCATCCGCATCATCAAGCCCTTCCAAACTGCGCGTCCGCCCGCTTGCGTTTTTCAGAACCGTGCGACACCCGGTGAGCCGCGCCAAAACCGCCGCGATCTCATCGGCCATAACATCCGCCCAGGCCGCGTTGGGCTGCAACACCAGCGTGTCACCAAACCGGTCGACGATCACGCCCGGAAAGCCATCGGCCTCGGCATGGATCAACCGGTAGAACGGCGCATCGAACAGCCGCGCGCGATGGGCCAAGGCCGCCGCCCCCCGCGCCTCAAGCCAGGCCGGGTCCACAACCGTCTCGGGATCCCGCGCCATCACGCGGGCGAAAATCTTGGAAACCGGGTTCACCGTCACCGTCGCCAGATAGGCGCGATTGGCATCTTCCAGATGCGCAAAGCTGCCTGGCGCAAGCGCCTTGGTGCGGCGGTCGGTGACGATATCATCGGCATAAACCCAAGGCGCGCCAAACCGCACCGGGCGTGGGTTGGCTTTGGGTTTCAGGCGGATCACGGGAAAAGAGGGCGCTGTCATGGCGCCCTCTTACTGTGAGTTCTGGTCCGTGGGAAGCGCTTAGCGCAAAGGCGCGTCCGCGACAGGCGCGTCATCAAGTTGCGACACCAGCAAACCGGGGACGACCGGGATTGGCTTTGCCAATTCCTCTGCAATCACCTGGCTGACATGCCCGATGATGCGCACCTTCTGGGTCTGGCCTTCACGCTCGGCCTCAATCGCACGGGCTCCGCCAAAGGCTTTCAGGCTGGCCTCAACCTGACGAGGCGCGACGATAAAGGCGCCGGTATTGGCGTCCCGAACGGCCATGCGGAACAGGATATTATGCACGCCACCAACCGAATAGCGCGCCTTTTCGGTCAATGAATGGAACCGGTCGAGCTGAATGTCGACAGACACAGGCTGCGCGCCGGTCATGCCAGCCGTGCCAAGGTCGGCCGCTTGTGCGACGATGGCCTTGACCTGCGCATGGCGATCACCACCGCGATCCTCCCGCCAGACAATATCGGCCAGCGGATAATACAAATTGGCCTCCGACGCTTTCAGCGTTTCAGGCACAACCACGTTGACACGCTGCACATTGAAAGACGGTTTGATAACTTGCTGAACAGCAGCCACATCAAGCGGAGCAGCCTCAAGGGGCGCGTTCCGCGACGCTGGCTCAACAGTTGCACAAGCCGAAAGAGCCAGACCAGCCGCAAGCAGCACAAAAGAGCGTACAAGTTTCATTTTTCACCTCCGGGACAGGCCCGATCTAGAACGACCGTTCTGGTCGGCGGATTTCACCCGCGAGGTAGAAAATGAAGTTCAAATTTGTCTAAAATGAGAAGACCGCGCGACGATTGCACGGTCTTCTTAAGACAGAAAATGCCCGTTCAGGCTTGAAGACGGGCTTAAATTTAGACGGGGTTCAGGCGCTTTGCGTGCCTTTGACATCGTCCGATTTTGGCTTGAACCATGCGATCACGGCCTGCACGGCATTGCGGGTCGCCTGTGCGCGCAAACGGCGGGCGTCCAGCTCGATCGCATGCAGATCAAGGGCGCCATCAGCTGTGTGAAGATGTTGTTTCATAGCGGTCATACCTTTGCTCGGTTAAGTATGTTATGTCCTCCCGCATAACCAAGGTAAGCGGTACTGACTGATCTTAAAGCGTCAATTCCGAAAAGCCGCTATGCAAGCGATGCAGTGCTAATCGGGATTAACGCTGGAACTGTTAGCGCTAACGGATTATGATATCCAAAAGACACTCACGCGAGCTCAAAAGGGAAGCCAGCCCATGCCTCTGAACGACACCGTTCACGCCGTCACGCAAACCATAATCGAGCGGAGCCGCGACAGCCGCGCCATCTATCTCGACCGGATGCGGCGCGCAGCTGATGACGGGCCGCGCCGCGCCCATCTGACCTGCGGAAATCAGGCGCACGCCTATGCCGCGATGGGGGCAGACAAGGCCAGCCTTGTGGGCGACCGCGCGGCAAATCTGGGCATTGTGACCGCCTATAACGACATGCTGTCGGCCCATCAGCCGTTTGAGCATTACCCCGAGATTATCCGCGACGCAGCCCGCAAGGCGGGCGGCACCGCTCAGGTCGCAGGCGGCGTGCCTGCGATGTGCGACGGCGTCACGCAAGGGCAAGTCGGGATGGAGCTATCGCTCTTTTCCCGCGATGTCATCGCGCTTGCTGCTGGCGTCGCGCTGAGCCACAACACCTATGATGCGGCTGTGTACCTCGGCGTGTGCGACAAGATCGTGCCGGGGCTTGTGATCGCCGCTGGCACGTTTGGCTACATCCCCGGCATCTTCATGCCCGCCGGGCCCATGGTCAGCGGTCTGCCCAATGACGAAAAAGCCAAGGTTCGCCAGCAATTTGCCGCCGGTGAAGTGGGCCGCGACAAGCTGATGGAGGCCGAAATGGCCTCCTATCATGGCCCTGGCACCTGCACGTTCTACGGCACCGCTAACTCCAACCAGATGCTGATGGAGTTCATGGGCCTGCATCTGCCCGGGGCCAGCTTCGTCAATCCCGGCACGCCCTTGCGCGAGGCGTTGACACGTGCAGGCACCGAACGGGCCTTGTCGATGACGGCCCTGGGCAATGAATACCGCCCGGTCTGCGATATCCTTGATGAAAAAGCCTTTGTGAATGGCATTGTCGGGCTGATGGCCACGGGCGGCTCGACCAATTTGCTGATCCACCTGCCCGCCATGGCAAAAGCCTGCGGCGTGCTTCTTGAAATGGCGGATTTCGAAGCCTTGTCAGAGGCGACACCGCTGATGGCCAAGGTCTATCCGAACGGTCTGGCCGATGTGAACCATTTCCATGCCGCTGGCGGTCTGGGCTTTATGATCGGCGACTTGCTGGATGCTGGTCTGCTGCATGACGACACCAAGACCGTCGCAGGCGATACCATGGCCGAATACCGCACCGAGCCGAAATTGTCGGATGCGGGCGTGGTCTGGGAACCCGGCTCTGGCGAAACGCTTAACGACAAGATCCTGCGCCCGGCCAGCGATCCGTTTCAGGTCACCGGCGGGATGAAGCAACTTCGCGGCAATCTTGGTCTGGGTGTGATGAAGGTTTCTGCCGTGGCCCCCGAGCGGCATGTGATCGAAGCGCCTGCCCGCGTGTTCCAGACGCAAGAAGCCGTCAAGGCGGCGTTCAAGGCTGGTGCATTTACCCAAGACACTGTCGTTGTCGTGCGCTTTCAGGGGCCAAAGGCCAACGGCATGCCTGAATTGCACAGCCTGACGCCGATCCTCGCAGTGTTGCAGGATCGCGGGTTGAAAGTGGCACTGGTCACCGACGGCCGCATGTCGGGCGCATCGGGCAAGGTGCCATCGGCCATTCATGTCTCGCCCGAAGCGCTGGATGGCGGTTTGCTTGCGCATGTGCAGGACGGTGACGTGATCCGCGTAGATGCGGTGGCAGGCACACTAAGCGTGCTGACCGACGGCGTGTCTGACCGCCCGGCCGCAACGCCGGACCTGAGCGATAATGGCCATGGCGTGGGCCGCGAATTGTTCGAGATTTTTCGCCAGACCGCCGGCCCTGCCAGCCATGGTGCAGGTGTGGTGATTTGATAAAACCTCCCGAAAAGGATCAAGCAGAATGACCCCAATGGATGCCAGCCGCATCAGCGCCGAGATTTGCGGCCTTGCGCCAGTGATCCCCGTTCTGGTGCTCGAGGATGCCGCAACCGCCCAAAGCCTTGCCACAGCCCTCATCGCGGGTGGCCTGCCCGCCCTCGAAGTGACGCTACGCACACCTGCGGCTCTTGATGCAATCCGCGAAATGGCTTTGGTCGAAGGCGGCGTTGTTGGCGCTGGCACCTTGATGAACACCGATGACGTCAAAGCCGCCAAAGAGGCGGGTGCACAGTTTGGCGTCTCTCCGGGTGCAACCGACCGCTTGCTGGCCGCCTGCGAAGACCATGACCTGCCGCTCTTGCCCGGCACGGCCACCGCATCCGAAGCGATGGCCCTACTGGAGCGCGGCTATTCGGTGCAAAAGTTCTTCCCCGCCGAAGCCAATGGCGGCGCCGCCGCGCTTAAAGCCATCGGAGCCCCGATCCCGCAGGTCAGCTTTTGCCCAACCGGCGGCGTCTCGTTGCAAAATGCGCCCGATTACCTGTCGCTGCCCAACACGCTCTGCGTCGGCGGCAGCTGGGTGGCCCCCAAAGACGCCATCGCCGCCCAGGACTGGGCCCGCGTCGAAACCCTCGCCCGCGAAGCCGCTGCTCTCGGCCACTAGAAAGACCCGTCCCGGGCCGACCCCCACGCCCTAGTCCGGCACCCGCGCCCCGCGCCCGCCGCGCCGCTTGGGCGCCTTTGCCTGTTGCAACCCTTCGCGCAGCGTCGCCGTCATCGGGTGATCGGGATAGTCCGGCTCAAACTGCGCCAGCGCAATGCGGATCGCCTCTTGCGGCGCAATACCGGCGGGCAAGCTCAGCGCCCAGTCCAGAAAGATCGACCGGCACTCCGGGGCACTGATCCCGTCAATGGCATAGCAGTCCCGCAACAGCGTCTTGCGGTCGATCGTCTTCATATCCATCACGGTCTCTCCAAACTCCGCGCGATCACAGCAGCGGCAGTGCCTGCCACCTGCGCAATGCGGTTTTCCAAATCGGCGACATCAGACACGCCGGTCTCGCGCAAGATAAAGCGCCGGGCACCTTCGCCTGCGGTCGCAGGATCAAACGCCCCATCAACAACCAGCTTCGATGCAGCCTGCAAGGCCCACAAAAGCCCGTAAGTGCGGCATAAATCCGACACGTCAGCGTCCGTCCACCAGCCGATTGCGACACCACAGCCCAATTGCGCCGCCGTATCCCGGCGCGTGTCGCCCGCAACCAGCGCCGCCGCCTGCGCGGTCAGCTCGATATCCTGCATCCGGCCTGCCCCCAGCTTGGCCTCGAACGGCCCACCGGGTCCCTTCGCCTCTGCAATCCGCGCGCGCATCTCAAGCACATCGGCCTTGACCTTGTCGCTCGCGCCGACCTCAGCCAGCAGGTGCGCGCGAAACGCCTCGATCTCGTCCATCAGATCCTCTGGCCCCGCAATGGGCCGCGCCCGCGTGAGCGCCAGATGCTCCCAGGTCCACGCCTCATCACGCTGATAGGCCTGAAACGACGCAAACCCCGTCGCCACAGGCCCTTGCCGCCCCGACGGGCGCAACCGCATATCGACCTCGTAAAGCCGCCCATCGGCCATCGGCGCTGTCATCGCGGTCACCAAAGCCTGCGTCAGCCGCGCGTAATAGGGGCGCGCCGCCAAAGGCCGCCGGCCGTCCGACGCCTCAACGCCGTCCGCGTCATAAATCACGATCAGGTCCAGATCCGATCCCGCATGCAATTGCCCGGCCCCCAGCGATCCCATCCCCAACACGGCCGCCCCGCGCCCGGGAGGATCCCCGTGCTTCACCGCAAATTGCGCCACGACCGCAGGCCAAACGGCTTTCACACACGCATCCGCCAGATCCGCATATTGCGCGCCCGCTTCCGTGGCCGAGATCAAACCCCGCAAGTGATGCACCCCGATCCGAAACCGCCATTCGCGCTGCCAAAGGCGCGCCGCGTTCAGCTGCGCCTCGTAATCCGGTTGTGCTGCAACCTGCGCGCGCAACGCGTTTGTCAGCGCCGCACATCCCGGCCAATCTGCAAAGAAGGCTCCGCCGATCACCGCATCGAAAACGGCTGAATTGCGCGACAAATACACCGCCAAAGCCGGTGACGTCGCCGCAATGTCAATCAGCAGATCAATCAACTGCGGGTTCGCCTCGAACAGCGAAAACAGCTGCACCCCGGCGGGCAGTCCCGCCAGAAACCCGTCAAACGAAGCCAACGCCTCTTCCGGCCGCGCCGCATCTTGTAGGCGGCTCAAAATCTCAGGGCGCAACCGCTCGAAAATCTCCACGCCGCGTTCAGACCGCAGCGCAGGGTATGTGGGCCAGCGTGCCGTCACCGACGTGCCGAAGTCAGGATCGACCGCCGTTTCCGTCTCCTTCGGGGCAAAGAACCCCTCGGTCAGCGTGTGCACCGTTGACAATCGTTCTTCCAGAACAGCCTTCAGCGTCTCGACATCCTGCCCGACAAACGCCGCCAGACGCGCAAAGCCCTCGTCATTGCTTGGCAGATCATGGGTCTGTGCGTCTGCGATCATCTGCAAGCGATGCTCCACCATGCGGTGCGCGCGGTAAATCTCGATCAGCGTCTCGGCATCCGCCTCGGGCACCCAGCCTTTTGCCACCAGCGCGCGCAAGCCGTCCACCGTGCCGCGCACTCGCAAATCCGGGTCGCGCCCACCGGCGATCAACTGGCGTGTCTGGGTAAAGAACTCGATCTCGCGAATGCCGCCGCGGCCCAGCTTCATGTTATGCCCCGGCAGCGTGATCGGCCCGTGCAGGCCCTTATGCGCGCGGATGCGCAAACGCATATCATGCGCGTCCTGAATGGCCGCGAAATCCAGATGCTTGCGCCAGATGAACGGGTGCAGCGTCTTTAGAAACCGATCCCCCGCTTCAAGATCCCCCGCGCAAGGCCGCGCCTTGATATAGGCGGCCCGCTCCCATGTGCGGCCCACGCTTTCATAATAGCGCTCCGCCGCTTCCATCGACAGGCACACAGGCGTCACCGACGCATCCGGGCGCAGGCGCAGATCGGTGCGAAAGACATACCCGTCCGCTGTATTATCCGACAGCATCCCGCACATCTTGCGCGTCACTTTGATAAAAACCGCCCGCGCGTCGTGATAGGTGTCAGGGTCGAACCGCGTTTCATCAAAAAGGCAGATCAGGTCGATATCCGAGCTGTAATTCAGCTCATGCGCGCCCATCTTGCCCATCGCAAGGACACACATGCCCGCAGCTGTGTCGACATCCTCTGTTGTTGTGCCAGGCAGCTTGCTCCGGCCAATCTCGGCCCGCAGCAGGGCCTTGATGGCCACGTCCACAGACAGATCAGCGAAATCGGTCAGCGTGCGCGTGATCTTTTCCAGCGGCCAGACACCGCTTGCATCCATAAGGCCCAACAGCCCTGCAATGCGCGCCTTGGCGATGCGCAGGTCTTTGGGCAGGGCCTCCAGCGGGGTTTCCCGAAGCACCTTGAACATCGCGGCCACGGCAGCGTCCGGCGCATCAAGCGCGTCCCGCATCCACTCCGAATGACGCTCCAGAATGCCCTTCAGATAGGGGCTGCACCCGGCCACACCTTCGATGACACGCGGCCAGTCTCTGGGCGCGCCGTCGTAAAGCGGCGTCACTTCAGCCGCGCGGTCAGTGTCAAAAGGAATTGGAAGCAAGCCAGTTGTCATTCCTTCTTTTGGGCCGCAAAAAGGGGCCAAGTCAATCAAGGGGACAGGGCATGAGCAAAAGCCTGAAACGGGTGAAAACGGCGCTGCTTGAGGCAGGCGTCAAGACCGACGTGCTGGAATTGGGCGATTGCCGGACCGCACAGCAAGCCGCAGATGCGGCGGGCTGTCTTTTGGATCAAATTGCCAAATCGATCATCTTTCGCGGCCTCGACAGTGATCGCGCGATCCTCTTTCTGACTGCCGGTGGCAATCAGGTCGATGACGTCAAAGCCTCCCGCGTCGCCGGAGAGCCTTTGGGCAAAGCCGATGCTGCCCTCATCCGTGCGCAAACCGGTTTTGCCATTGGCGGCGTAAGCCCGGTCGGCCATCTCAACCCAATCCGCGCCTTTCTGGATCCGCGTCTGCTGGAATTCGACGTGGTTTATGCCGCTGCAGGCACGCCGCGTCATGTTTTCCCTATACAAAGCGCAGTTCTTGAGCGGATTACCGATGCGCAAGTATCTGACTTTACGACGTAATTCAAATAAATGTAAAAAACCTTCACATGCGGCCTTGAAGGTCGGGGGTCTCCTCCCGATATGTGTAATGTGAAAGACATTCACATAACCCAAACAACGGAGACCCAAATGACCCCCGCCACCGCTTCAACTGCCCCCATGTCCCAGCGCCCCAACTGGTTTGCCCGCACCGAGATGTGGCTGGATGAACGCGGCAAGGCCGCCTGGATCACCCTGATGGTGCTCAGCTTCGTCTTCTTCTGGCCTGTCGGCCTTCTGGTCTTGGGATATATGATTATGAACAACAAATTCTCTGGAACCGGCTGCGGTCGCCGCATGCGCCGCGCCTCGCACGCCATGTCTTCGACCGGGAACGCCGCTTTTGACGCCTACAAGGCAGACACGCTGCGCCGTCTGGAAGAAGAGCAGGAGAACTTCGAGGCCTTCCTCAAGCGCCTGCGCGATGCCAAGGACAAGGCAGAGTTTGACCAGTTCATGGATGAACGCGCCCGCCCTTCAAAAGACGATGAAGACGCTTAAGTTCTGACATAAACCACACCGATAGGCAGTCCCGTCCCCGGGGCTGCCGTTTCGCCGCGAAACCCATCCTGTCCGAGGACCGAAATGACCGCCCTGCCCGACCCGCATTACCAATCCGAGTTTTACGCCGACACGCCCGTCAAGCGCCTGATCGCGTGGATCATCGACGGGATGATTATCTTTGCGCTGAGCTTCGCGGTGGCAATCCTGACCATCGGCCTTGGCTTCTTTTTCTTCTTCGGCCTCTTCATGCTGCTGGGCTTTGCCTACCGGGTCGTGACCCTTGCCAATGGCTCGGCCACATGGGGCATGCGCCTTGTCGCGATTGAGATGCGCACCGCTGATGGCAGCCGCTTTTCACTGCTGCCCGCCTTCTTGCACACGCTAGGCTACAGCGTCTCGATCGGGATGCCGCTTTTGCAACTGATCTCGATTGTGCTGATGCTGACGACCGAGCGGCGGCAAGGCCTGACGGACCTTGTTCTGGGCACCGTGGCGATCAATCGGGCGGCTTAACCAAATCGGCCTTTGACCCGCGACAATTGGGGGGTTGGCGGCTATTCCCATCAAGAGTAGGCTTTTGCCAACTTGTTGAGGAAAAATGCGCCACACCCTTCCCATTGCTCCACAGTTTTATGTGACCGCTCCGCAGCCCTGCCCCTATCTGGAAGGCCGGATGGAGCGGAAGTTGTTTACCGCGTTACAGGGTGACACATCGGAAAAGCTGAATGATGCCTTAAGCAAACAGGGCTTTCGCCGCTCGCAGAATGTGCTGTACCGGCCATCTTGCGGCGATTGTTCGGCCTGTCTGTCGGCGCGCATTCGGGTTGCTGATTTCAAGCTTTCTAAAAGCCAGCGCCGAATCCTGCGCCGCAACCGGGAGGTATCGCGGCAAGCGACCAGCCCTTGGGCCACAGAAGACCAATTTGATCTGTTCCGCCGCTATCTTGATAGCCGTCATGCAGATGGCGGCATGGCGGATATGGATATCTTCGAGTTCGCCGCCATGGTCGAGGAAACCCCGATCCGCAGCCGCGTCATCGAATACAGCCAATCCGATGAAGACGGGGTCTCTGCGCTGGCCGCAGTGTGCCTGACGGATGTGCTCGATGATGGGCTGTCGATGGTCTATTCGTTCTACGACCCGGATCTGGAGCGTCACAGCCTTGGCACTTATGTCATCCTCGATCATGTGAGCATCGCCCAGGACGCGGGCCTGCCCTATGTCTATTTGGGCTATTGGGTGCCGGGATCGCCCAAAATGGGGTATAAGGCCAAGTTTTCGGGGCTTGAGGTTTATCGAAACGGCGCTTGGGAAAACCTAAGCAAGGACACCGATTATACCGCCGACACGCATCCGCTTTCGGTCGATCCGATTGCCGATCAGGTGGCCAAGATCACCCTGCCGGACAGCCGCCCGACCAAACGCTAGGCCGCGCGGTTTCGCATGCGAAACCAGGTTTTGAGATGCCGTTCATTGATCTTATTGGGTTTTCTCAAATGAGATTTAACATAATACTGAAGAATAGCCTAACGCACTGTAAGTAAACGAAAAATTCATATTTTGAGGATGCGTTAATCCGCGCGCTCAGTCGCGCCGCTCACCCCGGAAATAGGATTTCACCTCGTTTTCTGCACGCACCTGCCGCGCATATTCTGCGTCCCGCTGGCCAATGCGAACGACAAACAATGCCGTGCCCAGCATGACATTAAGAATGATAAGAATGGGGACCAGAGTTTCCATGATACGCTCTCCGAAAATCGAATGTGACCTTGAGTTAGCTCGAATTGACAGAATGTCGCACCTAAAATGGAGAAGGACGTGGTTTTGGGAGAGAGTTGTATTCGGTGAATGGTGGTTTTGCAGGACTTTGCAGCCGTTCGCTGCGCTCGCGCCAGTTGCCGGTTCGATAAAACAAACCGTCAGATTCTTTGCGATTCAGCGGCCTTCAGGGTCGCATAGAGGCTATCTACAAACGCACGTAAATGGCGTTGCTTGAGAGCCTGCGGGCGATTGACGACATAGACGTCGAGTGGCGGCAACCCAAGCTGTGGGAACAACTCCACCAACCCCTTCGCTGCCAGCTTGGGCAAGACCGCTGCCCCAAGATCAGCTTTAACAGCCGCTATCTGCGCATTGAAAGATGACAACCGGAGCTGCGAACCGACAAAACCGGCGGCACGCGCGGCCTTCATATGAGGTTCTTCCGAAAGCGGCGGCAGAAGGCCTATGTAACTGACCTCCTCTGGTTTGGGCGTTTCCAGAAGGGTCGCAGCATACTTTTGAGAGGCAAACACGCCGAACGCGATTTCCGTGATCTTCTTGTAGATCAGCGATGGCTCGCCATGGTTTGAGACCCGGACGGCAACGTCCACATCACCGCGCGCGACATTGCGATACTCGGGTTCAACCGAATACTCGATTGTGACATCTGGATGTGCCGCTGTGAATTTGGCAATCGTTTCGAGTATGATTGGCACGAAACCATCACCTGATGTCAGTCGGACAGTGCCTGAAAGCGTGCCAGTTTTAGCCCGGTTGACCAGATATTCCCGTTCAAGCTCGGCGGCCAGCCCTTCTGCAAGTACTGCAAGTCGTTTTCCAGCATCCGTAAGCGAACAGCCATCGACCCGTCTTTCCAGCAAGGGCGACCCGACACTTTGCTCAAACTTTGTGATCCGCCGCGACACAGTCGAAACGGCAAGATCAAGCTCCTGCGCGGCACCCAACATACTGCGCCTTCGCGAAATGGCGAGAAGCAGTCTCATATCATCCCAGTTTGTTGCATCTTGCATGATATTGCTTTCCGTACGTGCAAATCAATTTTACAACAATACACCTTCTACGCAAAGCAGAAACTCGTATCTCTTGCCTGAATTACAAACTGCCCTGCGCAATCAGTCGTTCTCTTCAAACACAGAAAGGCATGAACATGACGAAGGCAAAGACAGCAATTGTGACCGGCGCAACCAGTGGGATTGGTGCTGCCATATCGCGATCATTGGTCGCCCAAGGTTTCAACATCATGATGGCAGGGCGGAGGACAGAGAAACTCGAAGAACTTGCTGCCCAACTTGGTGAAACCGCAAAGTTCACCGCGACGGATGTCTCGAAACGAGACGATGTTCTATCGCTCGTTAACCAAGCAAACGATGCCTTTGGCCAAGTCGATGTTTTAATCAACAACGCGGGGATCATGCCGATATCCCTGTATTCGTCCCGCAAGGTCGATGATTGGGACAAGATGATCGATGTGAACCTGAAGGGTACTCTCTATGGAATCGACGCTGTTTTGCCCCAAATGATTGAGCGCCAGTCGGGCCACATCATCAATGTCGCCTCTATTGCAGGGCTTCAGACTGGCCCCGCTTTCGGTGTCTACTCGGCGACGAAGTCTGGTGTTAGGGTCCTGAGCGAAGGATTGCGGCAGGAGGTTGCAGCGCAAAACATCCGTGTGACGACTATTTCACCGGGGACAGTTGCAACTGAGCTTTTTGGCACCATCACGGACCCTGCCGTTCTAGACGTGCTTGGCCAGGGCCTCGGTTATCAGCCGATGTAACCCCAGAACATCGCCGATGCCGTCGTATTTACGTTGAACCAATCAGAGGCGGTTTGCATGGGCGAAATCGTGGTGCGCCCCACGGGCCAAGGTGCGATGAACTAAACACAGATTGCAGCGACGAGGCGCAAACACAGTGCTTCGTCTCTGCGGCCAGTAGAGCATGCCGCCATTCGTGCGCTGCGCAGCATTCAGCACTCTGTGCTCTCTTGGCACCTTCGCCGCGCTCGTTACAAAATGGCCGGTCTGGTAGACAAGGGCATTCATCGTATTTCGTACGAACTCAGCGAATGCGGACAAACCGCCATTTCGCTGTGCTTGCGCAAATTGCCGCTACATTGACAACATCGCGTCCCTGCAAACGATGAGGGGTTATGCCACCAGGCCGACGTTATGCACTTCCACGGTGGTGTGAGACACGTGTTTGATGTGATCCAACTTCGCTTTGTATTCAGAGACCGTCCTAGGTGCATCTGAGGTGATCGCCGCGATAACCGAGTAGTGCCCGGGACCGACCTGCCAGATATGTAGGTCGGTGACCCTGTCCGTACTGCTTTCGATGACTTCTCGCACTTCGGCCTCTATGTGCCCACCATCTGGAACACGATCTAGGAGCACGCCGCCAGCGTCTTTAATCAACCCCCAAGACCAGCGCGAAATGACAAGAGCTCCCACAATACCCATCACCGGGTCCGCCCAGAACCAACCATAGACCCGGCCTAAAAGCAGGGCGACGATCGCCAGAACGGATGTCAGGGCGTCTGCCAGTACATGCAAGTATGCCGCTCGTAGGTTGTTGTCTTGCTCCTGGCCATGGTGGTGATCGGGGTGCTGGTGACCGTATCCATGATGATGGTGATCATGATCATCGCGCAACAGCCATGCGCTTAGCAGGTTCACGACCAATCCGATCACCGCCACCAAAATCGCCTGGTCAAAGCTGATCGGAACGGGCTCAACAAGCCTTTGAAAGCTCTCCCACCCGATCAACACCGCGATTAGCGCCAGGATCACGGCACTGGCAAACCCTGCAAGATCGCCGACTTTGCCTGTGCCAAACGTGAAGGTCCGATTATTCGCGTTTTTTCGGGCAAAGCGATATGCAAGTACTGCAATCAGCATGGCCGCCGCATGTGTGGACATGTGCCACCCGTCGGCGATCAATGCCATCGAGCCAAACCAGTGACCCGCGGTGATCTCCACGACCATCATGCTGGCGGTCAGGGCGATGACCAACCAAACCCGTCGCTCGTTGCGCTCCTGATTGGCTCCAAGAAACACATGGTCATGTTCGAACGGTGCAACTGGTCTTTCGCGCATACCTCCGCCTTTTGGTACACTCGTGCCCATCATTTGAGATAGGATTTCAATATCTGGATCATCTCTTCGGCACCTTTCTCCCGCGCGGCATTGTCAGCGGCCTCAACAACATGGTTGCGCAGATGTTCTTCAAAGACTTCGTTTGTTAGGCCGGTCATGGCACCACGAATGGAGGCGATCTGACGCAGCACCTCAGTACAGCCAGCATCTGCTTCCAACGCACGTTCGACGCCTTCAACCTGGCCTTTGATCCGGCGCAGGCGAGCAATCAATTTGGAGTTGTCACGACTGAGATGACCCATATACCGTTCCTCATAATATAGCATAGGGGGGTATACTACATGATACAAAATATGCAAGGAACTTGACCGGAGCGGTCGTTCATCGATGCCGCAGCATCGGTCAACAAGGGCTCGAAACGGTCCTTCACTGCATCTGCGCTAGTCGCTTTCAAGCTCTCGTTTCGCGAGATTATGGCGCAGATGTCTCGCCTGATGCGTTCGCGCTGCTGCGGGGCATTTCATTTTTTGTGCCGCCAGCGGGGATATTTGGATCAAATCGGCGGGTCAGATTTGCGGTTATGATGTGCGAGGAGCAGGTTGGGATATAAAATTTCGCAAAATAATCACCCTGCGACAGATTATTCAGAGCTTTGCCTGTTGACGGCCCAGAAAGCCCAACCTAATGTCCGCCTCACACAAAGGAGCTGATGATGCCTTTCATTGTCGTACTAGTAGGAAAAAAGCGCATGGGCCGGTGAACCGGACACCCAAATGGGACCCCATGCGCCTCCGATATCCTCGGGGGCTTTTTTGTGTGTAAAAAAGAATGACGTCAGAGATGGAGCACAAAGCTATGACACGTCAAATGACCGGAGCGAAAATGGTTGTCCAAGCCCTGAAGGATCAGGGTGTGGATACGGTATTCGGATATCCCGGCGGCGCTGTGCTACCGATTTATGACGAGATCTTTCAGCAAAACGACATCAAGCATATCCTCGTGCGCCACGAGCAAGGCGCGACCCATGCCGCTGAAGGCTATGCACGTGCGACCGGCAAGCCCGGTGTCGTGCTGGTAACATCTGGTCCCGGTGCGACCAATGCAGTGACCGGCCTGACGGATGCGCTGATGGACAGCATTCCGATCATCGTTCTGACGGGGCAAGTGCCCACGTTCATGATCGGCTCGGACGCGTTTCAAGAGGCCGATACGGTGGGCATCACGCGGCCTTGCACCAAGCATAACTGGCTGGTGAAGGAGACGGATAATCTTTCTGGCGTGATCCATGAGGCGTTCCATGTGGCGACCTCGGGGCGGCCTGGGCCGGTGCTGGTTGATATTCCGAAGGACGTGCAATTTGCCAATGGCAGCTACACGCCGCCGGAGCAGGTGCAGACGCATTACAACCCACAGGTCAAAGGCGATATGGCCGAGATCGAAAAGCTGGTTGATCTGATGATGACCGCCAAGAAGCCGGTTTTCTATACTGGCGGTGGTGTCATCAATTCCGGTCTGGCGGCGACGCAGTTGCTGCGTGAGCTGGTGGCGGCCACGGATTTCCCGATCACCTCGACGCTGATGGGTCTGGGGTGCTACCCCGCGTCCGGCAAGAACTGGCTGGGCATGCTGGGCATGCACGGGCTTTATGAAGCCAATATGGCGATGCATGATTGCGATCTGATGATTAACGTCGGCGCGCGGTTTGATGACCGGATTACGGGGCGCATTGATGCGTTTAGCCCGAAGTCCAAGAAGGCGCATATCGATATTGACCCCTCGTCCATCAACAAGGTGATCCGCGTGGATGTCCCGATCCTGGGCGATATCGCGCATGTTCTGGAGGACGTGTTGCGGGTCTGGAAGGCCAAGGGGCGCAAGACCAACAAGGAAGGTCTGGCCAAGTGGTGGGATCAGATCAACGAATGGCGCAAGGTCGATTGCCTGAAGTTCAAGCAACAAGGCAAGACGATCAAACCGCAATATGCGTTGCAGCGTTTGGAAGAGCTGACCAAGGGCCATGACCGCTACATCACGACTGAGGTGGGCCAACACCAGATGTGGGCCGCGCAGTATCTGGGGTTCGAGGATCCCAACCGCTGGATGACCTCGGGCGGTCTGGGAACGATGGGGTATGGGACGCCTGCCTCCATCGGTGTGCAGGTGGCGCATCCCGAGAGCCTTGTGATTAACGTGGCTGGCGAGGCGTCGTGGCTGATGAACATGCAGGAGATGGGCACCGCCGTTCAATACCGCCTGCCCGTCAAGCAGTTCATCCTCAACAACGAGCGTCTGGGCATGGTCCGCCAGTGGCAAGAACTGCTGCATGGGGAGCGCTATTCGCACAGCTGGTCTGAAGCCCTGCCCGATTTCGTCAAGCTGGCCGAGGCGTTTGGCGCTAAGGGGATCCTTTGTGACAATGCCGATGATCTGGACGAGGCGATCAAGGAAATGCTGGCCTATGACGGTCCGGTGATCTTCGATTGTCTGGTTGAAAAGCACGAGAACTGCTTCCCGATGATCCCGTCTGGCAAGGCCCATAACGAAATGCTTCTGGGCGAGGCTGAAACCCAAGGCGCGATTGATGCCAAGGGGTCGGTGCTGGTGTAATTTCTTATCGACCCGAGGCTGATTGCGGCCTTGGGTCTTTCTCTGACGAGGACGACGGATATGTCCCCACTTAAGATCAAAAAGGGCTCCACGAGCCATTCCGCCTATAACCTACGGCCCACATTTAGCGACGTGCAGGAACGGCATACGCTGGCTGCGATTGTCGAGAACGAGCCGGGCGTGCTGGCGCGTGTCATAGGGCTGTTCTCGGGGCGTGGGTACAATATTGAAAGCCTCACGGTCGCTGAGGTGGATCACGAAGGGCATCTGTCGCGGATCACGATTGTAACGACGGGGACGCCTCAGGTGATCGTGCAGATCAAGGCGCAGTTGGGGCGGATCGTGTCGGTACATGAGGTGCATGACCTGACCGTTGAAGGCCCCGCGGTGGAGCGGGAACTGGCGATGTTCAAGGTTGCAGGCACGGGCGACAAGCGCATTGAAGCGTTGCGTCTGGCCGAGATTTTCCGCGCCAACGTCGTGGACAGCACGCTGGAAAGCTTTGTCTTTGAAATCACCGGTGATCCCAAGAAGATCGACGCCTTTGCCGATCTGATGCGGCCTTTGGGCCTGCAAGAGGTGGCCCGCACCGGCGTCGCGGCCTTGTCACGCGGCGCGCAGTAAAGCCGCCTCAGCCTAGGGGAACGCCTGCCTTTGCCAATCGTTTGAACGTCACGGGTGCAGCCTCCAGATCTGCGGGTAAAACCGCCTTGGTGAGCCGCGCAACATCGTAACCACGCAGGCGTGCCGCGACGGCGGTCTTTACCATATAGTAGGTGTCATCAAGGCCTGCGATGCCCTGCCCTTTTATCAGCAAGCGCGCGAGCCGCTTTGTGGACGGGATCGGCCATGCCTGACGCAAGGCAATCACGGGCTGGCCCTTTGCCTTGGCGCGCCTAACTTCGGCTTTGATCGCCTTGGCAGCACAGGTTTTGGTAGCCTGCATCAGCGGGCGCGACATCCAGATGACGTGATAAAGGCGATCTGATCCAGACATGATAGCCGACATGTCATCGTGACACGATCAATAGGGCTCAGAATACAAGAAAGGCCACACCATGGGGATGTGGCCTTTCAAGATCTGACCTACCGCCCCCCGCAAGAGGCAATCGGGCGACGGTCTGTCGGGAGGATCTTAGCCGTCCGTGACGGGCAGAACTGCAGCATCCTGAGCAGCCTGGAATTCATCCGCATCGATTGAGCCATCGCCATTGGCGTCCATCGCGGCGAAAAGATCTTCGCTCAGCGTGGGATATGCCACTTGAAGCTCTTCCATGCTCATCACGCCGTCGCCATCGGTGTCGATGTCGGATTGGGCGAAAGCTGTTGTGGAAAGTGCCAAAGCCGTCAGGCCAGCAAGTGTCAGGGTCATGGTTTTCATCTGCAAAACTCCTTGATTTGCATCTTGTTGATGAAGGGCGTGTTGTGCGCCTTCACAAGGATAAAGCCGCCAGAGCGATCATTATTCCCGCGCTTGGCCCCGCAGACGGACTGCGCGCGAGGGCTTGCCGATGCGGTGCGACACAATGCGCGAGGGGTCGCGCAAAAAGGCGGATTTAGCGGTTTTGGCGGGAATCCCCCAGCTTGCGAGGTCGAAACAGACCGCCATTTATATCACGCAAGCCTTACCAAGGAGACAGCCATGAACGTGCACAGCACCAAGTTTGAACAGGATATGGCCGCCCTCACACCTGATCTTGTGCGGCTGGCCCGGCATATCGGACGCGACGCGCAGGAAGCCGAAGACGTGGTACAGGACGTCTTGCTCAGCACCCTGCGAAGGTGCCGCGCCCGCGGACCGATTGAGGATCTGCGCCCCTACCTTCACGCCGCATTGCGCAATCGTCTACGGCGCCCGGCCGAAAAAGCCGAAGAAAGCGCCGTTGAACCCACCGCCCCCGGCGAGGCCGAAGACCGCCTGATGCTGCGCGATGTGCAAGCAGCCTTGGCGGATCTGCCCACCGATCAGGCCACAATCCTGCGCGCCTTCGCGGTTCAAGGCGAAAGCTACGCCCAGATCGCCACACGGCTTGGCCTGCCACAAGGCACGGTCATGTCCAAACTGGCCCGCGCCAGATCCCACCTGCGCGACGCGCTTGAGCTGCCCGATGGCACAGCGGTTGCCGCGCTGCTGACACCGCGCGACAGCTAAGCCGTAATACACTGCGTGAAGGCCGTGCGCCCTTCTTTCGCTTTTTTGAAATATCCTGGGGGTCTGGGGGCAAAGCCCCCAGCATCGCGATTTGGCGCAGCCAAAGCGCAAAACCTCTATTGCTGCATTGCAGCCAAGTCGCCTTCGGATGAAGCCCGTCAATGACAGCGCACGCGTTTCAGCGCTGCTGACCTTTCAGTGATTTGCTCCGCAATTCACTTATCGGGTGACGCGTTTCAGCTACGCTGAAAAGCTAAGAAAAAAGGGGAGCCATAAAGGCCCCCCTGTAAGTCTCGCCACTCAGGCTCATTCTGGTGTACCGCCCGGTTTCTGCCTGCGGCCTGAGCGTCGTCAGGGGCGAGCGCACCCGCCCCGGATAGCAGCACGTTTTAGCGCACTGTTACTTTTTTCGGTTCGGTCGCTGGGTCAGCGCCGACGCTGCTGCAGTTTTCGCAGCCTTTGAGGATTTCGGATTTCTGAGAACTTTAGATGCAGCAGATGCAGCTTTAGCGCTCGTTACCTCCGAATTCTTGCGTCGTGACATGATAATCACTCCTCTTTTCCACAGGCAGCTCGTGGATAAAAATGTATATCCCTGTATTTCCTGTGAGTTAGCAGCGCGTCATTGATCCCTATTCCGAACCGTGTTTCTCCTTCTTTCCATCGGCCCGCTTGGCCGAATAGCTTAGCCCTTTGCCCACGCTGTTTAGGCTTGGGGCAAGCGGGGAAGAGGTGGTACAACACTTCTTCCCCACTCCCAATTTCTTAACTGCAGCCGCTTGTGGCGCCGCAGGTATTGCACTTCATGCAGGTGCCGTTGCGCACGAGGGTGTAGT
>ERZ1740060.113-NODE-113-length-68217-cov-8.448006_pt1 | contig 68217 bp, 67 predicted proteins | sample MGYA00581743_ERZ1740060 | MGnify/ENA primary metagenome ERZ1740060 (study PRJEB43018, sample SAMN04849235) | marine metagenome | isolation source: floating plastic debris | place: Pacific Ocean | collected 2008-08-27 | study: EMG produced TPA metagenomics assembly... | reverse complement strand
CTGACCGGAATACCCCATCGCCCCAACTGGATGGCTGCACGCAGAATCACGATGGCCCCAATCAATCGCCATGGCTGAGTCAGTCCCGTTTCGTTTTGACATTGTTACCCTTTTCCCCGATTTTTTTGCGTCGCCGCTGCAGTCTGGCCTGCTTGGTAAAGCCCTAGAGCGGCAGATTGCCACGGTACATCTCACTAATCCCCGCGACTTTACCACCGACAAGCATCACCGGGTGGATGATGAACCCTATGGCGGTGGGGTGGGCATGTTGATGAAGCCAGAGCCGATTTTTGCTGCAGTCGAATCCCTGCCGCAATTCCCCCGTCGTGAGGTAATTTTGCTAACGCCCCAGGGGGAGCCCATGGCACAACCCTTACTCCAAAACCTGGCCGCGAATTACGACCAGCTTGTTCTGATCTGTGGTCATTACGAGGGAGTGGATGAGCGGGTGCTGCATTTAGTCACCCGAGAAGTGTCCTTGGGGGACTTTGTCCTAACCTGCGGAGAGATTCCCGCCTTAGCCTTGCTGAATGGGGTGATTCGGCTGCGACCTGGCACCGTTGGCAAAACCGATTCCCTTAAGTACGAGAGCTTTGAAACCGCCCTGCTGGATTATCCTCAATACACTCGTCCGGCTGTATTTCGAGATTGGGCCGTGCCAGACGTGCTGAGATCGGGGAATCATGCCGCCATTGAGCAGTGGCGACATGAGCAGCAGTGTCAACGAACCGCAGCTCGACGCCCCGACTTATATCAGCAGTGGTTACAGCAATCAGTTGAAGAATCATAGCGCTCCAGACCAGCAGGCTATAGTCTGAGGCCAGCATCACTCAGGCTCCCTTCCGTTTGCCCCCTGTGTTGCACATCACTGAGTCCGGTGCCTCTTGCTGGCCATAATCAAACCATGACACTTAGAATTGGCAACGGTTACGACATTCATCGTTTAGTGGCAGATCGTCCCCTGATCTTAGGGGGTGTGCCCTTAGAGCATGAGCTTGGTTTACTAGGGCACAGTGATGCCGATGTACTCACCCATGCGATCATGGATGCCCTTTTAGGGGCGTTGAGCCTGGGGGACATTGGCCGCTATTTCCCCCCTAGCGACCCTAAGTGGGCCGGAGCTGATAGCATCCAACTCTTGCAGCAGATCAACCAAATGGTGCGCGATCGCGGTTGGTCCATCGTCAATATTGACAGCGTGGTCGTGGCGGAGCGGCCCAAGCTCAAACCCCATATCGACGCCATGCGAACCACCCTAGCCAAAGCCCTAGACGTCGAACCGGCTCAGGTGGGGGTCAAAGCAACGACCAATGAGAAGCTGGGACCGACCGGTCGCGAAGAAGGCATCTCCGCCTACGCTGTCGCTTTACTGACTCAAAATGGGGCAGACGTACGTTAATTAAACGTCACAAAATTCCTATCAGGACTGTGGTTCTATAATTCAGCGCCTTTTCAAAGCAACATAATTTGAGATATTGCGTAATTTTTATGGGTGTGTCCTGAAGATCCTCTGTAAGATCACCATATCCGTGCTTTTAAGCCGTCTGCTTTTGGTAGAAACACTTGCCCTAATGAATCGCAGGCTAGGTCACTCGCTCTCACGACACTTCCCCTGAGTAGAGAGTGGCACAGGATACGTCTCTTCCTAAATCTTGAGGTATTTTTAGCTAGTAGAGGTAAATCGAAATGGGTGTGCTCAACCAAATGACTACAGTAGTTTCCGTCGGCTGGCAGCAGCCCAGCTCTATAACCCCTTGGCGGTTTTCAGGCATTCCGCCCGAGCGCCAAGGGTTACGAGGAGAGTACGATTACCATGGCCTCGCTAAGCGCGTCTGGCGATGCTATCAAGAGAATTTTCGCAAAGCTGATTTAGCCCAACTCACCATCCGCCAAAGGGGGCGGGTGATCAGCTTGCAGGGATGGATTCCCAGTGAGCAGCATCTTCAGCAATTAGCCCAGTTGGCCCTGGCACTAGCCGGCACCGCTCGGGTTGAAACCCACAGAGTTGTGGTGCTTATGCCAGCGGCAGTATCGGTTGCAGCATCGGTTCAAGGGGCTGTTTGAAAACGTTTTCAAACAGCCTTACTTCGTTGAGCCCTGTGGTATTCACTCCAGAGCCTTGTTTATTCCCATTCAATGGTGCCAGGGGGTTTCGAAGTAATGTCGTACACCACGCGATTTACCCCATCCACTTCATTCACAATTCGGTTTGAAATTGCCTCTAGTAACTCATAGGGGGCGCGCGACCAGTCTGCGGTCATGCCATCTTCGCTAGAGACGAGGCGTAAAACAATCGGGTAAGCATAGGTGCGTTGATCGCCCATCACCCCCACACTCTTTACAGGCAGCAGCACCGCAAACGCCTGCCAAAAGTCGTGATAGAGTCCCCGCTCTCGGATTTCTTCTCGGACGATATAGTCGGCATCCCGCAAAATATTCAGCTTGCCAGCCGTCACCTCTCCCAAAATCCGAATCGCTAAGCCAGGTCCAGGGAAGGGATGGCGACGGACAATTTCTTCGGGGAGCCCCACCGATCGCCCCACTTTTCGGACTTCATCTTTAAACAGCTTCCGCAGGGGCTCCACCAGCTTGAACTGAAGATCTTTGGGCAAACCGCCGACATTATGGTGGCTCTTAATCTTGACCGCAACCCGCTCCCCGGTTTTCGGGTCGATGTTGGTATCGGCTGACTCAATTACGTCAGGGTAGAGGGTACCTTGGGCCAGGTAGTCGAAGGGTCCGAGACGTTTGGACTCTTCCTCAAAGACCCGAATAAACTCGTGGCCAATGCGCTTGCGTTTTTCCTCTGGGTCCGTGACGCCGTTTACTTTCTCTAGGAAGCGATCGCGGGCATTGATGTATTCCACATCGATATGGAACTTATCGCGGAAGAGTTCGACCAAGCGCTCGGGCTCCTTTTTGCGCATAAAGCCCTGGTCAATAAACATACAGGTGAGCTGATCGCCAATCGCCTTGTGCAGCAAAAAGGCCAAGGTAGAGGAATCGACTCCACCGGAGAGGGCCAATAGGACTCGCTTATCGCCAACCCTGGCTTTAACCTCGCGAATGGCCTCTTCTACGAAGGCGGCAGTAGTCCAAGTAGGCTCGCAGTGACAAATGTGATAAACGAAGTTGCGGATCAACGCCTGTCCACCCTCGGAGTGAACCACCTCTGGGTGGAATTGAACCCCGTAAAACTGGCGGGCGGGATGGGCTACGGCGGCACTGGGGGTATTGTCGGTATGGGCCAGCACCTCAAACCCTTCAGGGAGATGAGTTACAGAGTCCCCGTGACTCATCCACATGGTGGCCCCATCTTTCACATTGGTGAGCAAATCCGTGGGGTCGTCAATATGCAGGGACGCTTTGCCATACTCACCGCGATCGGCCTGCTCGACCCGACCGCCCAGTTGCTGCACCATCAGCTGCATGCCGTAGCACACGCCCAAAATCGGAATTCCCAAATTCCAAATTTCGGGATCGCAATGGGGCGCGTGGTCGGCATAGACTGAGTTGGGTCCCCCAGACAAAATGATGCCTTTGGGGTTGAGCTGCTTGAGTTGCTCAACCGGGGTGCGATAAGACAGTACCTCTGAGTACACCTCAGTTTCTCGAATGCGACGGGCAATCAGCTCAGAATATTGGGAGCCAAAATCTAAGATGATCAGCATCTGCCGATTGAGCTCAGCCATGCCAGTAATCGGGGTCGGGTTCTCAGTTTGTACAGTCATGGTTGGCCTCCTTGCCGATAAAGATAAGTTGATTCGGTGATCAGGTTAGGAGCCAAGGGGCTCCTAAAGTTTTCATAGGATTCAGATAGATGGAACGAGACCTCGGTCTAGAAAAGCAAGACCGATAGTCAGGGACAGGTTAAGCGCGAATGGGCAGGCGGGTTGCCTTCAGGATTGAAAGTTGAGGGTGGTTTTAAGGGATTAGGTTCGAGCCCCTCAATTACGGCTATCGGTACAGCTTGGCTAAGCCCTCACTTTAATCAACTGCCCAAATTGGGCGAAGCGCTGATCGATTGAACCGAGTGTAGTGTCTGAATACTAAAAGCGGAAAAATATTCCTATTAGCTTATCAAAGCTGTGAAAGATATGCGTGGGCCGATGCACTGATGGCTACAAACTGCCGTGCCCGATCAAAGAGGGCTGCACCGACGGTAACTGAGCGATCGCTATGGGTCTGAATGTAGTCTCGGGTGCGGCGTTCAATCCTTGCTGCGATTGCTGGGTAGATCTGCTCGACCCATTGGCTACTTTGATCGGCGTCGAGCTGTCGTAGGTGAGAGAGTCCTGCCTCAACGGTGGAGGACTGCAAAAGAACCCTTACATGCGCTTGGGGTAACCCTTGGGTGGCAGCGATCGCCGCCAGAATCTCTTGGCGACCATCGGCCACATGGTGATGGGTATGAAAAATTCCGCCCGCTAGCTTGATCAGCTTGCCGTGATAGCCCACCAATAGGATGGATTCCACCCCGCAGAGGGCCGCTTCGACCAGTAAAGGGCCGAGCCAGTTCGCAGTCTTAACGCGCCGATCGGGATCGATGCCCAGGCTCGGAGCCAGATCGAGGCCATTTTCGCCGATACAAAAGACAAGATCCTTATACTGAGCTGCTTTTTCACGCAGCGCTTGGCGAAATTGCTCAAGCTGGCCAGGGGCACTCAGAGGTTGAGCGATTCCACCCGTTCCGAGCAGCGACAAGCCATCTACAATCCCAAAGGCGGCGTTAGAGGTGCGCTGGGCCAGGGCACGGCCCTCGGGCAAAATCACCATCACCCGAATGGATCGCCCTGCTGGGATCAGCGGCTTCAAATTAGCCTGCAAGAGCTGCTGAGCATAGCGATAGATGGCGGGGCTATCGCCCTCAACACTGCGCCCAATCCCTTCTCCACCTTCCAGCACAATCGGCTCGGTTTGGTCAGAACTGCCCCAGGTAACCACCGCCCAAATCGGTGTGTCGCGGGTGAGGTCCAAATTGTCCCCCGGATCGCTGCGGGTAATGGCCAAAGCCGAACCATCGGGGAGTCTGGCCCCTTGCTCAATGGGAATCTCGACGGTTTCGTCGGGATTGATTAAGTCAACCGCAACGGTGGCGGGGCAGGGATCATCCCCCAATAGCCGGAGTGCAGCGATCGCGCTGGCACAGGCAAACACGGGCAGGGTATAGCCCGAACGGGGCGGGACTGACTGAGCAGACGTAAGCGCCATATTTTGACAATGTAACGGTTGCTAAAGTAAATCCAGGGGCAGACGCCTACAGTGTATTCACCCCCTGTTATTCTTCCTGCATCCCTTTATGAACGCGATTGACTACCTCCGCATCAGCCTGATTGATCGCTGTAATTTTCGGTGCCAATATTGCATGCCGGAGGGAGCGGAACTGGCCTATGTGCAGCGGCAAGATTGGCTGACTCGGCCTGAAATCCAGACCTTATTGCAAGCGGTATTTATCCCCCTTGGGTTTACCCGGTTTCGGCTGACGGGGGGTGAACCGCTGCTGCGGCCTGACCTCGCCGATATCGTTGGCGATATTGCCAATCTACCCGAGACCCAGGATTTGGCCCTGACCACCAACGCCTTTTTGCTGGCGAAACAGGCCCAGCCCCTCTGGGATGCAGGGCTTAGACGGATCAATATTAGCCTCGACTCCCTCGACCCAGATACGTTTCAGGCGATCATTGGTCGCCCTGGCCAATCCCGCTGGCATGAGGTCTGGGCCGGGATCTTGGCGGCCCATCGGGTGGGGTTCTCACCGCTGAAGCTAAATGTGGTGGTGATCCCAGGGGTGAATGACCATGAGGTGTTGGATCTAGCCGAATTGACCCTAGAGCGGCAATGGCACGTGCGTTTTATTGAATTTATGCCGATCGGTAATGATGCTTTGTTTGGGGAGCGGGGCTGGATGCCGTCGGAGGAGATTCGGCAAAAAATCCGAGATCGTTGGGGTCTCGTCGAGAGCCAGGTGCGGGGCAATGGTCCGGCGGATGTGTTTCAAATTCCAGGGGCGCTGGGCACGTTGGGGTTTATTAGTCAGATGTCGGAATGTTTTTGCGATCGCTGCAATCGCATGCGGCTCTCGGCGGATGGCTGGCTACGGCCCTGTTTGCTAAATGAGACGGGGCAGATCAATTTGCGGGAGCAGTTGCGATCGGGCGTGCCGTTGGTAGAACTTCGCGATCGGGTCGGGACGTTATTGGCGGCAAAGCCAGAGGTCAATTTCAAGATGCGCGAGTCTGGGACGACAGGGGCCTATGGGCGGACGATGTCGCAGATTGGCGGATAAGGAATTCAACATTGAGAATGCAAAGTTCAAAAAGGAGCATGGTGGGTGGGTAGATCCCAGGGTTTTTGTCTCGCGATGCAGATATCGTTGGGGTGTGCCTGAAAAACCCTGGGATCTTGGATGCTGCCTCAAAGTTCCACTGCGGCGGCAAACTTCTTTGTGTGGATAGATCCTCAGGGTCTTGTTTTTTGAATTTTGCCTTTTGAATTCCACGTAGCGGTGCTAGGCAAACTTAGCGAAGCGGCGGTAAATGTCGAGGGCTTCGTCTCGCAAGGGTCCCCAGTTTTTAGGTTTGAGCTGGCGTTGTTGATGGTGGATCAGGAAACGTCCGAAGCCTTCGGTCTGGACGTTGCGCTTGCGTTCGTAAAAGGGGATGGTCTCGTAGTTGAAGATGGCCCGAATGCTGTCTTCGTCGGAGCCGCGCAGCAGGTAGCGCTTTGAGAATTCGGGATAGTCGTCAAAGTCGATGTCGTGGTAGCCAAAAACGTTGCCGATCTTATGGAAGACGTTTTCGGGTTCCATAAAGAATTTCGGCAGGTTTAGGTCTGGGTGGCTGATCAGGGCGACGGTATAGCGGTGGATGCTGGAGTTTTTGCCGCTGCCGGTGCGGTAGGAGTAGTCAAACAGGGTCACCTCAACGTCTTGGGTTTGCCCTTTGATCACGTTGTAGACGTGCTGCGATCGCCCCCGATTCATCAGTTGAAATTGGCCTACGGTGGGGCTAATCAGGTGATTGCCACGCCCACAAAACTCGAAGCCCCATTCGCTGGCAAGGGTTTGGATGGCTTGGGTGCGACGGCGGCTGAGGTACAAACTGCTCCCGACAAGGAGCACGATTAGGCCGATCATCGAGATTATGAATAGGGGATCCATGGGGCGATGGGCTCGTGACGACAGAGAGCAAGTACAAATCTACAGTCAGAGATTCCTGAATACCACCCGTTGTAGAGGCCCGGTTTGTGGGTGCCTTCAATCACCTTGCGGATAAACAGCTGTGAATAACGTGGATAGGCAACCGGTGGGTTGGGGGGCGATCTGCGGAGGGCAGGCACAAGACCTGCACCCTACATCTGTTGAAAAATTAAATGGCGTCCGATGTAGGGGCACCTCTTGTGGGTGCCCTCGACAACCAGGCGGATGAATCGGATTTTCCGGTGGATAACCCATCGGATTACCTGGGTGCGAACGATATGGATCGGCGGAGGGTAGGCACAAGACCTACCCCTACGTACATGGCAATATACGACGTTCCGTGTGGGGGCACCTCTTGTGGGTGCCTTCGGTTACTACGATGTGGGGATGAAAGGGTGGAGCGATTGAATGTGCGCAAAATACGACCCAGACAAATATCATCGTCGGTCCATTCGCCTTAAGAATTACGATTACGCCACACCGGGCAGCTATTTTGTGACCCTCTGTGCGCAGAATCGGGCCTGTTTATTTGGGGCGATCTCAGACTATCAAATGCGTCTGAATGATGCGGGGCAGATGGTTCGCGAGGCGTGGATGGCCTTGCCGCAGCGGTTTCCCAAGGTGAAGTTGGATGCAAGTGTGGTGATGCCCAACCATTTCCACGGCGTTATCACATTCCAACCAACGGATATCGAAACTGTAGGGGCACCTCTTGTGGGTGCCCTGGATCCCTCAACGGATAAACCGTCTCTTTTGGCAAATAACCCATCGGGTGATTTGGATGCGAACGATATGGATCGGTGGAGGGTAGGCACAAGACCTACCCCTATCGTTCAGACATCCAATACGGTGCCCAATCCAACATTGGGAGATGTTGTGGGGACATTTAAATCAATCACGACCCATAGGTATGCCATGGGTGTGCGTCATCAAGGATGGCCCCCGTTTGAGAAACGTTTATGGCAGCGCAATTATTACGAGCACATCATTCGGGATGAGACGGTGCTGCAACACCTACGGCAATACATCGAGCAGAATCCACAGATGTGGGCGGAGGATCAATTACATCCCGATGTGATTTCCAAATTTGAATAATCCAGACGAAACCGACGTAGGGGCACCTCTTGTGGGTGCCCTCGACAACCAGGCGGATGAATCAGATTTTCCGGTGGATAACCCAGCGGATGGTCAAAATGCCTGACTTGCCCTGTGGAGACAGCCTAAAAATATCGATTAGCTATACCTAGGAAGCGATAGTCGCTGCGCTACCACCGATCAACGCTTCGCTTTGGATCGGCAATCCACACTGCCCTTTTCTCAAAAGAGAGAGGCCGCCCAACAAGAAAATGTTTTTGTCAAGTTAATTTGCAATTCGTTACATGTTGCGTTACATTGATTTACATAAGAGAAAGCGTTGACGCTAAATCGTGACTCAAGCGCTTTCCGTTGAAATAGGAGTTCACAAGCATGATTACGTTATTAGTCGCTCTCGTTGTTGTCGGTTGGGCCGCTGCCGCCATCATTGGCACCCAAGCCTATTACATGGGCGAGCAAACCAAGCCCATTCACGAACGCAACTGGAATTCTGCCGGTTTTGAAGCCGCTGCTCAGCTCGTTACCGGACGCGAAACCGATTACAGCAACCGCATCCCCAGCTACAGCGGTGACGCTTACAGCAGCAGCAACTAGCAAACGGCCTCGTCTTTTACAAAGAGTATGCGCGGGAGAGGGCCGTTTATCGGCCCTTTTTTTTAGCTATTTAATTCAGCTAGGTGAACCAACCTGTCAGGCTTGCCCCTAGCCTGAATGAGCCAGGTAAAGCCGGAAGTCGGCATCGTTTCTCAGATTTTGTTTTGATATGTCCCGACCTGACAGTCCCGACCTCGTTAAGTTTCTCCAGGGAGAATTAGCCCTATCCGACTCAGCCATTCAGCTCGGGATGCGGCAGGCCAATCACCATCCCACCCTCTTGCCCATCACCCTATGGCAGTACGGCTTGGTCAACTTGACCGAGCTCAATCAAATTTTCGATTGGCTAGAGCAGCGCCCGGTTTCTGCTATCGCCCCTTAAGTTTCGTCGTTGGCTTCAATAATCCAGCTTAGGCAACTGCACCGTAAAGCGAGTTCCCTGTTCAGGTTGGCTGGCAACAGCAACGGTACCGCCATGGAGTTCTGCCGCAATTTTGGCGATGTGTAGTCCCAGCCCCGTTCCCGGAATCGTGCCGACGTTGCTTCCACGACTAAAAGATTGAAATAGATATCGCTGATCTTGCGCTGGAATCCCAATGCCCTCATCCTTCACATGGCAAATTAGTTGGGATTCGGTACCGATGAGCTGTACGCGCACCGCTCCCCCATTTGGGGAGTATTTAACTGCGTTGGACAGCAGATTGCCAAAGACTTGACGCAACAAACCGCGATCGCCCCTAAACCCATCCATCTCCCCCCGCACCGCCAGAGTAATGTGATGCTTGTCCGGGCTGACCAACTGCTGCTCAGCAATCAGCTTGGTGAGGAACTGGTCCAGTGCTAAGGGCACGGGCTGTAGCTTTAATCGATTCAGCTCCGCTTGATTGACTACCAGCATGTCGCTCACCAATGCCGACATATGTTTTGATTTCTGCTCAATCATGGCGAGAAATCGCTCCCGCTTTGGGGCTTCTAGGGTCTGATGGTGGGCCTTTAAAGTCTCTGCAGCCACCTGAATCGCGGTTAAGGGCGCATTGTATTCATGGGACACCGTGGCAATAATCTGCGATCGAAAGGTGTTCAGGGCCTTTTCTTTTTCGAGAGCGGTTTGGGTCTGGCTGAACAACTCCGCCTGCTGAATGGCGATCGCCACATGCACCGACAATTTATCGAGTAAATCGACCTCGTCGGACTGCCATTGGCGGGGTTTTGAGCATTGATGGGCCACAATCAATCCCCAAAGACGATTCGTTTCGGGAGTCTCCGCCCGGATCAAGATGGGCGTGACTAGACTGGCCTTGACCTCAAACTCAGCCAACAGATCCTGATGGCAAGGATCCAACTCAGCCGTCTCAATATCCGCAACAATCTGCTTGCGTCCATTGCAATATTCCGCTGCGCCCTGATTTTGAAAGTAGCTATCTTCAACAACCTGCCCGAGAGCTGAGGTCCAGTCCTCTCCCACCGACTCGGCAATAATTGTGCCGCTCATGTCTGGCGCAAACTGATAGGCCAAAACGCGATCGCACCGCAGCAATTGGCGTACCTCTGCCACCGCCGTCTCTAGGGTTTGCTCAAGCTCCAGCGACTGACGAATCCGCAGGGCCATATGCCCCAATAACCGCTGCCGCTCTTGGTTTTGATGCAGTTGTCGCTGCAAGCGAGCCCGACCCACCACATTGCGGACGGTTCGCTGTAAATCTTCTCGCTTCAGCCCATCTTTGATCAGATAATCCTGAGCCCCCCCCTTCATGGCTTGAACCGCAACCTGCTCATCTCCGTGGCCCGTCAACATAATTACAGGCACAGCGGGATAGTGTTGCCGCAAAATGTCCAAAACCCCCAGGCCACTTATATCAGGGAGCTTAAAATCCAACAAAATCACATCGACTCCCTGGCTTTGGCACAGCGCCAACCCTTGCTCAGCGCAATTGGCCTCTAAGTAGTCGTAATCTTGCTGCAGATCTTGTTTTAAATAGCGCTGATAGACGACTCGATCCGCTTTCGAATCATCAACAATGAGCACAGTCCAGGGAGCTGTCATTTACCAGGAATCATCCGGGACGCTTCTCAACTGACTCTAGCGGATGGGTTTAACAAACCGCAGAACCCCAAGAGTGTCTTTAAATTTGTGGGGATCACCCCAAAGCCAGGTGGAACTAGCTCAAAACGAAGAACGGAGCGGTATTCGCTGCGAGCCAATAGTTCACAAAGGCCTGCACCTTTTGCGTTAGCTCTTGAATGCCCACGGGCTTCACCAAGTAACCATTCGCCCCATGTTGGTAGCAATATTCGATATCGCTGGGCGTTGAAGAACAGGTAAAAATCACGATTGGAATTTGACTGAACGTTTTATCCTGCTTCAACTTGGCTAAGACACTCCGCCCGTCAGTCCCCGGCAAGTTCAAATCGAGCATAATCATGCCGGGTCGAGAAAGGGCCTCAGTGGACTCATAGCGGCCAGTGCGATACATCAAATCCAGCGCTTCATCTCCAGTTTGGCACCGATAAATCGGGCTCTGCACCTCCATCTTTCGCATCAGCCGTTTCAACATGCGAAAATCAGCGGCGCTATCTTCAACAACTAAGAGCGGAGCAGAATGACTGACAGCCATACACACCGTAAAAACGAATAAAGAACAGCTTTTTGATTAGATGCAAACTTAACATTGCGTAACCTTGATCCAAGGAAACTATAGGTTTTGTTTAGGAATACGGCTCTGGTGAACAGGCTGTCGATGAAAGGTGCGCGCTGCCTGCGGCTAATTGCCTGAGCAGCCCCTCCCCTATGCGCTCTGCAATGTGAAATAAAAGGTGCTGCCTTCCCCAAAAATGGACTCTATCCAGATTTGGCCTTGATGCCGTTCGATGATTTGGTTGACGATCGCTAAACCCACACCGGCCCCGCCCCCATAGTGCTCCTGGGGGTGCAATCGTTTAAACAGCTTAAAAACAATTGATTGATGTTCTGGACGAATGCCGATCCCGTTATCCCGTACATAAAACGTCCAGGCATGGCCTTCAGATCCATCATCACCGTGAGCTTCGTAGCCAATCTCGATCCACTTATCGAGCTGCTCGTTGTACTTGAGGGCATTATTGAGCAAATTCCGAAGCACCTCATTCAAAAGGGCGGGATCCCCCTGAACAAGGGGAATAGGTCGGGGAATGCGCAGTTCGAAATCAACCTCTGGCCAACTGGCCCGCACCACCTTTTCAGCATTCTGCAGCCCTTCGTTCATATCAAAAGGCTCCACATGCAGCTCCTTTTGGCGAAGCTGGGCAATGCGCAGCAGGGCATTGATTAAGGTCTCCATCCGTTGGGAAAACCCCTGAATTTCCCCCAGGAATTCCATACCCTCCGCATCAAGCACGGACCCATAGTCTTCTTGCAGGATATTGGCGTAGTTGTAGATGCCCCGCAATGGCTCCTTCAAGTCATGGGCCGCAGCATAGGCAAAGGAGGCTAGCTCCCGGTTGCTGCGCTGCAATTCGCGGTTGAGGTGATCGAGTTCTTCTGCTTGCTTCAGCACAATGCCCACAATTGCGGTCCGCAGATCGAGGGCACCCTTAATGTCCAGGGGCTGCCAGGGTAAAGCAGTCGCCTGCACCGTTTCCTGCCATAGCGCAAAAGAGGTGCGCGGACTCAGTTGTATTTGCCCTTCTTCATCGAATTGCACCCCTTGGTCAGGCTTGCCGCCCCAGTTCACCGTTTGCAAAACCTCTGGGCGAAACCAGGCAATCCAATACTGTCGAACCTTGGAAATGCGCAGCAGCAATACCCCGCTGGCTTCGGCTTTGAATGTCTCTGCCTCAGGGTATTGAGCTGATAAGCAGTGGGTATGAAATAAGTCTCCTGGCTGGCTGGATTCAACCCAAGCCACCAGGTTCTGGATGGCTGCGGTGGTAGGCGTGGTTCCCACTAAGTTGATTTCCTCACCCAAACCGATGGCAGCGCCAGTTGCATTCACCAGTTGCAAAAGGCGCTCTTCGGGGTGAATCAGGGCCTCAACAAAGGTTTCGGCCTGGGCGATTGCATCAATCAGTTCCGACTGCAGCGCCTGTTGTTGGGCTTGAGCTTCTAAACGCTCTTGCTTAACCGTACTCCCGAGGGTTGCTGTCGTCATTTGGGCTAGCAACTCGCAAGCCGCTCTTGTTTCATGGGGGAGCAGTTTGGGTGTGGAATGATGGCAGGCCAACAGCCCCCATAGGGTTTGATCCCTGATTAAAGACACCACTAGGGAAGCATCCATGCCCATATTGCGGTAGTACTCCACACAGCAGGCATCAGGGCTTCGCAGCATTGCAGAACCGAGATTTAGCGGTTCTGCAGTTTGGGGATGTTGGGCTGGTACCAGGGACACAGGGGTTGCCTGCATATCCGCAACGGCACGCAATTTGCCGGAACAATAGGTCTCTCGCACCCATGTAGGGATATCCATCGCTGGGAAATGTAATCCCAAATAGGGCGGCAGGTTTGGCCGGACTGCTTCCGCAATCACCTCTCCCGAACCGTCGGCATCAAACCGATAGACATGCACTCGGTCATAATCGGTCAGGCGCTGTACCGCCTCGACTAGGTGCTTAAACAAGGTGGCTCGGTCAGTGGCCTGCTGGAGTTGATACAGGGTTTTCTGAACTAGGCTATGAATGGCTAAAAACGAGCTGCGACGCTCAGCGGGTTCCAGTTCAAGGATGATGCCGTGGTCTGTCCGATGAACAAACCCATCACAGCACATTGCGCCTTGGGTGGTGTTGACCTTGAGCGGTAGCGGCACCACTCGATTCAAATCAGGTATTTCAGCTAAGGCCACCTGAATCGGCGCTGGATCTAACAAGGTCGAGAGAGGCTGCCCTAGAAGCTGCTGTGGCTCCATGCCAAAATGCTGTTCGGTATTGGCGCTAATTTGCAGAATCGAGAAATCCGATTCATCCAAAACCAACAGCACCCCATGGGGTTGAATCGAGTCGGGGATATTTTCGGGATAATCGTCTACCCGGTAGGAAGTTGTCACAGGTCCGGGTCCAGCTCAGCAATATGCTCAGTTTAGAAGATGACCTTTAATTGTTTCGCCCTCCCCCAATTCAAAGCCATGCACCGTGCCCTGGTCCGTAAATCTAAATTTCTGAGCCTGATCCTGCGTCATGCCCCCGAAACCATTGGCCTCAGCCTAGATGCCAACGGTTGGGCAAACGTGGCGGAGATTATCGATCGCGCCCCCAGCCAAAACATGCACTACACCCGCGACGAAATCGACGAGATTGTCGCCACCAATGAAAAGCGACGTTTTGCCCTCAACAGCGATGGCACCAAGATTCGCGCGAGTCAGGGCCACTCCATTGCAGTGGACGTGGAGCTGCCGGTGTTGACGCCACCGGAGCAGCTTTATCACGGTACTGCGATCCGACATCTGGCCTCGATCCAAGCGACGGGCCTCCGTCCTGGTAACCGTAACCATGTGCATTTGTCTGCAGATCGAGAAACCGCGATCAAAGTGGGTCAGCGCCACGGTAAACCGGTCGTCCTCACCGTGCTCGCCCAAGCGCTCTCTGAGGCGGGAACCCCCTTTTATCAGTCAGCCAATGGGGTGTGGCTGGTGGATGCGGTGCCGGTGAACTATCTCCAGTTCCCGACTTAGCCTTTTTTAGGCTCGTACAAAATCAGCCGGTTGCCGTCCGGGTCATAGCCATAAATCTCGCGGCCATGGGACGCCAGTCGGATCGCATCAGGGGGCGGGTAGCCGAGTTGGGTGAGATGGGCGATTGCCCCCTCCAAATCATCAACGGTTAAGCACAAACTCAATGCACCGCTCGGCCCATCAAACTCAGGCCACGCTTCTGGCCGAGTTTGAAAAATCCCCAGCCGGACCCCATGCCGCTCAAACTCTGCGTAAATTTCGGGTTGATAGTGCTTTGGCGGACATTGCAGCAAGTCTTGGTAAAACCCCATGAGGACGGATAGCTGCTGGGTGGCAATGGTTAAACAAAATGCTCGGGGATGAAAAATCATGCCGGGTAGTGCATTCCAAACTCGAAAAAATCGTATGAGCGCTTTAATCGCACCCCAATGCCATGTCTCTACTCGCTGTTCAAATAAGGCTGTAAACCCACAACTTCGCCAATCACAATGATGCAGGGGGAGAGGCGTTCTCCTTTGGTTTGTTGAGCAATGGTCAGCAGGTTGCCTGACCAAATTTGCTGTTGGGGCTGCCCCGCCCAGCGAATTACCGCCACTGGGGTTTCACCCCGTTTGCCCCAGTGGATCAACCGTTGGGCGATGTCACTGAGCGATCGCCCCCCCATCAAAATCACTAGGGTTGCCATGCGGGCCAGGGCCTCCCAATTGTGTAGATCCAGGTCATGGGCCGTCAGCACCACAAACTGGCTGCTCAGCACCGGATCAGTCAGGGGAATGCCTGCCAAGAGTGGCGCGACCAGCGCTGATGACAGACCCGGCACCACTTCTACATCACAGCCTGCGGCCTTCAGGGCCTGAATTTCTGAGGCCGATCGCCCAAAAATAAACGGGTCGCCACTTTTAAGGCGCACCACCTGCTTACCCTGCTGGCAGAGGGTGACCAGTCGCTGATCGATTTCAGCTTGGGCGGGGCTAGGCTGTCCGCCACGTTTGCCCACATTGATGCGATCGCAGGGCTCCGGCAGCAGCGCCAAAAGCTCAGCACCGATCAAGGCATCATGGACCAAGACTTCCGCCGTTTGGAGCAACTGATACGCCCGCACGGTCAAGTACTCGACTGCACCTGGCCCCGCCCCCACCAAGTAAACCTTGCCCGCACCCATAGACCTTACGGTTGATCCTGCCGAAACCGATAGAAGAAAAAGTCATCTTGAAATGTAGACTCATTCGCCACGTGGTGAATCCAGTTTTCGCTCATGAGCCGCTGCCCCACCCGCACCGCGTCTTGCCGTGGCATGCGTAAGTAGTCCACCAGCCAATCTACGGCTTCGCTACCGATAAAACAGTTGGGATAGGTTTTCAATCGAAACTGTCGACTTTTAATCGCTACGCCATCACCCGCCGCCATCGCTGCCGCCAACTGCTTCAGGTCAATGGCAAAAATTGAGCTAACCTTTTGGGCTTTGCGCGCGTAATGCCAAAGGGTGATGGTGTCACCCTCTTCCACCAGCAGCAGGGCCTGATCGGGGTTTGCCAGGAGCTTTTGACGGGCCTGTTGAACAGCTTCCTGCTTATCGTGCTGAGGATAGGTGGCGTCTTTAAGATAAAACCGGCCCTGATATTCAAGGCCAGGCCGCTGCACCCTGGCTTTATCAACGCGACTGCTTACAAAGCAATAGGTCACCTGCTCCGCTGGCAGAATCAGCATGGTTTGTCTTCAGGAACGATAAGCTGCCACTGATCCTAAGCCAAGATCTGCCGAACCCTACGTTATCAACCCACTTCTTGAGAGGTTTTAACCTGGGGCTGGGCTTGAGGTTGGAATTGGAAGAGGGTGTAGACCACGTTCCGGCGGATGCCGGTCATCATGTCTAAAAACACCTCATACCCTTCGCTCTTGTATTCGATTAGGGGATCTTTTTGGCCATAGCCTCGCAAACCCACGGTTTCCCGCAGCGCATCCATCTGTTGCAGGTGCTCTCGCCAGAGGGTGTCAATTTGCTGCAGGATAAAGAACCGTTCCGCTTCCCGCATGAGTCCCGGCTTCATTTGATCCACCTGGGCTTCCTTCATGTCATAGGCGATGCGCACCTGCTCATGGAGGAAGGTCTTGATTTCGCCCACAGATAGATTTTCGAGGTGCTCAGGCTCCACATCAGAGAGCAGGTAAACAAACTCTTTGATCTTCTCTACCATCTCCGGCAGCTTCCACTCTTCGGGGGGCAGCTCAGGATTGATGTAGGCTTCGACGATGTCATCCATGGTGCGCTCGGCATAGCCGATTACCAGCTCTTTGAGCTCTTGCCCCTCCAGCACGCGGCGGCGCTCCGCGTAGATGGCCCGTCGCTGGTTATTCATCACCTCGTCATACTCAAACACCTGCTTACGGATGTCGTAGTAGTAGGTTTCAACCTTCTTTTGAGCGCCCTCTAGAGAGCGGGTCAACATGCCGGATTCAATCGGCATGTCTTCTTCGACCCGGAACATGTTCATTAGGCCAGCGACGCGATCGCCCCCAAAGATCCGCAGCAGGTTGTCTTCCAAGCTTAGGAAGAAACGGGTTGAACCGGGGTCCCCCTGGCGACCGGCTCGGCCCCGCAGTTGATTATCGACGCGGCGGGACTCGTGGCGTTCCGTGCCGATCACGTGGAGACCGCCATTACCGATGACTTTGTCGTGTTCGGCGCTCGTAAAGGCCTCGTACTCGCCCCGCACTGCGCCGTACACCTCTCGCAGTTGGGCAATAAAGGGATCTTCGGTGGGGGCTTTCTCAGCGGCAACGGCCACCTTGTCTTCTGCTTCTAATTCTGACAAGCTGCGCTCACCATAGGTCTCAACGGCGAAATCGACCACGGCTTTCAACGAAGATTCTGTTTCTGCAGACAGCTCCGTTGGGAAAATATCAGGAGAGGCTTTCCAAGTCTTTACCTTTTGCCCTGTGGCGAAACCTTGGGCCTTCTGACGCCCCTTCGTCGCAGGGACTGCCGCCATAGCCACAGCACCGTCCTCTTCTGGCTTAACGATGCGAGGCATCAAATATTCGCGAACCTTGAGGCGGGCCATGTAGTCGGCATTACCGCCCAAGATGATGTCTGTACCGCGACCGGCCATGTTGGTGGCGATCGTCACGGCACCGCCTCGACCGGCTTGGGCGACAATCTCGGCTTCCCGCTCCACGTTTTCGGGCTTGGCGTTCAAAAGGTTGTGGGGAATCTCCCGTTCCGCCAGCAGCTTTGAGAGCACCTCTGATTTTTCAACGCTGGTGGTGCCCACCAAAATTGGGCGACCCGACTCGTGCATCTCGGCGCATTCAGCGGCTACGGCTTTCCATTTTGCCGGTTCAGTCTTATAAACCACGTCCGCCACATCCCGACGCTTGGGCGGCTTATTGGTGTCGATAACGGTGACTTCGAGCTCGTAGATTTTCTCAAATTCCGGCTCTTCGGTTTTGGCCGTGCCGGTCATGCCCGAGAGCTTTGGATACAGCAAAAAGAAGTTCTGATAGGTAATGCTGGCCAGGGTCTGGGTTTCGGGCTGGATCTCGGCATGTTCTTTTGCTTCGATCGCCTGGTGTAGGCCGTCACTCCAACGACGACCGGGCATCACCCGACCGGTAAACTCATCGACAATCACCACTTCGCCATTGCGAACGATGTAGTTAACGTCTTTGATGAAAAGCTCTTTGGCCTTGATGGCGTTGAAGACGTAGTGGGCCCAGGGGTCTTTGGGGTCAAACAGGTCCGTTACGCCCAGAACTTCTTCTGCTTTGATAAAGCCTTCGTCGGTGAGCAGCACGTTACGGGCTTTTTCATCTACCTCGTAGTGCTCATCATCACCGTGCAGTTCTCGGGCCACCTCAGCCGCACGGGTGTATTTCTCGCCCGGACGCTCCACCTGGCCAGAGATGATCAGCGGTGTACGGGCTTCGTCAATCAGGATGGAGTCAACTTCGTCGATGATGCAAAAGTTGAAGGGGCGCTGCACCACATCGGCGATCGCGGTGGACATATTGTCCCGCAGGTAATCAAAGCCAAATTCACTGTTGGTGCCGTAAGTAATGTCGCAGCCGTAGTTCTTTTTGCGCTCAGTGGGGCTCATCCCCTGCTGAATCAATCCCACCTCTAGGCCCAAGAAGCGATGGATTTGCCCCATCCATTCAGCGTCACGGCGGGCGAGATAGTCATTCACAGTGACGATGTGAACACCCTTGCCGGTTAATGCATTCAGGTAAGCGGGCAGGGTCGCGACTAGGGTTTTACCTTCGCCCGTCTTCATCTCGGCAATTTGCCCATCGTGGAGCACCATGCCGCCGGTGAGCTGCACATCAAAGTGACGCATCCCCAAAACGCGCTTCGAGGCTTCTCGCACCACGGCGAAGGCCTCTGTCAGAAGATCATCTAGGGTTTCACCCTTATCGAGACGCTGTCTAAATTCAGCCGTCTTGGCCACCAACGCCTCATCCGACAAGGGCTGGATCTCTTCCTCAAGAAGATTGATTTCCACCACGTCGGGCTTGTAGCGCTTGAGCTTGCGGGCGTTGGGATCACCAAGAAGGGCTTTTAGCATATGTCCGGAGACTGAAGATTTACAGTTCTTTACTTAGTACATCGAACCAGGGCGGTTAATGCAAGGGGCAATCCCCACACCCAACCGGCATCGAGGTTGCTTAGGGGGGACTTAGCATGCGCCTTGGGAAGCAAGCCCATGGGCATATCCATGATTTCTTAAGCAATCCTGTAAAGGGTTGAATTTGCGCTTTTCGATCCTACCACCTGGCCCATGGCGCAAAAGGGCTTCAAAATTTTAGTGCTATCGTTGGGGCCTAAGTATTTTACTGGCGTTTGATTGTACCCAATGGGCATTGTGCTCCCAGTGTTATTGAGCGAGACCCTGTGCTGCCAACAAGGCAGATGGGTTTCGGTGCTGGGTGCTCGACAGCAACACACCATTGAGGCACTGGGTTGGCATCGACGAGGCGGCGGGGTGTAAAGCGTCGCCACGGCAGGTTATTGCGTGGGTCTAAGTCTTTGCATCCCGCTGCTATCTCGCTATTGCCTCATGCCAACCCATTACATCATTTGCCCTTATTTGCCATGGACTGTAGCCATATTCAGTTTAAGTACAACGACACGTTAGAGCCCTCTGCTTTACAGCAACTGTTGCGGTTGTTTCGGTTGGCCGCGTTTTGGGCCCAAGACCGCACTGGTGATGATTTGGCCACGGCGATCGCCCACAGCCACCCCGTTGTTACCGCTTGGGATGGCATGACTCTGATTGGGTTTGCCCGGGCCACCTCCGATGGCGTTTACCGCGCCACCATCTGGGATGTGGTGATTCACCCCAATTATCAAGGGGCGGGACTCGGGCGGCGTTTGGTTGAGACCGTGTTGGGGCATCCCCATGTCAATCGGGCTGAGCGGGTTTATCTAATGACCACGAATCAGCAAGCGTTTTATGAGCGCATTGGGTTTGAAAGCAACACCACAACCACCATGGTGTTATTTAATCAGCCCTTAGATCTTCCTCGTGATTTGTCGGCTCTAGAGGCAGGTCAAGAGGCTCATTCTTGAGCTTGTTCTAAAAGGGGGGCTGCTGGGCGATCGCCACTTGCAATACCTCCTGAAGCCAGACCAAAACTTGATTAGACTCCGCCGGAACCTGCCAGTCACATTCCCCTAGCAGGCAGGGGTAAACGTTCACCTGGGGAAATCCATGGGCAACTTGGGTGGCCTCTGAAGTCAGGGTCACCAAAGGCAACTGCGTCAACTCAGGAAATCCAGAGAAACCTTGTAAATAGACATTGGGATCCGCAATGGTCGGGTCCAACACGATTGCATCCGGGCTCCAGACCCGATTCAACAAACTGGCCTGGTCTAAATCATCCACCTCTAAGACTTGGCAGCCACAGTCATGGAGCAGCGTGGGTAAGTCCACCGTCAGTTCTGGGTCTACGGCGGGCTGAGCCGATCGCAAATACAAGACCGTAATTCGCTTGGGAGGTGGGGCGACCGGCGCTGGAGGGGTTGCTAATAACAGCGTTAACTGGTCTGAAGGCCATGAAATCTGATGGTCTACCGATCTCAATCCGGTCGGCACTTCCCCTGCGGGAGGAACCAGAACCACCATAGGGCAGGCTTGAGTTCTGCTATCCGTCCGTAATTGCCGGATTAACGCCTGGTGGTGGGCCGTTTGACCGTCAATTAGGACTGCCGCAGGACCTAACCGAGCCACCACATCCAGAGTGTCGGAACCCGGCAACGTAATCACCAAGCGATAGTTTAAGGAAGACACTTGGACGCACACCGCCTCGGTGACCGTTGGGTCGACTGTGGCCAGCACTAAGAGCTGCTTTTGAGCGGCTTCTGCTTGTAGGGGCAGTAACAGGACTGGACTGGGGGGATGCTGTGGATGGGCCATCATTACCAACTCGCCTCGATGGAGATGGGCCAACTTGCGGGTCAGTAAAAGCTCTAACCACCCTTCTGCAGCAGTGTAGTCCGTTGATTTATGGTCCGCATCCTCAAGTTGGGGAGGATAAGCTTGCAGTCGCCCTGAGTCTTGCAACCCTAAGGGCGTAAACAGAATCCACCGCTCCCAGGGCTCTATGTTGAGGGGAAATTGTAGGGGATTTGGGGATTGTCTCAGGGTGAGGTAAATCAGATAGGTCAGCATCTGCCCCAGTCGCAGGGGATCGACAACTAAGGTCAAAGTCGGTAACGCAGTCTCCGGCATCAACGGCTCTGACTTAGGATCGGCAGAAGTTTCACCGATCAGTAAACGGGCCTGGCGATAGGCATCTTGGCAAAAATCTGCGATCGCAACCACCTGGGGCATAATCTGCAGAGTGCCGCTGTTGATGCGCCCTAGATCTAAGACGGCATTGACCTGAGCCGTCAGTCGCCGCGCATGCTGCTGAATCAGGCTCACATAATGATTTTGGCGTGGAGTCAACCGCCCTATTTTCTGAGTTTTTAAGAGGCTAGAAAGTCCCAAAAGAGACGTGAGCGGCGTTTTTAGCTCATGGCCCAGATGCGTCACCAAAACCGTTGAGTAGGGATTCACTCTGGACCTAGCGGCAGGCACGGACAAACTGGCGTCCTGGCGAGGTGAGGCTAACCGCTGTTGTTGCCATGCAAAGTCAAACAGGCGGGCTGTGTCGAGCACGCCGAGATAGTGATGCTGATGATTGACCACCACCCATAGCTGTTCAGTTGCCCCTGAAATGGTTTCGATCGCAGCTTCGATAGACAAATTAGAGGCCACGACTGATACTCCGTCAATCAGGTTGGCCGAAACGGCTGTCAGGGCAGTATCTGCGTGGGGGTCGGGAGCATCTAAAGAAATTGCAGCCACTGGAGTGGCCTCTGCTGGAGCAGCGTGGTCCGTTGCCACTAACCGAGGTAAGTGCACCGTACCCACAGGATGATGCCGGTCATTCAAAAGGATGATGTGGGAGGACTCCGCCTGCAGACAAATTTGCAGCCACGTAGCAGAGTGATCCGCAACATGGGCCGTGGGAGCAGATATTACAAAGTTAAGCAGAGCAGGCATCACCATGCCTAAAAACATCCAGCGTTACTAGGGGCTGTGGACAATCAAAATCAGACTCCCTGGTATGAGCAGTTTACAGCCCCTAGCTTGATTCAATGGAGCGGGCGTTGTCATGCCCACCCAGCAAGGGTTTCGCTGTTAATTGTCCACACGCCCTAGGGCTGTCATCAATTAAAACTAGAATCCTCGTGGTGCAACAGTCTCAGCCCCTAGCAACATTATAGAAACGGGTGCGGCAATGCTTGCCCAGCAAGGCTTTCACCAGTAATTGATGACGTGCCCCAGGGCACGTCATCAAAAAGCATTACAGTCAGCCCGCCAAATCTGTTACGTGCAGCGATCTCCATCAAGATAGAGCAAGCAAAAGTCCTTTTAGCTTAACCAGGGTGCCACCGTTTGCATTGCCTTGAGATACTGAATCGTCAAAACCCTCTAAAATAGAAGTTTAGTTAAGTTTTTTTGATTTCCCTAGCGCTCCTAATAACCCTTACATGTTCAAGGTTTGGGGCAACAGCACGGTCACGCATTTTAGGATTAGCGCAACGTTTTGCACTCACAACTTTTGATTGGCGGATTTGTGCCCTCCCAGCCCTTGCTCCAACGCCTTGGCAGTCTTTTGGCGGGCTATAACTATAACCCCCACTGGGAAAGCTCTAAGCAGAGTTTTTTAGAGTGGGTCGGTCATAATCGTCATCGCGTTGATTGTTTGCTGCTAGAAAGCGTTGATGATTTTTCTGATGTGATCGACCATCTGCAGAAACACAATATTCTCCTGCCAACAGTGGTTTTGGTCGCTGGGGGTGATGCGATCTCACCTGGAGAGAATGAGCTCGCCAGCACAAATGGCACTGCAACTGTGGATCCAGCTTGTGATCTTGCCATTTCTTATCACGCAGCGATCGCCTGTGTCCCTTACAACTTGCTGAAGGAGTTGCATCGCTATATCGAGCAAGCGATCGAGCAGTTCTTGCAGCTTCCCCATCAAAAACAAGAGAACCACCCCCCGGCCCCAGACGATACCCGTCATTTTTTACTGAGCCTGCAACAGCAGCGACTCACGGAGAAACTGCGCGAACGGTTAGGATACCTCGGAGTTTATTACAAACGCAGTCCCCAAAACTTTCTGCGGAATCTCAACCCCTCCGAGCGAACAGAGGTTCTCGACAAGCTAAGGGCAGACTATCGGGCCATCATTCTGAATTATTTTTCAGACCAAGGGAATCTCAACCAGATTATTGATGATTTTGTGAATGTCGCTTTTTTTGCAGACGCCTCGATATCGCAAGTGGTCGAAATTCATATGGAGCTGATGGATGATTTTGCGAAACAGCTCAAACTAGAAGGCCGAAATGAAGAAATTCTCCTGGATTATCGATTGACTTTAATAGACGTTATTGCCCACTTGTGTGAAATGTATCGGCGCTCGATCCCCCGTGAGGGTTAGGGTTTAGCACTTATTGCAGTTGTAAGGCTGCGGTGCGACGTTAGTGACCAACCATCCCTTTATTCTTGATTGACTGCCATGAGTCCTCTGAAAAAAACGTACATTCTGAAACTCTATGTTGCGGGCAATACGCCCAACTCCGTCAGAGCCCTCAAAACCCTAAATCAAATTCTCGAACAGGAATTTCAGGGGGTCTATGCCCTGAAGGTGATTGATGTGCTCAAAAACCCTCAACTGGCTGAGGAAGACAAGATCTTGGCCACCCCCACCCTCGCCAAAATCCTGCCCCCTCCGGTTCGTAAAATTATTGGGGATTTATCAGATCGTGAGCGCGTTCTCATTGGTCTGGACTTACTCTATGAAGAACTCCAAGAGGGGGAGCTTTACAGGTGATCCCATGACGCCTCATCATGGAATGTCAAGAAATGTTGTCGTAGCGCTTAATGACCCCTAGGCTGCAGCAGCACAGTCAGTGATTGACGCTTTCTCCCTTAAAAACCACTGGTTTAAAAGCCCGATTTAAGAAGCCGCCATGACTCAACCTGCTCCCAGCGAAGCCCCGACACCCAAAAACTACACGGGTGTAGATAAGATTCGGACCCTAATTGAGGGCTTTGATGACATCAGCCATGGGGGATTGCCCGTAGGCCGAACCACCCTAGTCAGCGGAACTTCAGGTACAGGGAAGACGCTGCTGGGGGTTCAGTTTATCTACCACGGGGTGATTCACTTCGATGAGCCGGGTGTCTTCGTCACCTTTGAGGAATCACCCGAAGACATCATCAAAAATGCTTATAGCTTTGGCTGGGATTTGCAGAAGCTGATTGATGAAGGCAAGCTTTTCATCTTAGATGCCTCCCCCGATCCAGAAGGGCAGGATGTGGTGGGCAACTTTGACCTATCGGCGCTGATTGAACGGATTCAATACGCCATCCGCAAGTACAAGGCCCAGCGGGTTTCGATTGACTCCGTAACGGCGGTCTTTCAGCAATACGATGCCGCCTCAGTGGTCAGACGGGAGCTATTTCGGCTAGCCGCCCGCCTCAAGCTGATGAAGGTCACCACCCTGATGACCACGGAACGGGTGGATGAGTATGGTCCTGTGGCCCGCTATGGGGTTGAGGAGTTCGTCTCAGACAATGTGGTGATTTTGCGGAACGCCCTTGAGGGGGAGCGCCGTCGCCGCACCATTGAGATTTTGAAGCTGCGGGGCACCACCCATATGAAAGGGGAGTACCCGTTCACCATGACCGATGAGGGGATCAATATCTTTCCTCTGGGGGCAATGCGACTTACCCAGCGCTCTTCGAATGTGCGTGTATCCTCTGGCGTGGCCACCCTGGATGAAATGTGTGGCGGCGGCTTCTTCCGGGACTCAATTATTTTGGCGACGGGGGCAACAGGCACAGGCAAAACGCTTCTGGTCAGCAAGTTTTTAGAAAATGCCTGCTCGAATGGTGAGCGGGCGATGCTGTTTGCCTATGAAGAGTCACGGGCGCAGCTTTTGCGGAACGCCACTTCCTGGGGGATTGATTTTGAAGATCTGGAGGCCAAGGGTCTGCTGCGGATCATGTGCGCCTACCCAGAATCTGCAGGCTTAGAGGATCATCTCCAAATTATTAAGTCTGAAATCTCCCAGTTCAAACCCTCTCGCATCGCGATCGACTCGCTGTCGGCCCTCGATCGCGGCGTCAGCAACACTTCGTTCCGGCAATTTGTAATCGGGGTGACGGGCTATGCCAAGCAAGAGGAAATCACTGGCTTCTTTACCAATACCACCGAGCAGTTTATGGGGCTGCACTCCATCACCGAGTCCCATATTTCTACCATTACGGACACGATTTTGATGCTCCAGTATGTGGAAGTCCGGGGGGAAATGTCCCGGGCTATCAATGTCTTTAAGATGCGGGGCTCTTGGCACGATAAGGGCATTCGCGAATACACCATCACCGGGGGTGGACCCGATATCAAGGATTCGTTCCGCAACCTAGAGCGGATTATCAGCGGCTCACCCACCCGTATTTCAGTCGATGAGAAAAGCGAGCTGTCTCGGATTGTGAGGGGTGTTCAAGGAGAGGAGGGTGACCGATACGATTAGGTTTCGGCAGGGTGTCCTTGAGCGTCTTACGAAGAGTGGTCTAAGGACAGAAGCGTAACCGCTAAAATTTGAAGCGTACTGCTGTCGCCTGTGATGCAAAGCACTTGTCTATGTCTCTAACCCTATGGCCTGGTCATCCGCATCCGTTAGGTGCCACATGGGACGGCGAGGGTACGAACTTCGCCCTTTTTTCAGAAAATGCCACCCAAGTTGAATTATGCCTTTTTGATCAGTCGGGGGCAGAGACTCGTCTGACGTTAACGGAGGTTAGCAACTATGTCTGGCACGGATATTTACCGGGCATTAGCCCTGGCCAATGCTATGGGTTTCGGGTGCATGGTCCCTATGAACCCCACAACGGCAAACGGTTTAACCCCAATAAGCTTCTGCTCGATCCCTATGCGCGGGCGATCTCCGGTGATATTCAGCATGGGGCGGCGATTTTTGCCTATCCCATGGGAGAAGTAACCGCCCCCGATCGCGACCTGGACTTTGACGAAGGGGATGATGCGGCCCTAGTGCCTAAATGCGTGGTGGTCGATGCTCGGTTCGACTGGGGCGACGATGCCCATCCCTGTACCCCCTGGCATGAAACGGTTATCTACGAAGCCCACGTCAAGGGCTTAACCCGCCAACATCCCGATATTCCAGAGCATTTGCGCGGCACCTACGCGGGCCTCGCCCACCCTGCGGCCATTCAACATTTAACCGATTTGGGGGTGAGCGCGATCGAGCTGCTGCCGGTCCATCACTTCAATGCCACCCCAGGTCACTTGGTCAGCGTCGGCCTTCATAACTATTGGGGTTACGACTCCCTGGGGTACTTTGCGCCCCACAGTGGCTACAGTGCCAGCGGCATCCATGGGGAACAGGTCCAGGAATTTAAGACCATGGTGAAGGCCCTCCATGCCGCCGGTATTGAGGTGATTTTAGACGTGGTTTACAACCACACCGGAGAAGGCAACCAGCTCGGACCCACCCTCGCCTTTCGAGGCATCGACAATGAAGCCTATTACCGCTTGGTGGAGGATCAGCCTCGCTATTACATGGATTTCACGGGCTGCGGCAACTCCCTGAATGTGTGCCACCCCCAAGTGCTGAAGCTGATTATGGATAGCCTGCGCTATTGGGTGCAGGAAATGCATGTGGATGGCTTTCGCTTTGATCTGGCCTCCGCGTTGGCCAGAGAGCTGTACGAGGTCAACAGCCTGGCAGCGTTTTTCAATATCATTCACCAGGATCCGGTGCTGTCGAATACCAAGCTCATAGCTGAACCCTGGGATCTGGGGGAAGGGGGATATCAGGTTGGCAACTTTCCGCTGCTCTGGACCGAGTGGAATGGCCAGTACCGCGACACCATGCGGGACTTTTGGCGGGACGATCACTGCCGTCTCGGGGATTTTGCCTTTCGTTTGACTGGTAGCCCAGACCTGTATGCGTCGAACGGCAAGCGTCCCCATGCCAGCATCAACTTCATCACCTGTCACGATGGCTTTCCGCTGCGGGATTTGGTCAGCTACAACGAGAAGCACAACGAAGCCAATGGTGAGGGTAATCGGGATGGCGAAAGCTATAACCGCGCTTGGAATTGCGGGGTCGAGGGGGAAAGTGATGATCCGCTGATTTTGCAGTTACGGCAGCGGCAGCAGCGCAATTTTCTCACCACGCTACTGCTCTCCCAGGGGGTGCCGATGCTGCTGGGGGGCGATGAGCTCGGTCGCACCCAGCAGGGCAACAACAATACCTATTGCCAAGACAATGGGCTAGCTTGGGTCGATTGGTCCTTAGACTCGGCGCAAACGGAACTTTTAACCTTCACCCAGCAACTGCTGGCGTTCCGGCAAGCCCACCCGGTCTTTCGACGGCGAAATTGGTTTCAGGGGCAAGCCATTCATGGCTCAGAGGTCCAGGATATTGGCTGGTATGACCCCAAGGGCACTGATGTGACTGAGGAAGATTGGCAAGCTGGAGACGTGAAGGCGATCGCCATCTTCCTAAACGGAGATATAATCTCCAGCCCGGATCCCCAGGGCAACCCGGTTCGCGATGATTCTTTTCTGATTTTCTTCAATGCTCAGGCCGAAGTTGAAACCTTTTTAGTTCCCGGTACATTGAGCGATCGCCCTTGGCAGTTAGTGCTCGACACCAAGCTCACCAATGGATTTACATCAGAAGTGACACCTCTAGTTGGGGATTCAGTCGTAATCGGAGCACGGTCTCTGATGGTCTTGATGCATCCCCAAACTTAAGGTAAAAAACGCTCTCGCTCTTGAGGGCTGGGCATGCGACAGGTTTCGCGGCGACCAAACCAGCGATACCGGTTGCGGGCAATGATCCGATAGATGCCGTCACGAATAAAACGGGGAATCACACGGCCCCAACTCAGCACCGTCCAAAACCCACCCATGCGGGCCATAACCGTTAAAGCCGCATCGGACTGGTTGTAGATATTGCCATCCTCCCAGTACACCATGGACCAGTCTTCGGCGTTAGCCGATAGGGGCGGCAGCAACCGTTGCGCAGTTTGGCCCTGCAAAGGGGCCATGGTGAATACACCCTCGGGATCGAGTTGCAGCATTAGGTCTACAAAACCATTGCAGAGTAGGCATTCTCCATCAAAGAAAATGATCCGGCCTGGGAGATGGACTTCAGATTCAGCGGGTGAGGTGGATGTAAAAGGAGTTGCCATGGGCTAACCAATAAAGCCTGTTTAAATTGTGCACTGGCTGAGCGCGAACCATCAATAAACCCCTGGAATAAGTGAGGGTTACCACGGCCATCCGAATCTAAAGGAAGGTCGCAGTTGTTCTTTAGCAAAGGGCCGTTCCGCCGCGTCTCGAAATTCAACGCCCCGTGGGCACACACCATTCTTCTGGGACAGTAAGTCAAGACAGCCACCAGGCGGGTCAAAACCCGCCGCTCACAGCGGGCAGCACTCTTATCGGCAGAAGATTCTGTATCTTCTGATTGGGGATCAGACGCGCTATCGTCATCTTCGGGATCGATCGCGTCCTCTTCGTCATAGTCTATCCACAGTTCTCTGGGAACCTTGCCCGAGAAAGAACAGCTATAGGGGGTAAAGCGATCGGGGGTCATGGTAGCTACTGCAATCCAGTGGTTTTCCTGATGTTGTTATCATCAGCCGAAGCCCTGACTTTCTCAGTGATGATGAAAACGAGCTGAGCGTGACCTTAAAAATGGCGATCAGTGACTCGATAGATGAATTCAAGGTGATGGCTCGAATTCCCAGATCTGATTTAAATCACTTGAGAGCAACCACAGCCAGAGAACGTTCAGGGTTCTGACGTCAGTAGCGCTGTTAGGTTCAGCTCAATTTTGGTGTCAATTAGCTGGTTTCCTTGGGGCAAGCGCTCTCCCGTCATCCAGACCTTCTCTGGCTGAAAAGCATAGATGCGCCGGGGGGATGCGCCTAAATAGTCGGTAGCGGTTCGGGTCGGCGGTTTTCCACCCGCCCGCTGGAATAAGCGCTGCATCACTGCCTCAACGCGATCCGGTGCCAGCTCACCCGCCCCACCACTGAGATAGAGTCCCTGCCCTTTGAGGGCTTCAACATGGGTGCTGTAAATGGCGATCGCGATACGCCCCTGATTCTGAGCCAGGTTCTGAGAATGAAGAGACGCAGTTGCTGACGACCAGTACAGGGTCCAGCTAGCGTCATAGGTAAAGAAGACAGGCGAGGCCCAAGGTACCCCTTCTGGTGAGCAGGTCGATAGGGTGCAGTAGATGTTGGTGGCTATGATCTGTCTTGCTTGGGCCAGGATCTGAGGATCTTGGCCTTTCAGTGTGTCAATCCAGGCATTTTGGGCGGTGGCAAAGGTCACAGGCTCAGTTCCAGAAAAGGGAGCCTCCAGCATAAGCCCGTGCCGATTATCTAAAAATGGAGCTAAGCGGACTCGAACCGCTGACCCCTGCAATGCCATTGCAGTGCTCTACCAGCTGAGCTATAGCCCCATGTCAAACGCGTTTTTTATCTTGCCGCGCCGCCCATAACCCCGTCAAGCACTTTTGAGAAGTTTTCGATTTGAGAACTGGGAAACGCGCTAGAGTCGAGCCATGGATATTGACGCATTGAGATCTATGAAGTCTCCAGAACCCAACAACCCCACTGAGGGGGATACGGCTGACCTAATTACGCAACTACGCCGTAAGCAGGGCAATTGGGTGAGTTGGGGGCAGGCGTGCCAAGCCCTCCAGAAGACAGGCTTGTCGCCTCAAAAAATCTTTGAAGAGACGGGGTTTGAGGCAATCCAACAAAACCAAGTGATTGTTGCCGCCCAGGTCTATGGCTCTTTGGTTACCGCCGAAGCCCCTGAAACGGTGCAAATCCACTTTGCCCAGCGCGGTAGCGATATTTTGTATGAGCTGCGGGTCTTGTCCCAGCAGGGGCGGGTCCGGGGGGCATCCTTAGCGCTAACCCATAGCCTAGATGCAGACACTATTAAGGATGTGGTTAAGGCATTAAAGGAATATTCTTACCTACGTGAGCCGCCCTCAGGGTTTACTGGCGCGCCCGGTGATGCCGTCGCCTATCACTACTGGAAGTTAGCCCGCCAGCAGGATGATTTAGCGGCGCGATCGCGCTTAATTGGCCAGGGGCTTCGCTTTGCCGACAGTCAGGAGGCCCGTCAATCTGTTGAAAGCTTATTGACTGAGTTTACGGTCATCAAAACTCGCCCAGCCCCTCGTTTACCGGTGTTTCGGTTAGATGATGACACCGAACTCCCTCACATCATCGCTGTTGCAGGGACATTGCCCCTGCCCACCACCGAATTTCAAGCGGTCCCGGTGATTGTGCCTGAAGCACCGTTTGACATTCTGCATTTCAGTGGGGAGGGTGCCTGGGCACCGATCCCTGGTTGGCAGGTGATTCGTCATGCCGAAGACCCGGTGGGGCTGTTGACCACCACCGGGCAGTTGCCCAATTTATCCAATGCCAAGAACCCCGATGAACCCGTACTCTTGGTGGTCGATCGGGGCGATCGCGATTGGAATGATCAGAGCTATTTTGTTGCCGATCAGGACGGCACGCTAATTTTGCAGTGGTTTGCAGAGGTGCCTGCCTTAAAACTGCTCGGGCGCTTGATTTTAGTGATGCGCCCCAAACGCATCCTAGATGAGACCTACACCGATGAGCTGTTCCAATTTGAAGAATAGGCGAGGCTTGCCATGCCCTTAGAACGTCGACTCTCCCGGACCATGTTCCTCGAAAATGAAATTGTGGAACTGCGCCAAATCTGCATGACTCCAGGTCGTCTCTTTGAGCCGGGCAAATATATTGCTGGAGATTTACCAGACGTGGCCTTTGAGATGGGCTTGGTTGAAAAACTACCGCCGGTTAGGGGTAAAAGTGAGGAGGCGATCAATCCTTCCAGCGATTCCCCCTGACACTTGGCATCAACCGGGGGATCACAATGAGAATCATGCTATCAGTTACCTTGAGCTGATCTTACGATTCCGAAGACGTTGAAAATGCATTGTGCAGATAGTTCAGAGACAAAAATACGGTCTTGAAATTTGTCGCCAACAATACTTTTTCTCTTTTTCAAAAAAGAAAAATAATTCAATTATCTTGGAATTGGCTAAGCTTCAAGGGAATTGGACGTTCTCCGGTAAAACTATCAGCTTTTCGGATTAGTCAATCCTGTAGAACCCTCACCAGAAGCGGCTTGCCTAGCTTTACATTATGGCCAAAACTTTTCAAAAGAAAATTTTTGACTTCCTTGTGATGAAAGTTTTGGGACGCAGGACAATATCTTTTTTTATAAGTCGCTGACACCCATCTCAGTTGTCAATAAACGTTAAATCAATAAGGAGTAAAAGCTCAGTTGAATTCATCAGCTCTAGGATGGGGTTGGTTTTACAGAGAGTTATAGCGTCATATGGACCCTATTAAGGAAAAGGTCACTACGCTGACCGATAAAGTTGACGCACTCCACCAACTGATTGATCAAGTTGATGCTCGATTGTCAGACATCTTGGTTCGGGCTCATTCACCTGCAGAAGACGGTGATAGGAGTGGTGCCTACCCCTCGCGAGGGATGCATCCAGTCGGGGGCATCGCCGAGTCAACGCTCCTGCATAAAGATGTGCTGGTTGATTCGGGTTATGTCGATCCAGAGCGTTCTGGAGCCGAGCAAAAGCTCTCACCTGAAGTGCAAATTCAACGGCTAACGGCTCAGTTGACGGCTGCTTACAATCGCATTGCAGCCCTTGAGGAGCAGCTACTCGCTAATCGCGTCCACTAGGGCGCGTCATCAATGGCTCGTTAAGGCCTTGCTGGGTAAGCATTGCTGCGCCCTTTCCTGTGATATTGCTAAGGGCTGCAACCGTTTCGCTACAAGGGTTCTCAGTCTAATTGATGATACTTCCTAGGACAGAGTTAAAGTTTGCATCGGAGATGATTCACGCGCTTTTCGCTTTCTTAGAGGGTGTTTGAAAAGGGGGTAAGCCAGTCCTGAGCGATGCTGGAGCCCATCAGTAGGATGGCTGAAGCCCTGATAGTACCGTTCTCTTTTGGGTGATCCATGTTGCTAAAGGAAGCCCCGAGAACTGCTCAAACGCCCTCTTAGGCTGATTTTTAGGAATGCCTCACTTTTCAGTAAAAGCAGGCATAAAGGTGATTTTGTGAAACGGGTCAAGTGCTTCAAAGTTTTGTAGGGCAGAACGCTTATTCTGAAGCACCGCAATCCTAATTTTCACGCTCTGTTTATGACTTGGGCGGCGGCTTTAGTTGTAGATGGGGATGGTGAAAGGCCACGGCTCGCTGCAGTGCTGCCCAAGTTAAGGTTGAACGTTTACGGGTCTGCAAATCCATTTGGGCAGTCTCAGCGATCGCCCGAATTTGGCCCCCATTGAGGGAGAGTTGCTTGGCCACCCGTCGCCAGTCAATCCCTCGAAACTTCATCGTTGACGGCCAAGCTAAAGACCAGAGCTGCTCCCGAGCCCTGGCATTGGGCATGGGTAGCGCTACGATCGCGTCAAATTGCTGTCGCCAGTAAGGGCGAATTGCCTCAACCCGCTCAGCCGTTACTAACGTTAGCCCCTGGGATTGGTGCTGGGCCTGCCACCAATGGGCCAGGTCAGTCGGTTCAGGGGTGGCGTTACGGCCAAACCAGCGATCGCCCTGCTGCAGTAGTAGTAAATGGGAATTGGCCGTCTCTTGAGGGGTCAGTAACTCAGCCTCTTGATCCGCCCCGAAAATCGCCAGATCAACAATGCGGAGTGACTGTTCCAGGTCTGCGGCGATCGCCATAGCCGCTAGGGCCTTGCCTGTACCGGCTTGCCCCGTCAGTAATACCATCAACCCGTTGGCGGACTCAGCTTTTTGCCGCTGCCTTGCCTGTCGGCTGAGGTACTGCAGCGTCGACAGCACGGTTTTCGGCAGCACTAAGGAAGACCAGTTCACCGCCACCGTCTGGGGCACCGTCAGCAAAGTTGGGGGTTCTTCTGGTCGCGATTCCCCTGGAACCTCGCTGCTGGGTTGGGCTGAGAGCAAGTAGTTCACAACCGGTTCAGTTACTCGAATCTGCTGGTTAAGCAGGGTGCCCGCAGTCCCAACCCATTCCAGTAGCCCCCGCTGGATCAGGGAATCGGTGGCAACCAGACGAGCCCGACCTTGCTGCCAAGTCGCATCATCGCGACAGAGCAGCCGTAGGCACAGATCGACGGTGGGCAAATCAACCCAGGGCGCTTCCTCGGCTTGTAAGTAGTCGTATAGGCGACCGTAGCGGCGGTTGATTTCAGGGGCAAGAGCCAGCAAAATTAGGTTTTTCTCGAAGCGGCTGAGTTCATAGCGATCGCGCAGTTGCGGCAGCGCTAGGACCGTACCCTGGCGTCGGCTGGCCTGAATTCGGGCTTCTAAATTTTGGCTATAGCTGCCCGCCTTTTTGACCGTGGTTGGGGGACGTCCGTCATAAAACGTCGGTTGATTTAGGTGGATAATCCCTTTCCACCAATGACTGGTAACCTTGTCCGCTGGTCCCTGGGCCACTTGGTTGACCGCATTGGCATCCTGACGCTGTCGAGAAATCGCCACCATCAGCAGCCGATCTAGCCAGCGCAGCTCGGTTTTGAGGTAAGCCCAGTTATTTACAAAGGGCTTGATCGCGTCATCACCCATGGCGCATCATCCGCAAAAACTCTAGGGGCAACCCATCCGTGTCAGCAATAAACATCACCTCATACACATGGGGGCCAATTATTTGTTGCTGGGGGGGGAGCAGAACGTTGAGCGCCATGGCGGGATCGGCTTGGGTAAACCGCTGTTGCAGTTGGGTCAACCAGTCGGGCAAGGTGCTTACCTGATCCGTCATATCAAAAGAGAGGTGATAGTAGCCGGTGTAATGTTCGTCATGGAAGGCGTCAGCGGTCGGGGCCGGTTCTGGCACTTGCAGGAGTTCGATGCGCCCATCCAGTCCGGTCATCCAGCAAGCCAGAGTGATCCCGGCGGTAAACCGTTCTTCAAGGGTGAATCCTAGGGTTTCGTAAAAGGCGATCGCCCGGTGGATATCCGCCGTGCGGATGGAGGCATGGTGCATGGCTACTCAAACAGCCGGAAATAGGGATATCGAATGGGAACCCCTGGCTCTTTCTCCAGGTTGAAATTAATCACGTCCCAGCAGGGGTCTTGCTCGGCAGAGGGGCTAAAAGCAACGGGCAATCCATACAGTTGGGGGGGGGCATGGTCTAAAGGCTCACGCCAGGGGGCGCTACGCTCTAGGTAGGCGCTGACTAGAGGCTTATAGCGCTCGGCAATGATCACCCGCGTCGCCCGGTAGCCCTCGGTATACAGACGATCTAGGGCCTCATGGATCTCGAAGCGGATGCCGTCGGGGTGGGTATGTTGCCGGTACCACTCCCCCTCCCACCGCCGCCAATGGCGACCGGACTGTAAATGCACAAGGGTTTGGGTGTTGGGATCGGCCTCAAAGGCACCATGACGGCTGCACAAATAGGTATCCGTCAAGGTCAATGCAGGAATGGTTTGCCGACAATGGGGACAGCTAATGTCCGGGCCAAAAATGGGGTACTGCAGAGCTGGGTTAACCATTGAGCAAGGGACTGAGCGGCACTCTACACCTGGGTCTGGTAGCCGTATTATAGCGGGGGAGTTTCCCGCACTTTGTTATCTACAGGTTCTATGGAGTGCGTCATCAATAACTGGTGAAAGCCTTGCTGGGTAATCTTGCTGCGCCCGTTCCTGTAATATTTCTAGGGGCTGCAACCGTTGCACCACAAGGATTCTAGTTTTAATTAATGACAGCCCCTAGGGCGATTGATGCTATGGCAAATTCCATGGGTCCAATTCTGAAGGCCACGGGAGACTTTTGGCCCGCCCCAGATATTGCGGCGGCGGCATTTGTGGCACCTGGGGCAACGGTCATGGGCCAAGTAACTTTGGCAGAGGGCTGTAGCATTTGGTACGGTGCGGTCCTGCGGGCGGATGTGGAAGCCATCCAGGTGGGGGCCTATACCAATGTGCAGGATGGGGCCATCCTCCATGGGGATCCGGGGGAGCCCACTGTTTTAGAAGACTATGTCACCGTGGGGCACCGGGCTGTGATTCACAGTGCCCATGTGGAGCGGGGCTGCTTGATTGGAATTGGGGCGATCGTCATGAATGGTGTGCGCATCGGGGCCGGTAGCATTGTGGGGGCTGGGGCATTAGTGACCAAAGATGTACCACCGCGATCGCTCGTTATTGGCTTACCTGCTAAGGTCGTCCGCCCGGTTTCTGAGGAAGAGGTGGCAGATTTAATTGACCATGCGAAAAAATATCACCGTCTAGCGCTGACCCATGGCAACAAGGGTAAAGACCTGCCCAACCCAACTGGATTTGCATAGATCCGCGATCGCTGAGATTATGAGAAGATTGTGACAGTCGATTAAGTCATTCAACTATATTTTGATGGAGGTTCAGTGATGGATTGGCGGATAGTAGTCGTGTTGGCTCCGGTGATCCTGGCAGGAAGCTGGGCTGTGTTTAATATTGGCCGTGCAGCTCTGGCCCAGTTGCAAAATTTCAATGAGAACCGCCAGGCTTAGTCCTGATTGCCAGTTATAGGATCCCTTGAATGACCGACCGGGAGGCATGATTTGCCTCTCGGTCGGTTCTCTTTTGGGGGTTGAGGCGATCGCCCCTGTGCTAATGCCATTAGCGTTTGCGGCGGCGCTTTCTACGACGTCTAGACGATTTGCGGGCGGTCTGTTTACTATCGACTGAAACCACCATCACGCCGATGATGCCGCCGATTAAGTAGCAAATCAGCCCCGAAAATACGATCAGCCCAAACACACCTGAGCCACTGACCCCGCCGGTTAAAAAGGCAATCAAAATAAACCCGATAAATAGGCTGGCGCAACCAGAGCCACCAGTTGAGAAAGCAGCCGTTTTTCTTTTTTCAGCATCCATGGGTGATTGAGGTAAAGCGACGGGGGGCTTTATTCGGCAGCAAAGAGGGAATAACCCGCCATGTGCAGGAGCTTGGCCCTTGATGCAAGCTTAGGGATGACGACCCTTACGCTTTGCATGTGCCTAGTTATGAAGTGGGTTATGACTAAGGTTTAGGGCAGTTTGCGATCGCAACCGGTCGATAAGATTGTTGATAGCAGCCAGCGGGCTGCGGCGAAAAGTAACGGTGTCCCAATGGCCTCTTCTGCCTCCCTTTTTGAACAAGCTGCGGCCCAGTGGGATGTCACCCGCCTTTACGACAACTTGGCCAAAGCGAAAGCAGAGGTGATGCCCCATAAGCGCCCCGACCTGACCGAAGTGGAGCAGGTCCGACTACGAGGATTGCTTTTAGGCCATAGCCCCGCCGAGATTGCCGAGCAGCAGTACACCGCCATTCGCACCGTGGAAGTAGCCCTGAGTCAGGGACTGTACCGCTATGTAGAAGTGCTGACGGGGCGCGATCGCAATAGTCTCGAAAGCTGGCGCGATGTGGCCGACTGGCTGGAAGCGGCAGGCTATCGCTGCACCCAGGTCGCCATCAACTGGGCACAAATGCCGGATGTGCCCGTGCTCTATGGTCGCCAGGTGGAGCTAGATCAGCTGAAGGGATGGATGTTGGGGGATAGCCCTTGCCGGATGATCACCATCAATGGCCCAGCGGGGATCGGCAAGAGTTCCCTGGCGATTCGGCTGGCAAAAACGGTGCAGCCCCATTTTGACGGGGTAATTTGGCAGTCTTTGCGCCATCAACCGGCCCTGGAGTCTGTGTTAAATCAATGGTTGACTCAGCTACCGGGTCAGACCCCGCCCACAACAGAGTGGTACGACCAGCTCAGGGCGGTGATGGCCTACCTGTGCGAACACCGCTGCTTGGTGGTGCTAGACAATCTGGAGTCCATCCTGGGCAGCGGCAGTCTGATTAGCGACTACGCCCCTGGCTATGAAGCCTATGGCGAACTGCTGAAGCGCTTGGGAGAAGAGCCCCACCAGAGCTGTGTTTTGGTCACCAGCCGCGAAACCAATCGCGAAACCAAGGCCTCGACCACGCGCCCCATTCGTCACCTGGCCCTGAAGGGGTTGAAATATGATGCGGCGGAGCAAATTCTGGCAGAGGAATCCCTGGCGGCCCGATCCTATTGGAAGCCTCTGGTGCAGCAATATCAGGGCAATCCGCTGATGCTACGAATTGTGGCCATGACCATTCAGGAGCTGTTTGAGGGGGATGTACGCAACTTCCTGAAGCAGCGCATGACCCTGTTTGGGGATATCAAATATTTAATTGACCAGCAATATGAGCGCTTGTCGGAGGATGAGCAGGATATCTTGTATCAACTGGCCGAGCGGGCCGAGCCCATGCAACTGGAGCAACTCAGCCATGCCCAGAGTTTGACGGCCATTAGTGCCTTGCTGCGGCGATCGCTGATTGAGAAAAGCGCGGCAGGCTTTACCCTACGACCGGTGGTGATGGAATATGTGCGCCATCATCTCCCTTGAGGAGGCCCCATGAGTTACTGCATCAACCCCCGGTGCTCTCAACGGCAGAACCCAGATGATCGCGATCGCTGCCAAGCCTGCGACACCCCACTGCTGATCCAAGATCGGTATCGACTGGTGCGCCCGCTGCGGGAGCTGGACGAATGGGAGCCCTCCGAAGTATTTGAGGTCGATGATCAGGGCCAAACCAAGGTGCTGAAAGTCCTGAAAAAGCCGATTCTACTGCCGCAGTTTGAGCGGGAGGCTAAGACCCTGCAGCAGTTGGACCATCCCGGCATTCCCCAGGTGGATGCGGATGGCTATTTTGAGGTGAGTTGGGGCGATCGCCAGATCTATTGCCTGGTAATGGAAAGCATTCAAGGCATCAATCTGGATGATTGGCTGCAAAAACAGGGGCCGATTGACCAGAGCACAGCGGTGAACTGGATGGGGCAACTGGTGGAGCTACTGGCCCAGCTCCATCAGGCGGAGCTGTTCCACCGGGATATCAAGCTGTCTAACATCATGCTGCGCCCCACCGGGCAGTTGGCCCTGATCGACTTTGGCACCGTGCGGCCCATGACCAGCACCTACTTTGCCAAGGTGGCGGGCCAGCGGGATATCACCAGCGTGGTGTCACCCGGCTATACCCCCCTGGAGCAAATTAATGGTCGCGCCGTGCCCCAATCCGACTTTTATGCTTTGGGGCGATCGTTTGTCTATTTACTCACGGGGCAACATCCGATCGATCTGCCAGAGGACGACACCACGGGCCAGCTCACCTGGCGGGACCAGGCGGTCAACCCTATCGCTGATTGGCTGGTGCAGTTGCTAGACAACATGATGGCCCCCTTCCCAGGGCAGCGCCCCCTGAATGCAGCTGCAGTGCTAGATCGCCTCACCAAACAAAAATCAGAACGGCAAGGGTTGAGCCAGTCGCAGCAGTTGCGGTTGTTGGTCGCCGCGAATGTGGTGGTGCTGTTGTTGCAGATGTGGGTGGGGTGGCAATGGGTCGCGACTCGACAGCAGATGGACCTTCAGGGCCAAGGGTTAAGCTCCCAGAGTGAGCCCTTTTAAAGCTCCGACGGGAACTGTCTCTTAATCATCCACATACAGAACACCCGCAGAGTTATGGCCACCAACCAGTTGGCCTGACTGGGAAACAAACCTCACTCTGGCCTCAGCATCATTCACTGTCACCGCCCAACGCTCAGCGAACGCAGTCACCACCTCCAGTTTTAAAGCGTTGCTTTGCTCTAAAAATGCTGGCGTAACCACAATCTCTGCTGTTGTCTGATTATTATCCAAACTCCAGAGCCTGACATCAGCAATCAACAATGAATCCTGATCAGTTTCTGTAATCAGTGCCCGGTATGTGTCAATCGCCTCCGCTGGGGTGCTGGATGCCGCCTCGCGGGCAATTAGCAATTGTTCAAGCACAGCATTGCGGTTATTTCGGTATTCTTCTGCCTTGGCCCTAGCGATGTCGTGATTGGGGTCATTTGCTAAAAGCCGATCAAGCAGGGTGATCGCCTCTGTCCATTGATCCGCCACGTTTTGCCAATCGTCAGCCGTTTTAGCCGTCTGTGTCGCTACTGTCGCAGCCGCTCCCACCTCAAGGGCTCGGTCATAATCGCTTTCTGCATCATTAGGTGCGGCTGGTATTTGACCCTCAGAAACAGGGACTGCTCTTGGTGATTGTTCTCCTCCCGCTGAACCGAATAAACGGTCAACTACGGTATAGCTCCCTATCGCTATCACCAGACATGCCAAGGAGCCTGCGACCATCTGCCAAGATTTGATTGCCATTTTCTGAGGTTGTAGAAGGGCCAATATCTCCATCCGTCATGGAATGAATCGCTTTGCCAGGCCGATATTGATAGGACTATACCTGAGCAGGGGTTGGCGGGCAGGTTTTCAATCGTGGATAGAACAAAAAGCCCCCAGCATTTGCTGGGGGTGGTGTGTGCTGCTGTCTTCTTTGGGAAGGAGAAGTCTGTTGTGTTGCTGTCGGGAAAAATGATTAACGGTCCATCGGCTGACCAACGGCCTGCTGATCTGGCTCCACCAATAGGTCCGCTGATGTCTGTGTCTGTTGGGGCTGGGTCGCACCCCCCTCATCTGGAATGGGGCCTAGGAGAATTGGGGCTGAAGGGTTGGAAGCGATTATGGGTGCCATCTCGGTAACAAATCAGGAACGTTTTGCTCGATGTCCTTATCATCCACCAGGCAAGGGTTTCTGAGGGTGACGTTTAACGTCGCGTTCCTGTGATTTTTGAATGATTTGATTGTGCAGGAAACTGGGTTTGAAGGTGATTCAACTGGGGCGAAAGGATGTTTTACATCACAACTACGCTGGGGAAATCTCTTCGACGCTGGCCCCCGTAAACCAAGGAAGGGTTCGACTGAACGATGCTGAGCTCATAAGCGATAATGCTGGCTCAGTGAAAGATTGGAAAAGTCAGCCTCATTGTGGCGGGAACAAAGCCTCTGTGTCGGCCTGAGCCTCGGCCATTGCTGTTTCTACCGATTGTTGCCCCCGCAGAATCTTGCCGAGGGCGGTTTGCAAAATTTCAGAAGCGGCGTCATATTGAGGAATGGCTGGGCGAAACACAGAGCGATTCTCTAAATAGTCGAGCAGTTGGGGCATGAGCGGGTATTGCTCAACGATTTCGGGCGATTGGAACAGCGATCGCCGACTGGGCAAAAAGCCCGAAGCCAGCACAAATTTTGCTTGGGCCGCCTCACTGGTGAAATACTGGATGGCCTCCCAGGCTGCCTCTGGATGCGTCGCATTTTGGGGAATGCCAAACCCCCAGCCCCCGCGACAACCCCGACCCGGATTATCCGTAAAGGAAAACGGCGGAGCGATCGCCACTTGATTACCCCAGTCCTGCTGCTTCAAGGTCGTCCAAAAGTAAGGCCAGCCTCGCAAAAAGGGCGCTTGCCCCTGCTGAAAGGCATCGAGAGAAGCTTGCTCGGTATAGTCCGTGACGATGGGGGGCGAAATCCCTTGGCTGATCAAATCCCGGAGGAGTTGGGCCGCTTGCAGGGTAGCGGGGTCTGTTAAGCCCACCCGTTGGCTGTTTGGATCAATCCAAGTAGCCCCGAAGCTGGCCATCACCTCCATAAAATTGGCAATCAGCCCCTCATAGGAGCGCCCTTGCCAGAGATAGCCCAAATTTGCCTGGGAGGCCTGCTTTACCGTTGCGACGCCCTCGGCCAGTTGCGTCAGGGTGTTCGGCATCAAAACGCCCGCTTGATTCAAGACATCCTGGCGGGTGTAGAGTACACCCACATCTGCCCGCATCGGTAGCCGGTAGAGGCCGCCGCCATATTCCCCTGCTGCTAGCTCACTGGTTAAGAAGCCCTCCAGATCGACGCGATCTTGAGCGGCCAGCGGTGCTAGATCCACCAGTTGGTCGGCAAATTGCGGTGTCCAGACAATATCCATATAGGCCAGGTCATACTGGGCTACCTCGGCCTGAAAATCAGCAGAGTAAATGGCTTTGCGCTGGTCTGTGGTGTAGGTCGTGATTGGATCGGTGACTAGGGTAATGCGAATCTTGGGATGGCTGGCCTCAAAGTCGGCAATCACGGTTTGCCAAGCGCTGACCTCCTCTTGGGGGGCGACAAAGGCGAGTTCGACTTGCTCCTGGGCGCTGGGCCAGGTGATGCTCCACAGCACCAAGCAGATCAGCTGAATCGCCAGGGTGGCGATCAGTAATCGAATCGGTGAAAACCAACGTCGTCGGGACTTGGCGAACACAGTGAGAAAGCAGGGGGGCGAGTCTAGGGTAGAGGATCAACGGCATCGTTGGTATACCGTTAGTCGGTTGCCAGGAGATGCTTGAGCGATATTATTGCTTTTGTTGTGTAGGGCTATAACTAGGAGAAATAGGCGGAATCATTCTACCTATCTACCTCCCCAGGTTAATTAAGCTGACATCTTTCCACCTATTTAACTGCACAGAGATTTTAGGTGGAAACTCCCCCTCTACTTAGAGTTAGACCATTAGTGTAAGCGAGTAATTTGTTTCTCAAAGCATATGCGTACATGCAGATTGTTCAGCAAAATCTCGTTGTACAGAAGCGAGTCTAGATCATCGACTTCTTGCTATTTGAGCTATGAGGCAAAAAACAAAGTGTATTACTATGAGCCGACAAGATATTTCTGAATACCTGATTCATTTCACTAAAGATATCGATTTAGAAAATGCCTTTAGACGATTGCAAAAGATCCTTAGGGAAAGAATTTTAATCGGTAGCAATGGCTTTATAAAGGGTAACTATAATTGTGTATGTTTTTCCGAGGCACCTCTATCAAGTCTTGCGAGTGGGTTAGTTAATTCTGAGTATTACTCTTCCTATTCACCCTTTGGAATTTTGATGTCGAAAATATGGCTGTATCAACAGGGAGGCAGACCAGTCATTTATCAATCAGATAGTGAATTTGATTCTCTCCCTATAAATTTCCAATGGAGACATGTACGGTATGAGCCACCAGAAATTGATTTTAGCTGGGAGAGAGAGTGGAGAGTCAAAACGGAGATTTTAGGGTTTAATAATCAAGTCGCTTCCGTTGTAGTTCCTGATTCCTCTTGGGCGGCTTAGTGGTGTAGAAAAGTTCTAAAACCCTTGTCAGAAAAGGGTTCTCATTAAGAATTGATTCGAGGTTCCATCCCAAATTTCCACCTAGGCAATGGGTTTCAGCCTCTATTTCACCTGCATTCGCAGTCTCACTTGAGATGGGCAAAAGTTTTCTGCACCATTAAGCTTGGGCGGATAGACTGTTTCATGAACATCAAAATGAGCAAGAATATTCCGTATTGCAGTACTCAATGATTTTTGACGACAGCATAGCGCAACTCTATCATGAGCCGTTTACGTGGAATATTATTACTTTGAGTTAATTATTAGTCTCTGAGGAATTGGTATTGAGTAGGTCTAACACTGCGTTGGTGTAAAGGAGTAAAAGCTATCGGCTGAAATAGGGTGCTGACCGCCGCACAACTTAACGTTACAGCCCCGTAAAATCGCCCCCCGAAAATCCCGCTCCCCCGCTGCGTAGAGCCGCAAGACCTCCTTCGCCTTCAGCCGCAGTCCGGATACTTGCCCTGCCCTGCCCTGCCCTGTCATCACCGCCCCATCACCCAAGCCCTCAATCGGGGTTGGCAAAAGCATAGCCTGAGTTCAAGTTTCGGGGTGGGGCGCTGGCTCAAGATTCCAGGATCCTTTGGGCAGGGCAACAGCTAACTGCCTAACTTGGAGAAGAATCCTGGGATTTGCAATGTCATAACCCTCGTTATTACCGGCCTAACCACTGTGCTCGGTACGATGACCGTCATCAGCCCATGCAGCCCCTCGGTCTGAGGCTGACATCACAACGTCTCCACATCCCCATAGCCATGCTCGTCCTTCCCCAAAAATCGCTGGGCCGTTCCCTGCCTCGGATTTATCGCCGCCTGCTCAGTTTCCTGCTGGGCATGATCCTGGCCCTAATGCCCGTTGTCTTGAGCAGTTGCTTAGAGGGCGTCACCCCGGTGGATTCCCTCGAAAGCGCCCAGGCCGCGCTAGAAAATCGGGTGCTGCCCAACATTGATATCGGCGTCGAGACTGTGTCCGATGCCGTCGCCAGCCGCTATGCGATCGACCAAATTCAGGAGCCCCTCCCCAACATCGAGGACTTCCCCCTCTATGCCGCCACGCCTCAAACCGGCAGCAACGAGGTCTATTTGGAACTTTACAGCTCCTCCGAAAAGGCGAATATCGATCGCCAAAACGAGCGGTGGCTGGTGGAAGTGGCCGAAGCCTTTAACCAGCGCAACGAAACCTTGCCCTCAGGTCAGGTGATCCGTATCGGGGTGCGGAAGATTGCCTCTGGGACAGCGGCACGGCTGTTGGGGGCGGGGGCGGTAAAGCCCACAGGCTATAGCCCTTCCAATGATTTGTGGGTCTCGATGATTCAGAGTCAGGGGGTGGAGGTGACGCCGGTATCGCCGCAGCTCGTGCCCAATACCGCAGGCTGGGTAGTGCCCGCTGAGGTGTACCAGCAATTGGAAGCCGCTGGCCCCGTTACCTTTGATGCTTTGCTGAATGCGATCGCCCAAGATCAAATCACCGTCGCCTATCCCAACCCCTACAAAAGCTCGACTGCCCTAAATTTGCTCTACACCCTCTACTGGCGGGCCGCTAGCCACCATGAGCAGGGGGGCAATCTCACCATCCCCGAGCTGCAGACCCCCCAGGTGAAGTCGGTATTTGAGCAATTTCAATCTCAGGTGCTGATCACCACCCCCACCACCTTGGAACTGCAAGAGCTGTTCCTGCGGGATCAAAGTAAGCTGCAGGCCTTTCCCCTGGAATATCAAAACTACTTGGCCCTCAGGCAGGTACCAGGGTTTGAAACCACGGAATTCATTCCCTTCGGCATTCCCCACAACAACCCGCTCGTGGGCTTTGCCTGGAATACACCCGAGCAAGCCGCCGCTCTAGAGCAGTTCGCAGCCTTTGCCCGCTCCCCAGAGATGATTCAACTGGCTCAAACCCAAGGATTTGTAGAAACTGACTATTTCCAAGCGGCTCATCCCCCGATCCCCGATGGCGAAGTTTTACTGGCCGCCCAATCCAGTTGGAAGCTGAATAAGGACAGCGGCAACACCGTATATCTGGAAATGGTGATCGATACCAGCGGCTCTATGGAAGGTGAGCCCATTCAGGCGCTTAAGGAGGGGCTGCGCATTGCCAGTCAAGAAATCAACCGGGGCAATCAAGTGGGCCTGGTTACCTTTGCAGATCGCCCTGTCCGCCATCTGCCCCTGGCCCCCTTTGACGAGCCGCAGCACCAACGATTTTTGGCTGCGGTTGATCAATTACAAGCCAACGGCAAGACCGCCATGTATGACGGCGTGATGGTGGGTCTCGCAGATTTACTGGGAAAACGCGCCAGCGATCCGAACGGGCGCTTTTATTTGCTGCTGCTCACCGATGGGGATGTGAATCGGGGCCATCGGTTCAGCGAGATTGAAGGCATCATGACCTATAGCGAGGTGCGGTTTTACCCGATTGCCTATGGAGATGTGGATGAGGCGGAGCTAGAGGCGATCGCCAGTCTACGGGAATCAACCGTAAAGCAAGGTAACCCTGAAAACGTCAGGACCCTCTTTAAAGATCTCTTCCAGGTAAATCTGTAGGGTCACTTTCGCACCGGCAAAGATCCCAGGGTTCTTTAGACTGAGCCACAGTTAACGGTCTACCTCATAGAAGAACCCTGGGATCTGTACTGGAAGACACCGTCACTCCCGCGCCGACCAAGCGCCATCGAGTAGCATCCACAGGCCTCCTAGCAAAATCGTGCCCGCGACTGCCGCCAGCACCATATCCATTCCGGTCAGATTTTCCATGGTCTATCTTGCTCAGTTGCTTGGTTCATATGAGGGCAACCACAAGGGATTGCCCCTACCTAATCCCATATATATCAGGGCAACAACTGACGGTCACCACTGCGTCCATATGCCAACAAGGCTCAAACAACCTGTCGATAAGGGGTATGGGTGTAGTACTTGGGGCGGTTGTCTAACCGAATATGTAGCCAGTAAACCCCCAGTCCAGAAGTACTCACCCATAGGGGTTCAGCCCTTCGTTCTGCCAGCACCGTTTGGATGCCCTGCCCCACCCGCTGCCACAGGGCATTAATCTGCGGCTTTGGCCCTTGCCGCAAGAACGTGCCGATGTGGCCGTAGGTTTCTAGGGAGCCATTGCAGCAGGGCACCACTAATTGGGCATCGCCTTTTAGATTGGGGAAGGTGGTCACCGTATTGGTGCCTTGACCCGGCGCAATATAGCGGCCAAAGGCTTGGGGATTGGCTTGCACCTGGGCCAGACTGGGCGCATCCACCACCACGCATTCCCAAGGCTGCGTCAGGGTTGCGACCGTGATCGGTGGGGTTTCCCAGAAAAAAGCAGCGTAGGGGCAGCCCGCCAAAGCGGTCGTGAGCAAGGTCCGAAATTCGCCGTTGCTTTGGAGCAGGGCGATCGCCTCCTGCCAGGTCACCCAGTCAATGAGCGCCCCATCCACCGTCTCGATTTGAATCTGCAGGGTATTCGCCGCCAACGATTTACCGTAGGCCCGGAAGTGCCCCTGGGGCGACGTGGCGAGTAAGGTTGCGTCCATCAGCACCTACACATTGAACCGAAAGAGCATCACGTCTCCTTCCTTGACCACATATTCCTTGCCCTCACTGCGCAACAGGCCCTTTTCTTTTGCGGCCCCCATGGAGCCCAGTGAAACCAGATCCGCGTAGCCAATGGTTTCAGCCCGGATAAAGCCCCGCTCAAAGTCGGTGTGAATTACCCCTGCGGCTTGGGGGGCGACCATCCCGGCGCGAATTGTCCAGGCGCGGGTTTCCTTAGGGCCAGTGGTGAAGTAGGTGCGCAGACCCAGCAGAGCGTAGGTGGCGCGAATCAGCGATCGCAGCCCCCCTTCTTCCACACCCAGTGCTTCTAAAAAGTCAGCCCGATCTTCGGCGGGCAGCTCCACCAGTTCTGCTTCCACCTGGGCCGAAACAATGACGACTTGGGCATCTTCGCTAGCCGCGATACCGCGCACCTTTTCCACCCATTCATTGCCGCTGGCGAGGTCGTCTTCGCTGACGTTGGCGGCATAGATTACCGGCTTGCGGGTGAGGAGCCCCAGGGGCTTAATGATCAGTTCTTCTTCTGGGGTGAGATCGACTTGGCGCGCGGTTTTACCTTCGTTCAGGACGGGCAAGATTTTTTCAATGACGGCCATCTCGGCCTGGGCTTCTTTATTAGTGCGAGCCTGTTTGCGCACCCGCTCCAGTCGTTTTTCCAGTTGGGAGAGATCGGCCAGGGCCAGCTCCAGGTTGATCACATCGGCATCTCGGGCCGGATCAATGGAGCCCGAGACATGGATGATGTCGTCATTTTCAAAGCAGCGCACCACATGGATGATGGCGTCCACTTCGCGGATATTGGCCAAAAACTGGTTGCCCAGCCCTTCCCCTTGGCTGGCCCCTTTCACCAAGCCCGCAATGTCAACGAATTCTACCCGTGCAGGCACAATCTCTGCCGAATCTGAAATTTGGGCCAGTTCGTTCAAACGTTCATCGGGTACGGCCACGACGCCCACATTGGGCTCGATCGTGCAAAAAGGAAAGTTAGCCGCTTGGGCCTTGGCGTTCGCGACGACAGCATTAAATAAAGTCGATTTTCCGACGTTGGGCAGGCCAACAATTCCGGCTCTGAGCATAGCGATCGCATCTAGGAGGTCAAACCTTTTACAGCATAGGAGAGTGGCGGGGCAAACGGTAGCCGAGATCCGGTGCTATCCTTTGGTGTCGACGGGCTGCGGACAGGATGCTTATGGCTAAGGTGCGTTTACTAATTACCTTGATGTTGCTCACGGTCAGCTTGACAGGCTGTGGGCTGCGACAGTTTTTGGGATTTGGCGGCAGCGATTCTGAGGCTGAAGACGATGGTCGCCCATCCATCCAAGAACTGGACACGACCGACGGGGTTACAACCCTCCGTAATGAAAACGAGGGCATTCAGGTAACTCTGCCCTCGACTTGGCAAGAGGACAATCGCCTGCACCCGTCCGCCGAACTGCAAGCCTCCGATCCGACCAACCAGCTTTATCTAATTGTCGTGGCCGAAGACGAGGCCGCCCTGAATCGGTTTGGTCTAAAAGACAATGCCGATACCTACCGCACCCTATTGGTCGGCAACCTCAACCGCTTCGATAACCAAACCGCTACCGATGTCGCCTTCATCGGAGACGAATTTGCCAGCCAGTATGAAGTTCGGGGACAGTTGGCGGAAGGATCGCCCGTGGTTTATCTGCACACCACCGTGTTAACCGAGAATCGCTATTACCAAGTCGTGGCCTGGACCACCCCTGATCAATATCAGTTCTATAAGACCGAGCTACAAACCATCGTCGAAAGCTTCCGCGAAACCCTGGACGATCAGGCCTCGTAATTGCTGAACTGGGGCGCAAGGGAGCCATAGCCCTGGGGTGCTGGATTAGGGCATTTTCTTTTAAGAAATACCCTGGTGATGATGCGTTATCCCTCGCGATCACTGATGTAGGGGCACCTCTTGTGGGTGCCCTCGATAACTGGACGGCACGAATCGGGAAATCGATGGGTTCAGGGGCAATGGGCGGAGGGTAGGCACTTGCCTGGAAATCTTCTGAGTCCTTATAGCTGCAAATCAGGACTTTATCCTGTGGTTGCTTGAGGGGTGAGGCAGCCAACCTGTAGCCTAGTAAGGCTAGAGACCTTTTAAGGCGAATGGAGCCCCGATGAGATCAAACCCGATCAAATCAAACCGGTGGGGATGGCAACAGTGGCTGGCCCTGGCTCTGGTGAGCGTGGTGAGCTGGCTAATGATTGGGGGAACGGCCCTGGCCAGCCTGGATGACGATCGCTACGACGGCAATATTTTTGCCCTCTATGCCGGGAATGGGGCGTTGGTGCCCCCTCGGATGAATTTGACCCAGGCCCTAGCCCAGGACAAGCCGACGTTGTTGACCTTTTTTGTGGATGACAGCGCCGACTGTAAGCGGTTTTCATCGGTGATTTCTCAGCTGCAAGCCCCTTACGGACGCGCCGCCAACTTCATTGCCGTGATGGCGGACTCGATCTCCTTCCAAACCAGTGATGACCCCACCCAGGCGGCGTACTACTTTAAAGGCACCGTCCCCCAAACCCTGATTTTTGATGCAGAAGGCCAGGTGCGTTTAGATGTCACCGGCGAGGCCAGCTACGAAGCCATTGATGATGTGATGCGGGAGGTGTTTGGCCTACTGCCCCGCTCAGAATCTGCGGAGTTACGCCGTGCCCCGGTGAATGAACTCAATAGTGAGCTGGTGGAGCAATCCTGAAGGCTCGGGTCCGAAAAGCGGGTATAACTGCAGGTAGAAAAAAGGCGTGAGCAGCGAGGGGATGACCTTGGCAAGTCCAGTGAAGCTTTTGATTGCCGCCAGTGGCACTGGAGGGCACCTTTTCCCGGCGATCGCCACGGCTGAACAGTTGCCCGACTACCGGATTGAATGGCTGGGGGTTCCTGATCGCCTCGAAACAGAGCTGGTCCCGGATTTATACCCTCTACATACCGTCCGGCTCGGGGGCTTCCAAGGGGGCATGGGCTTAGGCGCGCTGCGGCTCTTATTCCAGGTGGTCAAGGCAACGCTGCAGGTGCGATCGCTGCTGCAGCAAGAGCAGTTCCAGGGGGTGTTTACCACGGGCGGCTATATTGCCGCTCCGGCGATTCTGGCGGCTCGCTCCCTAGGACTACCGGCAATCTTGCATGAGTCGAATGCGCTACCCGGCAAAGTCACCCGCTGGCTCAGTCCCTGGTGTTCGCTGGTGGCCCTCGGCTTTGAGGCCGCGACTACCCATCTGCCCAAGGCCAAAAGCATCGTGGTGGGAACGCCGGTGCGATCGCAGTTTTTAGAATCTGCCCCCGATCTGGGCGATCTGGCAATTCCTAACGAAGCCCCCGTAATTGTGGTGGTGGGGGGCAGTCAGGGCGCCGTCGCGGTGAATCAGTTGGTGCGATCGGCCGCGCCTGCCTGGCTAGAGGCCGGAGCTTGGATCATCCACCAAACTGGAGCCAGTGATCCCGAGGCCGATAGCCTCAACCACCCCCACTACATCCATCGCCCCTTTTTCGATCAAATGGCCGGTTTGTTTGCCCGCGCCAGCCTGGTGATTAGCCGGGCTGGGGCCGGAACCTTAACGGAACTGGCCTTCACCCATGCTCCTTCTATTTTGATCCCCTATCCCTTTGCTGCAGAAGATCACCAGGCTTACAATGCTGCTGCCTTTGCCGCCGCCAACGCGGCAGTCGTCAGCCGCCAGGCCGATCTCACCGTCGAGCATTTACAAGACAAAGTACTCACCCTGATCGATGATCCGCAGCGGCTCAAAGAGATGGCCGAGGCCGCAGCCAGTTTGGCGATTCCAGGCAGTGCCGCCCAACTGGCAGGGCTCGTTCAAGACACCGTGGCTGCATCTACATCTTAGGAGTGGCTGGATATTGCCTCTATCGGCTTGCCGCACCTACCCCACTGAATCCAGTGTCCAGGCACAGTCCATCTTCGTCTTACAACTTATTTGGTAAAAAGGCCCCTTGAGTAACCATCTTCCGACCAATACCCTGCTAGGTCAGTTGCGGGTGATTGAGCATCTTAATTGGCGAGACAGCTATCGCCTCTTAATTGCCGAAAATGCTTCGGGTCACCGTTATGTTGCGTTTCGGGTGAGCGAAACCGACCAAGGATGCCGCTGGCTTTACGCTTCTGCTTCGGAATCCCGGATTGATGGCTTGGTTTCCGGTCAGGTAGCCTTAAGGCAAATCTACACGCAGCCCGAAGATGGCTTTGTGTTTCGGGTGGATATCCCTCATGCAGCCCCAGCCACGGTCGAGGTTATCCCTGCCGAAGCGTTGGATCAGGCTTTACTGCCCCCAGAGAATATCTTTCTAGAACCCCAAGCAACGTTTACGGCTGAACCAGCAGTAAGTGCTGGCCACGACGCATTGCCAGTTGTACATGGGATTAAAATCCATCGCCCCCGATCCAGCAAAGCGCTGCCGTTTGCTGCCGTGGCCACGGTTGCGGCACGTTGGGCAAAGCTCGTGCAATCTGTCTTGAATAGCCCACCAACGGTTGTCGCAGCCCAGGTTGATCCATGCGTTTTCACGCTGCAGACGGATGCCGATACTGGATTGCCCCAGTTCTTGCAACAGCTTCAAACGCTGATCACATCCCCAAATTCTGAGCAGAGTCAGGCGATCGGTGCCCAAGACGCTGCAGCGCTGACGCAACTGCTCGACGGCTTATGCGCCGACAAACTCACGCTGTCGATTCAGCTGCAAAGCAATTTAGAGTCGCCACCTGTGATTCTCTCCCCGGCCAGCGCTAAAGCTTTGAGGGCAGCATTCCTCGAAATCAGCCAATCCAAAATTGGGCCTCAGGACATTCCCCAAGCGGATGACCTCAACAAGCTGTTTAGGATGCTGGAACTCATCCAAGCGGGCGAATCAAACCTGAGCTATCACCTCGGCCTATCGCCCAGACACATCAACTATCACAAGCAGGCGGCCCGTATCTTAGATTTGCTCAATGACCGAGACGGGCTCACGAGCCGAGGTCATTATCTGGTCAGCCTTGCCCATCAGGTCGAGCGCTATGAGATTGCCATGATGCTGTTTGAAAGCTCACCCGTAGGCTTTGCCTGGTTAGATCATGCAGGCAAACAAACAGCGGTGGATCTTGCCCCAGATTCGGCTATGGCCTTTTTGAAAGCCCACAGCATAAATCTATCTGATGCCACCATGGCCAGACGCGCCCAGACCCTCAGGTACTGGGTCAAGGCATTTCAAACGCAACTGCCTGACTAACGGTCTAGAATTTGCCCAAGTCAGGATCCGCCCCGGTCTAGCGGCGGCTGAGCAGCGAGACGTAGTACAGCAGGTTTAGCAGCGCGTAAAACGCCGTGGCCACATAGGTGAAAGCGGCTGCATTCAAGACCGCCCGTGCCCCCCGATTTTCGTCGCCTTGCAGAATGCCGAAGTCGTCAATGAGACGCAGGGCGCGGCTAGAGGCATCAAACTCAACCGGTAGCGTCACAACATGGAACAGCAAAACGGCGGCAAAAAAGATCACGCCCAGCCAAGCTAAGCCCAAGAAATTAAAAATTAGGCCCGCCATAATCAACATCGGACCTAGGCGCGACCCGAGGTTGACCGCTGGCACCAGCGCAGCCCGCACGTTCATAAACTTGTAGCCCTGCACGTCTTGCAGCACATGGCCACATTCATGGGCCGCCACTGCCGCTGCGGCTAGGGAGGTGGAATTGTAAATCCCCTGGGACAGGCGCACTGTTTTGGCACCGGGATCGTAATGATCGGTGAGTTCTCCGGCAACGGGCTCTACGCGCACCCCCTGCACCCCCATCTTGCTCAAAATGGTTTGGGCCACTTGAGCCCCAGTCATGCCCATGCGCGAGTTGACCTGAGAATAGCGACGATAGGTGCCTTTGACCTGGCTCTGAGCCCACAGGGTGAGCAAGAGACCCGGCACCATAAACACGAGATAAATGGGATCGAAAAACATGGCTCTGTTAATCCGATATGAACTGAAAAATCAAAAGACTGAGGCGATGCGGATTTGATCTCAACTGTAGCGTAATCCCTGCTGCAGGCCCATTACGGTGTTCATCACCTCTCATTAGGGGGAACCAGTAACGCCTGATGGTGGGCCTCATCCCAACACCAAATCGGTGCCCCGCTGCGGAGTTGTATGCCCCCCACCCATCGGTCGATCGCGCCTGCAACTAAGCGATGGGCCTGTCGGTTCAGAATCGCCCGCCCCAGTGGAGTTAACCGTAGCGATCGCCGATACCAAGCGGGGTTCTCGGGGTCGGCCACCGCTGTCATCAAGGGGTGTGGCCCTTGGCTGAGTTCTTGTAGGACCCGCCAATACATGGTGTCTCCCAGGTAGGGCAAGGGTTCACGGTGACCGGTCAATTCACCGAAGACGCGTCCAGCCGTGAGGGGTGCTAGGTCTGCCAAAATCTCTAGGGTCAATCGCTCGGTCAGCCCCAGGCCATCCTCAAGCCAGGGCAGTTCTTGGAGATGGCGGCGCAGGGCTGGTGCCATGGTGGGAATTGCAGGGGTCCCTGTTTGGACTAAGTTGACCAGGGCCGTCGGTGAGGGGGTAGTCAGGGCTTGCCACACCCGTTGGCCGAGACGCAGTTGTGCAGGCGTGATCGACTGCCGCGTTTCCCAGAGTAGCCGCAAGCTTTCGGGGGACAGTTGCCCTAGCCCGACAAATCGTTCAATCCCTGGGAATTGCTGAATGCAAATCAGCTCAAGGGATTGGGGCGCTTGGGTTTGGCCATAGTGGTGCAGCACATGGGCCAGCGTCAATTGATCGTAGGCATCATGCTCAAACCAGAGTACGACGCGCGGATAGCTGGCGCTGTTATGGAGGCGATCGTATTCACGGATGAGGCGCTGGTGAGCGTCGTGGGGCGCAATGCCGTAGGCCCTGGCGATAAAAGCACTGCGTTGGGCTAGGAATGCTGAAAAATCAGCGTCGGACGGGACCGGCCCCTGGCAGTAGGGATCGACAAATGCTAAAAAGTCCCCAACGAACCCAGCAGTTTTTAGACGCTGTTGAATGTCAGAACCACAGCGCAGATGCAATGTGGGGATGTCGGCATCTAGGGCAACCGGATTGCCCGCCGCGATCTCCTGTCTTTCCAGGGCCATCCGCTCGATGTGGGCTTTGAGCTTCGGCCAACTGGGCAATCCCTGCTCCCGCGCTATCACCCATTGGGCATCGCTCAAGCGGGGGCGAAACGCAGCCTGCTGTTTTTTGGTCTGGGGATGGTGCTTTTGAAACCGCTGTAAAGCCTCGGCCTCAGCGTTCTGATAGCGTTTGAGTAATGCTTTAGCGCGTTTTCGTTGCTGAGCTAAATTGAGTTGCTCAACCGGGCGGTCAGTAGCCATACGACTTCCTCCAATACCGCCTGGGTCCGCTAATCAGGCGAGGAAACCGTAAATACAATCAAACCAAACTGTGGGCGCAGCCCTTCCCGCGGACCGGACGCGCCAGTTGCACGTGCCGTTATCCTAGCCTAAGGCTAAACCATCTGGCTGGGCCGTCACTGACAAAGCCAAACCAGGGCACTGTTCTGTTAGAGGGTGATGGACACTGGCCAATTCAAGAATGAAGTGCAACGGCCTGCCAAAAGCCGCTCTTGATGAGGCAAAGGAGATATAACCTCTAGGAGGATGAAACGCTCTCTGGCGTGAGGACAGCGAGAATTCTGTATACTCAGATCCCTCTGAACGATTCCAGCAGCTTTGTACAGGCCGTTGCACTTAATATTTGAATCTACGAATCTGTATTACATAATCTGTCCTGTCGCAGGTAGATGTTAGCCTCAACTCTAAAAGATTCAAACCACATTAAACGCCAACGTCTTCTTAAGGGATTGATATAGTGATGCTCCTTAACTTGCAACGGTATGGGGTTCCCCACCAGTACAAACGCCGCCCAGGCCAGTGGATTCGGATATGCCTCCATCGTTTGCAACATCGCCTGCTGCAACGCTACCGCCTTGTTCTCCCCCCACTACAACCCCTCGTAAAACGCCATCATTAAATCCGCCGTGGGGGCATCGGGCACCGCCCAGAGGGACACCACCGTACAGACTGCCCCAGAACCCCACTACCCCCTCACCGGTGACCTCACCCAAGCCGGTATCGCAGGCGCTGAGCACGACCAACTGTGCCGTCAGCGAGAGCTGGGAAATTTCCCGTGCGGTTAGGAAGCTGTGGGTGGCCAAGTGAGTCACATTGGCCCCCTCCATTTGGCCCGTCACTCAGGATTCTGTGCCGGCGTTGCCCAAGATGGCTTCAGTGTCAAAATGCGGGTGATCGCCGCCTCGACCTCGGCACCGTGGAGGGGTTGCAAAAGTGCTGAATATTTTCCGGAGCACTCGATCTATTCAAGAAACACTATAGAAACAATCTATCCGATCTAATGAGACATGGATTCTGCTTAGGTAGACACTCTACCTGAAGCCCATAAATCATCAAGATTCGGCTAGTTCTAAATAGTGTAATTCCCATAGCTATTTCAATTTCTCCCCCTTTTGACTCTCTAGCCTATCTATCATTCAGAACGATTCTGAAACATAGGCCATCTGGACTGGAAAAAGTATTGTGACAGCCTTATATGGCTGCCCCAGTCACGGCAGTGTATATACAAAAATAGATAACAATACTTTATGTTTGTTCTTCCGGATTTGACCCTGCTTATAAGTATTTTCAACCAAAAGCAATGGTCACATGAGTTGCTTTTGATCTGAATGTGTTACTTATCTACAGGAAAAATGATCATGGTAATCAAGCCGGAAGATCTCTTCTGTCAACCCGAAGGTCAAACCTCTAATATTCAAGGTCTAGAAACAAAGATAAAAATATCAGATTTAAATATTGGCTTAAGAAAAATTGTCGGCGTGTCGGCTGGTTGCGCCCTACTGACAGGACTTTCTAACGCCCAACCCCTAAATGTCTATGCTTGTGAAAATATTGAAGATGAGACCCGTGGGATAGATTGTCACAGTGATAAGCTTGCCATGCTAGACACTGAAGTTCAGACTTCAAATTCACCTTCAGTTGCTCAAAATCTAGAGGTGCAGTGGTCAACTTCATCAGCAAATAATGACAGCGCTATTAACGTTAGCGATAACGCCAGTGTAGGGAGTGAGAATACTGCTGATACCTTAGAGCCTTTACCCGCTTCAACGCGAATCTACGGAAATGTCATAGAGCTCAGCAAAAGCCCTTTATGGTCTAATTCTAATAGCCTTGGTTTAGGTGATCAGGGAGATAAAGTATCGGAGCTACAGGAAAAACTGAATGAAGCTGGTATCGCCACAGCAGTAGACGGAATCTTTGGAGAAGCCACCCAGAAAGCGGTTATGGAATTCCAAGCCTCCCAGGGTTTGCCCCAAGATGGAGTCGTTGGCCCTCAAACATCCACGGCTTTGTTTGGTGCAGCAACCCCCTTGACTACAGATATCGAAGTATCGGGTGTAGGGGTTAGAAATACTGCCACTGCATCAAGTGTTGAAACTGATTTTGTTGACGATAGCGAAAATGTGCCCGTATCCAGTTCGCCCGGATTAAGCATCAATAAATCAGTGGTTGAGGTGCTTAATCCAGATGGCTCAACTGCTGTTGAGGGCACCGTAGATGAGCCTGGAGATATTATCAAATACAGTATTAGAGTTAGAAATGTAGGCAATATAACTTTGACAGGCGTAACGGTTGATGACCCGATAACAGGAGGAGCTTTAGCGATCAATCAAACGTTTGAGGTCGGCGACGAGCAAACGTTTGAGGCTAGCCATACCGTTACCCAAAGTGATATCGACACTTACAGCTCTATTGAGAATGAAGCCACAGCAATTAGTGATCAAACGGATCTTAAAAGTGATTCAGAGGCTGTTCCCGTTCGACAAATTCCTGCCTTGAAAGTCAGCAAGGAAGCGGTTGGTGTCGATGTGAAAAACGATGAGATTCTGAATAAATCTGGTGATCTGATTGAATATGTCATTGTCGTGGAGAACACAGGCAACCAGACGTTAACAGATGTCGTTGTCAATGATCCACAACTTGGCAATAGTCGAATTAATGACCTTGCCCCTGGGGAAGTTCAATCTTTCACTTCTAAATACAGCCTGAGTCAAACTGACATTGATACAAATGGCGGGGGTGATGGCGATGTTGATAATGTGGTGGAGGTTACGACAGCACAAACAGATCCAGCTAGAGATTTTGAGGAAGTTCCTATCTCACAAAATCCAGATATTCAAGTGGAAAAGAGAACGCTGAGTATTGATGAAAGTGGAGATGGCGTTCTAAATAATGCGGGTGAGACCGTCACGTACGAAGTCGTTATTACCAATACGGGCAACCAAACTCTGAACAATGTCTCTATTGAAGATTCGCTCTTGAGTGTTTGGATTGTTAGAGATTTAACTTTAGCGCCGGGTGCTAGCGAATCTTATACCTATACCTATGAGGTAACCCAAGGCGATTTAGATCGAAATGTACTTGCAATGAAATAAAGCCATTTCTGGGTTAGCGATAAACACCTTGAATGCCCGTTGTCACCGCCTGAGGGTGCAGCGGGCATTTTGAGTTGCCAGAGCGATCCTGACGGCGGGTCAGCCACCTCAGCAAGGGATTGATTATTTAGTACATATGAACTATATTCGTATCGTGCTCACACCCTGGTTGAACGATAGAGGTGTCTATGCCTGCGTTGACATTGCGTCCCGGAGTTTCCATTCGTCTGAAGCGTCAACCGACCCATATTCCTGCATTTTTGGTGACGGGCTGTCGGGGCGATCGCGCTTGGATCCGTCAGCCCCAATGGCCTGATCACATTCAACTCTGCGTGCCCATTACCAAAATCGCCATTCCTCCCAAAATCCCCCCTTGGTCCCCAGAGACTGCAGTAGGATAGCCCTACCGTTCTAGCCGCTGTGTATGATTCCCGCTGATGTTGCTGAGGCCGAAATTCTAGGTCTAGTTGCGCCGCTCCATCCAGAGCGAGATCGCGAAGTGGTTCCCTTGTCCCAAGCTATGGGACGCATTTTGACTGCTCCGATCCCGAGTCCCCTGGATTTCCCCCATTGGGATAACTCGGCGATGGATGGGTATGCGGTGCGATTTGAGGATGTGCAGCACGCAACGGCAGCAGATCCGGCGACACTCACGGTAATCGAAGAAATTCCGGCGGGTAAGCCCCCCCAGCAAACCGTTGAACCCGGACAGGCTGCCCGCATTTTGACCGGATCGATGGTGCCCGATGGGGCGGACACCATCGTCATTCAAGAAGAGACGCAACGGCAGGGGAATCATGTGCGGATTTTGGCTGCACCTCAGCCCCAGGCCTTTGTTCGGCATCGAGCCAGTTTTCATCGGATGGGAGAGCCGCTATTGGCGGCTGGCGCGGTATTGCAAGGGCCTGAAATTGCGGTGTTGGCTGCAGCGCAGTGTGCTCAGGTGCCGGTGTACCGTCGGCCTCGGGTGGCCCTGCTCTCAACGGGCGATGAATTGGTCACGCCTGATCGCCCCTTGCAGCCGGGGCAGATTGTAGATTCGAATCAATATGCCTTGGCAGCACTGGTCCAGAAGGCTGGCGCAGATGCGGTTCCTTTGGGGATTGTGCCTGATCAACCGGAGCGACTCAAGGCAGCAATCACAGACGCGATCGCCCAAGCCGATATGGTGCTTTCCTCCGGTGGCGTTTCAGTGGGGGATTACGACTACGTGGATCAAATTTTGACAGACCTAGGGGCGACTTTGCACATTCGAGCCGTGGCTGTGAAACCGGGCAAACCCCTGACCGTTGCGACAATATCTTCATTCGCTGCTGCACCTTCATCCTCTGCAGCCCTCTATTTTGGCCTGCCTGGGAATCCCGTTTCAGCCCTAGTCAGTTTCTGGCGATTTGTAGAACCCGCCCTGCGCAGGTTATCGGGGCGCTCCCAGGGCTGGGGGCCAGTATTTGTGCCAGCGCGATCGCAGCAAACCCTACGCGCTGGGGGCAGGCGAGAAACCTATCTCTGGGGGCAAGTTCATCTTACTGAAGCAGGGTTTGAATTTAGCCTTTCTGGCGGTAGCCACAGCTCCGGGAACCTGATCAACCTAGCAGGGACCAACGCTTTAGGTATTGTCCCTATGGGGACAACCCAAATCGACGCAGGTGATTCGATGCGCGTGATGCTTCCAGGGTTTTAGGGCGGACAATTAGCGGCAAACCCCTTACTGGGTTAGCATGGCCACGCCCGTCCTAACGAATCAAACCAGGGGCTGTAACCCCCTTCCAGCAAGAATCTTAGTTTAGCCCACAGCCCCTAGAAGGGTATTTCTCTGAGCTTAAGATCTGATGTCTGCCTCAAGACAAGCTCAAGCCCTGACCCGCTTTGGCTTGACTCCACTGCTTGGACTGAGCCGCTCGGCGCTGAGGGCAAACGTCCCCAGCGTAATCATGGCCACCCCAATCCATTGGAGAAAATGCATCCCTGAAACGGCAGGTGTCAGGCTGACGGCGATAATTGCGGTCAAGATCGGGACTGCCGCTGCCACAAGGGCGGCTTGGGCGGCTCCCATCAGACGCACCCCGTAGGTGTTGAACAGATACCACAACACCGTTAGGACCCCGAGCACAATGCCTCCCACCCCTAAACCGTCAGTCGTAGCTTCCACCGGCTGAAATAGTCCCAGGAAGCGAGCCACCAGCAGAACAAGCCCAGACAAAACGAACAGGGTCGTAAACTGAACCACATTGACAGGCACTGGGTGTAAGCGCCGTGAACTCAGCTGCATGGCTACCATGTACAGGGCAAAAGCGCCACTGGCCAGTAGCGCCATCGCCACACTCCACAGAAACGTGCCGTCTGCGCCAAGGCGAGGGAGGACGGTAAAGACGACTCCCATCGCGACTGCTGCCATGACAACCCCCTTAAGTGGCGTGGGGCGATCGCCAAATAAAAACCAGGCCAAGGGCACGGTCAACAGGGGATAGGTAAACAGCAGGGCGATCGCGACCCCAGCCCCGACCGCAGCGATCGCTTTATAAATCAAGACCTGGGAGATGAACAAAAAGACGCCACTGAGAATGACTTGGAAGAGCGGGCGTCGGTCTGGGGCTTCAAACAACTGCCTCAGATCTCGCCACACCTCTGGATAAAGCCGAACCGCCACCAGTGCAATCACCGGCAACACCACCAGCATTCGCAACCACAGCAGCATCAGCACTTGGGGCAGAGCCAGGGTAAATGTCTGTGCTGCACCGCTAATATGGCCGACCCAGACGTTATGCAGGGCGATCGCAACAGTGGCCAAAACCATGCAAACTAATCCCCGCTGCCAGCCTTCCGCGGAGCGGGGACGACGCAATTTGGGTGAGGATTGACTGGGCGATCTCCGACTTGACAGGGGCTGGGGGGTCGAAATCGGTAAAGGGGTCGAAATCTGTTGCCAATGGTTGGCAGCACCGGATACGCCCCCGTAGCCTGAGGGCGGGATGCGAGCATCTTGCCCTGGGTGGTTTTGACCGAGGCGGGGTTGTTCAGTGCTAGGCAAAGGCATCCCCCCCATGGGGGGTTGCATCATCTGGGTTTGCAACTGCTGGCTCAGGCGATTGATCAAAGCCTCTAAAATCACCTCCCCCTGCTGCTCCATACTCTGCATGCGGTTAATCTGCTGGGACAGGGTACTGCGATAGCTATTCAGATCCTGCTGGAGGGAGCGCAGCGTGTCGCTCAGGCTGGAATCTAAGGATGCCAGCAACTGGTAAGCGTTATCTAAAGACGGGGGCTGACCGCCGCTATAGGTCGGCATCGCCGCCTGTACGGATTCTGTTATGCGGGTTTTGAAGTGGGAGGCCAGGGCTTGGGCAAGGCGCTTGGCCCAGAGCTGCTGCTGCGCCAACTGCTGCTGAGATAGGGTGACCTCATGGTTGCCCTGCAATGCCTCATATTTGGTTTGCAGATCCTGATATTCCTCTTCAAGAATGTCTAGGTCACTGAGGAGCTGCTGCTTTTTGGCTTGAAGACGCTCAATATCTTGACCCAGTTGCCCCGTAAGTTGGGACTGCAAACCCGCCAAGTTTTGGGTCACATCGCGTAAAATCGCTCGGGCATCCGCCCCTAAATCGTTATCCCTATCCATTTGGCCCATGGATGATCGCTCCCCAGCTTGGCCGCGCTGCCTTCCTGTTGTATCCACAAATGGCCGATATGGCGCAGTGGATTGCCGATATTGTGCGCAAAAATCTTAAAAAAATCCCCTGTTTGTCATAAAACGGTTGGAACCTCCCCAACTAGGGGCTGTCATTAATACAAGCTAGAATCCTTGTGGTGCAACGGTTTCAGCCCCTAGCAATATTGTGGGGACGGGCGCGGCAAGACCTACCCAGCAAGGCTTTCATCCGGTGTTGATGACGCGCCCTAGGGCGCATTGTGAATTAGTGTTTGTGAATTAGCGTTCGATCTGATACGTCACCTCAAGGCGATAGGCCCCTTGGGCAGGCACGGTTACAACATCCGCTGCGGCATTGGTGGTTTCTACACAGACAAAGCCTCTGTAATCCTGGGCGGTCAGGTCTGCCATCTGGACTGAGATTTCGGCCCAAGGATTCCACACAACTGCCGTTTGGTTCCCGATGGAGGTGATGCGGATGTTACGGCCCAATGCCGCATCTTGAATCAGCAACGCCTTCGGAACGCCCGTGTAAATGCGATCCACTTCGGAGGCGATCGCCACCGCTCCCACCTGGGGCTTTACAGCACCGCCGTCCACCTTATCGATGTAGCGGGTGCCGTCGAGCCCTAGCACCGCCACCTGGGCAATATCGCCAATGGTGAAATACGTGTGCAAAGCTTGGGTGATCTCAAAAGGGATGTCGCTGCGGTTGCGGCTGACCAACGCCAGCTTCAAAGTGGTCCCTACCGTAATTTCTAGGGCTAGCTCGAAGGCATGGGGCCAAAGGGCTTGAGTCTCATCGCTGTCCCTAAAGCCTAGATTGACCTGGGTTTGCCCATCGGCAAGGGCTTCGGTTCCTAGCACCTGCCAGAGACGATTGCGGGCAAAGCCGTGGCTGGGTCTGCCGGCCCCTTCTGGATCGGGGCCAAACCAGGGCCAGCAAACCGGGACACCCCCTTTGATGGCCTTGCCAGTTTGGTAGTAGGCGTTTTCGCTCACGAACATTAGATCCTGGGATTCGCCCTGGGGCTGAAAGGAAAGCACCTGGCCTCCGTAGAGCGAAATCAAAGCTGTGGCCTGGTCGTTGGTGACCTGAACATAAGGAAAATCCCCTTTTCCTGAGATGAACTGCAGTTGTTCGCCAATGCCGTAATCTGCGTTGAGCTGAGCCAAATCCATGCCCTTTACCTGCCTAACCTGCGACTCAATTATCAACTGATTTCGGCGGTTTGCCCGGCCAAAAATTAGCACTACTATCTCTGCTCAGACGTTTTGTGTTCTGCACGACAGAGACATGAATGAACCTCTGGAATATGACAGGATGACAGCAGCTTTGATGGTAGTGATGTTGAGCCTATGAATCCCTTTGAACAGCACGGTGCATTGAGCTGGAGCGAGTTAATCACCTCCGATCCTGAGGCAGCGAAGACCTTCTACGGTGAGCTATTTGGCTGGACGCTAAAACCCCGCCAAATGGGACGTTCCGTACAAAATGTGATCGAGGTGGCGGGCCAAGAAATGGGTCATATTGCCCCGATTCCCCCCAGTCAGCCCCAGATGAAGTCCACTTGGGGGACCTTCATCACCGTAGATAACGTGGCGGAAACTGCGGCTAAGGCGACTGAGTTAGGGGGGAAGGTCTTGATGCCGCCGCTAACCGCCCCTGATGTCGGCACCTTCGCCCTAATTCAAGATCCCCAAGGGGCACTGTTTGCGATCGTTCATTATGAATCAGCCGCTTAGGGAAATCATGTCAACAGCACCACATCCATGCTCCGCCACAGTAACGGGGTCGAGAGCCGGTGCCGGTGAAGCCCGCCATATTACCGATATGAACGGTGGTAGAGAGAGCACCAGAGCGATCAGTTTGGCATAGAGGGCAGTCCAGGGCTGCTGTAAAGCAGCGCTAAAGGCAGCATTCGCATCTGCCACAATCATGCCGCAAACGGTTGCTAGACAGATCAGTAGTGGACGGCCAGCCACAGGGTTTCACGGTCCGGGTCGGTCCAGGCGACACGATGCTTTTTGTGGGCCGGAATATCGACGTAATCCCCCGCTTTCAGCCTGAGGGATGCGTCATCCTCAAAGACCAGAACCGCCTCTCCTTGCAACACCATCACCCATTCATTCCGATCTTGGTCGTACCAGTCGTTTTCGGGGGTGGTGTGCCCTTTGGAAATGATCCGCTCGATCGTGACGGTGTCGTTTCCGGCAAGACGTTCAAACACCTCCTCGCTGAGATCATCTGGCAAATCGGCAAAGACGTTAGCCATGCTGTGATTGCTCATGTTTTGCTGAATGATTTGCATGGTTTCAACGCTGACGGCGCAGAGGCACTGGAGTTAGGTCCGACTTGCTCATTCCCACATACGCTGCACGTCATAGGCATCAAAAGCTGTATCAGCACTCACAATGATCAATGAGTTCGTAATTGCTTGAGCAATCAGCATGCGGTCAAAGGGATCGCGATGATGCAGCGGCAATGCTAAATACTGATTGGTATCGCTAAAGGCGATCGGAAGCAGCTCTATTTCGAGTTCAGTGAGCAGCCCTTCTAGCTCACTGAAAGAATTCTCCAAGCTAAGTTTATTGAGACCTAGCTTAATAGCAATTTCCCAAAGGCTGGCAACGCTCAAAAATAGATCATTCACACTTGAGTCAATGACTTCCCTGGCTTGCACGCTTAGCTTTGGACTACCTTCAATGTGCCAAAGGAAAGTATGCGTATCGATCAAGGCTCTCATCGCTACATGTAGTCCTTCATGTCTTCCAGAGGCGCATCAAAATCATCCGACATCCAAATCTTGCCTTTCCAAATACCAAATCCACTTCGCTTTTGCTTCTGTGGTTCTGACTCGCTAGCCTTTTCGATATATCGCTCCGACAAAAATTCAATGTAGTGAAGCACCTCTGTTTGCAAGGATTTTGGCAGTGCCTCTAACTTTTTTAAAATTACAGGTTGAATCATTTCTTACCCTCCTCAGTAGCTTCTTTTACTAAAAACATCACAGCAATTCCAGTTTGAATGCCAGAAACATTATTTTGGGTGCCGAAGATTCTGGGATTGTGTTTTACGTCCGCCTGCATCTCCACAATATAGATTGCGTCACCAGCAATCTGGACATCGGGCAACTCCCAGATGCACTCAGTCTGGGCCAATTGAGGGCAAAACCATTGTCCCCTTGCCCTGATTCTGGCTCAGAGTTTCCATACGCGGATTATTCATCGGCCAAATCATTTGGCCTTAACGCCGCCATCGATAAACGCAACCAGTACGAATGGCGCGGTGTTCCCGAGTATTGGATTTTAGATCCGACCCTGGAGCAAGTTACGGTTCTAACCCTGACGGAACAGGGCTACGGCGTTCAAACACCTCTTCGTTTAGGTCATCTGGCAAGTTGGTAAAAACGTTAGCTTTGTTGTGATTGCCCAGGCTCTACTGCATCCGGCATTACTGGACTAACCTTAAGATCAGCGATTGTTCAGCACTCTAGAGATTACGTCCTCATGGTGCAGGCTCAACCTCAGCTCACAACCTTCAGCGACTTCTTGGTTCAAGCCCAAGCCGCTGAAGGTTACTACGAGCTGACTAACGGAGAACTGATTGAAATGCCCCCTGAGTCCGATGACAATCTCTATCGGGCTATGAAACTGTACGAGGCATTGAAAAGCCTGGTGGGGATGCGGCAGATTCGCTTGCAGGGCTTGGCACTAGCCATGTTTGGGCAACCCAAAAATCGGTATCCTGACTTGACCGTATTGCGTCCTGAGCATCCCGAACAAATGAGTGCCCTAGGACAAGCGGCTATCACCCTCGAAATGGCTCCCCCTTTGCTGGTGGTTGAAGTGGTGAGCCCAGGGACCGAAAACCATCGCCGTGACTATATTGATAAACGCAATCAGTACGAATGGCGCGGCATTCCTGAGTATTGGATTCTAGATCCGACTCTGAAGCAGGTTACGGTTCTAGCCCTGACGGAACAGGGCTACGAAGAAGCCATCTTCAGCGACGATAGCGTAGTGCAATCTCCCAGTTTTCCTGATTGGCAGCTCACTGCTACTGCCATGCTCACGGTTTAACCCAATGTCGGCCCGATTAACCTGAGGGCATCAACGTAGGACGGCATCTTCCTTCCCGTCTACCAAGGCTTGACGAATACTCTTACGGGAATTCTTCGTTTCAAGGGCAAGCTGAATGTGGCGGAACAGATTATTGATGATGCCCTGACAGGAAGGCAGCTTGTACGCTAACTCGCCGCGAAAATCGGTATTTTTCCTTCGAGACAATCGCTGGAAATCCTCATCGGTTAAGGAATAGCCGTTAGTTCGTTGGGAGCAATATTCCAGATCACGACTCAAATTTTGAACTTGCAGTAACCGGACCTCCTTCTCAGGTATTCCCCTTTGCGCTCTCCAGAATGCCCGCTCCGAATCATTCATCAGGAATACCGGGTCATTACATCCTGACAGAGCTATTCCTAAAATCACCACCACAGAGCCGACAGCCCTTTCTGTAAAGCGATTCAGCTCCTTGTTGGATGTGGTCATGGTTTCTTTAAGGGGCAATAGCAACACAGCAGAATTTACTACCCTTGCTACTTGCAGTTTTACAGGGCGTTTGAGACCGCAAACTTGCGTTCTCTACATTAAAGTGATCCCTGTGAAGCAGTCCTTGGTAGGCTGATGAACATCCCTCCAGCACAAGGCACCCTTATCAATCGGCAATGGCGACATTTTTGTTGGAAGTGGGCACCGAAGAACTGCCCGCGAGTTTCGTAGCAGACGCATTGGCTCAATGGCGCGATCGCATCCCCACCGCCCTCGATGAAGCCCTCCTCACCCCCGAGTCCATCGAATACTACGGCACCCCCCGCCGCCTTGCCCTGGTCATCAAAGGCTTGCCCCTCAAGCAACCGGACCGCGAAGAAGACGCCAAGGGTCCCCCCGCCCAAGCCGCCTTTAAAGACGACCAGCCCACAAAAGCGGCGATCGGCTTTGCCCGCTCCAAAGGGGTCGAGGTAGACGCCCTAGAAGTGCGAGAGACCGACAAAGGCTCTTTTGTGTTTGTGAACCACAAGATTCCGGGCCAGTCCGCCGTAGACATCTTGACCGAGCAAATCCCCACCTGGATCTTTGGCTTAGAAGGCAAACGCTTTATGCGCTGGGGGGATGGCGACCTACGCTTTCCCCGCCCGATCCGCTGGCTGGTCACCCTGCTGGACGATCAGCTAATTCCCCTGACCATCGAAAATGGGATGTCGAAATGTAGTAGCGATCGCCTCTCCTACGGGCATCGGGTCCTGCATCCAGAGGTACTCACCATCGACCAGGCTGAAAACTATCAGGCCATCCTCAAGCAAGGGTTTGTAGATGTGGACCCGGCTCAGCGCCAAAAGACCATCGCCGCCCAGGTCCAAGCTGCAGCCGCTACGGTCAACGGCCATGCCCAGGTCAACCCCGAGTTGCTGGCGGAAGTCACCAACCTGGTGGAATGGCCTACTGCGGTAGTGGGCGAATTTGACGCCGAATTCTTAGAGCTGCCCCCGGCAGTGGCGGTGATGGAAATGGAAAGCCACCAGCGCTATTTCCCCATTTGCAAAGGGCCGGATCAGTCAGCGTTGCTGCCCTATTTCATCACCATTTCTAACGGCGACCCTGACAAAGCGGCGCTGATTGCCGAGGGCAATGGTCGGGTGATTCGCGCCCGACTGTCGGACGGCAAGTTTTTCTTTGATGCAGATCGCGCTCAGCCCCTAGCCGACTTTGTCCCCAAGCTAGAAACCGTCACCTTTGAGGAGCGGCTGGGCTCGGTGGCGGCTAAGGTGCAACGGGCGGGGGCGATCGCCACCCACATTTGCAGCCAACTGCAGATCAGCGCTGAGCAAGGGGAACTGATTCAGCGGGCGGTGCATCTCTGCAAGGCGGACTTGGTGACCCAAATGGTGGGTGAGTTCCCGGAACTACAGGGGCAGATGGGCGAAACCTACGCCCGCCACAGCGGTGAGCCGGAGGCGGTGGCGGTGGCCATTGCCGAACATTATTTACCCCGAGGAGCCGGGGACGTCTTGCCCCAAACTCTCACCGGTCAGGTGGCGGGCTTGGCCGATCGCCTTGATACCCTGGTGGCGATTTTTAGCCTGGGCATGATTCCCACCGGGTCGTCAGATCCCTTCGCCCTGCGGCGGGCCGCAAATGCGATCGTCAATATTATTTGGCAAGCCAATCTGGATCTAAACCTGACCCAGCTGCTGGATCAGGTGGTGACGGACTTTGAGGCTAATCCGGAGGTGCCCCTAGAGGACGGCGGTGAACTGCGATCGCAGCTGCAATCCTTCTTCCTGCAGCGGGTGCAGACCCTCTTACAGGATGAGTTGCAGATCGACTACGACCTGGTGAATGCGGTGGTTGGGGTGGATGACGCCAGCTACGGGGCCAGGATTTTAGAGAATTTGCTGGATGGGCGCGATCGCGCCCAGTTCCTGCAAACCATCCGCAACGATGGTCGCTTGGATGCCATTTACGCCACCGTCAACCGGGCCTCCCGGCTGGCCACCAAAGGTAGCCTCGATACGGTCACCCTCGACCCCAGCGGTTGTGTGGATCCGGCTCAGTTCCAGCAGGACTCTGAAAAAGCCTTCTTTGAGAGCCTGCAGGCGTTGCTGCCCCAAACCGAAGCGGCCCAGACGAATCGCGACTACAGCCAGTTGGTCACTGGCTTAGAGCAAGCCGCCCCCGTGGTCAGCGCCTTTTTCGACGGTCCCGATAGCGTCATGGTCATGGCCGAAGATCCCGCCATTCAAACCAACCGCCTCGCCTTGCTAGGGCTGTTGCGTAACCATGCTCGGGTGCTGGGTGACTTTGGCGCCATTGTGAAAGGCTAAACCATGGGTAACACCTGCATGTTGAATAATGCCCACGTCATCGGTCTGGGGACTTCCGGCATCGCCGCCGCTCGGCTACTGCGTCAGGATGGCTGGCGGGTGGTGCTTAGCGATCGCAGTCCTGAGCCGCGCCGCCAAGGGGATGTGGAGGCCCTGACCGCAGAAGGCATTACCGTGAAGCTGGGCCACAGCTTTAGCCCCACGGGATCCGACAATCTGGTGGTGGTCAGTCCGGGTGTGCCTTGGGATGTGCCTGCTTTGGTGACGGCGCGTGAGCAAGATCTAGAGGTGATTGGCGAGGCCGAATTGGCCTGGCGACACCTGAAAGATCGGCCTTGGGTAGGCATTACCGGCACCAATGGCAAAACCACCGTTACGGCCCTGACCGCAGCCATCTTCCAAGCAGCGGGGCTGGAGGCCCCGGCCTGCGGCAACATTGGCTATGCCTTTTGTGAGCTGGCCCTCAAGGGCACGGTGCCGGATTGGGTGATTGCGGAGCTGAGCAGCTACCAAATCGAAGCTACCTCTACCCTCACCCCGGAGATCGCTATCTGGACCACCTTCACCCCCGATCACCTGGCCCGCCACAAGACCCTAGCCAACTACTTTGCGATCAAGGCCAGTCTGCTCGAACGGGCGGAGCAGGTGGTGCTGAATGGGGATGATCCCTATCTGCGGGACCAGGCTCCGGACTTTTTCCCCGAGGCCCATTGGACCAGCGTCAAAGGCCAAGATGCCATTGCTCCGTTAAAGCCCTTGGCCTATATCGATCTCGGCTGGGTACGCATCGGCGAGCAATCGATTGTGGAGGTGGATGCCCTTGGTATGCTGGGAACCCACAATCAGCAGAATCTTTTGCTGGCGGTGGCAGCGGCCCATTTAGCAGGGATTGAGGTGGGGGCGATCGCCCAAGGTGTCGCCAACTTCCCTGGGGTGGCCCACCGCTTGGAGAAAATCTGCACCTGGCAGGGTATCGACTTTATTAATGACAGCAAAGCCACCAACTACGATGCGGCGGAGGTGGGGCTAAAGGCGGTGGACGCTCCGGCCCTGCTGATTGCCGGGGGGGCTCTAAAGGAGGGGGATGACACGGCTTGGCTACAGGTGATTCAAACCAAGGCGGCCCATGTGTTGCTGATTGGGGATGCGGCTGCGACTTTTGCAGAGCGATTGAAGGCGGTGGGCTACAGCACTTACACCTGTTTAGAAACGATGGATCAGGCGGTGGAGCGCAGTCGGGAGCTAGCGCCTGAGGTGGGGGCCAAAGTGGTGTTGCTGTCACCGGCCTGCGCCAGTTTTGACCAGTATCCGAATTTTGAAGTGCGAGGCGATCATTTTCGGCAGCTTTGCCAGGAAAAGCTGGGTTAAATACGAGCGATCCCAGGGTTCTTATGCTTAGTGGTGCAGAAAAGTCCTGCAACCCCTTTGAATAGGTGAGTCTCATT
>ERZ1740060.112-NODE-112-length-69556-cov-24.168602_pt1 | contig 69556 bp, 70 predicted proteins | sample MGYA00581743_ERZ1740060 | MGnify/ENA primary metagenome ERZ1740060 (study PRJEB43018, sample SAMN04849235) | marine metagenome | isolation source: floating plastic debris | place: Pacific Ocean | collected 2008-08-27 | study: EMG produced TPA metagenomics... | reverse complement strand
CCGTATCGGCGAGTTCTTTCATCGCCTCGGTCTCATAGGCGTTCAGGCGACAGCCAAGGGTCGAGAATATGGGCGCTTTGCGGTCCATGTCAGAGCGAGCCCAGAAAGGCTTCGGTGAGAGTGCCGTCAAAGACGTGCATCGTCGGGCCGGTCATCCAGACGCCATCTTCGCGCCGCTCGATGATGAGCCAACCGCCATCCACCTCCATCCGGACGCCGGCATCGGTCAGGCCGCGTGCATAGGCGGCGACCAGCGTGGCGCATGCGCCAGAGCCGCAGGCGAGCGTGATGCCGGTGCCCCTTTCCCAAACGCGCATGCGGATGTCGTCACGGGCGCGGATTTGGGCGAACTCGACATTGGTGCGTTCGGGGAAAAGCGGGTGCGTTTCGATCTGAGGACCGAGGGTGTCGACAGGCGCGGCTTCAGCGTCGTTCACGAAGAAGACGCAATGGGGGTTGCCCATGCCAACGGCCATCGGGGCGCCGTCGATGGGCAGGTGTGTGGGGTCGATGTCTTCAGCGAGCGGGATCTCGTTCCACGCCATCTGGGGCTGCCCCATGTTGACCGAAATCATCGTCCGGTCGCGGGTTGCTTCCAACAGGCCGCGTGGCGTGGTGAGCGTGAGGTGGTTGGAGCCGGTCTCGCTCAGGATAAACTCGGACACACAGCGGGTGGCGTTGCCGCACGCTGCGGCTTTAGAGCCGTCGCTGTTCCAGAAGGCCAGCCCGATATCTGTCGAATCGTGATCGGTGATCTCGGCCAGCTGATCGAAACCGACGCCATGGTGCCGATCTCCCAAAGCGGCGGCCAGCTCGCGCGTCATCACTGGCTCGCGGCCGCGCGAGTCGATGACAACGAAATCGTTGCCAAGGCCGTGCATCTTCATAAAACGCAGGCCTGTCTGGGGAGTCGGTCCATCCATGAGGCGCGATATAGACCCCATGCGACTTTTTTGAAAGGGAGCGCTGCGTTTAAGGGGTTGACCCCATAGGGGTGCTTTTCTAGATAAGCGCTTCGTGGGCCCTTAGCTCAGTTGGTAGAGCAACTGACTTTTAATCAGTGGGTCGCAGGTTCGAATCCTGCAGGGCTCACCACTTTTTACTATTATGCAGGAAGACACGTCTGAGTTCGCTTCGCACCCGCAAGGGTTGGCGATGCAGATCGCATATTTTGTAACGACTATCTGTTCAGGCTCGCGATGAGTTGGTGGAACTTCTCACCTTGAACGGCCACGTGGTTTCGCAGCACTTCAGCGGCCTTCTCGGCGTCACCTTCCTTAAGGGATTTCAGGATTTGCGAGTGCTCGTTCATTGATTGGTTCAAACGCCCCCGGAAACGGAGTTGAATTCTGCGGTATGCTCTGAGGCGGCTTTGGAGTTGTAGTGCCTGCTTTTCCAAGTAACTGTTCGCGGCGCCTTTGTAGATGATCTGGTGAAATGTCTCATTTTCCAGATAATACTGATCGTGATTGGTGTCTTCGATCGCTTGCTGACAACGGTCATTTGCTTCGCTCAAAGAAACAAGATCCTGATCTGTCATGCGCGTCGCGGCGAGACGCCCACAAACGGCTTCGATCTCGGCCATGGTTTCGAACATTTCCATCAATTCAACAGGGCCGGGCTGTCGGATGAACACGCCGCGCCGTGGGATTTGTTCTGCCATTCCGGACGTCACAAGAACTTGCAAAGCTTCACGAATTGGCGTGCGTGAGACATGAAACTGTTCTGCGAGCTTCAGTTCGTCCAAGCGTTCGCCATCCTGAAAATCGCCTGAAAAAACAAGCTGCTCAAGCGTGTCGGCAATCTGGTCTGCGCGTCTGATATTCATACACAATTGCTTATCTTGGCCACGTGTTAAATGCAATAAGGTAGTTATTGTATACAAGATGATTGACTTGTAATGCGAGCCGTGGAAGCTTGTGTGACGTTGGGTCAGTGCAAAACGCTGAGTCACACCTAGGGAGGAAAAAATGAAATTCGCAAAACTTACAGCCACAGCAATGGCAGCATGCCTTGCTCTTGGATCGGCTGCGAGCGCAGAGACATTGCGCCTTTCGCATCAGTGGTCGAACCAGGACGTCCGTCATCAGGTCGCCCAAATGGTTGCAGACGAAGTTGCAGCTGCCGACGTCGATCTTGAGATCCAGATCTTTGGATCAAAATCCCTGTTCAAACCACGCGAGCAGTATCGCCCCTTGAGCCGTGGTCAGCTGGATATGACCGTGCTGCCACTTAGCTACGCAGGGGGTCAGCAACCCGCCTATAACCTGACGCTGATGCCGGGCATGGTGAAAAATCATGACCACGCTGCGCGTTTGAGCGCGTCGCCGTTCATGGCGGCTTTGGAAAAGAAGATGGCCGACGATGATGTCATGGTCCTTGTGCACGGCTACCTTGCCGGGGGCTTTGTTGGCAAAGACAAGTGCATCACGGCGCCGGAAGACGTGCAAGGCCTGCAGACCCGTGCAGCGGGCAAGGCCTTTGAGCAGATGCTGGCAGGCGCTGGCGCGTCCATCGCTTCGATGGCGTCGTCTGAAATCTACAATGCCATGCAGACAGGTGTGTTGACGGCGGCAAACATCTCATCATCGTCATTCGTGTCCTACCGCATTTATGAGCAGGTCAGTTGCTATACGCCCGCAGGCGATGTTGCGCTTTGGTTCATGTATCAGCCGCTGCTGATGAACAAATCCCGCTTTGAAGGTCTGACCGAAGACCAGCAACAAGCGCTGCTGGGTGCGTCTGCAAAGGCACAAGCCTTCTATCTGGAAGAAGCCAAAAAGCAGGACGCCGCTTCCGAGCAGGTGTTCCGCGATGCTGGCGTTGAGATTGCCCAAATGTCAGCCGAGGACTTTGAGGCCTGGCGGGCACTGGCGCAAGAAACCTCTTATGCGCAGTTTGTTGCTGAAGTGGAGGGTGGTCAGGAACTGCTCGATATGGCGCTGGCCGTCGAATAACCTTTGCACGGAGGGGCCGCTGCGTTGATTGCGGCCCTTCCTCATCTCAGAACTGACCCAAGGACATCGCAATGGCGGGCCAAAGCATGGCCAGGATCGCGCAGACAGGGAATAACCCTTTTCTGCGGTTCGTGGCTGCACTCTCTACTCTTGCGGGCTGGTGCTCTGCCGCGATGATTGTCGCTGCCGTCGCGATCACCTGTCAGATGATCTTCATCCGGTTTGTCTTGAACGGATCAACCGTCTGGCAGACCGAGGCGGTGGTCTATCTGGCGATTGGCGCGACCCTGATCGGGTTGCCTTACGTGCAGCGTTTGCGCGGGCATGTGAACGTAGATTTGATCCCCATCGCACTGGGTCGCAAAGCGCGGTTCACACTGGCGATGTTCACGCTGTCGATGTCCATCATGATGGTCGCAATCATGCTGTGGTACTCTTACGAGTTTTGGCACCTCACATGGGAACGCAACTGGCGGTCAGACACTGTCTGGGGCGTTCGCCTTTGGATCCCCTATCTGGCGCTTCCGGTGGGTTTTGCATTGTTTTTGTTGCAGTTGATCGCAGACATGGTCGCAATCGTGCTGAAAATCGAAAAGCCTTTCGGCTTGGAGGACGCCTGATGGATCCGCTGACGCTTGGCGCGGTTGTCGCTCTCTGCACCATTTTTGTTCTTTTTTCGGGCGTTTCGGTGGCGTTGGGGCTGTTGATTGTCTCAACCGGTTTCATCCTGATGTTTGAGGGCATGCGGTCGCTTGAGCTGTTGCCGGAAATCCTTTTTGGCAAGCTTGATAACTTTGCGCTGCTGTCGATCCCGATGTTTATCATCATGGGGGCGTCGATTGCATCAACCCGCGCAGGAGCCGATCTTTATGAGGCGCTGGAGCGTTGGCTAACCCGGGTTCCGGGTGGCCTTGTCATCTCAAATCTTGGCGCCTGTGCCTTGTTTGCCGCCATGTCGGGCTCTAGCCCGGCAACCTGTGCCGCGATTGGCAAAATGGGTATCCCCGAGATGCGCAAGCGTGGCTATCCCGATGGTGTCGCGGCCGGTTCAATTGCGGCCGGTGGCACATTGGGGATCCTGATCCCGCCATCGGTGACGATGATTGTTTACGGCATCGCGACAGAGCAATCGATCGGGCGGTTGTTTCTTGCCGGTGTGATCCCCGGCCTGATGCTTGTTGGTCTTTTTATGATCTGGTCGCTTTATTCCACATGGAAATCCGGGGATCGCGCTTTGCTGGCCCAGGGAAATTACACATGGAAAGAAAGGTTCGAAATTCTACCGCGTGTCGTGCCGTTTCTTTTTATCATCATCGGCGTGCTTTACGCGATGTATGGCGGCGTCGCGACCCCGTCTGAAACGGCTGCGGTTGGCGCGTTGCTGTGTCTTTTGATCGCCATGATTATCTACAAGCTTTGGAACCCCAAAGACCTTTGGGTTGTCCTGCGCGACAGCACGAAGGAAAGCGTGATGATCTTGTTCATCATCGCTGCTGCCGGTGTGTTTTCCTACATGCTTTCCAGCCTTTTCATCACCCAGTCCATCGCGGCATGGATTGGCACGCTGGATGTGAATCCTTGGGTGCTTATGGCGGCGGTGAATGTCTTTTTGCTGATCGCCGGGTTCTTCCTGCCCCCGGTCGCCGTCATCCTGATGGCTGCTCCGATCCTGCTGCCGATCATCACGACGGCTGGGTTCGATCCGATCTGGTTTGCGGTCGTCCTGACGATCAATATGGAGATCGGATTGATCTCTCCGCCTGTGGGTCTGAACCTTTACGTCATCAACGGTATCGCGCCGGATATCTCGCTCAAGACCATTTTGAAGGGATCGCTGCCCTTTGTGGCGTGCATGGTGATTGCGATCATTCTTCTATGCTTCTTTCCGGGTCTTGCGACGTGGCTTCCCAATGCGGTGATGGGCGTGGCCATATGAGCTATTTCGGTGGGCTATTTTCAACGGTGTTTGAGCGACGGTTTGCGCGCGCGGTCTCGTCGGATGCAAAGGGGCGTGGGATCAATGAGCTTTGCCTGGAGCTTCTTGGTGCGCAAGGTGAGGTTTCAGGCAGTACGCTGGCGCGATTGATCCTCGATCAGTACGCAGGTGCAGACGAAACGGGCAAGCGCGCTTTTTTCCGGTTCATGATGTCGGATCTGGAGATTGATCCGATTGCCGTCGTTGAGAGCCTAAAAGACTACAAGGACGCGCCGTCCAAGCGCAGTTATCGCGCTTATGCACGGGCCAGTGAGCCCAAACGACAAGAGCTTTTGCGACGTCTCAATCAGGTGCATGGCGGAACGCAGCGGTTGGTCTCCATGCGCCAGGACCTTTTGCGGATGATGCATGACGATCCGACGCTTGAGCCTTTGGACGTGGATTTCGGGCACCTATTTCGGTCATGGTTCAATCGGGGGTTTCTGGAGTTGCGCCCGATCAACTGGTCAAGCCCTGCCGAGGTGTTGGAAAAGATCATTGCCTATGAGGCGGTGCATGCGATTGCCAGTTGGGATGACCTGCGCCGCAGGTTGCAGCCAACGGATCGGCGTTGCTTTGGGTTCTTCCACCCTGCGATGCCGGATGAGCCGCTTATCTTTGTCGAGGTGGCGCTGATCCAAGGGATACCAAACTCGATCCAGACCCTGCTGGTAGACGGGCGCGATCCAATTGATGCAGAAGATGCAGATACCGCCGTCTTCTATTCGATCTCTAATTGCCAGTCAGGGTTGGCGGGCGTTTCTTTCGGCAACTCGCTTATCAAACAGGTTGTTGCCGATCTTTCACAGGAATTGTCTGGGCTTAAGACATTTGTGACTCTGTCCCCGATCCCGGGTCTGGCCAAGTGGTTGGCTGCGACAGACGCTCCCGCGCTTGCGAACGCCTCTGTCGAGGCCCGGGCCGCGCATTACCTGCTGGAGGCAAAGCGGGAGGATCGACAGCCGCAAGACCCTGTCGCGCGCTTTCATCTGGGAAATGGCGCGGCCGTCTATGCGGTTCATGCAAACGCAGACACATCTGAGAATGGAATGACGCAATCGGGTGGCGTGATGGTCAATTATCTTTACGATTTGGCGCAAATCACGACGAACCATGAACGGTTTGTCACCGAAAAAACTGTTGCAGCATCACGTGAGGTGCGCGCGCTTAGTGCTTCTGTAACACCGGCCGCCTAAGGACGACTATGATGGCAAATCCTCTTTATGACACGCTGTTTGGACAGCACCATCAAAGTGCATCTGTGTTCTTGCAACTGCCCGATGGCGATATGCTGTCCTATGGGGCTTTTCTTGAGATGGCTGCGCAGTATGCAGGGCTTTTGTCGGATATTGGGCTCACGCCCGGAGACCGCGTTGCCGTGCAGGTTGGGAAATCACCGCAGGCCCTGGCCCTTTATGCGGCCTGCGTTCAGGCCGGTTTGGTGTTTCTTCCGCTCAATACAGCGTACACAGCCGACGAAGTCGCTTATTTTGTTGAAAATAGTGGCGCTGGTATCATGCTGTGCGATGAACGCGCCAAAAGCAGTCTTTCGCCAATTGCCGCGCGATGTGGGGCGCGGCTGGACACTTTGAATGCCGATGGCACGGGAAGTTTCGTGCAACAGGCCGCCGCTTTTCCAACGATGTTCGACACTGTGCCGCGTGCTGAAACTGATATTGCGGCGTTGCTTTACACGTCTGGGACCACAGGACGCTCAAAAGGTGCGATGTTGAGCCAAGGCAACCTGTTGTCCAACGCGGCGACCCTGCAAAGAGAGTGGCGTTTCACGTCGAAAGACGTTTTGCTGCACGCCCTTCCGATTTTTCATACGCATGGATTGTTCGTTGCGACCAACATCACGCTTCTGGCTGGTGGACAAATGATCTTTTTGCCGAAGTTCGATCTGGATCAGATGATCGGCGATATCCCTCGTGCGACGGCGATGATGGGTGTGCCGACTTTTTACACCCGACTGCTGTCTGACACGCGCTTTAGCAAGGATCTAACGGCGCATATGCGCTTGTTTGTGTCCGGCAGTGCGCCGCTTTTGGCGGAAACGCATCTTCGGTTTGAAGAGCGCACGGGTCACCGCATTCTTGAACGCTACGGCATGACGGAAACAAACATGAATACCTCGAACCCTTATGATGGCGAGCGGCGGGCCGGCACGGTTGGGTTTCCATTGCCGGATGTCGAGCTGAAGATCACAGACAGCCAAACCGGTGCGACCCTCCCACAAGGTGAGATCGGCCAGATCGAGGTGCGCGGTCCAAATGTATTTCAGGGCTATTGGCAGATGCCCGAGAAGACCGCTGAAGAACTGCGCGAGGATGGCTTTTTTATCACCGGTGATCTGGGCCAGATTGATGCGGACGGCTATGTGAGCATTGTTGGTCGGAACAAAGATCTCATTATTTCAGGTGGTTACAATATCTACCCCAAAGAGATCGAATTGCTGCTGGATGAACAAGATGGCGTGCTGGAAAGCGCGGTCATTGGGGTGCCGCATGCGGATTTTGGGGAAAGTGTTGTCGGCGTCCTTGTTCCAAAGTCAGATCAAAAGCTGGACCTAGAGGCGATCAAAACACGTATCAGCGGATCTCTTGCTCGTTTCAAACAGCCGCAAAAGCTTGTTGTCTTACCTGAACTGCCTCGCAACACGATGGGGAAAGTTCAAAAGAATGCACTCCGCGCGCAGTTCGCCAGTGCCTTTCATTAAACGCGGCCCAATGGCGATACCTATCTGTCCGGCATTCGAACAGGGGTTGTCAGCCTGGATTGACAACCTCTGACGTTGTTGTCAGCTTTTGCGCACACGCCCCCCTCTTGCATCAGAGCTTTTGGTCGCCGGATTTGATGATTCCGGTGGCTTCTAAGGACATATGAAGGAGAGACTGCATGAACGCCGCGATCGAGGGTTACCTGTTCTACGAGATTGCGGCGCTCCTGGTGCTGGCGGCAGGTGTTGGCTTTGTCGGCTTGATACTGCGCCAACCGCTTATCGTCAGCTTTATCGCGGTGGGTATTCTGGCGGGCCCCTCTGTCTTGAACATTGCCCGCTCGGACCAGCAGATTGATCTTTTGGCGGAGCTTGGGATCGCTGTCTTGCTGTTTCTTGTGGGCTTGAAGCTTGATTTCAATCTTGTGCGCACGTTGGGACCGGTGGCTTTGGTCACGGGTCTTGGGCAGGTTCTTTTCACGACGGTCTTTGGCTTTTTGATCGCGCTTGGTCTTGGCCTTGATCCGCGAACGGCGATCTATGTGGCGATTGCGCTGACGTTTTCGTCTACGATCATCATCGTTAAACTTCTGTCTGATAAGCGCGAGATTGACGCGCTGCATGGTCGGATCGCGCTTGGCTTTCTGATCGTGCAAGACATCGTCGTTGTCATCGCGATGATCTCGCTTTCGGCCATCGGTGTAGGCGCGGCAGCGGGTGGCGATGGTGCGCTTACAGATGTGTTGCGCGTGCTGGGCTACGGGCTTGGCATGCTGACTTTTGTGGTTGTGTTCATTCGGTATGTCGCAAATCCGCTTGTCACACGGCTGTCGCGCGCGCCAGAGCTTCTGGTCTCTTTTGCAATTGGCTGGGCCGCCCTTCTTGCAGCGGTTGGCCATTACCTTGGTTTTGGCAAGGAACTGGGTGGGCTGTTGGCAGGCGTTTCGCTGGCATCCACGCCGTTCCGGGAAGCCATCGCCGCGCGGTTGGCCTCGCTTCGGGATTTCCTTTTGCTTTTCTTCTTTATCGCGCTGGGCGCCTCGCTTGATCTTTCTGTGCTGGGCGCAAGCGTTGGGCCCGCCATTGTGCTGTCTTTGTTCGTGCTGATTGGCAATCCGCTGATCGTTCTGGTGATTATGGGAGCGATGGGATTTCGCAAGCGGACCGGTTTTTTGGCCGGGTTGACAGTTGCTCAGATCAGCGAGTTTTCGTTGATCTTCATGGCGATGGGTGTGTCCATCGGCCATGTCGCCGACGAAGCGCTGGGCCTTGTCACACTTGTCGGGCTCGTGACGATTGCAGCCTCTACCTACATGATTACGTTTTCGCATCAGATCTACACCGTCTTTGAGCCTGTCCTGGGCATTTTTGAGCGGCGCAGAACGGGCGCCGAGCCCAATAACGGCCCCGAAGCGGCGCAGCCGCATGATGTGATCCTGTTCGGCCTTGGGCGATACGGTTTGGGGATTGCGTCCGTGCTTCAGAAAAGCGGAAAGAACATCCTAGGCGTCGATTTCAGCCCAGACGCGGTGCGCAACGCGCGGCGGCGCGGTTATGATACCGTTTTCGGCGACGCGACGGATCCAGAGTTTCTGGCGCATCTGCCGCTGCAACAAGCGGAATGGTTGGTTCTTGCGGTTCCGGAACATGATACCGGGCTAAGCCATGACGATCCCCGCCATGCGCTTTTGCGCGCAGTGCGGGATATTGGGTTTCCTGGGAAGGTTGCGGTCGCGGCGCATAGTGAAACATCCGCTGAAACGCTTAAGCCTTTACAAGCGGATCTTGTGCTTTTGCCATATCGCGATGCGGCCATTGCAGCGGCGCGCATGATTTCAGGCGTTGAAACTGCCCCACAGACCGCAGCAGAGGACCCGGACGGTCAAAAGGAGCTTCCCGCGTGATCGCCATACTGTGCCAGGCTGGCCGCCTTTGCCACTAGGTGCCCTTGCCAGCCAGAGAGAGGAACGCGGTTCGCACCGCATCTACCAAGTCTTGTGAGGCATGCGCGTTCGACAGGATGGTTCGGCGTATGGTTGGCAGTCTGGGAAAGCCGTCTCTCTCAGCAAGTATTCTCATGCGATCTGTCACGACGCGCTCGGGGACGATGGATACGGCCAAGCCAGCTTGGACTGCGGAACAGACACTGGCAAAGCTGCTGCTTGAGAATGCGATGCGATAGGGTTTTCCTGCCGCGTCCAAGGCTGTTTGGGGAATTTGGCGCCACCAGCAATCACGGTCCAGAAGGGCAAGGGGAATACACTCGAACGCAGCGCCCTTGCGTGTGCTGGCCGTGACCCAGACGATGTTTTCTTCGTAAAGCGGATCCCCCGCCCCATAGGTTGGCCCTGATTTTACAGCGATATCCAGATCGTCGCGGGCAATAGCTTTTTCAAAATCATGCGTGCAGCCTGAGGTGATGCGGACTTCGACGCCGGGATGTGTTTGCGCGAATGTGCCCAGCAAATGCTCAAGTCGGCCATCCTCGAAATCGTCCGGCACACCGATGCGAATGGTGCCAGACAGGGCGTCGTTGAACATTGACGTCAACGCGCCCAGTTCGCGCAGTGTTGTACGTGCCTGCGGCAGGAAGCGTTCCCCCTGTTCGGTCAGGATCATGCCCCGCGCTGCGCGCTCAAACAACGCTACGCCGACTGTCGCCTCGAGGTTTTTGAGCTGTGCGCTGACGGCAGACTGGGTTTTATGCAGACGTCCGGATGCGGCCGTTAGATTGCCCAAATCAGCAATCGTCAGGAAGGCGCGGAGTTGATCTGTCGTTACCATAGCGTTCGAAAATTTCGATGTTTGATATAAATTACTTTCGTTTTTCACGATGACATTATCGCGCTAATCCAAGCCCAGCAATCGCGACTGGAACCGCCTTATGGACTTTTTGGAAATCGCCCTTTTGGTAGGCATCGGCGTGATTGCAGGCGGTTGGAACGCCATTGCAGGCGGAGCCACGCTTTTTTCTTTTCCGGTCTTGATGGCGGTCGGATTGCCGCCTGTCGTTGCAAACGCCACCAACTTCCTTGCGTTGGCACCCGCCAACCTGTTTGCGTTGCCGCCCTACCTTGATGAGTTGCGCAGGATCGGCCGCAGGTTGATTCCCATCCTGCTTTATTCCGGGGCGGGAGCTGTTATCGGCTCATTATTGCTGATCTTTTCGGATCCGGCGTTTTTTGATGTGTTGATCCCATTTCTTCTGCTTGCGGCCACCGCTCTTTTCGTTCTGGGAGACCGCTTGCGTGCAGCGTTGTTGGCAATGGCGGGCGAAGCCGGGGGCGACCGGATCGTATATGCAGCGCTTTTTGCGGTCTCAATCTATGGTGGCTATTTCGGAGCGGGCGTCGGTGTCATCCTGTTGGCGTTGGGTCAGCTTCTTGGCTATCGCGATTTTCATGTGGCCAATGCAATCAAGAATGCCACCGCGACAAGTTTTACGTTCATCAGTATTATTCTTTTTGGTCTCAGTGGGTTGATTGCGTGGCCTGAGGCCATCACGATGATGTTTGGGAGCGCGATTGGCGGCTATTTCGGCGGCAAGCTGGCAAAGCGTGTTAACCAAAAGCTGTTGCGCGGGGCAGTAACGGGTTTTGGCCTGATCCTGTCAGCTGTCTATTTCTATCGGGTCTTTCTTTAGACAGGGTACTCTGCGCCAGCGTGCTTATGCACCCACGACAGGCTGAATAGATTTATCTTTTGGCCGTCTTCGCAGCCCTCGAAAGTTCAAGCTGATACGGACCAGCCGCATCTGATTTTCTGTCAAATCGGAAGGTTGGATCACGGGCGACGTGCGAGGCTTCTTCAAGATTGTAGACCGAAACCCTTTAATCTCTTAGCGTATCTGGAGATTGGCGGTCTCGGGCAGGTTCCCACATGAGTGCCCCACTGTTGAGGTGCCTTTCTTAAAAAAACATAAAACAGGGACAGACCCATGAAACTAGTGATCGGCCTTGATGGCCAAAGCTCGGGGGACAAAGCCCTCGCATTCGCCAAAAATCTGGCGGCCTGCACGAAAGATTGCGAGTTGATCGTGATCTACGTGATTGAGTGGTCGCCATTTTCCTTCCAGACCGCGGAAGAGAACGCGCAGAGACACAAACGGCGCGAGGAGGAAATCTCCATCGCGATGGAACGCGTGGTTAATCCTGCGGTGGCATCCCTGACCGAGGCTGGATTGTCAGCCCGGGCGATGGTGCGCCACGGTGATGTGGCCGACACGATTGATGATATTGCCCACAGCGAAGGCGCAAGCCAGATCATCGTTGCACGCACAAGTGCAGGCGGTTTGACCTCGCGCCTGTTCGGCAGCTCAACAGCAAACCTTGTGATGAACGCACGCGTTCCCGTCACTGTCGTCGCATAAGGACTGGTAAAAATGAAAAAGACATATTCGATATTCCTCGCGTTCGCTGCATTTGTCGCTATTGCGTTGCCTGCGCATGCTCAGGACCCCGCACAGTCTTTGGACGCCCGCGTGAACGAGGCTTTTGCCAATTTCACAGGTCCTTTCGTCAGCTTTATCTTCGCGCCTATTCCCGGCACCGACTTTCCATGGATCGTCATGTGGCTGGTTGTCGGTGCGACTGTTTTCACAATCTACTTTGCAGCTGTGCAGTTTCGCTTTTTTGGCCATGCGATTGGTTTGGTCAAAGGGGATTATTCCGACCCTAATGACGCAGGCGAGGTAAGCCACTTTCAAGCGCTTGCAACGGCTCTGTCGGGAACTGTCGGTCTTGGTAACATCGCAGGTGTTGCGGTTGCGGTCGGTATTGGTGGGCCGGGTGCCACATTCTGGATGATCCTTGCCGGTCTTCTGGGCATGGCCTCGAAGTTCACCGAATGCACGCTGGGTGTGAAATACCGCAACGAATACCCTGACGGGACCGTCTCTGGTGGCCCGATGTATTACATCTCGAAGGGTTTTGACGAACTGGGCTTGCCGGGCGGCAAGATCCTAGCGGTTCTCTTTTCAGTTTTTTGTATCCTTGGTGCGCTTGGTGGCGGGAATATGTTCCAAGCCAATCAGGCCCATGTGCAGATCACGCAGATCACGGGTGAGTATCCAGGGTGGATCACGGGCGTCATCTTTGCGGCGGTGGCCTTTGCTGTGATCGTCGGCGGGATCAAGTCCATTGCCAAGGTCACTGAAAAAGTTGTGCCGTTCATGGGCATTATGTATGTCGGCGCGGCGCTTATTGTTCTGATCGTGAACTACGACATGATCGGTTGGGCCTTTGGACAGATCTTTGCCGGCGCCTTTACCGGGCTGGGGGTTGCAGGGGGCTTTGTCGGCGCGCTGATCCAAGGCTTCAAGCGGGCTGCGTTTTCAAACGAAGCGGGCGTGGGGTCGGCTGCGATTGCACACTCGGCGGTGAAGACCAAGGAACCGATCACCGAAGGCTTTGTTTCGTTGCTTGAGCCGCTGATCGACACGGTTGTGATTTGCACGATGACTGCCTTGGTCATCATCATCTCCCAGCAGCTGATTATCGACGAGACAACCGGCAATTACATGCTCAACGAGGCTGGTACTGCGATTGCTACGGTTGGCGATACGGGGGGTGTTGCGCTGACGTCTGCAGCGTTTGGCTCAGCGATCAGCTGGTTCCCCTTTGTGCTGGTTATTGCGGTCGTCCTGTTCGCGTTCTCGACGATGATCTCGTGGTCTTACTACGGCCTCAAGGCGTGGACGTATCTGTTTGGCGAAGGCAAGACGACAGAGCTGATTTTCAAGATCATCTTCTGCGTCTTCATCGTGATTGGTGCGGCAGCAAGCCTTGGGCCCGTGATCGACTTTTCGGATGCGGCCATCTTTGCGATGGCGGTCGTCAATATCTTCTGTCTCTACTTCCTGATGAAAGTGGTGCGCAAAGAGTTGAACTCCTACAGCGCGCGTCTGAAATCAGGTGAGATCAAGAAGTTCTCGCACTAGGCGTGTCAGCTATGACAAGATGGGGCCGCTCTGATAAAGGGCGGCCCTTTCGTGTTAGAGGTCCAAGATCAATCGTGCGATTCCAATTGCGGCCTCTGACTGGTCGGCCTCTTTTGGTTCAATACCCAGAACGCGTGCCCGGATTTGTGTCCAGGTCTGGTTTTGGGCGCCGCCACCTGCTGTGAACAACTGCGATGGCGCGCTGCCGCCACGATTTTGTATGGCCTCATAACACTGCGCCTCGATCCGGGCGATGCTTTCCAGAAGGCCGTGCAGAAACGCGACATCGCTGTCGGGGCGCGGTGTTAGAACTGGCGCATGGTTCGGGTCGTTCACCGGGAACCGTTCGCCGGGTTTTGTCAGCGGATAGTAATTCAGCGGGCTGGGTTGTGTTGGATCGATCTGTGCGGACAGCTTTGCCAGATCTTGTGGTGTGAACAGCTGGGCCAGAACGCCACCGCCAGAGTTTGAAGCTCCGCCAACCAGCCAAAACCTCCCAAGCTTATGTGCATAAAGCCCGACAGATGGATCATCGATCCGCGTTTCGCTGAGCAGCTTGATCGCCAGTGTCGTGCCAAGCGAGGTCACCGCAGCGCCGGACACAAGCGGAGCGGCGGCAAGAAACGCAGCGATGCTGTCGGTGGTGCCAGTATGGACAATTGCAGCGGGCGAAAAGCCCAATTGCTTTGCCATGTCAGGCGCAATTGGGCCGATAGGTGCGCCCGCTGGTTCGACCTTTGGCAAAAGCGAAAGATCGAAGCCCGTCTGCGCAAACCAATCCGGCCATGTGCCGGTTTCAGGATCAAACCCCAGCTTGAGCGTGTTGTTATGATCGCTGACGCCGCCTGTGCCGCGCAGCTTTGCAATGACGAAATCGGCTTGATGCAGCAGATGGCTGGCACGTTTTCCCGTGTCTTGGGATTGCAGCCTCAAAGCCCGTGCAAGGGCAGAGTTTGACCCTTGGGTGATATGAACCTCAGGTGCGTGCTGCGCGATGCGCTTGGCTTCGCCATCGAAGCCTGTTGAGTTATACATTAGCGCGCGGGTTACGGGTTTTACGTTGGCGTCCGTCAGCACCATCGTCCCCGATGTGCCATCAACGCCGATATGCGCCACGTCGCCAAGGCTATGCCCGATCTTCTGGAGTGCAATGCCCTGGCTGGCGATGCAGCTTTCTACAGCACGCCACCACGCCATTGCATCAATATGTTTGGTATCTTGTGGCTCATGCGGGGCGCGGGCAGTGCTGAGAAGCGCACCGCTTTCATCCAGCACCGCAGTTCGGATGCCAGAGGTGCCGATATCTATGCCAAGGCTCAGGCCCGTCATGACCGGGCAGCAAGCGCTTGGCGGTATTTCTCGGCATCCCAGTTTAGCAGTTCTGCCTCGGCGTCATTGCCAATTGCTGCAACGCTCCAGTCGGCGGGCAGTCTTGCAAGACAATCTGAAAGGCAGCGCACCATGGCGCGTTGTGACGAGGTCGCCCCGTTGCGCAGGTAAAGCCCCTCATGTGCCATCAGGATCGCAGGCGGGCTGCCGTCATGATCGGACGCGGGCAGCGCTGGGCCCAGAAACACGACATGGTCCGGGTAATAGGATCCGGCGCCCGCCAGCTCACAAGCGCGCGTATCATACGCGATCCAGCTTTCGGCAAGCCGTTCAAAGCCAAGCTTATCGGGGCCGTTAGGAGCGGACTTCGCGCTTTGCTCTGGCATGGCAAGCCTGGTTTCAACATCGTCCATAATCGCGGCGACCTCTTCGACGGTGGCGCCGCAGCAGATCAGACCGTGGTTTTCGAGTACGATGATCTGTGTCTTGTCCGTTGCTCTGGCCAAAATCTCGCGCGTTAGCGGCAGCCCCGGTTTGGCGTAAGGAACAAAGACGACCGGCAATCCGGCCAGCTTTTGCGCGGCGATCTTGCGCCCTTCCGGGCTGATTGCGTGAACAAGCGTGGCGATCGAATGCGTGTGTGCGACGACAGCCCAATCGAGGGCGGCGTGAAAGGTCGTTTCGATAGAGGGGCGCAGCGTATTGGACGGATCCAACACCGTTGTCTTGCAGCTGCCATCGCCGCTGCCAGCTGCTTCGGCTTTGGCGGCTGCACGATCAACAGCGACAAAGATCGGGTCCGTCTCGGCATCGGCAAGTTCGGTGCCCGAGGCTTTGATCCACATGACATCACCAGACTTGATTGAAGTGTTTCCGCCCGGTCCCTGAACGCGCAAAGGGTCTTGACCAAGGCGTGCCGAAAGCGCGCGGAATGCGGGGGTGAGCAGGGCGTCCATGGACTTACCTCAAATCGGGAAGGGAATAATCAGGTGGTGGCATCGCAGTCGCATTGGCCAATTGGGCAATGTCGTCTGCCTGATGACCGGCGCGAATATCGGGTGCGTGGATGCCGGCCTGGATCAGCAAGCTGTGCCAACCAGCGGTTTGAGCGCCCAGAATATCGTGATGTAGGCTGTCTCCGATCATCAGAATGCGATCAGGGGTGCAGTTCAGCGTGGTTTCAATCGCCTTGAAGATCGACGGGTAGGGCTTACCGAAAAGATGCACTTCGCCACCCACTTCGCGATAGCGCTGGGCCAGCGCGCCCGGGGACATGACATAGGTGCCCCCACCACGCGGCGACACGAAATCCGGATTAGAGCAATAAAGCGGTAAAGCACGATCAAATGCGGTTTGCAGTTGCGCGCCATAGGCATCCGGCTCGCTCCCATCGGGCAAACCCATAAGCAAAATCGCTTCGGCGTCTTGGGGTCTATCGACCAGTGTGATCGGCAAGCCCTGCGCCCAGAACGCCGCGTCGCCGGGGCGTGCCTCTATCGGATACAGCGTCGTTTGCTGAGCAGCCCCCGAGGCAAATTGCAACCAAAGCGCCTCGCCCGAGGTCATGACGCAATCGAGCGTGTCGGTGTCAAACCCCATCGCCGCAATGCGTTCCACATTCAAACCGGCGCGTTTGCCCGAATTGGACAGGACCCCGATCTTCGCAGCGCTGTCACGCAGGACATCAAGGGCCGTAAGAGCGGAGGGATAGGGCGCACTGCCGTCGTGCAGCACGCCCCATTGATCGAGAACGATGGCATCAAACTTGGTGGCGATATCGCCAATGCTGTCGATCAGCCGTGTCATGCGATCAGGGATCGGGTGTTGGTGGAACAAGACCTGCGATGTAGGCCTCGGCCTCTTCCTTGGTCAGGGCCGGAGCAGATTTGTCAGCCATACCGGTGGGCATATCGCCAAAATAGAACTGATATCCTGGGATCACCTGACGCCGCTTGCGCAGGGGCATCCCTTCGTAAGGAAAGACGTCCGAGCGTGCGTTGGCGACCTTGTCGTGGCATGCAAGAATATAGTCCGCACGTTTGTCGAGCTCTTCGACCGATTTCCATCCTTCGTATGAATTCACAAATCGTGCCGGAACCCAGTAGCGCCACATTTCGGAGGGGTTCGGTTCCATATTGCGTTCCTGGAAGATCGCGTCACCGGCAACGACGATATCGCCTGCGCTGGTTTCGACCGTCACTGCCATATGCCCAACAGAGTGGCCGGGTGTGTGGAACATTGTGATGCCGGGAAAAATCTCTGTCTCTTGATCCACGGCTTCGAAGACGCATCCAGCGTAAGCTGGCTCAATATCAAGGATGCCGCATTCGTAGGTGCGATAATACAAGGGCAGCGGATTGTAGGCCATTTCGATTTCGGCTTTGGGGGCGATATAGCGGGCATTCTTGAATTGCTTCATGTTCTGCACGTGATCCCAGTGCAGGTGCGTAAAGACAATTGCATCGATTTCGTCGGGATGAACGCCCAGTTTTTGTTCAAGATGCTCGTGGACCTGAAGGCAGCCGCGCTTGTCGCATTTGTGGTGATACTTGGTCGCACGCTCTTCATCGCACAAACCGGTGTCGATCAGGATTTTATGCTCACCCGTGTCGATATAGTGGCAATAGACAGGGTTCCAGATCTTTTGGCCGGCTGGGCCTTTCCAGAAGATGTAAGTGCCCAGATCAGCTTCAAGCCAGCCTGTATTGATCGGATAAATTTTTGTCTCTGCAACGCCCATGATGTCCTCCAGATGTGAGTCATCACGTTTGTATACAAAAATTACTTTCTGTCCACAGCGGCAATAGAATTTTCTGATTTTTCGAGTATCGGATCAGCTATTTACAGCCAGAACCCGCATGAAGCTTTCGGTCATGTGCTCGCGCATACCATCAACAGCGACCTGACTGTCGCCTGAAAAGATCTTGGCCAGAAGCACTTCGTGATTTTCAACCGAGGCCATCAGATCGGCCCGCGTTTCTAACTTTTTTGCGCGGAAAGGGCCTGTCTTGCGGCGAAAGTCAGAGGCTAGTTCGAAGATGTACGGGTTCTCTGTGGCGCGATAGATTGAAAGGTGAAGCGCCTCGTTCGCGCGAATGTAGGCGACGCGATCATTCGCTTTGGCTGCGGCTTTGCAATTGGCCTGCGCTGTCTCTATCTCGGCGCGTGCCAGAAGCGTAAGCCTTTGATTTGCAAGGCGTGCGCAGATGCTTTCGATCTCTTGCATCGCTTCAAACATTTGCGCAAGCTCTTCGCGCGAATACTGCGCGACACGAACGCCGCGCTTTTCGCCGACGACCAACACGCCCTGCGCAGTCAGTCTGCTCAGCGCTTCGCGGATGGGTGTTCTGGAAACGCCAAACCTTTGGGCGAGCTTTGTCTCGTCCAATCGCTCGCCAGGTTGCAATGCACCGGCAGCGATATCATCGAGCAATACGCTTTCGATTTTTTGTCCGGTCGATTCGCGTTGCGTGGCGCTTTGACGGTCCATATCTTGGGTCCTACCTTGGCTACTGCCTTTGTCCGTAGCACGGTATCACGCACAAAACTACCGAAACTCGTAAAAATGGATATTTTTGGTTGATTTTGTATACAAACTGCTGTTCCTTCGAGCGTAACGAGGGGGAGACAGCGGCGCATGCCCGAAATACGACTACAGCATTTGCGTAAGGATTATGGCGCATTGACCGTCATCGAAGATCTCAACCTAGAGATGGCCGATGGCGAATTTACCGTGCTGGTTGGCCCGTCTGGATGCGGTAAATCAACCACCCTGCGAATGATTGCGGGGTTGGAAAGTGTTACGGGCGGCCAGATTATGATTGGCGACCGCGATGTTTCCCATCTTGAGCCCAAAGAGCGGGATCTGGCGATGGTGTTCCAGGACTACGCCCTTTACCCCCATATGAACGTTGCAAAGAACATGTCGTTTGCCTTGCGTCTTGCGCGGATGAACAAGTCGGACATCGAAACGCGGGTCAAAGAGGTGGCTGCGACGCTTGATCTGACGGCTTATCTTGATCGTAAGCCTGCGGAATTGTCGGGCGGCCAGCGTCAGCGCGTTGCGATGGGGCGGGCTCTGGTTCGGGACGCCGGTACGTTCTTATTCGACGAGCCGCTTTCAAACCTTGATGCGAAATTACGCGGGCAGATGCGGGCTGAACTTGCGCTGATGTCCCAGCGGATCAAGAAGAACATGATCTATGTGACCCACGATCAGGTCGAAGCAATGACGTTGGGCGACAAGATCGTGGTGATGAAGTTTGGCGAGATCATGCAGGCCGGGTCGCCCGAAGAGCTTTACCGCAATCCGGCAAACAAATTCGTTGCCGGATTTATCGGGTCGCCGACCATGAACTTCCTGAACGCTGAACTTGTCGATGAGGGTGGCGCGTTGCAAGCCAAAGGTGAGGGGTTTTCGATCCCGCTGCCGGATGCGCGCAAGGGTACCTTGCAGGCGCATAAAGATCGCAAGGTTCACCTTGGGATTCGGCCCTCAAGCTTTGTCGAAGGCGCAGGCGGGCTGAAAATGCCGATTATTCTGTCTGAATATATTGGCGCGCAGTCGGTTCTGATTTCAGAGATGGGTGGCCAGCGCGTTGCCATCGAAGTCAGCACGGTTGCGCCGATCCGGTCTGGGGAAGAGCGTGAATTTATGGTGCAGGGAGATGAAGTCCATCTCTTTGATCCAAAAACAGAAGCTGCGCTTTAGCGTGGCCAGAAAACAGTCGCTTTTGCGACGGAACAACCATCTGGGAGGATGATTATGACAACAAGCAAAACGAAAGTATGGTCTGCTGCAATCGCGGTGAGCCTTAGCTACACGGGGGCCGCCTTTGCTGACGGCCATACCGCCGACGTCTACGCGCCTTACGCGGGCACGACGCTGGTCGTGAATTTCCCCGCACACCCGCATTACAACGCGGTGTTGGATGTGCTGCCCGAGTTTACAGAGCAAACCGGTATCGAAGTCGAAGTTGACCAACTGCAGTACTTGAAAATGCGCGAGCGTCAGACGCGTGAGCTGACCAAGGATTACCGCGATCACGCTCTTATCTCGTATGTGCTCTTCTCGAAAGCAGATTACGTTTTCGCCGATCAGCTTGAGAATCTGGCCAAGTACTTCATGAACCCGAAGCTGGCGGATCCGAACTATGACGCAGGCGATCTGATTGATGGCTATGTGGCCAATATTGGTATTGCTGGCGGTGAGAAGGGCTATCTGCCCGGTCCGACGGGATCGCTTTTTGGTATTCCGTTCGGTTCTGAGACGTCGGTACTGGCGTATCGCAAGGATATCTTTGAAAAGCACGGCATCGACGTGCCGCAGAACTATGACCAATTGCTCGAAGTGGCGTGCCAAATCCCCGAGCTTGAGCCGGGTGTAGGCGGAATGGCATCGCGCGCAGCGTCCGGTCACCAGGCGAGCCACGCTTTCCTGCTGCATCTTGCGCCGCTAGGCGGCCGCGTCTTTGACGCCGAGTGGAATCCGATCATCAACAGCGCCGAAGGTGTTGCTGCTGCGAATGCGCTGAAGACAATCGTCGACTGTGGCCCAGAGGGCGGCACGACGTTCGGTCCGGCTGAGGCGGCTGCTGCCTTCCAGCAAGGCCAAGCTGCGATGTTCATGGATTCAATCGCGTTTGCGGCTGGCTTTGAAGATCCTTCGAAATCGACCGTTGTTGGCAATGTCGGTTATGCCTTGCACCCTGAAGGTGTGCGCCGCGGTAGCCAGACAGGTGGTTTTGGTATTGGTATCCCCTCCAATGCGCAAAACAAGGAAGCTGCATTCTTGCTGATGCAGTGGCTCACCAGCAAAGAGCAGGACCTTGCGATTGCACTTGCCGGCGGTAACCCTTCGCGCTTCTCGACTTATGAGAACGCGGAACTGAATGCGAAATATCCGTACTCGGCTACCTTTGGCGAAGCGTTGAAGTATGCCGATCCGGACTGGCGTCCGATCATCCCAACCTGGGGTGCCATCAACGCCGATATCGGCACCACGATGAGCCAGGTTCTGACCGAAGGCCTGGATCCGCAGGAAGCGCTTGACGGCGTCGCCGAGCGCGCACGCGCGATTATGGATGAAGCCGGCTACTATACCTGGCAGTAACCTCCCAGTTCGGGCTGGCGCGCGTTGTGCTGGCCCGACACTTTGACAGCCCCCCACTACCAAAGGCCTCGGTCTCATGAGTATTGCCAGCACAAATCGCCTGACACCGTACCTGTTTTTGGCACCAGCGGGTCTGGTTCTTGCCTTCGCGCTGTTTTACCCGATTTGCTACATGATCTACGCCAGCTTCTTGGACTGGAACCCCAGTCAGCGGATCGGCGAGGCGGATTTTGTCGGGTTGCGCAATTACTTCAAATTGTTCGGTGACGACGCTTTCCGCGAAAGCATGGGCGTCACTCTGAAATTCGCTGCGGTCGTTGTCACGATTGAGATGTTCCTTGGCGTTGGTCTGGCTTTGCTGCTGGATCGCAACATTCGCGGGATGTCGGTTCTGCGGACGCTCTTTATTCTGCCGATGATGATTGCCCCAATCGTTGTTGGTTTGATGTGGCGCTATATGTACCATCCGACCGTCGGCATATTTAATAAGACCCTGAAATCATGGGGCTATGAAGGTATACCGTGGTTATCGGACGGGTCTTGGGCTTTTGCATCGGTTGTGATTGCCGATGTCTGGCAATGGACGCCGTTTATCTTCATCCTATCGCTTGCCGCGCTTCAATCGTTGCCCTCTTCTGCGCTTGAGGCCAGTAAGATCGATGGCGCGACGGGGTGGCAACAAATCATCTACATCAAGTTGCCGCTGATGCTTCCGGTGCTGATCGTGACCTTACTTTTACGCCTGATCGACAGCTTCAAGGTGCTCGAGGTTATCCTTGTGATGACCAATGGCGGGCCTGGTCTTTCGACGGAAATCCTGTCTCTTAGGATCAACCGAACCGCTTCTGAATTCCGCGAATTGGGCGAAGCAGCGGCGATGTCGAACCTTTTGTTGATCGTCTTGCTGATCCTGACCTTCACAATGTTCATTTACAACAAAGCCCAAGAGGTCCGTGCCGCCCGGATGCGCGCGGCGGAGGAAGAGGCATGAGCACGCAGACGTACGACCGGCAAAACCCGGCCTTTTATGCGCTGCTGATTGCGCTTGTGGTCATGGCTATTGGGCCGATCTACCTGATGCTGGTGACATCGCTAAAGCTGAACGTGGACATCATGTCTGACAGCTCAAGCCTGTTGTTTATGCCGACGCTCAGGAATTATGAAACCGCCCTTTGCGATTTTCTATGGTACGAGCCCGAGCATCTGCGCCGTTGCGATCCAACCTTTGGCCGCGCCCTCACGAATTCGCTCATTATCGGGCTTGTGTCGACGGCGATCACTTTGGTGATTGGTACGATGGCGGCCTATGCGCTGGTGCGGTTTCGGTTCATGGGCCGGGACGTTGTGTCGATCTGGACTTTGATGATGCGGATGGTCCCGCCGGCAGTTCTGCTGGTGCCTGTCTTTGGCATCTGGACGTTTCAGTTTGGCATTGATGGCACCCGAGGCGGGATCATTCTGGTTTATGTCGCGTTGAACCTGCCGTTCGTGATCTGGATCTTGCAAAGCTTTATTGTCCAAGTGCCCATCCAGCTGGAAGAGGCCGCGCGGATGGACGGCGCTGGCCCCTTTCAGGTCTTTTTCCTTGTGGTGCTTCCGCTCATCAAGCCAGGCATTGCAGCTGCCTCAATTTTCACCTTCCGCGTGGCGTGGAATGAGTTCTTGCTGGCCAACGCGCTGGCAGACCGCAACAGCCGTACTGTGCCCGTGACCATTGTGAACAGCCTGACCGAGTTTGACATCGACTGGGGTGTTATCATGGCAACCGGGATGCTTTTGGCGATCCCACCGATCATTTTCACGTTCGTTGCCAGTCGACAGATCATCACCGGCATGACCGCAGGAGCCGTGAAAGGCTGATGTCGGTCCTGCTTCTGGCGACGTTTGATACCAAGCAGGAAGAGGCCGACTACCTGATCGCTGCTCTCAGCGCGCAAGGTGTCGCGGTTGAGACCTGCGATATCTCGCTGCAGGCAGGGGGCGCGCAATGGTCGCCAGAGGACAAGATGGCCGGTATGGCCCATGCGACCCAGCGCGCTATTGCTGAAATCTCTGCGTTTGAGGGCCAGGGACGCCGTATGGTCGTTGCGATTGGCGGCGGCACTGGTGGGCAAATCGCATTGCAGGTCTTGCAATCCTTACCTGTCGCGATGCCCAAGGTTTTGGTCACAACCCTGCCGTTTGATCCCCGATATATCATCGCAGACAATCGCATTGTTCTGGTGCCGACGATTGCGGATCTGTGTGGATTGAACGCAACGACGCGGGCCGCGCTGGATCAGGCGGCCGCGATCACGGGTGGGCTTTTTCATTCAACGCTGCCAACAGGGCCTGCGGCTTTGACACCGTCAGTTGGTGTGACCTCTTTGGGGGTGACCGGGCCGGGGACAGATGCGGTGTGTGAGCGGCTGCGAGACCGCGATCACGAAGTGACGGTCTTTCACGCGAACGGATTTGGGGGTGCGGCCTTTGCGCGATGGGCAGCAATCGGCGCGTTCAAGTCCGTGATCGACTATACCCCGCACGAGCTGACCCGCTGCTATATTGCAGGCCTTAACGCGGATATGCCGGGTCGCTTTACTGCGATGGGGCATCTGCCACGTGTGGTCCTGTCGGGTGGTGTGAACTTTATCGGACTTGGTGCACCGGCCTTGGTGCCAGAGCCCTATGCTTCGCGCCCGCATTATTCGCATTCGCCCCTTTTTACCCATGTGCAATGCACCGAAGAAGAGGTCGTGATCTGCGCGAACATTCTTGGTGCCGCGTTAAAAGAGGCAACAGCTCCGGTGCGCGTGCTGATCCCGATGGGTGGTTTTTCGTCCGAGGATCGCCCTGGTGGTGCCATCGAAAACCCCGCTTTGCGCGTGGCCTTTGCAGACACGCTTGAAGCACATATCCCGCTGACCCGCCTTGACGGCCATATCAACGACCGCGCCACGGCCCATGCCGCCGCAGACGCGCTTGACGCTCTTACAAAGGAATGAACCATGATTGATCCCTCTGATATCGAAGCCAAAAAAGACGCCCTGATCTGGTCGGCCAAACGCTGTTTTGACCGAGGGTTGCAGACAAATGCCGGTGGTAACTTGTCGGTGCGTCTTTCTTCGGCCGATGCAATTGTCATCAAGCCGTCCGGTGTTGGTTTCGCGGAGTGCAGCCGGGACAATCTACAGGTGGTACATCTGGACGGCACGATTGAGCCGTCGCCCTTCAAGCCTTCGAAGGATATGGAGTTTCATATCGATCTTTACCGTATCCGCCCCGATATCAATGCCATCGTGCATTGCCACAGCCCGTGGGCAACGGGCTTTGCAAGCGCAGGCATTGAGATTCCGTGCCTCACTGTACAAACCATTGAAAAGATAGGGCGGATGCCGTTGATTCCCCTATCCGACAATGGAGGGCCACAGACGGAGGTTGAGATCAGTCCGGTCTTTGAAGACACTTCTATTCGGGCTGCCGTGCTGGCCAATCACGGCACAATCGGCGTTGGCAAGACCCTGATGGCGGCACAGTACCTTGCCGAGATTATCGAAGAGACGGCCCATATCGCCTATGTGCGCGACACGCTCTTGGCGGCCCATGGCAAGACAACAGCTGATCTTCCAACATATGGCACTGCCAAGGATGCGCAGGCTGCGCAAGCGGGGTAGAGCTTTCGGGTTGCAGCGGTGCAGATCCGTCTTGATACTGCCATTATGCAAGAAAGAGCCGACCTTATCGTTTTTTCAGACCTCGACGGCACGCTACTCGATCACCACAGCTATAGATGGGACGCTGCAACCCCGGCTTTGACGGCATTGGCGGACAGGGGTGCCTTGCTTGTGCTTTCAAGCAGTAAGACGGCCGCGGAAATCGAGGTGCTTCAAGATACAATGGGCCTGACTGGTGCACCAGCGATTGTGGAGAATGGCGCAGGTGTGATCGGTTTGCCTTCGCATCCTCAAAGCGACGGTGTCTATGATGAACTGCGCGCAGCATTAGAGGCTTTACCAGCGCAGCTTCGCGCGCCTTTTGAAGGCTTTGGCGACATATCTGCAAGGACCCTGGCCCAGCGCACTGGCTTGTCAGTTGATGCAGCGATCAAAGCCAAAGCGCGGCGCTTTTCCGAGCCGGGGCACTGGCATGGCGATGCTGCGACAAGGACGGCATTTCTAGAGGCTTTGGGCGCAAAGGGATTTATAGGGCGGCAGGGGGGCCGTTTCCTGACATTGTCCAAAGGACGCACGAAAGCCGATGCAATGGCTGATCTGGTGGCGTTCTATCGCCCCAAACATACGCTTGCGCTTGGCGATGCGCCCAATGACATCGAAATGCTTGAGGCCGCGGATCATGGCGTGATCGTCGCGAACCCGGATGGTCCGGACATTCCGCGCCTTGAAGGGGAAGGATCGCAGCAAATTCAGCGCACGACCTTGCCCGGACCTGCGGGATGGTCCAATGCCGTGCTTGAATGGCTTGCACATCTGCCGCCCAGATAGGACAAGACCCTCATGGTTGATTTTCACCAAAGCGGTAACATCGCGACACTGCATGATTTACGCACCCGTTCCCGGGACGAGATGACGTACGAGCTTGAGACTTTCGCGCAGACGCGAAAGATGTCGCTTATCCTTCCCTGCCTCTATTCCGAGCTTGAGACGGACGCGATGCCGCGCATTCTGTCGGAGCTGTCGAAAGTCACTTATCTGCACCGGATCATTATCGGGCTGGACCGTGCCAATGAGGATGAGTTCCGCCATGCGCGTCAGTTTTTCAAAGGGCTGAACCAGAACCATATCGTCATCTGGAACGACAGTCCGCGCATGCTTGCGCTTGGTCAGCGTCTGGGTGCGATGGGGTTGGCTCCATCCGAGCAGGGCAAGGGAAAGAATGTCTGGTCATCGATGGGGTATCTGATCGGCTGCGAAGACAGCGCCGTGATGGCGATCCATGATTGCGATATTCTGACCTATACCAACGATATGTTGGCCAAGCTGATTTACCCGGTGGCCAACCCGACATTCCCCTATCAACTTGCGAAAGGGTATTATGCCCGTGTTGGCGGCGGGAAGCTGAACGGCCGTGTGACGCGGCTTTTGGTCAGCCCACTTCTGATCGCGCTCAAAAAGGTCGTCGGGGATCGCGATTACCTCGATTACCTGCGCAGCTTTCGGTATCCGCTGTCGGGCGAGATGGCGATGCGCACGAATATCCTGCCAGATCTGCGCATTCCCTCTGATTGGGGCCTTGAGATCGGCTTGCTGTCAGAGGCTTGGCGCAATCTGGCGCCGCGTTCTGTTTGTCAGGTAGAGATCGCGGACTCTTATGACCATAAGCATCAGACCCTAAGCGCCGAGGATGCAAATGCCGGTCTGAACCGGATGTCGACAGATATCTGCAAGGCCATTTTTCGTAAGCTGGCGGCCGATGGGACGATCTTTACCAACAACACGTTCCGCACGCTGAAAGCCACCTATTACCGCAGTGCGCTGGATCTGCTGGAGGCCTATCACAGCGACGCCCAAATGAATGGTCTTGCGCTGGATCGACACAGTGAAGAGGTTTCGATTGAGCTGTTTGCCGAGGCAATCATGCGTGCTGGGCAGACCTTCCTTGAGAACCCGCATGAGACGCCTTTTATCCCGACATGGAGCCGGGTCCATGCGGCTGATCCTGATTTTGTGCGGGATCTTCGGGCAGCAGCCATGGCCGACGCCGAGGAATACGCCTAGCCCATATTCGTGATCCAGCGGCATTGATACGGGGCAAGCGTGATCTCTTCCCCGATCACATCGTCTGGGGCCATTAGATCGCCCCAGCTTTCGTCTTCAATCAGGTTCAGTGTCGCCGCAGGCAGAGTGACTGTTTCTGCGCTGACATTGTGCAGGGCAAAGATCGATTGTCTGCGGTCAAGGCTTTGTCGCCAAAGACCAAAGACCCTGGGATCTGCCATTTGCAGGGTGAATTGCGTGGCGTTGGGGTGAAACGCAACCTGCTTGCGGCGAAGTTTCAGTCGTTTCCGCAATGCCTCCAGAACGATGGCATGGCGGCTTGTCGGGTCAGCCAGTTTTGCCTGCAATACATCATAATTCCAGCGATGCCGGTTGATCGCACGGTTCATGCCGCGTTTTTCAACGCTGTCATGGTCATTCGCTGTCGCCAGAAGGGCATGAATATAGAAAGCGGGGACACCTTCCAGCGACATCACGATCATCTGCGAGCAAAGAAAGCGTTCGATGTGGTGGTCATCAGGACCATCAAACGTCTCGCGCAGCGCATCGAAGAATGTCGTGTTCAATTCATAGGGTGCCACGCCGCCATTCGGCAAAGCGCGCATCGAGACACGACCACCGTTCTTTTCGACAGTGTCGATCATCGCCGCTTGATCTTCGGGTGATAAAAGCCCTTCGGCCGGCCGCATGCCGATGCCATCATGACTGGCGGTGAAGTTCAGATAAGCGCAACCCAGTGGAGCAGGCGGCATCGAGCGCTGCCACTTCACAAGATGGCGCGCGTCTCCTGACAGCAAGGCATGCAAGATCAGCGGCGGCAGCGGAAAGTTGTAGATGACGTGCGCTTCGTCTTGATTGCCGAAATAGCTGAGGTTTTCGGCCTTCGGGACGTTGGTTTCTGTCAGCAGAATAATCGGCTCAATCGCAAAATCGCAAAGCATGCGGATGAGTTTAACGATCTCATGTGTCTGCGGCATATGGATCGACGGGGTGCCCGGTTCTTTCCACAAGAACGCAACGGCATCCAGACGTACGATCTGCACGCCATTTTCAACATGCTGGCGAATGATCCGCAGAAATTCCAACAACACTTCGGGATTGCGGAAATCCAGATCAATCTGGTCATGGCTGAACGTGCACCACACATGGCGCGGCCCATCAAGTGTTTCGACCTCTTGCAGCAAGGGTGTTGTGCGCGGGCGTACGACGGTGCTGAGATCGTCTTCCGGATCACCTTCATAGAAGAACCTGTCATAGGGCGCCTGCCGCTGCCTGTAGGCGTTGAACCACTGGCCTTGGCTGGACACGTGGTTCAGCACCAGATCTGACATCAATTTGAAATCACCGGCGATACGCTGAATATCGGCCCAATCGCCCAATTGTGGGTTCACGCTGGTATAATCCGACACGGCAAAGCCGTCATCCGAGGTGAACGGAAAGAAGGGTAGGATATGGACGCCGTCCAACACGCCTGACAGTTGGCTGCCCAAAAAATGATGCAGCAGATCAAGCGGCTTGTGTTTGCCGTCGATCAGCGAGTTCCCATAGGTAATCAGCAACGCGTCGTCCTGAGACCAAAGCGCGTTGCCGGGCCTGCGGGCGCGCTTGCGGCGTTGGGTGCCATCGGGCCAGAAGGCATCGATGATTTTGCTGGCCAGTATATCCGCATCAAGATCGGGATAGATGAGCGCGACCCTGGCAGCGAGGGTGCGGCTGAGCGCTGGCCAAGGCCTATTGTGAGAGTTCAGTAACGTCATTTGCACAAACAAGCATAGAAGCGTCGCAACGCACAATTTCAAAAAGCCCAAATATAACCTGTGGCTGCGACAGGCCACAAAAGCGGCCACTTTTTGGGCCTTTACAGCAGGTTTTGGAATTCTCGAACGATATCAGTCGATTGGTCGAGCGTTTCGGCTGTGGCCTAAACAGGGATCAGATGGTTGTCCCACAACAGATCGTCATTTTGAACGGTCTGTCCTGAAAGGGTCTGTATCGTGCCGGTGCCGGATGTGATGACAAGTTTGTCTTGCGTCGGAGCAACGCCACATGCATCGGCCATTTGAAGGGTCTGTTGCAGCGTGGCGTCGCGTTGATCGTAGAATTGCACAATCCCTCCACGAGGGGAGGTCAGGGCAATCTGTTCGCCATCTGCCGAGAAGGCAACGCTGCCTGCATAGCCCTGCATGGCGCGCCAATCATCCGCAGGTGCAGTTGCAAGGCGCGGTGCCTGGCCTCGCTTGTGAACGCCAAGCAACGGTGCGTCGATCTTGTCGCCCTGCCATTGCATTGCAAAAGCGACACTGCTCGTCTTTGAGACTGCGAGGTGACGGATCGAATTCCGGTGTAGCTTTGTATCAAGCTCGATCTGTTCGGTGATCTGCCGATCTTCAATGTAGCTGAGATTGGGCCTCATGGTGGGCAAGTTCAGCTTGCTTCGACCGCTGTCAGGGTGTGTTTCAATACCACCGTTTGCGATGACAAGCGTCTCAGTGCCGGGCAGGCGCTTGATGTCGTGCGGACCGATGCCACCGCTCGAGATGTCGCCAACGCGCCTGTAGCCTGCATTGACATCCCAGATGCCGATGCGGCCCTCGGCCGCCTCGTAATCATTTTCGGTCGTGTAAAGCCGGGTACCGTCTGCCGAGAATGCGCCGTGACCGTAAAAGTGTCGGTCTGCGGGCGCTTGCAACTTGGCAAGCACTTTGCCTGACCGGCAATCTATCACAAGTGCGAATGTTCCCGGGCGCCGTGCAAAGGCGACGGCCTCGGCGCGTGCGGGGTGTGCCGCGGCTGCGTGGCCGCGTGCGGGCAACGGAATGCGGAAAACAACATCAAGCGCGTCGCTGATCCCGCAAAGGGCGTATCCCCCGCCGGGCAAACCGGCCGCTGACAGAAAAGCAGGATTGCCCGCATCAGCCCATGAGTGTCGCGGCACCAGACTTGTTGCCAGAAGGCCTGCCAGAAGTTGCCGACGGGTCGCCATCTCAATCGCCGTCAAGTGCGTTGAAGCCGACCGAGACGCCCAGACGCGGCCCCAGATCAAGAGCTACCGCCTGGCGGATCGATTCAACAGCGCTTTGCAACGCCTCGACCTTGATGCGCGTGCCGGGGTCGGCAACGCCAGCAAAACTGGGATCATCGACGCGCGCGGCGACATCAATCGCTTTTGTAAAGCGTTGATCCAGCTTTTCCTGAATGTCGGGGGCGTCTGCGGCAAGGGCCAGAGCCAGCGATTTCAAAGACGTCAGTGACAACTCAACATGACGCAACGAGCGCGCAGAGCGCCGTGCTTCAGCCCGGTTTGGGCGCGGCTTGTCAAAGGTGCCCAGCGGGCGGCCAAGACGGTTTTCAGATGTAAATTGCAAACCAGTGTTGAGCGCTTTGAACAGCTCTTGCGTGGCTTCGGCCGGGGTTCGGTAAGGGCTGTCGGCTGATGGCTCAATCAGTTTGGCGGCATAGTCATTTTGCCAATCCTGCTGCATTGCGTCGGAAACCGCTGCAATATCTGCGGTGATCGTCTGGATCAGCTGGCAGCGATAGTCTGCATCCCCCTGATCGGCAAAGGCTGCATCATAAAGCAGGAATTCCAGCGCAAAGAAGCCCCGAGCGGCGATAGACACCTCGGCGTAAGTGTCTGCGGTTTCAGCAACCGGATCAGCGTTTGCGATAAGCCGTGACAGCGCTTTGGGCGTCGCGCCGCGACTGTCTGGCCAAAAAGCCAATGCGAAAGCCCGGTCTTCCTGCTCGGTCGGACCAAACCGCAGATGGCTGACGGTGATCCAGGCATCAAAAGCGGCGTTATAGGCCGTGTTCAGTGGATCGCCCCGGGTGCAGGTTTCAGCCGCAGTATTTTGCAGCGTCTGTGTGGTTTCCGCCAATGCGGCGAACCCTGGAAGGATATGTTCGTCGACAATCGAACGGGTGCTGTCAGCAAGTGCGGGCAGCGGGAGCAGGGCCACGAGGGCAAGGATCAAACGCATAGATCAGAGACTTTCAAGAAAGGCGATAAGGGCGGCACGGTCTGCAGCAGGCATTGAGATAACAGCCTCTTTTTGAGCTTCGGCTTCGCCACCGTGCCACAAGACGGCTTCAAGCAAATTGCGAGCCCGACCATCATGCAGGAAATAGGTGTGCCCGCTCACCCGTTCGGTCATACCGACGCCCCACAGCGGTGGTGTCCGCCATTCGCGGCCATTTGCACGTGCCTCGGGACGATTGTCTGCAAGACCTTCGCCCATGTCGTGGAGCAGCATATCGGTGTAGGGCCAGATCAACTGAAAGCTTTGTTCATGTTGATCGACCAGTCGGTGGGTCACAAAGTTGGGTTGATGGCATGCCACGCAGTTGGTTTCATAAAACACCTGCTTGCCGCGCAGAACCTGCGGGTCGTTGACATCTCGTCGTGCTGGAACGCCAAGGTTCTGGCTATAGAATGTCACAAGCTGGAGCCCTTCCGCATCCACTTCGGTCACACGCGTGTCGCCATCACCATGAGGCGCTGCAACACAATCTGTCTGCGCGGGCATACATTCACCCCATGGATCAGGGTTAATCGGGGAAGAAATCCCGATATCCCCGGCAAATGCGCCTGCAGACTGTTCCTTAACCGTGGGCGAGCCTGCCTTAAGTCCAAAGCGGCCCAGCATCGGCTGATTGAATTCGGCTGACCAAACAATGTTGGGGCGCCCCGAAATCCCATCGCCATCCGCATCATCAGGATCGGCAAGAGCCAGAATATCTGCGGCCGGGATCGCCTCAAGAAGGCCAAGGCCGATCATCTGCGGGGCAACCCGTGGGCTGAGCATCGCGTCGGGATGAAGCGGGCCATAGCCAAGGTTTTCAGCGGTATATGTCGGTGCGCGCAAGCTGGCAGTTTCACCTTCGGACAGCGCGACCTCGATCTCTTCGTAGTCGATTTTTAGGCTGTATTCGGCAGGCAAGCCGGCAATGCCGAAATCCTGCATTTGTGTGCCATAGTTCGGATCAGGGGCTGTCGCGATGTAGTCTTTAATTTCAGCGATGTCGTGCTCGGGCCCGCCCGGGATCGAAATGCGCAGGAACATCGAAATAGAATTGGTATCATTGGGTTCTGGCGGATGACCGCGCCCATCTTTGATGTGGCAGCGCTGACAAGAGCGTGCGTTATAAAGCGGGCCTAGCCCATCGGAGGCGAGCGTCGAGGAAGGTGATGACACCCAAAGTTTCTTGAACAGACCATTCCCGACTTTGAAGTCTAGCTCATCCTCGAACGAGATATTCCCGGAGGGTTGAGAGAACGCGTCTTTGTTCTTGCGTGCGCGAACTGTGGCCGCTCCAGCCGATTTTTCTTCATATGCAGCAGCTTTGCTGAAGTCGGTTGGCGGTGTCAGCACTTTGGCGATCCGTGCGGCTTCTTCGGCGGTGCGTGGAACAATGTTGAGGTGGGGCTCTAGCGTCACATCCGCCATGGTTGCGCTGCTGGTGCTGGCAACGAATGTGGTCAGAAAGATCGCAATAGATCGGGTGGCGTGCATGGTCGTACCGTTTTTCATTTGGTGGAACATAGCTGTTGCTGGCCGAGTGACCCTGCGACGCAATGACATGGCATCGTCGGGCGGCGCGTCGCCCGAACGCGATTTGACAAGCGCCCGGGCAACGAAGTTTTAAAGGAGTGTCTTACTCAAAGACGGCCTCAGGATTGTCGAGGCTGTCAGAGCCTTCGAACTCGATCGCATCAACGCCCAGCGCGGCCACAACACGCTCGATCGAGCGCGTCTGGTCGACAAGGCCGTTCACGCCACCCATGATAAGCGCTTCGCCACCGGCGTTGCCCTGCTCCAGCATCTGGTCATAGGCAAAGCCAGCTTCGGCTGCTGATTTAATCCGGCCAAGAGCCATCATCGTGGTTGACAGCTTGCCTTGCATTTCGGCGTCTAGCGCGGCGTCGGTTGCAGCGACCATGTCAGCCAGCGAAGCGCCGCTGACGGATGTGCCATCGATGCGGATGTACTCGCCCAGATAGACGTTCTGGATGCCCAGACCGTCATAGTAGTGGCTGTTATGTGTATTGTCGGCAAAGCAATCATGCTCTTCTTCGGGATCGTTCAGCATGAGGCCAAGACGCATCCGCTCACCAGCTTGCTCGCCATAAGACAGCGAGCCCATGCCCGTAAGAATTGCCGAAATGCCAGCATCTTCGTTTTCCATCAGAGTGGCACGTGCTGCGCCACCGTCGATCCATTGTGCTGCCATCCATTCCAGATCGGAAACCAGCAGATCTGTGGAGGCTTTCAGGTAATCCGCGCGGCGATCACAATTGCCACCGGTGCAGGCGTCACCAGCTGCATAGTCTGTCCACGGACGGTTGCCTGCGCCTGGGCCGTGACCGTTCAGGTCCTGACCCCACAGCAAAAACTCGATGGCGTGGTAGCCTGTGGCTACGTTTGCCTCGATCCCGTCTGCTTCATGAAGCGTTTCTTCAAGCAAGGCAGGCGTGATTTCGGCTGCATCCACTTCGGAACCCGACAGCGTAAAGTTCGGATTGGCAACGACGTTCAGAACCGCAAATGCATTTTCATCGGAAGGGCCGCCATAGGAGCCGTCGACATAGTCAATCAGGCCTTCATCAAGTGGCCAGGCGTTCACTTTGCCTTCCCAATCGTCAACGATGGCGTTGCCAAAGCGATAAACTTCGGTCTGCTGGTAAGGCACGCGCGATGCAAGCCATGCAGCTTTGGCATCTTCAAGCGCCTCGGCCGAAGGGTTTGCGATCAATGCGTCTACGGCTGTTTGCAGACGCTGAGCCGTTGTCACACTATCCGCATATTTCGCGGCAGCGATGTTTGCATAGTTTGTCAGCACGTCGGCCTTTTCCACGGCAAAAGCCGGGGTAGCAAGCGCAAGCGCGAGCGGTGCCAGGAACATGGGGGTGGTCTTCATCGGTATCTCCTCTAGTGAACCGTATGTGTTTGGTGAGTGTGCATTGCCACCGATGACAGATCGGGCGGCATGCGTTTCAGCGCCAAGCCAAGATCGCTGGCCAGCGCGGGGATCACGGGGGCCATATCGGCCCTCACGATCAGAGTTGCGATCAGCATTGCGTCTTCCATCTCGCCCTCGGCGGCTGTTGCGATGAAATTGGCAAAGCAGGATTCGTCGGCGCCAAGACATTTGCAGTTGATGGCGTGCCGCATCAGCGGACGTCGGCCATGGCGGCAACATATGGTGTGCAGTTCTTCGAAGGTGCGCATCGCCTGTTTACCCTGCACACCGCCCAGTCCTGCAGCGAAGGCGTTCCAGACCTCGGACTGACCATCAACGCCCATGCTCCACAGGCGCAAATAACGCACGCAGGCTGCTTCTACTTTGGGCAGGTTTGCGACAAGGCCTACCGGGGCTCCGCCACGTTTTGCGTATTGCGCACTCATTTACGGGTCTCTTGGCGAAGGACCTGCTCAAAATGCCGCTCTACCTGCAGATCATCCGGTGCGTAGTCAGACAAGTTTAATGCATCAACCTCAGGCTTGAGGCTTTGCCGCGCAGGTTCAGGCGCGTTTCGCAAAGAAGAATCGGGCGGATTCAAGCGCATTTGAAACCTTTTCAGGGCGATACGGCAGACGTTTATAACGTGTGAAAGACTTAAAAATCTTTGCCGTTCATTTCTGAGTAAAATAATCGGATAAATCAATAGTAGAAACGCCGCAGGCTGTTGAGATCCGCAGAGAATTCACCGCAGAGCCTTTGTCAGCACATGATATCAAGGCGTTCATGGGCTGTGATAAGCGCCATTTTTCAAGATTCCATTTGAGCGCAGCTTTGAAATTCTGCCGATAAATCGTTTGCCCAGAATCATTTGCGCTGCCAAGAAAGGTAACAGAAATACGATGCAAGTGGGGATTGTGATGTCAAACCTTCAGAGTGTTGAGCAGGACGTTGCGTATAGCATCTTACAGATGCGGGACGATCAGGTGATGTCACTGCTGCGCGGGCGGCATCCGGACCAAAAACTGAGTTTTATTGTGCAACGGTTGAACGCGTCCGTCCTTGATGGAACCCCCAAGGAAAGCGAGCAGGCCCGCGATGCGCTGGGCCGGCTCGGATTTATCGAAACATCAATGCGTCAGCGTCGGCCCGGCTGAGTCGTCGGTGCTGCGGATGCGATAAAGGCTTGTTTCGCCCGTCATTGCGGGACGGAGGCCATGCGGTAAATCAGGTGGGATGGCGCAGGTATCTCCGGGGTTTAGAACGGTTTGGCCGCCATCATATGTCAACTTCCAATAGCCGCGAACGGGCATCAGAACTTCATGCTTGTCAGTGGTATATACCTCATCAGAGATCGAGCCGCGGCTCAACATTTCGACGGTGAAGCCAGGTTTATCGCGTAGTATTCCGTTCTCGGAGATGACGTTGGCGGGTTGCCGGTCAGCCAACGCCATCATGTCCCAGTAACGTGCGACATATGTTGGAACCACATCGGCTGTTGTCGGCTCTGGCATGCGGTCCAGCACGGCCTGATCCAAAAGTGGCATTGGCTTTATGCCGTCTGGCAAGCTCTCGCCTTTTTTGGTGTCATAGAGCTTGCCATTTTCCCCCAGGACAAGCCCGTGATTTGCAGCATCTTCAATCACTTGCGGTGCCCACAGCACGCCACCGCCAGCGTCATCGCCGCCAAGGATCGCCATAATCATTCCGTAGTCCGTGCCGATATTTTCAAAGCCGCGGAAGATACCAGTCGGGATATTGAAGATGTCGCCTTCCTCGAGAACAACCTCACCTGAGGTGCCCCAACGCCCCCAGAAAAAGCGCCAACGGCCTTTGAGCACGAAAAAAACCTCGGCGGTGGAGTGAGTGTGGAGCGAGTTGCGACATTTCGGAGGTTGTCCGGCGGCGCCGATGTTAAATCCCGGCGTGTCGCGGATATGAACGTGCTGATCGGCGCTTTCTGAAACACCGCCCCCGATGATCGTGAAATTTTCCTTTTGGTCGCTACCAGGTGTGTGCGCGTCGATAAAAGCGGTCTTGCAAGGGACAAGGTCGCCGTAGCGCACGATCCGTGCCTCCATTTCTGCCGGGGTCATTTTGTGTCTCCATGTGATCCTGACGCTAAGAGTACTCTGATTGAATACCTATGCAATCTCAAATTTTATGGTCTTTTTATCGATTTAGACCTGGCTGCGACATGTGAGCCCTAGGCAGAGCGTAAAAAGCTTATTATTTTAATCAGGAATAAAGATAGAAGTTGATTCTCATAATGGCTCTTCACGCGCTGACCCAAGTTGAAACGATCCCTGCAGAGCGGTCGCCTCGCAGTCTCCCTTTGGATGCTGAAACACAGCGCCGGTTGGTTCCACTACGTCAGTTGATGCGCAAGGCACGGTCGGCCAGCCGGGTCGATGGTCATCGTATTTGCGCGGCGGTTGGATGCGGAATCGCACAGCAGCGCGAAACCTTATCAACGACGCTGGTGCAGGTGCTGGGTGATGCGTGGGGCCAGGCCCCTGTCGTTTATGAACCCAGCGCAAAGACGGCGTCTTTCGATGAAGTTTGGTTGCTGTCTGTGGTAGATGCACAGAATGCTGGAAACGCAGATAGCGTTGCCTTTTTGCTCACGTCGCGGATCCCGCGACACAGTCATAGGATGGTTCTTTCCCTCATCGCGCAGCTGGCGCTTTAGAATAATTCTAAAAAGTTCTTGGCTTTTCTGCCAAGAGGTATATCTTTGGACGGTACGCAAGCCAGCTTCCGCCAGCCAGCGATTATTTGGAGACGAGGATAAGACCGATGACACAAACTGCCGCGAATTTGACACCAGATGCATCAAGCGCGATCGCAGATGCTTTGAATCAGTCTGTCGCCGAGACAGCTGTCACAACGATGCTGGCGCAGAATTTCCACTGGAATGTCACCGGCATGGCCTTTGGTCCGCTGCATGCGTTGTTCCAAGAGATCTACGAAGACCACTTCACCGCCCAAGATGATTTGGCCGAGCGTGTTAAAGCACTCGACGCACACGCTGAAGGCACACTTGCAGGTATGCTGAAGCGTTCGAAAATCAGCGAGCATGACGGTCATGCCGATGACAAAACCATGATTAAAGAGATGATGGATGCTCAGGTTACGCTGGCCGCCACGCTGGCTGGCGCCGGTGAATTGGCTGCAGAGCACGGCGATACGCTGACGGAAGATTTGTGCATTTCGCGTGGTCAGACCCACGAAAAGTTTGCGTGGTTCCTGCGGGCACATCTGCGCTAATCATGAAATGGGGTTCTTGACCCCTTTCTTGCGGCACCGCTTCGCGTAGGCATCAGCCCAATGCGAAAATTTGCCCATGTTTTCTTGTTGAGACACCAGCATGTGCACGAACGCCTGCTGGTGTTTCTCTTTTTTCAACTGCTTATAAAGCGACTTCTGCGCTTTCGTCATCGAGCAACCGATGCAGTGCCCCTGCCGTTTGTATTTACAGACATCAATACAGGGACTTGGAACTTTGGGCATGTGAACCTTGGCTAAGCGCGGCATAGGCCGCGTGTGGCGGGGTTATTTGGTTAAGATCAGCTTTCCAGCGCGGGTGATCCGCAGGGTATATACTTGGTCATTCAAGACGATCCGTGCAAGTCCATCTTGCCCAGTAAGATCTTGTGCATCGTAGCTGGGTGTATCGTCAACCAACTGTGGTGTCGGGGCGGGGCTCGCATTCATCATCAAACCCATGTCTCTATCCGATCCAAAGTAAGGGCCAAACGGCGTTCAGTAGGGCAGAGGCCAGTCTGTGTGGCCTCGATCAGGGCGCGCCAAAGGCGGCGGGTCATCGGCGTTGTCATGGTCTCTCCTGTTGCGCGACGGCTCCGGGCTGACCTGAAAACAGGGTGGCTTGGATGGAATCTCTAACGGGGTCCAAGATAGGCATATCCAAGCCATCCGTCAATCCTGATAAAAATAGTCGGACAAATCAGCTGATGGACGCCATGCTCGACCTGACCTAGCTTGCGCGGGAAACCGAGAGAGGCGTTTTAATGACCAAATCTGTGCTGTCCGGCGTCCGCGTTCTTGATCTGACAAATGTGCTGGCAGGGCCATTTTGTTGTCATCAGTTGGCCCATCTGGGTGCTGAGGTCATCAAGATCGAGCGGCCGGGCGGCGGTGATCTTGCACGCCAGCTGGGCGCTGATCCGGCTTTGAATGCCGCCGATATGGGGGTATCCTTTCTAGCGCAAAATGCCGGGAAGGCGTCCGTGACGCTCAACCTAAAAGATCAACGTGGTAAGGATTTACTCAGAAAACTTGTGCGTACCGCTCATGTTGTCGTTGAAAATTTCCGACCCGGTGTCATGGAACGGCTGGGCGTTGGGCCCGATGATCTGCGTGCTGAAAACCCGTCTTTGATCTACGCGGCGATTTCTGGCTTTGGGCAGGACGGTCCGTGGAAAGATCGCCCGGCCTATGACCAGATCGTGCAGGGTGTTTCTGGTGTCATGTCAGTGACCGGGCGCGATGGTGAGGGACCCTTGCGCGCAGGGTATCCTGTGGCCGACACGGTAGGCGGTTTGACCGCCGCCATGGCAATCTGTGCCGCTTTGAATGCAACTCCGCGGGGGTGTGTGATCGACGTTTCCATGTTGGAGGCGACCCTCGCGACCATGGGATGGGCCATTTCGAATCATCTGATTGCGGGCGTTGCGCCACGGCAAAATGGCAACGACAACCCAACATCGGCCCCGTCTGGTACGTTTCGAGTGGCCGATGGATATATCAACATCGCCGCCAATCGCGATACCCAGTGGGAGAGCCTTGTCCGCCATCTGGGACGTGAGGATCTACTTATCGATCCTGATTTTGCGACGCGGGAAGATCGCAAAACCCATCGTTTGCGACTGACGGTCGAGCTTGAGACTGTGCTGGTCATGCAATCCACCGCGCATTGGGTCGCCGCGTTGAATGCACTTGGCGTGCCAACGGGTGAGGTTATGAGCGTTCCAGATATCCTTGCGCATCCCCAAATTGCCGAGCGTCAGTTTCTGGCGCGTTTTGATGATGTTCCTGGTGTTCCGGATGGCGCAACTGTTGTGCGGGCGGGTGCACGTATCGACGGCGCGCCCCTTACGGTAAAGACGCCGCCGCCTGTCCTTGGAGCGGACACCGACACTGTTTTGAAAACACTTGGCCTCACCGCCGATGATCTGGCCCGTTTGCGCGCGGATCGGGTGATCTAGCTTTTACTTCAAACACGCCCCGTCAAGGACGTAAGCGATATACACTCGATCTTGATAACTGCCGTTAGGGCTTTCGATCTCGATGGCTGTATCGCTGGGGCAAGGGGGGCTTCGCCCTTCCTTTTCGATGAATAGCACCGTTTCTGCCATGCCATCGAACGCATGCTTCAGGGCGTAATGGTGGGGCGCCCGTCCTTCAAACGGTCCTGCATAGATCGTGAAATCGCGCCCTTTCGCTGTGTAAAACAGGTTGGCCAGAAGATCGCGGTTAAAGGCGACGATGTCTTTCTGGCCGGTGTCCCGGGCGATGGTAAAGATTTCTTCCGACATTTCATCAAGGCCGACATATCGCTCAAACAATAGCCGATCGCCACCAAACGATAGGGATCCGGCAAAAAGGGTCAGCAAGGGCAAAAGCACGCTGATCGTGCCGTTGATCCAGAAAGATATCCGCATCCATTTTGGACGCTCGATCAGCCATGACATCACGGCCACGACGCCTGCGATTGTGCCTGCTGCGGCCCAATTTGCGTAGGCTTCCGATAAGAGCGCTTGCAGACATACGATCCCGATGATCGGTAGCGCGAACAGCAGAAGCGTCACTTGAATCAGAGTGAGTTGACCACGAATAGCTTGCCACCCCATCAGAAGCAGCGCTGAAAACAGAACTGGCCCCATGACTACGAACTGAAGTGCGAAAAATTCGGTCAGGCCCGTGATGTTCAGCCCAGCACGCTTGCTCGGGTCGCGCACCCAGTCTGCGTTGTCCATCGTGTGTTGCAGCGTGGAAAACCCGTTTGCAACATTCCAAAGGACATTTGGCGAGATCGCGATCAGGAAGGCCAGCAAGATCAGCCCGTAGTCGCGTGAGCGAAGCCGTTCCAGCGGGAGGGCCAAGGCCACCAGCCCAGCGCAAAGCACATAATAAATCGCTGCATATTTTGACATGAACGCAAGGCCCAGCATCGCCCCGGTAAAAAGGGCAAGGTTACGCGATGGTGTGATGGCAAGCCGCAAGTAGCCGCCCAATGCCAACGCGAGGAACGGGAACATGATCGTATCTGTCGAAACAAGCGTTGAGCCGACGGTGATGACCGGCATAGTCACATATCCCAAGGCCGTCGCTATGGCTGCGCGGTGACCGATATGTTCACGTGCAATGGCGCCAAGGATGACAGCTGTCGCAGCGTGAAAGAGCGGTGCGGGCAGGCGGACCCAAAAGGCCGCATCACTTCCTCCGACTTCAACGAATGCACGGATCACCCAGCCAATCATGGGGGGTTTGGAGTAATATCCAAACGCCAGTTCCTGCCCCCAGAACCAGTACTGCGTCTCATCCACAAACAGGTCGAGTTGACCCCAGTGAAGCGCAAGCACTCGGTAGAGGGTGAGCAGCCCAACACCCAAAAGCGCGGGCTTCAACCACGTGCGGTCAGGTGTCGAGACGGCGTTCGACACGGATCAACCACAGGTTTCTGACGTAGATGAACAAGCCCATTGATTGGCCTAGAATGAACACGGGATCCTGACGATAAATCGCATACGCGAGCAAAATCAGACCGCCACTGATCGAAAAGTACCAAAACGCGATTGGCACAACGGACCGCTTTGCACGTTCGGAGGCGATCCATTGCACAAGAAAGCGTGCTGTGAACAGAATTTGCCCTGAAAGGCCAAACATTACCCACCAGAACTCAAACCAACTGTCGACCTTGAGCCAGCTGAAAACGCTATCCATCCGATATCTCCGTCGGGGTCGCGGTCTTGCGGCGACGGATCAGCCACGCGACGCCCATCAGATCCCAGACGCCGACGAATGCGCGCTGCAGGTTGGTGTAGTTTGACGCGCCTGCACCGCGTTCGCGATGGCTGACATCAACAAGGACAACATCCCACCCGTCGCGTTTGAACAGCGCAGGCAAGTAGCGGTGCATATGGTTAAAGAACGGCAAACGCAAAAAGGCGTCCCGGCGAAAACCCTTCAGCCCACAACCGGTATCACGTGTGCCGTCGTTCAAAATCGCGGACCGTAGTCTGTTCGCGGCTTTCGAGGCCCACTTCTTGGCCGCTGTGTCTTGTCGGTCCACCCGTTGCCCTGCCACCAGACCAACGCGATTTTCGGTATCAGCCAGAAGTGGCCTAAAAAGCTTGGGCAATTCGGCGGGTGGGTTTTGCCCATCTCCGTCCAGCGTGCAGATCACATCTGCCTTGGCGACCAGAACGCCACTATGCACCGCAGCGCTTTGTCCCCCCGAACGCTCATTTCGCAGCACTCGGATCGGATAATCAAGCCCGCGCGCCACATCGCCCGTGCCATCGGTAGAGCCATCATCGACAATGATGATCTCGTATGGGATATCGGCGCAGGCAGCTGCAATTTCGGTCACGACAGGGGTGACGTTGCCAGCTTCGTTTTTCATGGGGATGACGATGGAAACAGCGGTCATAGTCTACAGTCTCTTTGTTCGGCGGGCTTAAATACCAAAGCGCGCGTGCTGTCCACGGCCCTATCCTTTGGTGCGACGCAGCGTATCGCCAAAACTGATCTTCGGCGAAAGCTCGATCACCTGACCGGGCTCGGAAGCGGGGTCTTCGCATCGCTCTGCAATAATCCGCGCGGCGGCCCGACCGATATCAAGGCGGCAGCTGTCCATCGTCGCCAGCTTGCGCGGCAATCCTTGCAAAAGCTCAACATCATTAAAGCCGGCCAGCCCGATTTCCTGAGGGATCTTTACCCCTTGCTCGAGCAGATACAGGAGGCCGCCTGCACCAATCATATCATTGGAATAATAAAGAAAATCGAGCTCTTCATTGCGCTCCAGCATGGCTTGGGTCATCTCGCGCCCCTTGGCGAGCGCAGAGCCCCCTTCGTAGAAGTCTTTCTCTTGCACTTCGAGGCCGTGCTTGGCGAGGCCTTCGATCAACCCCTCAAATCGCTTTCGCGCCCGATGATCCAGCGGCATCTTGGTGCCCATGAACCCGATATTCTGAAACCCCGCTTTTGCGATCTGCTGCGCCATTTTTCGTCCGGCGCGCCTGTGCGAAATGCCGACAACGCTGTCAATCGGTGTGCCGTCGACATCCATGATCTCGACCACCGGAATGCCAGAGGCTTTCAGCATCGCGCGGCTTGCGTCCGAATGCTCCAGCCCTGCGATAATGATGCCGGAAGGCCGCCACGACAGCATCTCGTAGAGAACGGACTCTTCTTTTTCCTGAGAGTAGTGCGTTACGCCAACGACTGGTTGCAGTGGCGTTTCATCGAGTATTTCAGAAATGCCAGTCATCACTTCCGGAAAGACCATATTGGACATCGACGGAATGATAACGGCCACAAGGTTGACGCGTTGCGAGGCCAATGCACCAGCAATTTTGTTGGGCACGTAACCTAATGTCTTTGCTGCTTCCAAGACCTTTTCGCGTGTTGCCGCACTGACATCCCCGCGATTGCGCAGCACCCGGCTGACCGTCATTTCACTGACCCCGGACGCTTCCGAGACGTCGCGAAGGGTCAGCGGGCGTTTCATGTCATTCGGGGCCATTGCGGTCTTTCTGTTGCGGATCTCTGTTAAATGTTAGCCGCTAACATTTGAAAAGTCCAAGCACCAAGCGTCTTGCGCGCTGCGTCAAATAGAGCGAGATATTGCTGACGCGGCCCCGTGGCTCAACTGGATAGAGCAGCCCCCTCCTAAGGGGCAGGTTGCAGGTTCGAATCCTGCCGGGGTCGCCAGTAGGTTTCTCAAGCGTATCGCCCTTGATTTGGACAGGCATAAATTCGCTGCTTTGATTTTAATCGTCAAAATAGGCGCTTGTTGTTGTATAGGCATCCAAGCGCCCTCTACATGGTCGGCGCTAAATCCAATCAAGAGGCTGCTTATGTTTCGCTCTGCTATGCTGACTTTTCTCTTCGGATGTGGTGCGTTTGCTGCGCATGCGCAGACTGACACGAAGCTTGTTAAGCTCGAGCGGGTCGCTGCCAGCTCCTCAGAGGTGACACGGCAATTCTTTGGCCATGTCGTCGCAAGGGAAACCGTTGATCTTGCCTTTCAAGTCAGCGGACAGGTTGTCGACATTCCGATCATCGAAGGGGAACCTGTGCCGAAAGGCGCGATGATCGCGCAACTTGATTTGGAACCATTTGAGCTGGCACTCGCGCAGGCACGACTGCAGAAAGAGCAGGCCGACCGCACACTTGATCGGCTTGAAAAGCTGGAAGGCAGTTCGGTGAGCCAAGTATCGGTTGAGGATGCAGAGACGCAGGCAAAGTTGGCGGATATTGCGGTGCGCAATGCCGAGCGGTCATTAGAGGATGCAACGCTGACCGCACCTTTTGATGCTTTGGTCGCGGCACGCAATGTTCCGAACTTTTCAACCATTGCTGCGGGATCGCCGATTGCGCGTTTGCATGATATGTCTGAGCTGCGCATCGATATTGACGTGTCGGAGGTGTTGTTTCAACGCGCAGGCAATGACGCCGATATCGAGCTTTGGGCCGAATTTCCCGCGATTGATGCGCGTTATGATGTGGAACCGCGCGAATTTAATGCAGAGACGTCGCAGGTCGGCCAGACCTTTCAGATTACGCTGGGCATGGCCCCGCCAGAAGATGTGGTCATTTTGCCGGGTTCGTCTGTGACCGTTTATGCGGTGCTGAACGGGGGGCCGGCAACACTGCGCATTCCTGCATCGGCGGTGACAAACATGGATGATGGAACCCCTCAGGTTATGGTCTTTATGCCCGATGGTGATAGCGAGGGCACAGTCGCCGCTGTGCCGATTGAGATGGTTCCGGGGGGTGATGGCTCTGTGAATGTGACGTCAGGCCTTGAGGCTGGTCAGGAGATTGTCGCGAGCGGCTCTAACCTGCTGCGCGATGGCGACCGGGTACGTCGCTTCACCGGCTTTTCGAACTGAGCGGCTCCATGGAAATCGCACGTACGTCTATCAACCGCCCGCTGCTCACATGGCTTTTGATCCTTGGCTGTTTGTTGGGAGGCATCTGGGGTTTCTTCTCGCTTGGGCGTCTTGAGGATCCGGCCTTTACCATCAAGACAGCCGTGGTCATCACACAATACCCCGGTGCCAGTGCCCAACAGGTCGCGCGTGAGGTGTCAGAACCGCTTGAGTCCGAGATCCAGAAGATGTCGGAGGTCAAAGAGGTTCGGTCGGTCAATCAGCCAGGTTTGTCGCGTGTGACAGTTGATATGAAGGACCAATATGACGGCACTGAATTGCCTGAGATTTGGACCAAATTACGCAACCGGGTGAACACAGCGCGTTTGCCAAGCGGTGCGGGTGTGCCGTTTGTGAATGACAGTTTCGGTGATGTCTTTGGGATCTATTACGCCGTAACCGCGCCAGGGTTCTCAGACGCAGAGATCTATGAGCTTGCGACATTCCTAAGGCGTGAGCTTTTGACGGTTGCAGGGGTTGCTGATGTCGACCTGTCAGGTGTGCCCAACGAAGTCATTTATGTTGAGCCTGATCTGGTCGTCAGTACCAATCAGAACGTACCGCCGATCACGGTTCAAAATGCCATCGCCACCGCGGATTCGGTTGTGGATGGTGGCTCCATTCAAAGCATTGCCGGGCGCACACTTATTCAGGGGCCCGAAGGGGACGACACCGTTCAAGAGATTGCAGGTCTGACTGTTGGCGTTGGTGGTGAGGTTTTGAACCTTTTCGATTTTGCTTCGGTTTACCGTGCACGCGAAGAGAACCCTGATCTGATGATCCGCCATAATGGCGTCGATGCTTTCACAATCGGTATCGCTGGGCTTGCGTCTGAAAACATCGTCGAAGTGGGGCATCGCGCAGATGCAAAGCTGGCCGAGCTTGCCCCCCAGATCCCATTGGGCGTTGATCTGCAGCCGATCTATCAACAACACATTGTGGTCGAGGACGCCTCGAACGATTTCCTCGTTAATCTTGCCATGTCGGTCAGTATCGTCGTCGTTGTGCTGGCGTTGTTCATGGGGTGGCGCGCTGCAATTGTCGTCGGAACAACGCTTCTGTTAACGGTTGTTGGCACGCTCTTTTTCATGTCGATTTTCTCGATCGAGATGGAGCGTATCTCGCTGGGGGCGCTCATCATCGCGATGGGGATGCTTGTGGACAATGCGATCGTTGTTGCTGAAGGCATGCAAATTTCCATGAGACGGGGTCAAAATTCGCGTGATGCGGCGCAAGATGCGGCAAAGAAAACGCAAATCCCCCTGCTTGGCGCAACCGTCATCGGGATCATGGCCTTTGCAGGTATCGGGCTAAGCCCGGATTCAACGGGTGAGTTTCTCTTTTCGCTTTTCGCAGTGATTGCGATTTCGCTTTTGCTGTCCTGGGTGCTGGCGCTGACCGTGACACCGCTTTTGGGGCACTACTTTTTCAAGCAGGGTGAAGCTGGCGAAGATGATGCTTATGGCGGAGTTTTGTTCCGGCTTTATGGCGGCTTGCTGCGTGCCTGTCTCAGGCTTTGGTGGGTTGTCATTCCGGGCCTGCTGGCAGTCACCGTTGTGTGTATGATGCTGTTCGGTCAGATCAAGCAGCAGTTTTTTCCAGACAGTAATACGCCGCTTTTGTTTGTGCATTACAAGCTGGCTCAGGGCGCGTCCATCCATGAGACATCGCGCGATATCGCTGTTTTGGAGGACTGGCTGTCCGAGCAGGACGAGGTCGTTTCCACGACCGCTTATGTCGGAGACGGTGCCGCGCGTTTCATGCTGACCTACGATGCCGAGGATCCTAATCCGAGCTATGGCCATTTGATTGTGCGTACCGAGACAATTGAGACGATTGCCGCCCTTATCACCCGCATGGAGTCTTTTACGGCGATGGCTTTGCCACAAGGGGAGTTCCGCGCCAAACGGCTGGCCTTTGGGCCCGGCGGGGGTGACCCTATCGAAGTGCGGTTCTCAGGCTCTGACCCAGTGGTCTTGCGGGCTCTCGCAACCGAAGCCGAGGCGCGGCTGGTTGAGGCGTCCAGCGACATTATTGCTCCGCGTATCGATTGGCGCGAGATGGAGCAAGTTTTGCGCCCCAACTATGCAAGTGATCGTGCGCAAGAGGCAGGTATCACGCGTGACAACATCACCGAAGCGATGCGGTTTGCGACAACCGGCATCAACGCAGGTGTTTACCGTGAAGGGGAACGTCAGATCCCGATCATTCTTCGAGCTGATCCTGATGCAAACCTGTTGCTCACAGATCATGTGATCTATTCCGATAGCGCGCAGGATTTCGTCCCGTTTGAGCAGGTCACCGACGGTTTGCGGTTTGAGCCGCAGAATACTCTTTTGATGCGTCGCGACCGCGTGTCCACGATCACTGTGGGGGCTGACATCACCAAGGGGCTGACGGCCGCGCAGGTGCAGGCGCAGGTGCAAGAGACGATTGACACGATGCCTTTGCCGGCAGGCTACAGGATGGAGTGGGGCGGCGAATACGAAAGCTCTACCGATGCGCAATCGGGCCTCGCAGCACAACTGCCGGTCAGTGCGCTTATCATGGTCCTGATCTCGATCCTGCTTTTCAATGCATTGCGCCAGCCACTTATCATCTGGTTGCTTGTGCCCATGTCTGTGAACGGCGTCAGCCTCGCCCTGCTTGGCACAGGGCTGCCGTTTACGTTCACGGCGCTGCTGGGACTTCTGGCGTTGTCAGGCATGCTTATCAAGAACGGCATCGTGTTGGTCGAAGAGATCGACATCGTCCGCGAAGAGAATGCCGGAATGCCGTTGCAAGAAGCCATTGTGGCGGCGTCAACCTCGCGCTTGCGTCCGGTCATTCTGGCGGCTGCGACAACGATACTGGGAATGGTTCCATTGATCTGGGATGCCTTTTTCCAGTCCATGGCGATTACGATCATGGGCGGCCTGGCGTTTGCCTCGATCCTGACGCTGATTGCGGCACCGGTCTTTTACTATGCCTTTTTCATGCGGGATGGACCGATCAAGGCTGTACCCGCATAGCGTCAAACCATTCTGATAACGTCCTTGTCGATCGACAGCATGTAGCCTTTGCGCGCGATGTTGCGGACCAGCAGATCGCTGACCATCTGATTGCCCAGCGTATCGCGAAGGCGTTTGATCCGCGTCGCACCCGCGGCCTCATCGCAGTCTGACGCACTGCGCCCTGAGATCATCGCCTCGATTTCGGCGCCGGAAAGCACGTCATCATCCATGCGTGCTTCGGCAAGGACGGATAGCGTTTCAATTGCGGCCTCGGTCAGCTTGAACTCCATATTGTTCAGATAAACGAGGTTCTGATCGCGGCTGATAAGAAGGGAGTTTACCTGAATGCCCGCTTGTTCCACCTGCGCCATGCGGCGGTTCAGCCCGATCAGCATGACAAGAAAAACCAGCGCTGCGATCAGCAATGCAGTAGCAAAGACAAGCAGCACAAAGATCACCATGCGGTAGCTGGCCAGCGTATCGGAGAATGCGGTGCCAGATTGGGCGAGGATCTCAAGAAGTTTGATCTGATCGCCACTTGTCAGCGCATCGTTCTCGATAAAGATACGCTCGACCCGGTCATTAAAAGCGTTGGCATCTGGAAGGCTCCAGAAAAGAGCGATGCCGGTGACCAAAAGGATCAGGACAATCGCGGCAATACCAAGTGAGACGACGCGGTTTCCATTCCGCAAAGGCTCAGTAGCGGAGGAAATGTCGTCCGGCATTGTCTCTACGCTCCTCCAGTCCTGAATCGTCGAAAACCGACAAAATGTTCAATAATTCCCAACCTGCATTGGCCAGACGGGGACGCAGTTCGCGCTGCGCCGCTTGCGCTGAGCAGTCCGAGATTTGCGCCACACCATAGTGCAAGCGCAATGGATTATCCTGCTTGGCCTTATAATCGGCAAAGCAGGCTGCATGGGCGGGACCGGCCAGCGCCAGGGTAAGCGCGGTAAGGGCAAGAAGGCGTTTCATACAGGAAACATGACCGTCGGGCCTGAGTTATTCAATAACAACCGACACTTGGCTGGCGTGTTATCGGATAACAACACGGTGTTATTGTTTAGCGCACGCAAGAGGTCTCAGTCTTTGGTCATCTCAGGTTACTGGCTCATGCCACCGACCGCATCACGAAAGGACACGAGATGACCAAAGGATTAATTGCATCGGTCTTGGCAGGCGCTTTGGCGCTGACCAGCCTACCTGCAGCACCAGCCCAGGCAGATGACGAACTGGCCAAGATCCTCGCTGCGGGAACGGTCTTGTTCATCATCGGCAAAGCCATTGAGAGCGAGAACAAAAGCAAAAAACGCAAGAAAGAGGTGCATCACCACCACTACAAGCCGAAGCCCAAGAAGAAGCAGGTGCATCACCGCCCGCATCGGGCTGCGCGCCTGCCGGGCTATTGCCTGACACGGGTGCGGACATGGGACGGCCCGCGCAAGATCCTGTCGGGGCGCTGCCTGCGTCGCAACTACGATTATGTCGACAGCCTTCCGCGCAAATGCCGCCGTCAGGTGGAGACCTATGACGGGGTGCGTCGGGGCTGGGGGCCGGGCTGCCTGCGCAAGCGCGGCTACGTGATCGCTGGGCGCTAAACGCTTTCGAGCAGAGACCGGCGGATTGAGGCCGCGGGCTCGATTGGAGGAGGGGGTGGTCATGGCCCCTCCTCCTTTTTGTTTGCGGTGGCGCGCGCGATGCGGCAAGCCCGGGGCATGGGACCGGATTATTCATTTGAAAGCGCCGCGCAGGGTCGCGGCTTTTTGCATGTCGCTGGCGTCGATGAGGTGGGGCGCGGGCCTTTGGCCGGGCCGGTTGTGGCGGCTGCTGTGATCCTTGATCCGGCACAAATCCCTGACGGTCTGAACGACAGCAAGAAGATGACGGCCAAGAAGCGGCAGGCCTTGAATGATCTGCTGTGGGAGGTCGCGGATGTATCGCTTGGGGAAGCGACAGTCGCCGAGATTGACCAGATCAATATCCTGCGCGCATCGCATCTGGCGATGGAGCGGGCGGTGGCAGGTCTGAAACAGGCACCCGATCATGTGTTGGTCGATGGCAACCTGATCCCGCGCGGGCTGACGCTTTCGTCAGAGGCGATTGTCAAAGGAGACAGCCGTTCTCAGAGCATCGCGGCGGCCTCAATTGTGGCCAAAATCAGGCGAGATTATGTCATGTGGGATTTGGCGCAACACTATCCCGGATATGGCTGGGAGACGAACGCAGGTTATCCGACAAAGGCGCATGTCGAAGCGCTCCGAAATCTTGGCGTGACCCCACACCATAGACGTTCGTTCAAACCGGTGCACAATATCTTGTATCAAGAAAAATATGTAAGTGACTGATTCAAAAAAGAATTTGACGGCGAATCAGCTTTGACTCATCTTTGACCTCAACCAACGAGCACAAAATGTGCCGGGGACAGAGGCAGAGAATGACAACGATGACCAAAGTAAAGGGCGCATCTGCGCTCCCACTCAACACGATTCTGGACGGGGACTGCATCGAGATGATGAACAGTCTGCCGGAGGCGTCTGTTGACCTGATCTTTGCCGATCCGCCGTATAACCTTCAGCTGAAAAACGCGTTGCACCGCCCGGACAATTCCGAGGTGGATGCCGTCGACGACCACTGGGATCAGTTTTCCTCCTTTGCCGCCTATGACAAGTTTACCCAAGACTGGCTGAAAGCGGCGCGCCGATTGCTCAAACCCAACGGGGCGATTTGGGTGATCGGCAGCTATCACAACATCTTCCGGGTCGGCGCCGCGTTGCAAAACGAAGGCTTCTGGATCCTAAATGATGTGGTCTGGCGCAAGTCCAACCCGATGCCGAACTTCCGCGGCAAACGGCTGACCAATGCGCATGAAACGATGATCTGGGCCTCGAAGTCCGAGGGTGCCAAATATACGTTCAACTACGAGGCGCTGAAGTCGCTGAATGAAGGCATCCAGATGCGCAGCGATTGGGTGCTGCCGATCTGCACAGGCCATGAGCGTTTGAAGGACGAAAAGGGCGACAAGGCCCATCCGACGCAAAAGCCCGAAAGCCTGCTGCACCGCGTGATCGTCGGCTCCACCAATCCTGGTGATGTGGTGCTGGACCCCTTCTTCGGCACCGGCACAACCGGCGCTGTCGCCAAGATGCTTGGCCGTGAATTCATCGGGATCGAACGGGAAGAGGCCTATCGCAAGGTCGCCGAGAAGCGCCTGTCGAAGGTGCGCAAGTTTGATCGCGAGGCGTTGCAGGTTTCGACGTCGAAGCGCGCCGAGCCGCGCGTGCCCTTTGGCCAGTTGGTCGAACGTGGCATGCTGCGTCCGGGTGAGAACCTCTATTCCATGAACAACCGGCACAAAGCCAAGGTGCGCGCCGATGGCACGCTAATTGGCGATGATGTGAAGGGCTCGATCCATCAGGTTGGCGCCGCGCTGGAAGGCGCGCCCAGCTGCAATGGCTGGACCTACTGGTGTTACAAGCGCGAGGGCAAAATGGTGCCCATCGATCTGCTGCGCCAGCAAATCCGGTCCGAGATGAAGAATTAACTAAAGTTTACCGCCGGTGCCTGTGGCCTGACTACAAGCACTAACTATGCCCCGCCTTTATGGCGGGGCTTTTTTTGCCTCCGGCGGGGCTTTTTTTGCCAGAACTAAACCCTACCGCGGCAGTGGGTGCAGCGCTTTGTTGTACGGTTTCCAGTCGGTGATTTCGGGATAATACATCTCGCGCCAGCGACGGACGCGGGGGTTCATTGACTTACGCCAGACGGGTGGGATCATCGCCAGCATCGTCATGACCGGATAGCCGTACGGCAATTGCGGGGCATCAGCCTCGGTATAGGTCTGTAGCAGCGGGAAGCGCCGGTCGGGTTTATAGTGGTGATCCGAATGGCGCTGCAGATTAATCAGCAGCCAGTTTGATGCTTTCTGTGACGCGTTCCAGCTGTGGCGGGGCAGGACATGTTCATATTTGCCATCGCCCAGATGTTTGCGGGTCAGACCGTAGTGTTCGACGTAGTTCACCAGCTCAAGCTGCCAGATCGCGGTGAATGCTTGCACTGTGAAAAGCCAGAGCCCAACCCAGCCTCCAAGTGCCAGCGCCAGCAGCGCAAACCCGCCTTGAAGCGCCCAGTATTTCCAGAACGGGTTGCTGGAGTGCGTCCAGGGTAGCTTTTTACGGGCGAGCATCGCTTTCTCGGCTTTGAAAGATGAGGTCAGTGAGTCGCGCAACACGCGGGGGAAGAACTTGTGGAAACCTTCGTTATAGCGCGCCGTCACAGGGTCTTTCGGGGTTGCGACATATCGGTGATGCACCAGCAGATGTTCTGAACGGAAATGACTGTAGAGCACCATCGCGAGCAACAGATCACCTAGCCACCGCTCAAGCTTGTTCTTTTGATGCATTAACTCATGGCTGTAGGTGATACCGATGGTGCCGCTCAGCACGCCGACCCCGAAGAACAGGCCAAATTTCTCAAGCAGGCCCAGGTGATCGGTGGCGCCGACATACCAGATCAGTCCGAAGATCGTCAGGAACTGCAACGGTGCCCAGATCATCGTGATTGCGCGATACCAGAAAAGCTGGTCGTCCGTGGTCTCAAGATCGGGGTTTTCTTCGTTCAGACCGGCAAAGGCGTCGATGATCGAGAAAAGATACCATGTCGCAATCGGTGGGAGCAGAACCGTCCAGCCCCCATAAACAGCGCCGGTAAAAACCAAAGGGATCAGCGCCAGAGACAGCGCAAACGGCAACGCACTGTGGAATTTTGCGATGGTTTGGGACGAAATCATACTCAGCTCCACCTGAAACGATACCTTTTGGTTGTCCGTGAAATAGGGACGATTTTCAACTGTCCCGTAGCGTTGCAAGAGCCAAATCGAAAGCTTTGCGCATTACCGTAGGCAGGTCTGAAGGACGAAACTCGGTATTTGGTATGAATTGTCCACGGGATGGCAACGCATCATTGGGCAGGGTCGCGGTCCGGATCGCGAGGCGCAGGTGAAAATGCGTGAACGTGTGACGGGCTTCCGCAGGGACGTCGTGCCAGTCTGTCGCGATGGGTGGACCTTCTTGCGGAGCGTTCTCGGACCAATCGGTTGTGGGCCAGCCAAGCATACCTCCCAAAAGCCCTTTATCGGGTCGGGTCTCGAGCAGCCACGCGCCATCTGTTCGCCGCGCAATGTACGCAATGCCCAGCCGTGTTGGTTTGGGCTTTTTGGGCGTCTTCTTGGGAAGTTCAAAGGCGGTCCCTTGGGATCGGGCAGCACAGGGATCGCGCCAAGGACAAATGCCACAAGCCGGATTGCGTGGTGTGCAAATTGTAGCGCCAAGATCCATGACGGCCTGCACATAGTCTCCGGGCCGTTTTGATGGGGTCAGCTTGCGGGCCTCTTGCATCAGCTCAGGCTTGGCCATTGGCAAGGGTGTGTGGATATCGTGCAAACGCGCCATCACGCGCTCGACATTGCCGTCGAGGACCGTCTCGGGCAGATCAAACGCGATGGCCGATATCGCCGCTGCCGTGTAAGGCCCAATTCCGGGTAAGGTCAGCAGCGTGTCATGATCTGCTGGAAAGCGACCACCATGATCGGCGACCACTGCGCGGGCGCATTTCAAAAGATTACGGGCACGGGCGTAGTAACCAAGCCCAGCCCATTCCGCCATCACATCAGCATCCTTGGCGGCCGCAAGATCGCGCACCGTGGGCCAGCGCCTTGTGAAGCGTTCAAAGTAATCCTTAACGGCTGCAACCGTGGTTTGTTGCAGCATGACCTCTGACATCCAGACGCGGTAAGGGTCTGCCTCAATCCCTGAATGAGGCGGGGCGCGCCACGGCATCACACGGGCGTGGCGATCATACCATTCCAGCAATGTGCTGCTTAAATCAGCCGTGTCGTAACGCAATCTTTATGATCCTTGTTCGGATTAGGCTGGCCCTATGCCAGATCACAGATAGAATAGCGCCTGACTAAGGGAATGACAGATGGCCGAGCGCGCAGGATATCGCAAAAATGGCACCACCCGTGGATTCAAAAGCGCCTCGGGGCTGTTGCAGACGCGTATCCGGACGGCAAGTCAAAGCCGTGGCTTTGCCGAAACGCGTCTTCTGACCCATTGGGCCGAGATTGTCGGACCCGATACTGCCGCGCAGGCACATCCGGTCAAGGTGGGCTATGGACGTGGCGGGATGGGCGCGACGTTGACCATCCTGACGACCGGCGCAGTTGCCCCAATGATCGAAATGCAGAAAGAGCAGATCCGCGAGCGTGTGAACACCTGCTACGGCTATACGGCGATCAGTCGGGTCGTGATAACACAAACCGCACCGACGGGATTTTCCGAAGGGCAGGTGCAGTTCACCCCCGCACCCAAAGCCAAGACGGGGATCACGCCACAAGCCAGGGCACAGGCGGCACAAATGGCTGGCTCTGTCCAGGATGACGGCCTGAAACAGGCGATCGAAACACTGGCGGGCAATGTCCTGTCGAAAGCGAAACAGTAAGAGGCACTCATGAAACCAATTCTGGGATATGCAGCACTCTTCGTCGGGGCCGTGGCCGTTGGCGGATACTTTTTGAACTCTGGTGGCACAGGATCGACCCCAGCCGCACCAGCGCTGGGTGCTGCAAATGCGCAGGATGCGTCTGCGATTGATACGTCTTCCATTGTTGAGATGACGTTGGGCCAAGCGGACGCGCCGGTCACAGTGATCGAATACGCATCCTATACCTGCCCGCATTGCGCGACCTTCCACGAGGGGCCATTCAAGCAGCTCAAGGAAGAATATATCGACACCGGCAAGGTCCAGTTCATCTACCGCGAGGTCTATTTTGACCGGTTTGGTCTATGGGCGTCGATGGTCGCGCGTTGCGGCGGTGAGAGCCGCTTTTTTGGTGTGAGCGAGATGATCTACGACCAGCAAAGCGAATGGTCCCGTGGTGAACCTGCCGAGATCGCCGACAATCTGCGCCGAATTGGCCGTGCGGCTGGTATGAACGATGACGAACTTGATGCTTGCCTGAACGATGGTGACAAAGCACAGGCGCTTGTTGCGTGGTATCAAGGAAATGCGGAGGAGCATAACATCAACTCCACTCCGTCTTTTGTCGTGAATGGTACGACCTATTCGAACATGAACTATGCTGATTTCTCGTCCTTGATTGACGATGAAATCGGCAGCTAGGACTTAGCTTTTGTCCAGGCGGTATCGAACGCGGACCAATCCGCCAGTTCGAGCCGTACGGGCAAGGTCAGGACTTTCTTGCGAAAGCTGTCCGGCAGGCGCACAGCGTCTTTTTCTGTTGTGACCAATTGCGCGCCCAAGGCTTTGGCTTCGGTCTCAAGCCGGCTCATCAGAGCATCGGTCAGGGGTTGGTGATCTTCAAGCGCTTCGCCGCGATGTAGCGTGGCACCCAGCGATTTGAGCGTCGCAAAGAATTTTTCTGGGTGGCCAATCCCTGCAAATGCAAGCAAGGGCGTCCGGGTCCAATCCATCCCCGTCATTAACGGTTTCAACTGCCCTGTCAGGTGCGGACAAGGCAGTCTCGGCAGGCCGGTGGCAAAGCTTTTCTGTGCAGGCTCTGGGCCGATTGACAGCAGAAGATCCGCACGTTGCAAACCAACCGTGACAGGTTCCCGCAAAGGCCCGGCAGGCAAAACGCGGCCATTGCCAAACCCTTTGGCGGCATCCACGACAACGATCGAAATATCATACGCCAATGCAGGGTTTTGAAAGCCGTCGTCCAGAAGGATAACGCTTGCGCCTTGCGCGACTGCGGCACGTGCACCTGCAGCGCGGTCTTTTGCAACCCATGTGGGCGCGAAAGCCGCCAGAAGCAATGGCTCATCCCCGACCTGATCCGCGCTATGATCCCGTTCGACAACGCGGATCGGACCTTCCAACGTCCCACCGTATCCGCGCGATACGATATGCGGGCGCTCTCCATGATCGATTAGGCGCTGGGCAATTGCGATTGTGGTAGGTGTCTTGCCGGTCCCGCCAGCGTTGATGTTGCCAACGCAAATCACCGGAATACCAATCGCTTCGCGTGGACCTTTGGCCAGACGCCTTGCCGTGCCTTGGGCATAAAGAACGCTGAGCGGTGCAAGCAATCGTGCCCGCAGCGCAGGTGCGTCTGGCGCCGTGAACCAGAACGCCGGTGTCCGCATCAAGCGGCTTCCAATGTATCAAGCGTATCGGTGACCAATGCGATCACACGGTCCAGAACCTCGGCGCCTTGCGTGCAGACGTCCCAAGCTGCATGCGCCATGACGGCCGTTGTTTCGGGTAGCATCAGGGCTTCAACCGCGCGGGCCAAGGTGGCCGTATCGCGCACGCGGCGCACAGCGCCTGCCTCGATCAGCCGGGTATAGCTGTCGAAGTAATTGCGTGTGTTGGGCCCTGCCAGAATAGCCGATCCAAGTGCTGCAGGTTCCAGCGGATCGCACCCGCCGCCATTCGACATCGAGCGGCCCATATACGTCGTCGGGCACAGCCGATACCAAAGGCCCATCTCGTCGCCGATATCAGCGATGTAGATCTGCGTATCCTCGTCAGGCTCTTCATCCAGCGAGCGCAGATTGACCTTGAAGCCCTGCGAAGCAATCGCTTTTGCAAGTCCTGGCCCGCGCGACGGATCGGCGGGCACAAGGATCAGCAGCAGCCGGTGGGCTGCGCGACTGGCAAGCCGATGCGCCTCAAGGACGCTGTTTTCTTCGGCGGGCTCTGTCTGTGCGGCCAGCCATGTGGGCCGCCCGGCCAGCAGCCCTGCCAGGGTATCCCGCTCATTTTCATTGCAGGGCAAGGCGATGGTGCTTTCTTGCAAGGCCCCGCTCACTTCGATGCGCCATCGCGGAGCACCCAGCCGGCGAAGGTGATCGGCATCCGCCTCGCTCACCGCAAAAACGCGCCGAATACGATCAAACAGCGATCGATACATGCCGCGTTCAAGGGGCGAGACCTGAAATCCTTCGGCCTCGGCGTTTATCAGAAAAAGCGGGATGCGCTGTTCGTCGACGCTTGAGATCAGACCGGGCAGAAAATACCCCTCGCTCCACAGGCACAGATCCGGCTGCCAATGGTCAAGAAAACGCGCGATATCAGGCAGCGTCTCGTTGGGGGTAACATCATAAAACACCCCCTCGATATGCCGCTCTGGCAGCATCTCTGGTGCGGGAACAGTCAGTAGGAAAGACACATCTGGCCGTTCTTCCTGAATGCGGTGGATCAGACTATTCAGCCGCCTTACAGCAGTCGCACTTGGTGCATGCAGCCAGACCAGCAGACCGCTGGGCCGGTCAGGGCGAACCATATCCGTTTGCGCGCTCGAGCCGCCACCACGAAGCGCAAGATATAGCGCCAAACCAAGCGATTGGCCCATTGCAGCTTACTCCAACTCTTCTGTTGGTGAGGTCTCGGCTTCCTCATCTCGCAACCGATGCAGATGGGCGATGAAGTAGCGCATATGCGCGTTATCAACCGTTTTCTGGGCTTCGGATTTCCACGCATCATAGGCGCTGTCATAGTCTGGGAAAATCCCGACAACATGGATGTCGTTGACGTCCTTGAACGTCTTTTTCGTCGGATCAACAAGCTCTCCACCAAAGACAAGATGCAAGCGTTGGGTCATGGGCGAAGCTTTCCAAGCAGTGGGATCAAAACGACGTGTACCCTACGCCATCGGGTCCACCGGTCAAGCCAGACTGTCGGCCAGCGCTGTGTGAAGCTGCGCACCTGCGGCCAGCACCCCTTTGGTTTGCGGATGGCGATTGTTGAACAGCAGTGGTGCGCTATGACGATCAGTAACGCGCCCCATCGCTTCGCGGATCAGCAAGTCTCCAGCGGCGATGTCCCATTCCCAGCTATCGCGCAGTGTGAGCATCGCGTCGAACTTGCCTTCGGCGATCAGTGCCATGCGGTACGCAATGGACGAACGGAAATGCCGCTCGACCGGGGGCACGTCACCGCGCCAGTATTCAGCGTTCATATTCCATTTGTTGGCCAAAAGCGTCGCGCCATTCAGGGTGGTATCGCTGACCTGTAAGGATACGCCGTTCAGCGTGGCGCCTTGACCCAAGTCTGCGGCGTAAAGCTTGTCGCGCATCGGCAGGTAAACGACCGCGGCAGTCACAACGCCATCGCGTGCGATGGCCAAGCTATGGGACCACGTGCGCGAGCCTTCGATAAAGGCCCGGGTGCCATCGATGGGATCCACGATAAAAACGGTTTCCGCATCCAGCCGCTCTGGGGAATCCTCTGTCTCTTCAGACAGCCAGGCATATCCTGGTCGGCTTGCCATCAGTTCGGTGCGCAACATACGATCGACAGCCAGATCAGCCTCTGTCACAGGGCCAGCGCCGCCTTCTTTCTCCCATATCTGGGGGTCATCCTTGAAGTAACCTGATGCGATTTTGCCAGCTTCTTTGGCGGCTGAAATCAGCAGGTCTAGGTCAGTCTCCGGCAAGGGTCATCCCTTCGACCAGAAGTGACGGCACCACCCGTGACAGATACGTGCGAGCGTCGTTCGCCGGGATGATCCGGCGCAACATATCGCGTAGATTGCCCGCGATGGTGCATTCGTTGACTGGGTAGGTCAGCTCACCATTCTCGACCCAAAAGCCAGCGGCTCCGCGCGAATAGTCGCCAGTCGTCGGATTGATTGTCGAGCCGATCATCGACGTCACAAGCAGGCCTGTGCCCATCTCTTTAAGCAAATCCTCACGGCTCTGTGTCCCTTGGGTCAGCTCAATATTTCCGACCGAAGGGGAGGGTGGCGCGGATGTTCCGCGTGCGGCGTTTCCAGTGCTGTGCAGCCCCAATTTTCGCGCATGTGCCAGATCGAGGGTCCATTGCTTCAACACGCCGTTTTCAACGATATTGCGTGTCGCAGTGGGCAGTCCTTCAGCGTCAAACGGCTTGGACGAGGGCATCCGTTTGCGATGTGGATTTTCCGTCAGCGACAGCGTGTCCGGCAAAACGGGCTGATCCATCGCATCGCGAAGCCATGATGCGCCGCGCGCAATATTCGTACCGTTGGAGGCGGCAAGCAAATGCCCGATGAGCGAGCTTGAAATGCGTTCATCAAACAGAACGGGGTAGCTGCCGGTCTTTGGTTTGCGCGCTCCGGCGCGTTGCAGTGTCCGCTTTGCGGCTTGGTTGCCGATCTCTTCTGGCGTTCGAATGTCAGAGGCGAAAACACGGAAATCACCGTCATAATCGCGTTCCATCTGGGTGCCTGTCCCTGTGATCGCGACGCAGGACATACCGTTATCGGTGCGGGTATACCCCCCTGAAAACCCGTTGCTCGCGGCGAGATGAATGCGTCGACGCCCGTATCCTGCAGATGCGGCATCTACCTGGCTGATCCCCTCGTGGCTTAGCGCCGCAGCTTCGGCACGCAGGGCCGCATCTTGCAGCGCTGACGGGTCCGGCTCATCTGCAGGATCAGCCAGTTCCAGTGCGGCTACATCCCAATCGCGGGCCAATTGGTCGACGTCAGCCAGTCCGATATGCGGATCTTCGGGTGCCTCACGTGCCATCGCAACAGCGCGCTCTGCCATTTGTGCAATCGTGTCGGGCTTTACATCAGAAGACGAGACGCAGGCCTGTTTTTGCCCGATCAGCACACGCAGCCCAATGTCGATCCCTTCCGAGCGTTCCGCCTGTTCCAAGGCGCCCTGTCGCACATCAATAGACAGCGATGTGCCGTCGACGGCCATTGCATCCGCAGCGTCTGCGCCCGCACGTTTTGCAGCGTCCAAAAGCGCGTGGGTCAGGGTCTCTAGCGTATCAGCCATCGGGCAATGTCCTCATCAACTGCCAGCATGAGGTAGTCCGATGTGCGTGTCTTCGCAAGGCGCGCTGTTTTCAGCGCAGGCGTTGCCCATTGGCCAAAACATGCCCGTCCGGGTTCACTTCGATTTTCGAGCTCAACTCATCTTCGCCTGTCGGCGTCGCGAAAAGGCCCAGCATCATGCGTGCGCCCATGGCCTGTTCTTGCGGCAAAAGCCCCATCGAGATCAGCTTGTCGATCAAGCCGTTGCCACCTTCCAGTTTCAGATCAACAGCACCTTCCGGGCGCGGCATGCCGTCGAATGTGGCGGTGTCGGCATTGTCGAACTCAAATGAACCTTCGCCGGTCAGCTTTGCGCCCGCCAGTTCGACCAGAAGATTGTTCAGCTCAAGCGCATGAATTTCACCGGGCGTCTCCGCACTTTCCAAGGCAGCGGCTTGCTCAGGGTCCATCAGGTCGAAGAACCAATTGGCTTTGCCATCGATGTCAAACGCCACTGTCGCGGGTTCGCGTGGCAGGATGGTGCCGGGATCAAACATGTTCCAAAGCGCATCGGCCATTGTGAAATCGCTCAGGTTCAAGGCAAGGCCGAAATCCTGCGGTTCATCAGATTTGCTGAGTGGCATCAGAAAATCAAAACCATACTCGGCCATTGCAAAGCTCAGGGGGAAGGGCAGGTCACTGGTCTGAATGTTCATATTCAGACCGCGCGTTGTGCCTTTATAGCCAACGCCATCTGTGTCCATCGACACATCCAGATTGCCGCCCTCAGATGTACCATTGCCCGACAATGTGTTGCCGTTGCCTTCAAAGCTGAAAGTCGAAGCAGAGCCGTCGAAGGTATAGCCTCCATCCCCCATCAGACCTGCTGACATCATCATTGCCGGATTGTCCGTGATGCCACCATCGGGCAATGAAGATGTCCCCGTCATCGCCAGACCCGCGATGGTGCTTGAGAAGGCCGCCGTTTCATTGGTCTCAGCGTCTTCAAAATCCATATTGATAAGCGTGGACACGGCATCGAGATTATAGGTGACATCCAGCGTCTCACCGGTGACCGTGTTGTAGGTGCCGCTGACATCGTTTGCCATGACTTCGACCGTGAGGGGCTGCTTGATCCCTTCGGCCAATACTTCATCGACGATCACACCATAGGCGTCGGCTGTCAGGGCGTAGATCATGTTTTCGGGTGTGCCGCTGACAATCATGCGCATATTTTCTTGCACCAGCCGCATTGTCATATCAAACGCCTCGGCGTCGGCAGGATCGGCGTTCATCTTTATGATATAATCGGGTGACATAGTCACGCTGACAGTGCCATCCCCATTGTCGGTGAATGTAAGGCTTTCGGTAATCGCAGACATTTTACCGTCTGGAATTTCCATCAGCATCGCGATGTTTTCGACGCTCAGCGTATCGCCGTCGCGCGTTTCAGAGCCAACGGTGACGTCGGCATCATAAGCCCCGATCCATTCCTGCCAGTTTTGCCAAACCTGTTCAGGTGTAACATCGGCATGTGCCGCCGTGGTAGACATAAGAAGCGCAAGGGTCGGCAGAGCGGCAGCAAAACGAAACATGAAGAGTCCTTTGAGTATGACTTGTTATAGCCTAATGTCAGGTTCGGCCGCGAAAAGTGCAAGAGGCCTCATTTTGCGAGTGGCGGTTTTCACGCCTGTGCCAAGCCGCTACACCTTCGATGAATTCAGGAGGGCCTGCAGATGGATATGACTGGAAAAACTGTTTTGATTACGGGCGCAAGCCGTGGAATCGGCGCAGAAGCAGCGCGTGTGTTTGCAGCTGCTGGTGCGAATGTCGCTCTTTTGGCGCGGTCCGAAGAAGCGATTGCAGACCTCGCCGGTGAGATCGGATCTCAGGCCTTGGCGATTCCCTGCGATGTGAGCCGCTACTGGGAAATGCAGGCCGCTGTCGATGCAACGATCAAGACATTTGGCGGGCTCGATGTGCTGATTAACAACGCTGGCGTGATCGAGCCGATCAGCCATTTGTCCACCGCTGACCCCGACACCTGGAGCCACGTCATCGACATCAACCTGAAGGGGGTGTTCAACGGTATGCGTGCAGCGATGCCGGTGATGGAAGCTGCGGGCGGTGGCACGATCCTGACGATTTCCTCTGGGGCGGCTCATGGCCCCGTAGAGGCGTGGAGCCATTACTGCGCCTCAAAGGCTGGGGCGGCGATGTTGACCCGTTGCGCTGATAAAGAAGCGGCTGACAAGGGTTTGCGTGTTATGGGGCTATCGCCAGGCACCGTCGCGACACAGATGCAGCGCGAGATCAAAGCGTCCGGTGTGAACCCGGTCAGCCAGCTTGACTGGAGCGATCATATCCCCGCCGATTGGCCTGCCAAGGCACTCCTATGGATGTGCTCCCCTGATGCAGATGCGTTCTGCGGTCAGGAAATCTCTTTGCGCGATGAAGACATCCGTGCGCGGATCGGCCTCGCATGATCCGCCTTGAGAAAGACGGCGATCTGTGGACCGCGACGATCGACCGCCCGGATAAGGCCAATTCGCTGACCCGTCAGATGCTTAATGATTTGGCGGACATCGCAGAAGGCGCGCATGTAGCGAAGGCGCTGATCCTGACAGGAACGGGTAAGGTCTTCTCTGCAGGGATGGACCTTGAAGCCGCAAAGGACGGTCTTGCAACCGACCCCGTCTGGGAGCGCCTGTCAAGCGCGCTTGCGGCCCATTCCGGTCTGACGATCTGCGCGCTGAACGGTACTTTGGCAGGCGGTGCGATGGGCATGGCGCTTGCTTGCGATATCCGCATCTGCGTGCCTACAGCCAAATTCTTCTACCCGGTCATGAAGTTGGGCTTTTTACCCCAACCTTCCGATCCGGCGCGCCTGGCAGCCTTGGTTGGGCCGGCGCGTGCGAAACTGATCCTGATGGGTGGTCAGAAGGTGACAGCACAGGACGCGCTTGCAATGGGTCTGGTCGAACAGATCGTCGAGAGCGATGTGCTGATCGAAACGGCACATGGGTTTGCGGCAGACGTTCTTGGCGCACAAACAGCCCATATCAAAGGCATCAAGGATCTCATCACCTAACGCCGCCGCTTTGGAACCTTCGACATGAATTCTGGTGGCCGCTTGTTCACCCAGCGAAAGAACTTCTCTAGCCTTGGGTGCCGTCGCAACGCCTCGACCGAGTTGTAAACACGCGCCAATTCCGCCTCGCTCAGCGTTGCGTGGATTTCCTTATGGCAGATGTGGTGGATCAATACGGTTGGCCCGCCTTTTCCGCCTTTCAGTTTTGGGATCAGATGATGCAGACTTTGCGGCACGCCTTCGGGGATCGGCCGCTCGCATAAAGGGCAAATTGGATCAGGTTCGTCGGTGTCAAAACGGCTTCCCATGTGCGTGGGACAATGGGATAACAACCCGACAAGACAAGGGCGTCCCGTATGGATCTAGAGAATTTACCCCCGATCGTGCTTGAAACGCTCGATATGTTAGAGCCTGGGATCGAGCTTGCGAAAAGCTGGCTTTTGAGCCCTGCGGCTTGGTCTCAGTTTGCGCTGCTCATCGTGGCCTACATTCTTGCAGTGATCGTGACGCGGCGCATGTCGCCGACACTGTCGCGCCTGCTGACACCCCCGGCGGAGCAGGAACACGTGATCGCGCAGGCCCGTCGTTTTGTGCTGATGTTCTTGCCGCTTCTGATGCCGTTATTTGCATATGTGTTCACTGCGATTGGCGAACAGGTTGTCCGCTCACTTTTTGATTCCGGCGCTGTGATCGCCTTTGGCAAGCGCGTCTTCCTGTTCATCGCGGCGCGTATTCTGGTGCGTCAGATCATCAAAGACCCATTCCTGAAACTGCTGGGCAAATACGTTCTTATTCCGGCAATGGCGCTTTATGCTGTGGGCCTTCTGGATGATGTGACGCTCGCCTTGACCGAAACGGTCATTCAGCTTGGCAACATCTCTTTCTCGGTCATGTCGCTGGTACGCGGTGCGATCGCGGGAAGCCTGCTGTTCTGGTTGGGTCGGTGGTCCAACGACCAATCAAGCGCCTATCTCAGCAAGCAAGACATGCGCCCATCCACGCGCGAACTGGCCATCAAGGCGGCTGAAATTGCTATTTTCGGCGTCGCGTTCCTGCTGTTGATGAACATTATGGGGATCAACCTCAGCACGCTTGCCGTGCTGGGGGGTGCCATCGGCGTGGGTCTGGGTTTTGGTCTACAAAAGATTGCGGCCAACTTTATTTCAGGTGTGATCCTGCTGCTTGAGGGGCAGGCAACCGTTGGGGATTATGTCGAACTGGATGGCGGCGAATCCGGCACCATCGTCAAAATGACCGCCCGCGCCACAATTCTTGAGACGTTCGACGGTCGTTGGATTGTTGTTCCGAACGAGGATTTCATCACGACGCGGGTCGTGAACCTGTCCGATCAAGGCTCTGCCAACCGCTATGAGGCTGCGTTCTCTGTCAGCTACGACACCGATATCAATCTTGTACCGGACATCATCGAAAAGGCTGTCTCTACCCACCCCGACGTGCTTCAAACGCCCGAACCGCCCGATTGCGAACTGCGCGGTTTCGGCGACAGCGGCATTGATTTCGCGGTGGAGTTCTGGGTGAACGGCATCGACGACGGCAAGAACAAATACACCTCCGATGTGCTGTTCCTGATCTGGAATGCGCTCAAGGCGCATGACATCGAAATCCCCTATCCCCAGCGTGTGGTGGAGATCAAAGGCTCTTTGCCCCAGTGAAAAACGCACTTGTGATCGGGGCTGGGCCTGCTGGTTTGATGGCTGCTGATGAACTTGCGCGCGCGGGGATACATGTTGTTGTGGCGGATGCGAAACCATCCGTTGGGCGCAAGTTTCTGATGGCTGGAAAGTCTGGCTTGAACCTCACAAAAGCCGAACCCTTTGATGCATTCCTGACGCATTATCATGAGGCGGCCGAACCGCTGCGTCATATGATCGAAGCATTCGACAGTGCCGCGGTTCAGGATTGGGCACAAAGCCTGGGGCAAGAGGTCTTCACCGGCTCGTCCGGCCGCGTTTTCCCTAAGGTCATGAAAGCCTCACCCCTTCTGCGCGCATGGTTGCGCCATTTGGGTGATCTTGGTGTCGATATCCGCACCGGTTGGCGCTGGACAGGTTGGGACACAGCCTTTCATTTCGAAACACCATCAGGTTCACGCACCGAGACGCCTGATGCGACGGTCCTCGCGCTGGGTGGCGCATCCTGGGCCCGTCTTGGTTCAGATGGTGCCTGGACGGCGCTTTTTGCTTCCAAAGACTTGCCGCTTGCGCCGTTCAAACCAGCCAATATGGGGCTTAAGGTCGACTGGTCAGATCATATGGCAAAGCACTTTGGAAAGCCGCTTAAGGGCATTGCCTTGATCGCTGGGGGTCAGCGGGTGAAAGCCGAGGCGGTGCTATCTCAACGCGGGCTGGAAGGTGGCGGTATCTACGCCATTTCCCGCAAGGTTCGTGATGGGGCAGCGTTGCACATCGATCTACAACCTAACCTTTCTGTCGATCAGATCCGAACTCGTTTGTCGAAACCACGGGGCAAAGCCAGCCTAAGCAATCATTTGCGCAAGGCTTTGCGGCTTGATCCTGTGAAACAAGCTCTTTTGATGGAGTTTGCACGCCCCTTGCCGGATGATCTTGCGCCCTGTCTCAAGGCACTGCCAATTCGTCATGCAGGGTCGCGCCCGATGGATGAGGCGATTTCAACGGCGGGGGGCGTCCCCTTTGATGCCTTGACCCGCGATTTGATGCTTAACGCTGCTCCGGGCGTTTTTTGCGCCGGTGAAATGCTCGATTGGGAGGCGCCGACGGGGGGCTACCTTATCACCGGCTGTCTTGCGACCGGGCGCTGGGCCGGGCGATCTGCCGCGCGATGGCTGAAAGGCTAGCGTCGTGCTTGCGCCAGCATCGCAAGCCGGATCAATGCCCGCTCCATCACAGCCATTTGTGGCGATTTCGATGTAGAGCGCAGGGTCAGGTCAGCGTCCAGCAACGTCTCCAAAGCGCGTTCCAACCGGTCACGCCCGATGCCCTGCGCCTGGCGCAACATCCGGTCGCGACGCGGGCCGTAAACCGGGGGGCGCAGTTTGCCGATACCTGCCGGCGCGCCGCCCGGATCAGAGGCGGCTGTATAAAGTTGCCGGAAGTGCCGGGTTGCCCCAATACAAAGCCCCACTGGCTGCATGCCCTGCGCCTTGAGTTTCTGCATCACTGGCCCGATCTCGCTGGTGCGCCCTTCGGCGACGATATTCAGAACGTCATCCAGATCCGCCTCGGTCGAAGAGGGTGCGCAGGCAAGGACATCTTCTGATCCCACTGGTGTACTGTCGCCCAGCTTGTAAAGCGCAAGTTTCTCAAGCGTCTGCCGAAAATCACCCGGCCCCAATTCGCGGGCCAGATTGGTGAGGTCGGTCATCGCGCCCTGTTCGATCTGCGTGAGCCCTGCGGCTTTCAGGTCCGCCTCGATCTCGTCTCGTGTCGGCGGGTTGTCATAGATACCGGCCGCATATGCATTTGGATGCCCCTCAAACAGCTTGCGAAGACCTGAACTTGCTTTCAACGCACCTGCTGTCACAACGATCTGTGCATCGCCGGGTGCCCAGTCCTGTAATGCAGCGGTGATTGTCTTGGTGACGGTTTCGTTGGCGTCTTCGACAAAGGCCACGCGTGGGCCGGGAAAGAACCCCTGCGCTTTGATTGCATCGCCCAGTAAGGCACCGTCCTTGCGCAAGTCACTCGCGGGGATACGCGTCAGGCGCATTTCTTCTTCCGCGTTGGGTCCAAGCAGAGCCGCGATCACCTCTTGCCGTTTCAGCGCCACGCGCATTGCGTCTTCGCCAAAAATCAACAGACCGGTGCGGTTTGTTTCAGGCTTTGAAAAATACCGCCCCGCATCCCGTGCGGTAAGCTTCATTGCCAGCTGCCTGCGGTCGCGTACAATCTGGAAATAAGCTGATCGGCCAAGGTTGTTGTCAGTCGCTCAAACCCATCATCGCGCGCGCTTGCAGTTGCGACAGTCGAACCGCTTGAGGAGTATCCCGTAAAGTTGCTGACCTTCCCTTGGTCCAACACCTCGCCTGTATCCGTGCGTCTGATCTGGTAGCGGGCCGATCCGATGACATTGCGTCGATTGATGGATTGCTCTGACGTGATCGAAAGACTTTCGGTTCTCAGATCTAAAGAAACCGCCATCGTAAACAGGCCAGCATCGTTGCGCCCCAAGCGATCTTCCAGCTGCTTGCGCAGATTAAAGCTGTTGGCGTCGTTTGGTGCTTCAAAGGTGATCTGACCATAAAGACCCTGCGCGCTGCCGCGCGTGCCGTGAACAGGCTCGAACCCGCAAGCAGGCAGGGCGATCAGGCCCAAAAGGATGCTTCGACGGTCAAATGACAACATTTACGATTCTACCCGGCACCACGATCAGTTTCTTTGGCGCGGCCCCCTCAAGAGCCTTAACAACAGCATCATCTGCAAGCGCAAGCTTTTCAACCTCTTCTTTAGACAGGTCTTTGGCGACGGTAAGCTCTGACCGGCGCTTGCCGTTGATCTGTATCGGCATCGTGATATTCTCTTCGACCAGCATCGCTTGGTCTGCAACGGGCCATGGCGCATTCGCGATCAGGCCTTCGCCACCGAGCATTGCCCAGATGTCTTCGGCCAGATGCGGCGTCATCGGCGACATCAGTTGAGCGAGGGAGCGCATGGCTTGCTTGCGGGCGGTGCCACCCGCCTTCGATTTCTGCACGGTGTTCGTGAACGCATAGAGCTTGGCGATTGAGGCGTTGAAGCCAAAGCTTTCAACACCTTGAGTGACCTCAAAGATCGCCTTGTGCATCGCACGCAGCAGGTCTTCATCACCTTGACCTGCGCCATCTTCCATCTGGGCAATCTCGTCGGCAATGCGCCAGACGCGCCCCAGATGTTTGTACGCAGCTTCTGCCCCAGAGGCGGTCCATTCCACATCGCGCTCCGGAGGGCTGTCAGACAGAACGAACCAGCGGGCTGTGTCTGCGCCATATTGTTCGATGATGTTCACCGGGTCGACGACATTGTTTTTGGATTTCGACATCTTGGCCGAAGGGATCACTCTCACCTCGCGCCCATCGTCTTTTAAAAACCCTTTGCCGTCGCGCAGTTCGACCGTTTCGGGATAGTGATAAACCGGTCGACCCGTTTGCGCATCTTCGGTTTGATAGATCGCGTGCGTCACCATCCCTTGGGTAAACAGCGCATCAAACGGCTCAATCGCCTTGGCAGGCAGATGCCCCGTGATCTGCATCGCGCGCGCGAAAAAGCGCGAATAAAGCAGGTGCAGAATCGCATGCTCGATGCCGCCGATATACTGATCGACATTCATCCAATAGGCAGCGTCCTCGGCCACTGTCGGCGTGTCCGCCCGCGGCGCTGTGAAGCGTGCGAAATACCACGAGCTATCAACGAACGTGTCCATCGTATCTGTCTCGCGCCGGGCAGGTTTGCCGCAGGACGGGCAGATACAATTGCGCCATGTCGGGTGACGATCCAGTGGGTTGCCGGGAACATCAAAGGTGACGTCCGATGGCAGCTCAATCGGCAGGTTCTCTTTCTTCTCAGGCACCACACCACAGTCATCGCAATGCACAACGGGAATCGGACAGCCCCAATAGCGTTGACGGCTCAGGCCCCAATCGCGCAAGCGGAACTTGGTGACGCCTTGGCCGACGCCGTTTTGCTCGCAAAACGTGATCGCCGCGCTGATTCCGTCCTCACCGGTTTGCTCGGTCTCACCGGCAAAGCCGCGCACATAGATCACTTTTTCGGTCTTTGCCGGGACGAAAGCATCGCCGCCGTCTTCGGGCATGCTTGATCCGTCATCCTCGGCAGGCGCATAGGTCGAGACGACCGGCAGGTCGTATTTCCGTGCGAAATCCAAGTCGCGCTGGTCATGGGCCGGGCAGCCAAAAATCGCACCGGTGCCATAATCCATCAAGATGAAGTTGGCGATATAGACGGGCAGTTCCCAAGCGGTATCAAAGGGATGACGCACTTTGATGCCAGTGTCGAAGCCCATCTTCTCGCCGGTTTCCAGCTCTTCCTCGGTCGTGCCGCCCTTGCGACACTCCGCACAGAAGGCAGCAACGTCAGGGTTGTCTTTCTCCAACTGCTTGGCCAGCGGATGATCGGGAGAGATACCAACAAAAGACGCGCCCAGCAGCGTGTCTGGTCGTGTCGTGTATACCTCGATCCGGTCAAACCCTTCCGGGGCCTCAATGGCAGAGAACGCAAATTGCAGACCGCGTGATTTGCCGATCCAGTTGGCCTGCATCAGCTTGACCTTGGCGGGCCAATTATCAAGCGTGTCCAACGCCTCCAGCAGTTCTTCGGAATAGTCGCTGATCTTGAAGAACCATTGCGTCAGTTCGCGGCGCTCGACCTCTGCATCCGAGCGCCAGCCTTTCCCGTCGATCACCTGCTCATTGGCCAGCACTGTCATGTCGACCGGGTCCCAATTGACCACGGCGTTTTTGCGGTAGATCAGCCCGGCATCCATCATGTCGATGAACAGCGATTGCTGCTGGCCGTAATACTCGGGGTCGCATGTCGCCAGCTCACGACTCCAATCAATGGAAAAGCCCAGCGGCTGCATTTGTTTGCGCATGTCGGCAATGTTGGAATAAGTCCATTCCGCCGGATGAATGCCCCGTTCAATCGCCGCGTTTTCGGCGGCCAGACCGAATGCATCGAACCCCATCGGGTGCAGCACATTATGTCCGGTAGACATCTTATAGCGCGCGATCACATCGCCCATCGTGTAGTTGCGCACATGGCCAATATGGATGCGGCCAGATGGATAGGGGAACATCTCAAGCACGTAGTATTTCGGCTTGTTGTCGCTGCGCGTGGCTTTGAACGTCTCAGCCTTGTCCCAGGCCTGTTGCCATTTGGCTTCGATCTCAGCGGGGGTGTAACGCGACATCCGCGGGGTCCTTCATATGAAAACGCCGGGCATCATGGCCCGGCGCTGTGATAGTTCGAGTGGGCGAAACGGTCTAGAGGGCGTCGTCACGTAGGCGAAGCTGACGGGCCCGTGTGAGAATCGCGTCTTCGATTGCGCGCACGGTGTCAGGGTCTGCAGCGCCAGAGCGGGTCTGCAACGACAACACCAAAGAGCGTGCGTCCAAAGCGGGGTCCTGCACATAGACCGTCGCACGATAAGCGCGCCCGCCACCGGGGGGTGTGCCAAAGCCCATCACCAGCACGCCAGTGAAGGGATCTGCCGCCTGAACGGGCATAAAGTTGAGAACGTCCAACGAGGCGTTCCAGATATACTTGTTCACCTTGACCGTTACGTTGGGGTCATCGTTGTTACCGAAAAGATCCCAAATCGTAGAAGTACGTGTGCGCCCATCTGGATTAACGTCAATCTCTGATGCGTCACTGCGTTCTAAAGCGCGACCAAAGCCGCCGCTTCCGATGCCGCCACCACAGCCTGCAACCATGGAAGTTATTAGAATGCCTGCGAAAATCTGTTTGATATGCACGGTGATACCACCCGACCCCAGTTGTTGTCTTTGGCATTACCTACCCAAGCCTGCCTTGCGCGACAAGGTTTAGTTGATGGCTTTATATAAAGGGGGGCAAACAGACTTGTGGCAAAGATGCACCAGAGCGTGGTTTGTTGAATCCGCCGACCCATGGCTTTCTTGCATTCAAAGCCCGAACAAGAGAGATAGACTTCATTCTCAATGCGGAGTTCCCCGTTTTGAGTGATTTTTTAGACAAACGAGGGAAAACATGAAAAAGACTCTTCTCCTCTCGACAGCCATCGTTGCCTTCGCCGGCATGGCTGTTGCAGACGTCGCCCTGACCGGCCGTGCCGAAATGGGTATC
>ERZ1740060.111-NODE-111-length-71474-cov-5.927778_pt1 | contig 71474 bp, 74 predicted proteins | sample MGYA00581743_ERZ1740060 | MGnify/ENA primary metagenome ERZ1740060 (study PRJEB43018, sample SAMN04849235) | marine metagenome | isolation source: floating plastic debris | place: Pacific Ocean | collected 2008-08-27 | study: EMG produced TPA metagenomics assembly... | reverse complement strand
AATGACGGAAGTACCACCTCCATCATCTGCGGTTTGACTGCCAGCATCAAAAGCTCAGGGCTCAACGCACCAAGGCTCTCCAAGCCGGCATACACGCAGACACCCTTGGCCGTCCAGCCCCGGTCTCCCTCAGCAAATGTCGGATCAACGAGGTGGATGCTGGCCTCCGGAACGCCCTCGGCCAACCAACCATCAACCAGCGCACCGCCCATCTTGCCCGCCCCGACAACCAGGATGGTGGAGAAAGGCAGTTGCATGGAAAATCAGGCCTCGCCGGCCGTTTCAAATAGCGCGTCGGAGAGTGCGTCCTGCGCGCTTTTGCCGGCCCAGACCACATATTGGAACGCTTCATAGTAGCGTTCGCAAACCTCGGCTGCTGCTTCCAGCATGCGTGCGCATTGCTGCGGTGTGGCTTCTGCTCCCCCGCTCAGCAAGAGCGTTGCGCGGAAAACGATGGCCGACTGATCGCGCCACAAATCAAAGTGCCCAAGCCACAATTGCTCGTTTACCAGCGCCAGAAGCTTGGTCACCTCTCCCAGGCGGGTGGCAGGCACTTTGAGGTCAAAACCGCAGGCCAAATGCAGCGCTTCATTGTCCTCCATCCAGGAAAAGGACACATGGTAGGAAGACCAGGAGCCTTCCACCGAAATCGTGATCTCATGATCGCTGGAGCGCTCAAAGGCCCACTCGTTCAGAGAGGCCAGATGTTCAACAACGTCAACGGGATGGTTGAGACGTTCCGCCTCAAAGTCGGCCAGCGACATGGCGCATTCCTTTGCCAATTTCACCGCTTTTCAGCGCGGCGAATCTGTAACAACTCAACTATAGGCGAGAGGTTACCCCGAGGGCACCCCAAGCCATCATCCTGACTGTCCTGTCAGAATGCTTGCCGCACATTTGTGGTGAACAAGTCGTCCGCCCCATGTGGATGACCATCATCCAGGGCGATACGATTGAACGTCTATTCCGGGCTGGAAACCGGCTCGCCGGTTAGTTTGGCCAGCGCTTCCTCAAGCGCGGCAATGCGAGCTTCCAAGGCCTCATTGGCAGCCCGCTGGGTGGCAATCATGTCGCGCAGAATGTCCACATCTTCTTCACGCGCGAGGTCCATGTTCGCCATCATGCGTTCCATCTGGCTGCGCGCAACGGTTTCAACCTCGCGGCGCACGCCATCGGCAACACCGGCGGCATCCGTCATCAGTCGGCCAAGATCGTCAAACAAACGGCTGTTGGATTGGTTCATGATCGCTTTCCTTCGTTCCGTATAGAACGGGATATCGGTCATGATATGGTCCAGCCTCGCCGGACATGCAAGACAGACACGACGCCGCGCCCTGCGCTTCGCCAAGGATCCTTAATGCTCCTCAGTACGACTTTGCCCGTCATCGCCTTTCCGGTGATCGATCCAGTTGCTCTGCAAATCGGCCCAATCGCCATCCGCTGGTATGCACTGGCTTACATTGCCGGCCTCCTTGGCGGCTGGTGGTATGCTCGGCGCTTGCTGACTCGACCCAGACTCTGGGCACCAGCCAGCGCGCCCTACACCGCCGCCGACATTGATGACTTTCTGACCTGGGCGACGCTGGGCGTGATTATTGGCGGGCGGCTCGGCTATGTCCTCTTTTATGATCCGGCGACCTATCTCGCCGACCCGGTGTCCATTCTTTATGTCTGGCAAGGCGGCATGGCGTTTCATGGCGGCCTGTTGGGCGTGATCATCGCAATGGTGCTTTTCTCTCGGGCGCGCGGCGCGAGCCTGCGCGCTTTGTTTGATGTCATCGCCGCCAGCACGCCCATCGGACTGTTCTTCGGCCGCATTGCCAATTTTGTGAACGGAGAGTTGTGGGGCCGGCCCACAGATGTTCCCTGGGCGATGGTGTTTCCAATGGCTGGGCCGGAGACTCGCCACCCGAGCCAGCTTTATCAGGCCGTTGGAGAGGGATTGGTGCTGTTTGTGCTGTGCGCCATCGCCATTCGGCTAGGTGCACTAAGACGCCCGGGGTTAACCGCTGGCATCTTCATGCTGGGGTATGGCATCGCCCGTTTCCTGGCAGAGTATGTCCGCGCGTTTGACCCGACCATCGGCCTTATCGGCGGCTTCCTCACCATGGGTCAGCTTCTTTCCCTACCTATGCTGGTCGTTGGCGCCCTGCTGATCGCGTTTGCCAAGCCGGCAACCGATGATGCCCAGAAGACAGGTGCCAGCACCGCATGACACCGCTTGAGCGCATCATCCAAGAGGTGATCGAAAGCGAGGGCCCGATACCGGTGAGCCGCTATGTGGCACTTTGCCTGAGCCACCCTGAACATGGCTACTACATCACCCGTGATCCGCTTGGCACGGATGGTGACTTCACAACCGCTCCGGAGATCAGCCAGCTCTTCGGCGAACTCGTTGGAGCCTGGCTCCTGAAGGCCTGGCGCGATCTTGGATGGCCCTCCCCCGTTTCACTGGTCGAACTTGGTCCTGGCCGCGGCACGCTGATGGCCGACATCTGGCGGGTGGCGAAAACCGACAGAGCCTTCGCAGAGGCCACCGCCATTCATCTGGTTGAAACCAGCCCTGCGCTTCGCGAGCGACAAATCGAGACGCTCGGCAAACTGGGCGCAAGATCAACCCATCACAACGATCTGTTGAGCCTGCCAGAGCACGCCATGCTGTTCGTCGCCAACGAGTTTTTCGACGCGCTTCCGGTGAACCAGTTCCAGAAACTGGGTGATCAATGGAGCGAGCGAAAAATCGGCTTTAACGGAGAAGGTCGTTTCACCTTCGGCCTCGACCGAGCTGCATCGCGATTGCCAAAACCTGTCGTCGGTGAAGTGCCCAACGGCGCTATACTAGAACACAGCCCAGCCCAAGACAGTATGATCATGGAGCTGGCATACCAGCTCAGGGAGCATGGCGGAGCTGGCCTCATCATCGACTACGGATCGTTGGAGCCCGGCACCGGCGATACACTCCAGGCCATTCGGGAGCATCAGCGCGCAAATGTGTTGGACCAAGCAGGCGAAGCCGATCTAACCACTCATGTCGATTTTGCGCATCTTGCCAGCATCGCACAGGCGGCCGGCATGCCGTCGATCGGCGGAGCAACCCAAGGCGACTTCCTGCTGCGTCTTGGCCTGTTAGAGCGCGCCGGCCAGCTAGGCGCCGCCAAACCAACCGACCAGCAACGCGCGATTTCCATGGCTGTGGAACGCATAGCTGGCGACGCAGCGATGGGCCAGCTCTTCAAAGTGCTGGGTATGGCCTCACACCCGATCCCGATGGACGGCCTTGAAACCGGCCTTTGGGACCGCTAGGCGCAGAACGCAGGCCAACTAGGAGCCCATCATGTCCGTCGCACCGCTAGAGCATGAAAAGCTGTCGGCCATCGGCGGCGTAAAGCATGGCTTCTTCACACGCGAAGGCGGGGTGTCCGAAGGCATTTATGCAGGCCTGAACAGCGGTCTTGGCTCTTCGGACAAGCGCGAGCATGTGATCGAAAACCGCCAGCGCATCACCGATCATCTAGGCGGGCGGCATCTGTTGACGGTTCATCAAGTGCACAGCGCTATCTGCGTGCGCACAACAGCTGCCTGGCGACCGGAAAACGCACCGCGTGCCGATGCTGTCGTGACTACCGAGCCGGGCCTCGTTCTGTGCGCCCAGGCCGCTGATTGCGGACCCATCTTATTCGCCGACACCAAGGCCGGTGTGGTCGGTGCAGCGCATGCCGGCTGGAAAGGTGCACTCTACGGGGTCGTAGAAGCCACTATCGAAGCGATGGAAGCAGAAGGCGCCACCCGTGGCACCATCGTCGCCGTCCTTGGCCCGTCAATCAGCGCACGCAACTATGAAGTCGGTCCGGAATTCAAAGACAGGTTCACAACTGAAGATCAGGACAATGAGCGCTATTTCACCCCGTCTGAACGGGATGGCCATGCGATGTTCGATTTGCAGGCCTACACGCTTGATCGCCTTCAAAAGGCCGGCGTTGAGACTCATACCGTCGGGCGCTGTACCTACGAAGAACCTGATCTGTTCTACAGCTATCGGCGCACAACCCATCGCGGTGAACAGGACTATGGACGGCTCGCCAGCGCCATCATGCTGACACTGTGATCCACGCTGATGACGTTGAGGTCGGTAACCAGCAGAACGCTGGTAGGTGGACCTTAACGTCAATTCCCGTAATAAGGTGTCCCAGCGTCACGGTCAGCTGGCTTTCGCGCCTTCAAGCCGTTGTTGTTTCGGTCAACTGATTTTTGAATTGGGCCAGATGCGCTCCCTGTACCTCGTCCTTGCTGCTCTTGCCGTATCCGCCTGCGCATCGCCCGAAGGCCCAGGGTCTCTGGACCAGATCGCGACCGCGCCTCAACCAGCGGCAGTTCAGACGGCCCCTGCGCCGACGGGCGTAACGTCCCAGCCCCTGGGCCTCCCAGGTCAGCCCAACACGCTAGCAACGCCAACCGGCCAACAAACAACTCTCGATCAATTCGGCCGGCCGGTTGCGACCACCGATGATCCGTTTGCAACCTCGCAGCCGCTCGGCGGCCCACAAACCGAAGCCCAGCAATCTCTGTCCGATGCTGTGAATGCCGGCCTTCAACCACAACAGGTTGCGCCAAGCCTGGTGCCCACCCAGCCGCAACTGCCGCGTGTTGCGCTGGCTCCAATCACCACAGCACCGGAACCCCACGCCTCGCGCCTGTTTGACGCGATCGACGATGAAAGTTTCAGGCGCGGAATGCAGCTCGCCTTCTTTGGCGATGAAACGGCCCAATTCGTTGTGCGCTCGCAGGTCAGCGCCATCCCAGCTGATCAGACAACATCGGTCCTTTATGTCTTCGACGTATTCGATGCGAACGGCACGCTGCGCCACCGGGTTTCCGGGTCTCAGCTTCTTCCCAGGTCCGGGCCGGATGGCTGGTCGCTCATTGATCTCGACACAACACAACGCATCGCGCAGGACGTCGCGAGCCGGCTTGTCTCCTGGTTCACGCTCAACCCCAGCTAAAGCATCAACACTCTCGCGCATTGCGCCAATGGACTCGTGCGGCGCCATTCGATAACACACGCGCCATCCGACCGCCGCTGCCTCCACAGGACCTGCCAGAATGAAGCTTGTCGCTGGAAATTCTAACCTCGCGCTGGCCAATGCCATTGCGAGCTATCTCGACGTGCCTTTGTGCAAGGCAGAAGTTCGGCGGTTTGCCGACATGGAGATATTTGTCGAGATCAAGGAAAACGTGCGCGGCGAGGATGTCTTCATCCTGCAGTCGACGAGCTTCCCGGCAAACGACAATCTTATGGAACTGCTGATTCTGATCGATGCGCTGCGTCGCTCATCAGCCAAAAGAATCACCGCCGTTCTTCCCTATTTCGGCTATGCTCGTCAGGATCGCAGAACCGCTGGCCGCACGCCAATTTCCGCCAAGCTCGTCGCCAACCTCATCACCGAGGCGGGGGCCGATCGCGTTCTGACGATCGATCTCCATGCCGGCCAGATTCAGGGCTTCTTCGACATCCCAACGGACAATCTGTTCGCCGAGCCGGTCATCTCTAAGGACATCCAGGACAATTATCTCGGCAACGGCCCGTTGGCAGTCGTCTCGCCCGATGTGGGCGGTGTCGTGCGGGCCCGCGCCATCGCCAAACGCATCGATGCGCCGCTCGCCATTGTCGACAAGCGCCGCGACCGCCCAGGCGAGTCGGAAGTCATGAATGTGATTGGCGACGTGGAAGGCATGTCATGCCTTCTGGTCGACGATATCATCGATTCCGGCGGCACCTTGTGCAACGCCGCCGATGCGCTCTTGGAGATCGGCGCTAAGGAAGTCTCAGCCTATATCACCCACGGTGTTTTATCCGGCGGCGCGGTTACCCGGATCATGGGATCAAACCTGAAAGAGCTGGTGACCACCGACACCATCGAAACCACCGAAGCGGCCAAAAACGCTCACAACATCCGCATTGTTTCGGTCGCTGGACTTCTCGGTGAAGCGGTCATGCGCACAGCGCTCGAGAAATCAGTCTCCAGCCTGTTTTCCTAAGCCTGAAGGCTTAAAGGCGACCATTTCTGACAAAGCCGCCCTCAAATGGAGGTCTATTGGTGGTAATGGGGATTCAGTTGGAGACGATGACGTTTTTCAGTTGATCATCAATGCCATAGGTCAGACGAACCTTGTCTCCAACCTGGGCATCTCTCGGTGGATTGTCCCATTTGTGGAGGTCATCCAGCGCCATGCCATTCGCTAGTTTGATGACACCGAAAGCCTGATTAATGGCCTCGATGCGCGTCTCAACGGCAAACGGATAGTCCTGCGCCACGGCGAACGCTGATGTTCCAATCAGGCTGACAAGGACAACCAGAATAAGCTTCATAGCCGGTCAATTGGGTTGGAGGATAGCTAACGGATTCAAGTCGGTATGCCGGTGACGGCCGACAAACTCGTGCCTGGCAGGAAGGGAGCGTCCCGCCAGGCACAAGGCTTGGTTTAACGCAGGACAGTCACGCGCTGCAGATCATTCTCGTCGTTGAAGGTCAGACGAACTTTGTCGCCAGATGCAGCCTGAGCCGGGAAAGCGAAGTACTCGATCGACTGGTCGAGCGTCATACCGTTCTCAAGCTTCAGGGTACCGGCGGCAACATTGGCTTCGACAACATACGTGTCGACTTTGATGTCGTCTGAGTCTGCCAGAGCAGGTGCGGCCATCGAACCGAGAGCCAATGACAGGGCTGCGGCGGAGAGAGCAAGAGTTTTCATAATGGGGGTCCTTTCGGGGTTAGTAAGCTCTTTGGCTTGTGAGAACTGAACTAAACTGTTCGGTTCAGTGATCGGAGATTTGACACGCCCCTCCAACCGTGTCAACACAAAAATGAACTGAACAGTTTATTTTAATTCAGCCAACCGACAAACCCTGACAAAGGCCATCTATCTGGACCAGAGAGACCCGCTATGACTGGACCCTGCTTCCCAAGCCTACAAAGACGAGCCCTTCCGCCGGGCGTTCTTGATGCACTTGAAACTTCCGATTGCCGTGAACCGGCTGGTCGCAAGGAAGCTGTCCTATTGGATGCAGCGCAACAGGTGTTTCTCGAGCACGGCTATTCGGGCGCGAGCGTTGATGACATCGTCGTAAAAGCGGGCATCTCCAAGGCGACGCTCTACAAATATTTCTGCGAAAAAGAAGCGCTGTTCAGCGCCGTGATCCAGCGCGTCTGCCGCGAGCAGCAGGCGCTGTTCAATGCGCTTACCTTCAATGAATCCACAGAGGACGCTCTGATCGAAGGCTCTAAAATGGCCATCGATTTTATGACGTCACCACTTGCTGTCGATATTTTTCGGATGTGCGTGGCTGAAACCAAGCGCTTCCCGCAAGTCGGGCACATCTTCTATGTCAGCGCGTCATTCGTCATGGAACAGCATCTCATAACGCTGTTCGAACGGGCCGAGGAAGCAGGCGATCTGGTGATCAGAGACAAATTGCTCGCGTCGAACCAGTTTTGGCAGCTATGCCGTACGGACTATTTCTATGCCATGCTGCTGAACCTGCGCGATAGCATCAGCCGTGAAGAGCGCGATAGCCTGGTCCGGAGCACACTTGAGATGTTCGTTGGCCACTACGGTACCGAACCTTTCAAGTCGCGGCTCGCCGAACGGTTGAAAGACCTACCCCAAGTGATGACGTCAAGCGACGCCCATCAGCCGAGCGATGATGCCAGCCAGGGCGCAGATCGATAGCGTCGTTAGAAGCCCGGCACGCAGCGCGAACAGCAGAACGCCGCCGAGCGCGGCCAGAGCAACAGCTGCCAAATTGATACTTGAAAATGTCGGAACCGGCAGGCTCGCCAATCCTATGGTGAGCCTGCCGACCTCCCCGAACAGGACCTGCAAGGCAAACCAAACGGCAAGGCTGGCGATCACGCCCACCACCGCTGCTGTCACGCCGCGCAGTGCATTCTTTAGCCAGACGATCTCTCGCGTGCGTTCCACGAATGGGGCGCCGAGAAAAATCCAGACAAAGCAGGGCATGAACGTGACCCAGACCGTTAGCGTTCCGCCCAGAAGACCGGCGAGCACGGGATCAAGACCGAGTTCAGCCTGCGCCGCGGCAACGTAGCCCACAAACACCAAGACAAGGATCAGCGGCCCGGGCGTTGTCTCGGCCAGACCAAGGCCTGTCACCATCTCGGTGGTTGATAGCCAGGCAAAGTCCTGCACCACGACCTGAGTGATGTAGGCGAGCACCGCATAGGCGCCGCCAAAGGTGATGATCGCGGTCCAGGAAAAGAACAGCGCTTGCTGGGTCCAAAGGCTGGAAAGTCCAACCACTGCCACGAGGATTGCAACAGGCGCCAGCCACAAGGCCGCGCAGATGAGAGCGGCACGTAGGCTCCCAGCCTTATCGACTGGTGGTGTGGTCGGCTCCTCGGCGCGGGTTGCCTCTGAATTTCCTCGTCACCTAACGGCAACGCCTAGGCCTGCGGCAACCAAAATAACCAGCGGGAACGGCACATCGAAAACGTAAAGCGCGACAAAAGCGGCGAGCGCCAACGCGGCGGCCAGAGAACTCGTCAGGGTCTTGGCAGAAAGCTTGATCAGCGCCTGAAGCACCAGTGCGAGCACGGCTGCCTGAAGGCCGAACAAGAGACCTTCAACCGCCGGCACATCGCCCAGCGTCACATAGAGGGTCGCCAAACCCAGCAGGACAAAAAAGCCAGGCAGGACAAACAGCGCCCCGGCGATCAACCCTCCCCGCACGCCCCGTAAGAGCCAGCCAATATAGGTGGCGAGTTGCATTGCCTCCGGTCCAGGCAACAGCATGCAATAGTTCAAGGCATGCAAAAAGCGGTCTTCTGGCAGCCACTTCTTGTCATCGACCACCACCTTGTGCATCAGCGCAATCTGCGCCGCTGGTCCGCCAAACGACAGAACGCCGACACGCGCGAAAGCGCGTGTGACGTCTGCGAGCGACGCTGCAACGGCTTGAGTATGCTTCGACAAAGCGGGGGAAGCGGAGGATTGATCGGTCATGGCCTCCTCCTAGGGGAATTCACATGACAGGTCGATGACGGCACGAGCGCAAACAGAGGTGAGCCGGGCGATTGCATCGGGACACAAACGCGTCTATAGACCTGCGGTCCGCGCCAGACCCCCTGGAGGCACGCGCGACGCAATCGCCGGATATTCCGGCGTTTTTTGTTACATCTTCGGAGATATGCCATGCGTGAGAGCTATGAACTGGCTGCCACGCGGCGCGAACGGGCCGGCAAGGGAGCCGCCCGTGCCCTGCGACGCGAGGACAAGCTGCCTGCCGTGATTTACGGCGACAAGAAAGACCCGGTTTCCATCGCCGTGTCCTACAAGGACATCGATATGTTGATCCATGGCGGGGGTTTTATGACCACCGTTGGAACGATCAATGTCGATGGCGACAAGCATCAAGTTATCGCCCGTGACTATCAGTTGGACCCGGTGCGCGATTTCCCGATGCATGTGGACTTCCTGCGCGTCGCCAAGGGTGCGACCCTGACGGTCAATGTACCTGTTCACTTCGTCAACGAAGACATTTGCCCCGGCATCAAGGCCGGTGGCGTGCTCAACGTTGTACGCCATGAGGTTGAACTGAACTGCCCGGCCAACGCCATTCCAGAAGCGCTGGAGCTTGACCTGGTCAACGCCGAGTTGGGCGACAGCCTCCACATCTCGTTGGTCAAACTGCCAGAGGGTGCAGAGCCGACCATCACCGACCGCGACTTCACCATCGCAACGATCGCCGCACCTGCCGGCCTGAAGAGCGAAGAAAGTGAAGCGGACGACGAGGGCGCTGAGGAAGAAGCAGGCGAAGAGGAAGCCAGCGAGTAATCGCACGGCTTTCAGCGCACCGCCTGCACCCACCCGCCATCGGAGGAGATCATGCATCTCATCGTCGGACTGGGAAATCCCGGCGCAGGCTATGCCGGCAACCGACACAACATCGGCTTCATGGCTGTTGACGCCATTCACGACCGTCACGGTTTCGCGCCGTGGCGGTCGCGCTTTTCTGGCGAAGTCAGTGAAGGACGGATCGGCAGCCACAAGGTGCTGCTGATCAAGCCAACAACCTTCATGAACCTATCTGGTCAAGCGGTCGGCGAGGCAGCGCGCTTCTACAAGCTGGAAAGTGACGCCATCACGGTGTTCCATGATGAGCTGGATCTAGAGCCAAGCCGCACACGCATCAAACGCGGCGGCGGTCATGGCGGACATAACGGGTTGAAGAGCCTGGATGCCCATCTCGGCAAGGACTATCGCCGCATCCGCGTCGGCATCGGCCATCCGGGCCACAAGGACCTGGTCTCCGACTATGTGCTGAAGGACTTCCCCAAGGCAGATTTGCCGTGGGTGGAAGCGCTGACGGACGAGGCTGCCCGATCTATTGAGCTGGTGCTGGACGGCAAGGACAGTGACTTGAACGCCCGCCTGAACGAGGCAACAGCGCAATGGCGTCCTGCCAAAGCCAACAGCAAGAACCAACCGAAGTCTCAACCTGCTAAGCCAAAAGGCCCAGCCAAAGCCCAAAGTCACATCCGACATGCTCGGCAAACGGCGCCAGCTCAAGCCCCGAATTCCGGACCCATGGCCGACATGCTGAAAAAGCTGTTTGGCGATAAAACGTAGACATAACAGACGCCTAGGATCATCCCATGGGTTTCAAATGCGGCATTGTCGGCCTGCCCAACGTAGGCAAGTCGACCCTTTTCAACGCCCTCACCAAAACCGCGGCCGCGCAAGCCGCAAATTATCCGTTCTGCACAATAGAGCCAAACACGGGCGATGTGGCGGTGCCCGATCCACGCCTGGCCGAGATCGCGGGCATCGCGGTCTCCAAGGAGATCATCCCGACCCGCATAACGTTTGTGGACATTGCAGGTCTGGTGCGTGGAGCCGCCTCTGGTGAGGGCCTCGGCAACCAGTTCCTCGCCAACATCCGCGAAGTAGACGCCATCGTGCATGTCGTGCGGTGCTTTGAGGATGAAGACATCACCCATGTCGATGGGAAGATCGATCCGCTGGCTGACATCGACACCATCGAAACCGAGCTGATGCTGGCCGACCTTGAAAGCCTTGAAAAGCGCGTCATTGCGATGCGCAAAAAGGCCTCTGGCAAGGACAAAGAAGCGCTTCAGATGGTGCCTTTGATGGAAAAGGCGCTCACCCTTTTGCAGGACGGCAAACCGGCTCGGATGGCTGATCTGACGCCTGAAGAACAAAAGCCGTTCCATGGGCTGAACCTCTTGACCTCCAAGCCGATCCTCTACGTGTGCAATGTCGAGGAAGACAGTGCGGCGAAAGGCAATGCCTACTCCGCCAAGGTGGAAGAGCATGCCAAAGCAACTGGCGCCCGCGCAGTTGTGATTTCAGCGGCGATCGAAGCGGAAGTCGCGGTGCTACCGTTCGACGAACAGGCCGAGTTCCTCGAAACCCTGGGCCTTGATGAAGCGGGCCTCGACCGACTGATCCGTGAGGGCTACGGCCTTTTGGGTCTCATCACCTATTTTACCGCCGGACCCAAGGAAACGAGGGCCTGGACGGTAACAGAAGGCACCAAAGCTCCACAGGCAGCGGGCGTCATCCATACCGATTTCGAACGCGGCTTCATCCGTGCGCAGACCATCGCCTATCACGACTATGTGACCTTGAAGGGCGAGACAGCAGCTAAGGAAGCCGGTAAGGCGCGCGACGAAGGCAAAGAGTACATCGTCCAAGATGGCGACGTGCTGCTCTTCAAATTCAACACCTAGGCCAGGCCCACCCCCCAACGAACAAGGCGACCGGTGAACACGCAAACGCATCTCCTGGTCGCCGCGGCCCTCTTCGCCAAGCCCGACAAACCCAAACGCAACACCGCGCTGATAATCGGCGCGCTGCTGCCCGATCTGGCGATCTACCTTCTGTTTGCCTGGGCTGTTCTAACCGGCGTGCCGCAAGAGACGCTCTGGCGCGAGATCTATTTCTCCGAGCCGATGCTGACCTACACAGCGATCGGCAACTCAGCCCCGCTCTATGCGGCGATCGCGCTGCTCGGTTGGGCCTATGCTCGGGTGAAGGCTGGTAAGCCGCTCGACGAACTGCCGCTGCTCACGATACTGGGCTTGGCCGCCATCAGCCATTTGGCGCTCGACTTTCCAGTGCATGTCGATGACGCCCATCCGCATTTCTGGCCGTTCACCGATTGGCGGTTTCGCTCGCCAGTCTCCTACTGGGACAGCGCCTACCATGGACGCGCGGTGTCTGTGGTGGAGTCAGCCATCGGCCTGTCGCTCGCGTTTATCCTTTGGCGCCGTTTTAAGGCGCTTTGGGTACGCATTCTGCTAGCGACCTGCGTCATTGCCTACTTCGCTGTCCCGCTCTTCTGGTGGCTCCAATTTGGCGGCTAGCTGATCAAGATCAGGAGGCGCTCTCGCGTGGGCAGGTCGACCAGCCAAATAGCGAGTAGAGCGGGCAGGTCTTCAAGAGAGCTGTGGTGATCGGCACAAAGCCGAGATAGCCAACGCCCTTCCAGGCAACGTCATCCGGTCCAAAAATCGCGAAGGCAACCAGCGCCACGCCAACAATCAACCGGAGAATGCGGTCGATGGTCCCAACATTTGTGTCAACGAACATGGGTCTCATCCTTTTGTGAGGAGCTGACCATCACCGCTAACCGATCTCGGGCGCCTTGACGGTGATCAAGTCACGAAAGGCCATCGCTGGTTGTCAGTCGCCTTCAAATTGCATGAGAGACCGCACCGGAACGCCTAGCGCCTCAATCTTCTTGGCACCCTGAAGATCGGGCAAATCGATGATGAAGCAAGCCGCGACGACATCCGCGCCGATCGACTGCAAAAGCTTGATGGCCGCTTCGGCCGTGCCACCGGTCGCGATGAGATCGTCCACCACGATAACCTTTTCCCCGGCTGCCACCGCGTCCTTGTGCATCTCCATTTCGTCGATGCCGTATTCCAGGCTGTAGGCGATCCGCACGGTTTCGTGCGGGAGCTTGCCTTTCTTGCGGATGGGCACAAAGCCGGCGGAAATCTGGTGGGCAACCGCGCCACCAAGAATGAAGCCACGCGCCTCGATGCCGGCAACCTTCTCGATTTTCAGACCAGCATAGGGTTGGACCAGCTGATCCACCGCGCGTCGGAACGCTCGCGCATCGCCAAGCAGGGTCGTGATATCCCGGAAGATGATCCCCGGCTTGGGATAGTCGGGGATGGAACGCACGGCGCTCTCAAGCGACGGGTCGGCATGTTGCAGCACGGGTCAAACTCCTGGGATGTCAGCGCTTGGCAGCTCAAAAAGGTGGTGACGAACGTCGGCAAGACGAAGCAAACCGGGGGAACTTAGCCTGCGGCCTGTACCTTGGAAAGCCTTCAAACCAGGCAAAAGACTGCGTTTCGCTCCCGATTTGGAGGAGATCGCCACCAACAAAAAGGGCCGCCCGAAGGCGACCCTTAAAACCTTGTGACGGGCAATCACCCTAGTGGGCGACGTTGCTCCAAACCTTGCGCTTGGTCATGTAAACCAGACCGCCAAAGAGAACCAGGAATGCCAAAACCCGAAAGCCCATTTCCTTGCGGGCATTAAGATGGGGTTCAGCAGCCCACATCATGAAGGCAGAGACATCGCGTGCATACTGATCGGCCGTTTCCGCTGAGCCGTCCTGGTAGAGGTGCATGCCGTCGAACAGCGGGTTGGCCATTGCGATGTACTCACCGGCAATAAAGTACGGGTTGTAGTTGAGGCCAATCGGCACATCGTCCGGATTTTCCGGTTCCGCGTAGCCAGTCAGCAGCGAATAGATGTAGTCCGGGCCGTTTTCTGCATAACCGGTGAAGATATCGATCACAAAGCCCGGGAAGCCACGGGTCGGCGCACGCGCTTTGGCAAGCAGCGAGAAGTCAGGTGGGTAGGCCCCCAAAGCAGATGTTGCCGCTTCGCGGTTGGCAAACGGCGGCGGGAACCGGTCCGACAGCCGAGCGGTACGCTCAAACATCTCACCGAACGAATCCGGCCCATCCATCACAAAGTAAGCCTCGGCAATGGCGCGAACCTCAGCCTCGGAGAACTCCGGTCCACCAGGCTCCATCAGGTTGCGGAATGCGATACGGCTGAGCGCATGGCAGGCTGAGCAGTTTTCAGCATAGACCTGAAACCCGCGCTGCAACTGAGCCGTGTCGTAGGTGCCGAAAATACCCGCGAAGGACCAATCCTGCATGCGCGGCGGCTTGGAATCACCGGCGGCAAACGCCCCGGTGACCGGCAGCGCCACTGCCATGACGGCAGCTGCGAGGGTTTTCACGATGCGGCTTGAAAAGAAAGCCATGGGAAAATGTCTCCTGTTGGCGAAGTCGCCGATTAGCCCTTGGTTTCCGGTGCCGCCGTTGCGCCAGCGGGTTGACCGCCGCCAGAGGCAACTTCCTTGCCAGCCTTCTTCAACACCGCTTCGGTGATCGAGTTCGGCAGCGGCTTGGGCGTCTCAAACAGACCCAAGAGCGGCAGAATGATCAGGAAGTAGGCGAAGTAGTAGGCCGTGCCCAGCTGCATAGCAGGGATGTACCAACCTTCAGCAGGCTTAGACCCAAGCCAGCCAAGCCACACTGCGTTGATGGCAAAGGCCCAGAACGCGACCTTGAACCAAACCGAACGGAACGAGCCCGACTTGACCTTGGATGTGTCCAGCCACGGCAGGAAGAACAGCACCGCAATGGAACCGAACATCAGCAAAACACCGCCCAGCGCGCTCGGTACGGCTCGCAGGATCGCGTAGAACGGCAGGAAGTACCATTCAGGAACGATGTGCGCGGGCGTCACCAGCGGGTTGGCTTCGATATAGTTGTCCGCGTGACCCAGATAATTCGGCAGGAAGAACAGGAAGTAGGCGAACAGAACGAAGAACACGATCATCGCGAACAGGTCTTTGACCGTCGCATAAGGCGTGAACGGTACCGTGTCGGACTTCTGCTTCACTTCAATGCCGGTCGGGTTGGTCTGACCGGTCACATGCAGCGCCCATACGTGCAGGATCACCACGCCGAAAATCATGAACGGCAGCAGGTAGTGCAGCGAGAAGAAACGGTTCAGCGTCGGGTTATCCACCGCGAAGCCGCCCCACAGCCACTGCACCAGCGTATCTCCAACAATCGGGAAGACCGAGAAGAAGTTGGTGATCACGGTCGCGCCCCAGAAGGACATCTGACCCCAGACGAGCACATAGCCCATAAAGGCGGTGGCCATCATCAGGAGGAAGATCACAACGCCCAGAATCCAAAGAACCTCGCGCGGCTCTTTGTAGGACCCGTAATAGAGCCCGCGGAAGATGTGCAGATAGACCGCGATGAAGAACATCGAGGCGCCAACGGCATGCATGTAGCGCAACAGCCAGCCATAGTTCACATCACGCATGATGTGCTCAACGGAGTTGAACGCCATGTCGGCATGCGGCGTGTAGTGCATCACCAGCACGATGCCGGTGATGATCTGCGACACCAGCATGATCATCAAGATCCCGCCGAACGTGTACATGTAGTTGAGGTTCCGGGGGATCGGAAACTCAATGAACTGCCCATGCATCATCCGCACGATTGGCAGCCGCGCATCGAGCCAACGCTCAATGCCACTTTTGGGAACGTAGGTTGAAGGTCCAGCCATCAACGTATCTCCTCAAAACCTTTGATAAAGGAAAGAACCCGCGGCTTAGCCGATGCGGATCGTGGTTTCAGAAATGAACTCATACACCGGGATAGGAAGGTTCTCCGGTGCTGGGCCCCGGCGGATACGGCCCGCCGTGTCATAGTGCGAACCGTGGCAAGGGCAGAACCAACCGCCAAAATCACCAGCTTCGGACAGCGGGATGCAGCCCAAATGGGTGCAAACGCCGAGCATCAAGATAAGAGCGGGATTTTCTGCAACCGACCGCGCTTCATTCGTCGCCAGTGCCGCAGGATCGACATCCAAGCGGGCCGACTGGTCGGGAAGCTCGTCAACCTCCACAGCCTCAGCCTCGGCAATTTCCTCTTCGGTGCGGTAGCGGATGAAGACCGGCTTGCCGCGCCACATCACCGACACCTGATCGCCCGGCTGCATGGACCCAATGTCCACTTCGCTGGTCGACAGCGCGAGGGCTGAAGCGTCCGGATTCATCTGCGCAATGAACGGCCAAGCGAGACCGCCAACGCCAACCGCGCCCATTGCACCGGTTGCTATGTAAAGGAAATCCCGCCGAGTGGGCTCCTCGTGACCTGTCTCTTGCACATCAGCTTGCATCGACACGTTTTAAATTCCCTCGTCATAGCGCAAAGAGCGCGCGTCAGCGCTCGAGCTGTTACGCGCGTTCGTTGCCGATACCCTAGTTTGGCATCGTTCTAAAGCAGTGGTTCCCGAAACTCACCTTGGCAAATCGCCGCATTTACCAAGCTCTTAACGTCGCCATTGATGCCTTGTCCAGTCACTGCTCTGCAACTATCCCAAAGGTGACGTTGCCGGCCCTCAACCAAGCCGGTACGACCCCTCTGTCACAACCGGGCACAAGCGAAAACACCGCCTTTGACCCGGCAAAACCACGGACCGTTTTTCATTGGTCCGTGGGCTTATCTGGCTCACTATCTGCAAAAGGCGCGACCTTTCGGTCCGGATCATTCACCGTCCATCATGCCGGCTCCCGTTTCCCTAGCTCTCTTCCAGCCTGAAATACCCGCCAATGCAGGGACATTGATCCGCAGTGCCGCCTGCCTGGACTTTGCCCTGCACATTATCGGCCCCACCGGCTTTGTAATGACGGACAAAGCGTTGCGGCGCGCCGGATTGGACTACCGCGACAAGGCCATGGTCTCAGTTCATTCCGACTTTGATGAGTTCAGCCGGAGCTTAGCGTGGAACCCGCCCCGCTTGGTCTTGGCGACCACGAAAGCAACCTTGCCATACGTTGATTTTTCGTTTCGGGCCAATGATATAGTTGTCATGGGACGCGAAACATCTGGCGCGCCGCAATGGCTGCATGACCGGGCGGACGAGCGGGTGTTGATACCCATGATGGCCGACCGCAGATCGTTGAACATGGCTCTTGCAGCCGGTCTCATCATGGGTGAGGCTCTACGTCAGACCGACAGCTTTCCGACTGCTGATGAGGGCTCACAATGACCGATTCGTCCGAAGACTTTACGCCGATTTTCGCCGCCGATGATCTGCAAACCGGCCTGCCGGAAGATATCGACGTCAAAAAGGAATCGGCCGAAGCCTGGGTTCATCACTTGCGCGACCAGATCGTCGGTGCGTTCGCACGTCTTGAAGACGATGCCGACGGATTGCCTGCATCCGAAGGCCGCGAACCCGGCCGTTTTGTTCTTCAACCTTGGGAACGCACCAACCATGACGGCGCACCCGGCGGCGGAGGTACGATGGGCACAATGCGCGGCCGTGTCTTTGAAAAGGTGGGCGTCCACATCTCAACCGTTCGCGGCACCTTTGCTCCAGCCTTCCAGGCTCAGATTCCAGGCGCATCCGATGACCCACGGTTCTGGGCGTGTGGCGTCTCGCTGATCGCCCATATGCACAACCCCAATGTGCCAGCCGTGCACATGAACACCCGCATGGTCGTGACGACCCGGCAATGGTTCGGCGGCGGGGCCGACCTGACGCCGGTTCTTGATGCAAGGCGGAATCAGGAAGACCCAGATACCCAAGCCTTTCATGCAGCGATGGAAGATGCCTGCACGGGCCATGCGCAGGCCGACTACAGGGCCTTTAAAACCTGGTGCGACCACTATTTTTATCTGCCTCACCGCGACGAACCGCGCGGCATAGGCGGCATCTTTTTCGACTATCTGAACTCCGGCCATTGGGACGCCGATTTTGCGCTCGTCCAAGATGTCGGGCGGGGCTTCACGGATATCTATCCCAAGCTGGTTCGCGAAAACTGGGAAAAGCCGTTCACCGAAGAACAGCGCCACGAACAACTTGTGCGTCGCGGACGGTATGTGGAGTTCAACCTGCTCTATGACCGTGGAACGTTGTTCGGTCTGAAGACCGGTGGCAATGTGGATTCCATTCTCTCCTCCATGCCGCCAGAAGTGCGCTGGCCTTGAGCGCAGAACACAAGGAAGAGCCTGATCTGATCATACGGCCTGCAACGGTCGACGACTGCGCGGCCATGGTTCCAATCATGGCTGAGATGGAGCTGCATTACTTCGGCGAAGATGCCATTGATGCGCCTTTGATCACTGAACGCCTCGCAAAATGGTTCGCTGACAGCCAGGATACAGTGATTTTGCTCGCCTTGAGGGCTGACGATGTATTGGGACATGCAGTTCTAGCCCCGCTTTTTCCAGCCGGCAGCCTTAGAACCTCGTGGTTTTTGAAAGACCTGTACGTCGCCGCCAAGGCACGCGATCAAGGCATTGGCGAGCTCTTGATCAAGGCCTGTGCCGCCGAAACGGTACGCCGTGATGGCAGCCGCTTCGATCTGACGGTGGACGCCGGTAACGATGGGGCAGATGCCCTATATCGCCGCCTTGGCGCGACGGACACGCGCAAGACCTATCTGCGCTGGGACGGTGACAACCTCGCACGGCTTGCAAAATCTTAAGTCTCAAATCGTTGGTCTCAGATCCTAGGTTTTAAGAACGGCCAAAAGATCTTCGCGCGACAGGCTAAAGTCGGACGCGACCCACGCCCCCTCCATCATCTTTAAGGCCTCACCCACCTGCGGACCGGTGGGGATACCCCGGTCGATTAAGTCCTGCCCGGAAATCGGCAAGCTGGGCTTCTTCCAAGCGGAAGCATCTTCACGCAAGGCGACGAGCCGATCGACCACATCGCTTGGCATCGCTGATTCTGGATCGGCATCAAGACCATGCGAGGCCAGAACCAGCGCTGCATCCAAAACGGCGCTCGGCTCATGCTGGTATAAAACAGCGCGGCGCGCTTTCGCATCACCTAGGCTGGCAAGATCAAGGGTGTGATAAAGGTTTGCCGCGTCCATCAGGCGGTCACGCTCGGCGCCGGAGAGCTTGAGCCGACTGGCCAGCCCGGCAAGGACCGTCTCGGCGTCAGGCCGACGAAGCGGAAGCAACGCGAGCAGCCGTAGCAGCGGATCAGGAGCGATGCGGGCGGATTCCTCCAGACGCATGAAGCGGGCGAAACCGTCCATGTCGCCGCTTTCCGGCAGCACGATCTGATAGACACCCGTTTGCCGCATCCAGAGAAGCGCGCGTGTGACGTTAGGAGCCGCCAGCAGCTTTTTCAGCTCCGACCAGACACGCTCGGCCGAAAGACCCTCCAAGCCATTCTTGTTGGCGACGATTGCCCTCACGGCCTCGCGGTCCGGTGCGCCATGGCCATACCAACCGTAGAACCGGAAAAACCGCAGAGCGCGCAGATAATCCTCCCGCAAGCGCTCGCCGGCATCGCCGATAAAGCGCACACGGCGGGCCTCCAGGTCGGCCAACCCCTCGCGAGGATCATGCAGCTGTGCCTGTCGGTCGACATAGAGCGCGTTCATGGTGAAATCGCGCCTTGCGGCATCCTCTGCAAGGTCGCGGCTGAAGGCGACGACCGCACGCCGTCCATCGGTTTCGACATCACGGCGCAATGTGGTGACCTCGAAGGGCACATGATCCACGATGACAGTGATCGTGCCATGATCAATGCCCGTCGGCACGGCTTTCAGTCCGGCTGCGTCGGCGCGTTCCATGACAGTCTTGGGTTCAGCCTGGGTCGCGAAATCGAGATCGCCATGCGGCTCACTCAAGAGTGCATTGCGCACACATCCGCCGACCAGCCAGAGCTGGTCGCCGTCGGTTTCGAGAACATCAAAGAGGCGGGCAACGCCGGGCGACTGAAGGAGGCCCGTGAGTGGGTCGTTCATTCGACCGGTTCGACAACGCGGCCCGGCACGATTTCGCCATTCTCCAGGCGCGGCGGCTCATACTGCCCGGTGGTACCGCCCGTCTCAAATTGCGCGAGCGTGATCATCGCCATCAGCACCAGCGCCACGCCGGAACCCACAAGCCAGTAAAACGGCATATCGGTGCGTTTGCCGCGCACCGTCGTCCAAAGCAGGTAGAGGGCAAAGGGAACCAGAAACAGGGCAAGATTGATGATAGCGATACGCAGCAAAAGAAGGCTCCAAATCAGAGGTCGGCGCTTAAGAGTCTCACCGACATGTGGTGAATGATTCCGGCCGTCAAACCCCAGATCGCATGATTCGCGAACTGGTAGAGGTAAAAGTAGCGCCGTTTGCCCTGAAACACCCGGCTTTCCAGCTGCGCGTTGGCCGGATCGAGCAGAAACCGCAAGGGAACCTGGAAGATCGTTTCCACCTCGCCGGGGTTGGGCGTCAGGACTGGCGTTGTATCGAGCCGCCCCACGACGGGAAAGACCCGGTACCCCGTGCGCGAAAGGTAGGGCGGCAGATAGCCCTGCACATCAACCGCCTGTCGGGGCAAAGCAACCTCATCTTCAGCCTCCCGCACCGCCGTCTCCCGCGGGCTCTCCCCAGCATCCATGCGCCCTCCGGGAAAGGCGATCTGCCCCGCATGGGCGGAGAGATTGGCGGTGCGCACGGTCAATGTCACAACCGGGTCAGACTGCGCATGATCCACCGCGATCAGCACGGCCGCCGGCTTCAACGTCTCAGCAGCATTAAACGTCGCAAAATCAGGATTGAGGACATGATCGCCCGTCGCCGTCACATCGCCGACGGGGTCCACGTCGGGCGCATCCGGCAACAAAGACGCGTAAAGCGCATCGGCAATGCCTGAACCATTGCGCCCTATCAGGCGCAAACGACGGTCTTCATCCCAGTCAGCAAGGGCAAGCGGTGGATCTGATGGAGTGTTGGGGTCAGCCAAGAAGAAAAACAGTGTTGGAACGGGTTAGACAGGATCGACAGCGAAACGGTGCACGCCTGAGCGAAGAACGGGCATTTCGCAGGTCAAATCAACGAAACGATCATCCTGCAAAAGCGCCATGGTCGTTGCCCGGTTGATCAAAGCCTCGATGCGACCGCGCACCAACACATAAGGTTTGATGCCGCCGCTTGCAGGCTCAAGTGCGAACCGAATGGGATGGTCCGCATCGACCCGCACAATGTCGTCCATCGTTGTGCGCAGCACAAGCACCTCGCCGTCTGAGCCAGGTTCGGCGGCATAATCAACCGCCAGCAAAGGCGCATCATCCACAGAGATAGCGAGCTTCTCATGCGGCGTGACCAGGTAAGTCACCCCATCTGCATCCTTGCGCAGGACAGACGACAAGAGCCTTGCCAGCCGCTTTCGCTTGATCGGCCGGCCCTCGTGAACCCAGGTCCCGTCGGCGGCGATGCGGATATCGATGGCCCCGCATAGCGGCGGATTCCATAGATCCACAGGTGGTGCCCGCTTACCGGACCGAGCGGCCGCCATAAGAGCGTTCAACGCGCCCGGTGCATCGGTCTTATCGCCATGGCCAATTTTATCAGGTGATCCAGTCGTCATGACCGTTCTTCTATCATGGTCGCGAAGCAGACTTTCCTTCAGAGCTTGGTGGATCATGTATCCAATCACAAAATGGTGCACATCCGGGCCTTGCACGATGCATGAAACGTGCAATGACCACACTGGCGCCATGATGGCGCTCAGGATGTAGACTGACCAAACGACTCACCGCCCCGTCCGCAATCGATCCGGGGCAACCGCAAAGGACAGGTCTTGACCGACACAGCCGTGAGCGACGCTGACACGACCACGATCGCCAACCAAGCCGCTGATACCGCAAGTCTGCTGGAAGATGCCAAGGCCTCTATCGGCCGAGTCATTCTCGGCCAGGATCAGGTGATCGAAAACAGCTTGATTGCCCTGCTGTGTGGCGGCCATGCTCTGCTGGTGGGCCTACCAGGTCTGGCAAAAACGAAGCTCGTCGAGACGCTGGGCGCCGTGTTGAGCCTTGGCGCGCGGCGCGTTCAGTTCACACCCGATTTGCTCCCATCCGACATTTTGGGCGCTGAAGTGTTGGAGGAAAGCGCCTCCGGCGAACGATCCTTCCGTTTCATCAAAGGGCCGGTCTTCACCCAGCTTTTGATGGCCGATGAGATCAACCGCGCCAGCCCACGCACGCAGTCCGCGCTCTTGCAGGCCATGCAGGAGCATCATGTGACGGTTGCCGGCAGCAGGCACGACCTGCCCTCGCCTTTCCACGTCCTGGCCACGCAAAACCCCATCGAGCAGGAAGGCACCTATCCGCTGCCAGAAGCGCAGCTCGACCGGTTTCTACTGGAAATCGAGATCGGTTTCCCCGACCGCGATGCCGAGCGCGAAATGCTGAAGCTCACCACTGGTGAAAGCGAGGCCCATCCCAATCCGGTGATGAGCGCGCAAGATCTGATCGCGGCACAAAAGCTGGTGCGCGCGATGCCGGTGGGCGAACAGGTTGCCGAGTCGATCCTCGATCTTGTTCGCGGCGCTCGTCCCGGACCTGAGGCGCATCCGATCATCGGCGATCAGCTTGACTGGGGGCCCGGCCCGCGTGCCAGCCAGGCGCTGATGCTCGCCACGCGCGCCCGCGCGCTCCTTAACGGCCGTTTTGCCCCGTCGGCGGACGATGTCGCGGCCCTCGCCGAGCCGGTGCTACGCCACCGCATGGCACTTACCTATGCTGCCCGGGCGGAAGGCGCGACGCGCCGCGAGCTTGTGAAAAAACTGGTTGAGGCGCTGCTGTGATCGGCGGTTTGGGGCGCGCCAGTTCAAAAACGCTTGGACCGGGGGACCTTGCCCCGCTCGACCCGCTTGACCTCAACACCCACCCGTTGGCGCTCGCTGACGCCATGCCGGATCTTTTGGTCGAAGCCAAGAAGCTCGCTGCGTCACTCGTCGCAGGGCTACACGGCCGGCGCAGCGCAGGAACTGGCCAGTCCTTCTGGCAATACCGACCCTATGGCCCTGGCGATCCATCGGCCCGCATCGATTGGCGACGCTCGGCGCGTGGCGACCAACTCTTCGTCCGCGAAATGGAGTGGGAGAGCGCCCATACGGTGCGCCTTTCGGTCGATATGTCCGCCTCGATGCGTTTTGCGTCCCCTGATGCGCGCGAACCTAAGCGCGACCGCGCGATCTTGATGGCGCTCGCCCTTGCCTCCATGCTGACGCGCAGCGGCGAACGCGTCGGCCTCATCGGCGGTGAACGACCACGCACCGGCGCGGCAGCACTTTCAACCATGACGCGTGAACTTGTCTTGCGCGATACCGACAAGACAGGTCGCCAACGCTGGCTTGATATGGCCGGCGTACGCCCACGCGAGGATGTGGTGATTTTCTCCGACTTTCTGTTCGATCGCGACGAACGCAAGCGCCTGATTGATCAGCTTTCTGCGCGGGGCGCGCGCGCCCATCTGGTGCAGATCATCGACCCCGTCGAGGAAGCCTTTCCCTTTCGTGGCCGCACCCGCTTTGAACCAGCAAGCAGGCATGAGAGCCCGATCCTGTCCGGGCGCGCGGAAAGCTGGCAACAACCCTACAAAACGCTGTTCCGCGCCTTCTGCGAAGAACTCAAAGGCCTGGCGCGATCACGCGGCTGGAGCCACACCCAATCCCATACCGACAGGACCGCAGCGACGCCCATGCTGGCCCTTCATGAGGCTCTTGCACGTGTGCGGGACAGGTAGTAACGGCCACGGGCAATGAGCGTGTTTGGATTTTCCTTCCTGGCTCCCCTGGCGCTGTTGGGTCTTGTGGCTCTCCCGGCGCTCTGGTGGCTGCTCCGCGCGACACCGCCTGCTCCCTCGCGTACGGTTTTTCCGCCGCTGCGCCTGCTCGCCGGATTGGTGAGCGATGAAGAAACACCGGTGAAAACGCCCTGGTGGCTGATCGCCCTGCGTCTTGCTCTCCTGACCTTGCTCATCCTGGCTTTTGCCGGGCCGATCTGGCGCGCCGCCTCACCCGTCGCTCTACCTGGCGAGGAGAATACCCCACTCCTGATTGTCCTGGAAACCGGCTGGTCCAGCGCGGCGGATTGGGAAACGCGGCTTGAACGGACCGGTCAGATTATCGCCGCGGCCGATGCCAGCGACCGGCCAATGGCAGTTGTGGCCTCACCGCAACCCGATGCGACCGCACCGTTGCCTGGCGATGCAGCAGCAGCTCAAGCTGTCCTGACGGGGCTTCAGCCTCATGCGGCTCGGCAAGACTGGGCGGCTCTGCTCGATCGTCTGGAAGGACTGCTGGCTTCGCCGGGTTGGCAAGGTGCCGCCCTCGTTTGGATCGGTGACGGCCTGGCGTTTCCTGAAAGAAGCGCCGAGCGGCTGGCAGCGCTTTCACAAGATCACCCGATCACGCTCCTCGACATGCCCTATGTTGAGGTGGCTTTGACGTTGGAACGCGGCGCGGACGGACCAGCAGCACGACTTCACGCTGTTGCAGCGGATGAAGCCGTCGACACGACACGGCTCCAAGTCGACGAAACTGAAGGCGACGCACGCCGGCTCGTGGCGTTCGACGGATCAGGCCGCACGCTTGGTTCAGCCGCCCTGGCCGGATCTGATGGGATTGCGCAGGACCGCATCGCCTTCGACCTGCCGCGGGACTTGCGCAATGACATAGCCCGCATTGCCGTGGTCCCAACCCGGCATGCCGGCGAGGTTCTTCTGGTCGATGACCGCGCTGAACGTCGGCGGGTCGGCATTGTCAGCGGCGAGGCAGCCGATCAGGCGCAACCTCTGCTCGCCGGCTCGACCTATGTTGAACGCGCGCTTCGCCCCATTTCCGACGTTGCCGTTCCCAGAACGGGCGATGTCAGCGCTGAGATCGCAGGCCTGATCGAAGAAGGCGTCGATGTCTTGATGCTTGTCGATGCTGCCAGCCTGATCCCCTCAACTGTCCGACGGCTTGAAGATTGGATGGAGCGCGGCGGCGTTCTGGTGCGTTTTGCCTCGTCCGGCCTCACCCAATCAACCGACGGTCTGTTGCCCGTGCCCTTGCGCGCCGTCGACCGTCAGCTCGGCGGTACACTGACCTGGGAAGAACCTCAGGCGATTGCAGCATTCGCGCCTCAAAGCCCGTTTTTCGGCCTCACCATTCCCGAAGACGTCCGCGTGACACGCCAGGTGCTCAGCGAGCCAGGTGCAGCGCTTGCCAGCCGGACCTATGCAGAACTGGCTGACGCCACGCCGCTTGCCACTGGCATGCCGCGCGGCAACGGCCATTTGATCCTGTTCCACATCACTGCCGATACCGACTGGTCGAACCTGCCGCTCTCCGGCCTCTTTCCGACCATGCTCCAGCGCCTTATCGATCTGTCCGTACCCAACGCGGCAACGGGCACATTTGCACCGGCCCAGGCCGAGACAAGCGCTCAATCAGCGCCAGCCGACCTCACCGCAAGCCTGGCGCCGCGCCAGACTTTGGATGGTTTCGGTCGCCTGACAGCTCCGCCCAGTCATGTGGAAGCGCTGGTTCCAGGGTCGCAGAGTGAGCATGCTTCGCTGGCGACCCCACCTGGCTTCTATGGCCCGGCAGCCAGCACGCTCGCGCTAAACCTCTTTGAAGAAGCACCGGACCTGCGCCCACTGTCGCAAGAGCAGATCGACACCATCGGCGCATCTCTTCTCGCGCCACAGACCGAACAATCCTTCAATCTGAGACCCACACTCATCACGCTGATCGTTGTACTGGCTCTGATTGATGCTGTGATCATGCTGGTCATCACCGGTGCCCTGCGTGGATTGGGTCGCCGCGCCGCCCAGACCACAGCAAGCCTCGCTTTGGCTCTACCGCTGGCAGCCGCACTTATCATGGCGCTTCCGCAATCTGGCTGGGCGCAGTCGCGTGACGGTGAAAATGGTGAGCTTGAACGGCTTCTGGCGGCCGTGAACACCACCCGTCTCGCCTTCGTCCTGACAGGTGATGCAGAAGTCGATCAACGCTCCCGGGAGGGCATGTCGGGCATCACACGGGTGCTGGCCCAACGCACGGCGTTTGAACCTGGCGAGCCCATGGCCATCGATCCAGCCGAAGATGAGCTGTCGATCTTCCCGCTCATCTACTGGGCCATGCCCGAAGCCCCAATTGCGGTGGCCGTTGAGCTGGGCACGCGTATCGACGCCTACATGAACAATGGCGGCACGAGCCTGTTTGACACCCGCGATGAAGCCGCAAACCCACTGTCAGCCAGCATCAGCCCACAGACCGCGAATTTGCGCACGCTCCTGGCTGCACTCGATATTCCGCCGCTGGAACCTGTGCCGGAGGACCATGTCCTCACCAAAGCCTTCTATCTTCTCGACTGCTTCCCTGGGCGCTTCGGTTCCGGCCCGCTTTGGGTCGAAGCTCTGCCCGAAGACGGTCAAACCGCCAACCGTCCGGCGCGTGGCGGAGATGGTGTCTCGCCCATCCTCATCACAGGTAATGATTTTGCCTCCGCCTGGGCGCTGTCATCGGATGGCCGCGCGCTCTACGCCACCTCGCCGCCCGATCCTGTGCAGCGTGAGTTCGCTTATCGCACTGGCGTCAACATCGGCATGTACGTCATGACCGGCAACTACAAGGCAGATCAGGTGCATGTGCCCGCCCTTTTGGAGCGCTTGGTACGGTGACCGACTGGACGATCCTTTTCGATCCGATGGTGCCGGTTTGGTTGCTGGGGCTCCTAGCGGCCCTTACCGTTTTGCTTGCTGGGTTTGCTATCTGGCGCGGACGCCCAGGAGCATGGCTACGCACGACGGCGATGCTGCTGATGGTTTTGGCACTCGCCGACCCGACCATCCGACTTGAAGATCGCCAGCGCCTGCCAACCGTTGTGGCTGTCGTCAGCGATGAAAGCGCCAGCCAAACCATCGGCGAGAGATCCGATCAGCGCGAAGGCGCGCGGACAGAACTTCTGGCGCAGCTTGAAGCCCTCGGTGACATAGAAATCCGGTCCATCAGCATCGGAACTCAGGCTGAAACCGGAACCGAACTCATCGGTCCGACGCAGACCGAACTGGCTGATGTGCCGCGCGAGCGTCTGGGCGGCATCGTTCTTCTGACCGACGGCCAAGTGAACGATGCCCCAAGTGAGGAAGCAGCCTCTACCGATGCAGGCTTCACCGTGCCTGTCCACACGCTTCTCACCGGGCATGGCCAGGAAGGCGACCGACGGATCGAGTTGGAGCAAGTGCCACGCTTCGCTCTGGTCGATAGACGCGAGATCATCCGCTTTACCGTCGTCGAAGACGGCATTCCACTCGATGGTAGCCCCGCCCCAACGGTCAATCTCACATTGCTGCGCAACAATGAAATTCTGGCCGAGGCACCCGTTCCCATCGGCGTGCCGGTGGACGTTCCCATCGTTGTAGACCGCGCTGGCGACAACCTGTTCGAGATACGCATCGCGAACGCCGACGGCGAACTCACCCACCTCAACAACCACACCACCTTCACAGTCGAAGGGGTACGCGACACGCTGCGGGTGCTTCTGGTTTCCGGTGAACCCCATGCCGGCGAGCGCACCTGGCGCAACCTTTTGAAGTCAGACCCGGCCGTTGATCTGGTCCACTTCACCATTCTGCGCCCGCCGGAAAAGCAAGACGGCACACCGATCAGCGAGCTGTCGCTCATCGCCTTTCCGACCCGCGAGCTGTTCGTCGATCGCATCAACGATTTCGACCTGATCATTCTCGATCGCTATCAGCGCCGCAGCGTGCTCCCACTCATCTACTTCAACAACATCGCCGATTATGTTCGCAACGGCGGTGCGCTCCTGATCGCTGCCGGCCCGGAATTCGCCAACGAAACAAGCATCGCCTTCACCGGGCTTGCAGAGATCCTGCCAGCATACCCAACGGGCACGGTTGTCGAAGAGCCATTTCGACCCTCGGTCACAGCCCTTGGACGGCGTCACCCAATCACACGCGGCCTTCCCGGCGATATCTCGGCCGACAATCTAGACCTCCTGGAGCCGAGCTGGAGCCGCTGGTTCCGTCTGATTGAAGCGGAGGCGTCGACCGCCAGCACGGTGGCTATGCGCGCACCGGAAACTAGCTCGCTCCCGGGCGCGCCCCTGCTCGCACTCGATCGGGTGGAACAAGGTCGCATCGCTCTCCTTTTGTCCGATCATGTCTGGCTCTGGGCGCGAAACTTCGAGGGCGGCGGTCCGCACGTTCAGCTCTTGCGCCGCATGGCCCATTGGCTGATGCGCGAACCTGATCTGGAAGACGAAACTCTGACCGCACGCGTCACCGGCGACCGCATGCAGATCGAACGCCGCACCCTCGGCGACTCGATTGCCCCGCTCACCGTCACCGCCCCGTCCGGCGCCTTGCGCATCGTAGAAGCCGAAGGCCAGGGCGATGGTCTCTATCGCGCCGGCCTGCCTGTGGAAGAGCTTGGTCTCTGGCGCATCACCGATGGAACGCTGACTGCCCTTGCCCATGCCGGACCGCCCAACCCGGTGGAATTGCAGGAAGTGGTGAGCACCCAGGCACGTCTTTCGCTATTGGCCGAAGCGACCAACGGCTCGGTTGTGCGCTTGACCGAAGAGGCCAGTGCGCCAGCGCTGATCCCGCGCGTGCGCCTCGTCGGCGAGACAGCGCGCGCCTCTGGCGAAGGCTGGATCGGATTCCGGCGTTCAGAAGCAAGCCTTTTGATTGGCGCGCGGCAGCACCCACTAACCCTCGGCCTCTGGACGTTGATCCCGGCTCTCGCCCTATGGGCCGCTGCATGGTGGCGCGAAGGGCGTTAAGCCGCGCCCTCGACACGTCCAGTTGGCGCAGCGCCCTCCCAGGAAGGTGAAAGGGCCATCAATAGACGCATCGGATCGACCGGGCCCGGCATCACCATCGAGCCAGGTGGGACACGCTGAAAGCCGGCCGGCGCGTAATAGGGCAGGTCGCCGACCAGCAAAACATAAGGCTCGCCAGACGCAAATGCCGTTTGCACCGCTTGGCCTAAGAGCGCACGACCGACCCCAACATCCCGATGGTCAGGCGACACCGCCAATGGCCCGAGCAGGAGCCCACGCGTTCCCACTTCTTTGCCGCCGATGACAAGGCGCGACATCGAGACGGCTCCAACCAGCCGTCCCTCCATCCGCGCCACGAAGGAGCATGCGATCACCGGCGCTGCGCGCTCCCGCAAGCGAAAGGCCGTTCGCGCAAAGCGCCCCGGCCCAAAGGCGGCGGCATGCAAGGCGTCGACATCAGCGCCGTCGGCATCTTGCATGACATCGATCCAAACCGATGACGGCGTACCAGCAGGCACGGAGGAAACAGACAAAGAGGACATGAGAAAGGCTCGAACAAGCAACGCGACAGAAGACGATACGGCCAGCCCAAAGGGCCGCCGATAGGGTTATCGTCGGGAGCGTCGTCGCAAAGAGATCGTGCACCTGTTCATGGCCAATGCCGCTATCACGCATCGGTGATGAGCGCAATTGCTGGCCACTATCCAGGTGAACCCTATCTCTTGGTGGACCCACTTTGCCGGGTAACAAAACAGGAGGAAACAATGCGCATAACACGCAAGACCTTCATGATCGGCGCCACCGCGTCGCTTCTCGCCCTTGGGGGCGCAGCCTATGCCATGCAATCGGAGGCGCCTGCCGACGCTGAGGCCTACATCATCAGCCCCGCAAGCGGGGAGACGGTATCCAACCCCGTGACCGTTGTCTTTGGCCTTCGCGGTATGGGCATCGCGCCCGCTGGTGTGGAACAATCCATGACCGGCCACCACCATTTGCTGATCAATCAGCCCATTGATGAGCTGGATCTTTTGAACCCGCTGCCGGCCGACGACAGAGTGCGCCACTTTGGTGGCGGCCAGACAGAAGTGACTCTGGAACTGCCGGCGGGAACGCATACGCTGCAATTGCTGCTTGGGGACCACAACCACATTCCCCATGATCCGGTTGTCGCATCTGAGGTCATCACCGTCACGGTCGAATAGCCTCATCACATCGAAAGGCTCGGCACGCACTGTTCGTCATTCAAGAACAGTGCGTGCCATCCCAGCCGGCTGGTCGAAACATGCGGCAGCCTCTATCTCCCTCCTCAACACGAACTTGCTGAGAAGGAGGCAAGCCATGGGCCTGCTCGTAGACGGTGTCTGGCATGACACTTGGTATGACACACGAAAGTCTGGTGGACGCTTCATCCGCTCCGAAGCGCAGTTCCGCAATTGGATCACCGCCGACGGCAGCCCTGGCCCGTCAGGCAAAGGTGGCTTTAAGGCAGAAGCCGGCCGCTATCACCTTTATGTCTCGCTCGCCTGTCCATGGGCGCACCGCACGCTGATCTTCCGCAAGCTCAAAGGCTTGGAAGACATGATCACCGTCGATGTCGTCTCACCGCTCATGTACGACAAGGGCTGGGTTTTCGATGCCGAGCAGCCAGGCGCTACGACCGACCGTCTCTTCGGCTTCCAGCATATGTCCGATGTCTATGTGAAAGCCGATCCCACCTATTCGGGCCGCGTCACAGTGCCTGTGCTCTGGGACAAGCAGACGGGCACCATCGTTTCCAACGAAAGCTCAGAAATCATCCGCATGCTCAACGCCGCGTTCGATGGCATCGGCGCGAAGCCTGGTGACCACTACCCGCAGGCTCTACATAGCGAGATCGATGCCATCAATGAGCGCATCTACCACGCGATCAACAACGGGGTTTACAAGTCAGGTTTTGCAACGACGCAGGACGCCTATGAGGAAGCCGTCAGTGAGCTCTTTAAGGCTCTCGATGAGGTCGAAGAGCGTCTCTCAACCAACCGCTATCTTGTTGGCTCGCAGATCACCGAAGCCGATTGGCGCTTGTTCACCACGCTTGTGCGTTTCGACCCGGTTTATGTCGGCCACTTCAAATGCAACATCCGCCGCATCGCAGACTATCCGAACCTGTCGGGCTATCTGCGTGAGCTCTACCAGACACCGGGCGTGGCTGACACCGTCAGTCTCGACCACATCAAGCGGCACTATTACATGAGCCATGAGACGATCAATCCGACACGGGTGGTGCCGGTTGGACCGGAGTTGGATCTAACCGCACCTCACGGCCGCGACCGGTTGAAAGCGGCTGCCTAGAGCGTTTTCAGCAAAAGTGGGCACCGGTTTTGCGTTCGAAAATGCGACAAAACAAATAGATAGAGCGACTGAGGTGAACTCGGGTTCACCGAAAAAGCTCTAGCTCCAGTGATCGGCCAACGGATGCCCGTCCTGCCATTCGGCAAGTCGGGCACGGGTGCCGGGTGTCGTGGCGTCTGGCAAGGCCTCAACGCCAAAAAAACCGATCTCGGCAATCTCAAAGCCGGGCGTGACATCGCGCTCATGGGCAAGCTCCACGGCGACGAACACGCCCACATGGTCGCCCTTCCATTGCCGACGATTGTAGGTCATGCCGCGAAACTCCAGTGAGCCGAGGGCGGCATGGCCGGTTTCCTCGGCCAGTTCGCGCCGCGCTGCCTCTTCGAGCGTTTCTCCATGATCAACGCCGCCGCCGGGAAGATGCCAGCCGGGCGTGTAGCCGTGGCGCACCAACAGCACCTCACCGCGATCGTTGGGCGCGATGACGCGCACACCAAGCGTCATCCCCCGCGTGACCAACATGGCACGGAACCACAGGCCACGCCGTACGCGCCGCATCAGACCAACCGGTTCATCCAATGTTTACCAAACCCTCAATCACACCATGCATTTGGCGCATGGCTGATCGGCATCAAAGCCCATTGCGAAACGATGTGGCAGGACAGATATGAACCCTGTCGATATCGACAGCGCTCCCCCCCGAGCCAATGCTTCTCGAACCTTAGGTGATACAATGTTCTCCCTTCTTTGGAAGGCCCTCATGACCGCCCCGTTTGCCCCTCGCTACACATCGACCGATTGGTCGCGTCCGGGCACCCAGGCGGCCCGCAACACGATGCCGCTCTAAGCGGCTCGTTTAAGAGCTCGAACCCTCCAGTTCGATTGAAAGTGCTTGCGCGCGGAAGCCGAATGGCTCATCTGCGCGCACCATGACTTTCCGCCTCGCGCATTTATCCGACTGCCATCTCGGCCCGCTGCCGCCCATTCGCCGGCGCGAACTGATCTCCAAGCGTGTGCTTGGCTACATCAATTGGCAGCGCAACCGCGGCAAAGCGCTGGTGTCCGGCACCATCGAAGGTCTGGTTGACGATCTGAAATCCCAAACGCCCGACCACATCGCTGTCACCGGCGATCTGGTAAATCTAGGCCTTGAGGCAGAGTTTGCGGGTGCTGGTCAGTTCCTGGCAGGGCTTGGGAGCCCTGACGCGGTCACCGCCATCCCCGGCAACCATGACGCTTATGTCCCGGGCGCCCTGGCCCGGTTCAACGTGCATTGCGCGCCTTTCCTGACATCTGACCCCAGCGCGACCCAAGCCGGCGCCCCCTACCCCATCGTCCGCCAGCGCGGACCGGCGGCGATTCTTGGTCTCTCCACGGCGACAGCGACCGGGCCTTTCATGGCCACCGGATCCGTCGATGACGACCAAAAAGCCAAGCTAGAACAAGCGCTTACCGATCATTTTAGTGCGTTTCGGATCGTCCTGATCCATCACCCGCCCCAACCCAATGCCGGCCCGTGGCACAAGCGCCTGGTTGGCGCGAAAGCTTTCCGCGGGCTGATGGCCAAATCAGGCGCCGAACTCATCCTGCACGGCCACACCCACCTGCCAACACGGACCGAGATCGATGGTCCAGATGGCCCCATTCCCGTTTTCGGCGTCGCCTCGGCAGCGCAGAGCCCGGGCGGACATAAGCCACCGGCCAACTACACGCTGTTCGATATCGATGAGACGGAGAGTGGTTGGCAGGTAACGGCCACCAGGCGCGGCTACCCTGTCGAGGGCGGCGCGGTCACCGAACTGTCGGTTGAAAGGTTCGCCGCGCCCAAGCCCTAAGGCTGGCCAGCAGAGATCCAGGCATAGGCGAAGAGCGCCGTCGCCGAGCAAACCCCGCCCAGAACAAAGAGCCAAAAGCCAGGCCAGAAGCCCATTCGCGATGGCTGAGACGGTTCGGTCCGGCCAAGGTCCGGCGTTTCGGTTTCGGACCGATCCGGACCGTTTTCGTCCTGCTGCGATGGACCTGTTTCGGCAGGCGCAGACACGGCGCCCATCGCCTCATGCTCAACGATCTGATCGGCGACATAATCGGCCACACGATCCGCCATAACATCCCGGTCAGCAATCTCAGCGAGCACATCGGGTCCATCGCGGCGCTGGCGCACGAGCCGATAGTCGAGCGTCTCTGGATGCAGATCGACATAGCTCAGGGAATCGACAATCAGCCGCTCCTGGCCGTCGGCGCGCAGGAGGGCAAAGCGCTCCGTTTCGCCAGCCGGCAGCTCATCGGCGATGGATCGCAGCTCATAGGCGAGCGCCGATAGACGCCCTTCGCGTACAGCCAATTGATCGCGCCGGCGCGCCTGCTCGCGGGCACGCGCACGCTTTAGCGCATCGGACAATCGGCCGGCCCGGCTGACCATCGGAACCACTTTGGATTCGGTCTGCGCTTCGTTCGTCTCGCTCATCGCATGGTCCCCTTCCTGGTCCCCTTGTAGCCCCAGGATAGCTATCTTATCCCTACCCCACCTCACCGGTTTCGTCACCCTCAAGGCCATGACATGAACAACCCATCCGCCCCCTCAGCGACCGGCAAACTGCGCGCCAATGACCGCCTGAAAGCCTGGTGCGAGGCGCGGAGCATACCGATTGACATTCAGGTGATGGACGACAGCACCCACACCGCCGAGGACGCTGCCAAGGCCTGTGGCTGCCATGTGAGTGAGATCGTCAAATCTCTTGTGTTTGCCGACAAGGAAACCGGCGGCTGCGTGCTTGTTCTTGTGGCCGGGGACAACCGGCTGGACCTCAAACACTTCGCCGCCACGCAAGGCCGGACGCTGGAGCGGGCCAACCCGCGCCATGTGCGCGACGAGACAGGCTTCGCCATTGGCGGCATTCCGCCCTTTGGCCATTCGCGCCCACTGCCGACTTACATCGACCGGCAGTTGCTGGCCCATGAACGCGTTTTGGCCGCCGCCGGCACGCCGCTCAGCCTGTTTGCGATTGATCCCAAGCTTCTCGACGAGACGACCGAGGCAATACTGATCGACGCCGCACCTTGAACTATTGCAACAGCGCCGACGTGTAGCGGGCGATCATCATCTCTTCATCGGTCGGCACAACGAGCACCCGAACATCGGAGGAGGCGGTTGAAACGTCCCTGGCATCCGAGCGCCATTCAGCATTGGCACCTTCGTCCAGCGACAGGCCGAGCCACTCAAAACCCTCACAGACCTTGAACCTGATCGGCGCGGCGTTCTCGCCAATGCCGCCTGTGAACACCAACGCATCGAGCCCGCCTAGAACCGCCGTCATACCACCAAGCTCGCGGCGAATGCGGAAGACGAAATAGTCGATGGCTTCTTTGGCGCGCGGATCCTCACTGGCGAGCAAGGCGCGCATGTCGTTGGTAAGACCCGACATGCCCTTCAGTCCGGATTCCTTGTAGAGGAGCGTCGCGATTTGCTCGGCGTCCATGCTGTGGGTCTGCATCAGGTAGAGCAGGACACCGGGGTCGATCTGCCCACAGCGCGTCCCCATCGGCAGGCCATCGAGCGCGGAGAAACCCATGGTCGATCCAACGCTTTGCCCACCCTTCAGCGCGCACATCGAGGCACCATTGCCAAGATGGGCAATCACCACGCGACCCTCGCGCAGATCAGGGTCCAGTGCGCCGGACACATAGTCATAGGACAGGCCATGGAAGCCGTAGCGCCGCACACCCTCCTCATAGAACCGGTGTGGCAGTGCAAAGGTGTCATTCACGAACGGATGGGTGCGGTGAAAGGCTGTGTCAAAACAGCCGACCTGCGTCGCACGCGGAAAGGCCGCCCGCGCCTGAGCAACACCAGCCAGATTGTGCGGCTGGTGGAGCGGAGCCAGCGGTTCCAGTTTCGCCAAATCATCGATAACAGTCTCAGTCAGCACGATGGGAGCGGAATGGTCGAGACCACCATGCACGATCCGGTGGCCGACAGCGACCACGTCCCCAAACCTCTGCTCGCCTTCGCACCAGTCGAGAACTGCCGCGAAGGCAGAGGACAAGGCTCCAGTCTCCGCCATTGGCAATTGGCGTTCCTCACCATCGACAGCCCGGATGGTAACACGGTCCGGCGCAGCGCCTCGGTCGAACGCACCGAGGAATTGCCGAGCTGGCGTGTCGCCTTCCAATGTAAACAGGCTGAACTTCAGGCTCGACGAACCGGCATTCAGCGTCAGCAGGGCATCGCTCATGCCCCGTCCGCCAGCGCAAAGAGATCGGGCTTTGCCGCTTTGCCGGTCCGCAGCCAGACATCGTAGAGAACGGCCAAGGCACAGGAGGCAAGGCGCGCCTTGTCATCATCAGCGCGACTGGTGAGGATCACCGGCACGCAGGCGCCAACGAGCATGCCCGCCGCTTCCGCATGCGCCAGGAAAGTCAGTTCCTTAGCGAGCATGTTGCCCGATTCTAGGTTCGGCGCGACGAGCACATTGGCGTGCCCGGCCACGAGCGATGTGATCCCCTTGGTCCTGGCCGCACCGATGTCGATGGCATTGTCCATGGCGAGCGGGCCATCGACGATGCCCCCCTTGATTTGCCCGCGATCCGCCATCTTGGAAAGCACCGCCGCATCCAACGTTGAAGGGATGGCCGGGTTCACGGTTTCCACCGCCGACAGGATGCCAACCTTGGGCACATCAATGCCCATGGCGCGCGCCAGATCGATGGCGTTTTGAACAATGTCGACCTTGGTTTTGAGATCAGGGGTAATATTGATCGCCGCATCGGTGATCAGGATCGGCTGCGGCCGCCCAGGCACATCCATGACGAACACATGGCTGATGCGCTTGCCGGTTCGCAGGCCACCTTCGGCTTTGACCACATGTTTCAGAAGACCGTCGGTGTGCAGATGGCCCTTCATGATGGCGTTCACCCGGCCCTCATGCACCATGGCAACGGCCCGCGCCGCCGACGCCGGCTCATCTTCAATGTCGATGATCTCAAGCCCGTCCAGCGACACGCCAAGCTCGTCTGCCGCCTGATCAATCCGGTCACGCGCACCCACCAGAATGGGCAGGATCAGCCCTTCATCGCGGGCAAGAAGCGCGCCGCCGAGCGAGTTCACATCATCGGGCGCCACGACCGCGACGGGCATCGGGTCAAGCGACTGCGCGAGGTGCAGCAAGGCGTCGAAATGCTGATGCTTTTGAACCTGAAGGTCAGGCACCTCGATATCGTCAAGATAGACCGGTTCTTCAGGCGCCTTCACCCGTGCCTCGCCGGTGACGAGGACATCGCCTTCGCGGGTCTTCACGGTGGTGGAGAGAATAACGGTCAGATCGGTCTCAATGTCGGTCACCGTCACCTCGATCACCAGGTGATCGCCAACATGGGCGCGCCCTTCGAAGTTCAGGTTCTGCGACAGATACATACTGCCGGGCCCAGGCAATCGGTTGCCGAGAGCGGAGGAAATCAGCGATGCCAGCCACATGGACGGGGCAACCGGATCATCGTCCTGGCCATCGCCAGTGAAATCCGTCGATGGCAGATGGATCGGATTCAAATTGCCGGAGGCGTGCGCGAACACGATGAGATCGCGCGCTGTACAAAGCCGCTCTATCCGCGCGCTCTGTCCAATCGACAGGGCATCAAAAGGCGTGTTGGCAAGCTCTCCTTGCGCAAGGGTTTCCGGTGGCGGTGTCATGAAGTGGCTTTCTTATCGAAGAGGGGAATGTGCGGCGCACACGGGCACCCTATTCGGGCCCGATGTCAATTGTGCAAAGCCACAAGGTCGGGGCCACAAAAGGGCAGCGGCTGCTGCAATCAAGCTGTGCAGGGTTGGCTGAGACTAATCGGCAGGGTGCCCGAGATAGTCCCGGAGATCGGAATTGTCCGAACCATTGAGCATCGTTTCCACAGGGCCACGCGCGGTGATGGTGCCGTCGTTGATAAAGGCGAGCTCGTCGCATAGGTCGGTCAGTTCCTGCGGCGTGTGGGACACCGTCAGCATGGTGAGCTGCTTTTCCTTCTGCATGGTCGAGACCAGCTGTGTGAAGTCCCGCCGCATGGAAGGCCCAAGGGCCGCAAAAGGTTCGTCGAGAAGCAGAATTGGACGGTCGCGCACCAGCGCCCGGGCCAAAGCGACCCGCTGCGCCTCACCCCCCGAAAGGCTGGAAACGCGCCGGCCTTCAAAGCCGCCAAGACCGACCCGATCAAGCGCATCAACGACCTTGCCCAGGTCATCGCCGCTCTTTTTAAACGCTGGTCCGATACCCAGGCCGACATTGGTGGCGACATCCAGATGATCGAACAGATTGTTGGCCTGAAACACCATGGAAACCGGGCGCTGGGACGGGTCGGATCGGCTGTGGTCGACGCCTTCCAGTTCAACGATGCCGGCAACCGGCTGAAGGAACCCTGCAATCAGATGCAGAAGCGTCGATTTTCCGGCACCGCTCGGCCCGATAACGCCCAGACTAACGCCCGTGGCGACCGACAGATCGTAGGTGAAACGAGCACCGCCGGGCAAATCAAGCTGAACACCGCGAAGTTCGATCATCCAAGTACCTTGTGAGAGCGTTCGGCCATCGCGATCAAGGCGAACACAAAAACGCCGAGCAGGAACGCCACGCCCGCCGCGTCACCGGTCCGGTAGCTACCCATCAGATTGAGAATGAGCACGGGCAGAGTAACAAGATCATAGGCGCCAAAGATCGCCGCTGCTCCCAGATCACCAACCGACAGAACAAGAGCAAAAGCGAGCGCCACGGCGAAGGGCCTTGCCAGCACCGGCAGATCGACACGCACAAAGCGCCGCCAGCCAGTGAGCCCAAGACTGGACGAAAGCGCGCCATAGCGCCGCTCGCTTGCCGCAAAGGCCGGGGCCATGACCCGCAACACAAAGGGCAGCGCCATCAAGGCGTTGACCAGCATGACCAGCCCGCCAGCAAGAAGCGTCTGCGCCGGCACACCGCGAAGGGCGAGGAACCAGCCGGCGCCAAGCACAATGGGCGGGACGGCGAGCACGGCCGAGCCTACGGCACCATAGCCGGCTTCAAACAGATGCTTGGCGATCCCATTGGCACCGAAACCACGCGATCGCGCGACCAGCAGAGCATAGGCGGTCGCCACGGCTACAAGACCGGCGCAGGCGGCAATGACACCGCTGGTCATGGCCGCTGACCAGAGGCGGGGATTCTGAATGAGCCGTCCCCATTCGGCAACCAGCCCGCCGGCGACCAAAGCGGCAAGCGGCGCCAGCAGAAAGAGCGTTGTGAGGATAAGCAGACCAACGCCCCAGACCGGCACCGGTCGCGTGAATCCTGCTTCTTCGGGCAACGCGCCAGCGCGGTCCTGTGGCGCACCGCCAACGACGCTGAGAAGGAAAAGAAGCGTGCCCGCCAGAACAAGCTGAATGAGCGTGTAGAGGGCAGCCAAAGACGGCGCGAAGTCAAACCGCAGCGCCTGATAGATCGCAACCTCAAACGTCGCCGCGCGCGGTCCTCCGCCCAGGGTCAGAACGATGGTGAAGGAGCCAATACAGAGCATCATGATGAGCCCAGCCACCCCTCCGAGCGAGGGGCGCAACAACGGCCATTCCACCCTTGTGAACCGTGCCCAGCCGACCAAACCCAATTGATCGGCAAGGCGGAAGGTGGTCGCGGGCTGGCGTTCCAGATGCGCCAACATCAAACGGGCAGCCAGAGGCAGGTTGAAGAACACATGCGCCAGAAGAACGCCCTGCAGGCCAAACACGTCGAGCCGGACATCAAAACCCAGCGATTGCAGGCCCGCTGAAACCACACCGCTGCGGCCCCAGATTTCAAGAATACCCAGCACCGCGACCAGCGGCGGCAAAGCCAGCGGCAGAGCCAATAGACGCACCAGCGTGTCGCGACCAACAAAGGCCCGATGGCGATGCAGGAGAACCGCCAGCGGCAGCGCTCCAGCAATCGATAGCCCCGTCGAGAGCAGCGACTGGGTCAGCGTGAAGGTGAGGATCGCTCGCACCTGCCGGCCGGCCAGCCGCTCAAGCGGCAGACCGTCGCCTGCCAAAAACAGCAGGACCAGAGCAAGCAGGATAAAACTGCCGAACCCCAGGACAACCAGAAGACCCGGCAGAGCTGCGCGATTCATGACGTCAACGCTGGGTCTTATTGGCTCATCGCATCCAGCCACTCATCGATCCAAGCCCCGCGTTCGTCGGCGATAGTTTGTGCATCGATAAGGAGCGCCCGCTCCGGCTCAACCAAGCGCTGGAACGGCGCCGGCAGCGGCTCTTGCGGTGCGCGCACCGGCAGCATCCAGTGGTTGGTCGGCAGTGCGTTCTGCGCCTCGGCTGAGATCATGAACGCAAGGAACTCCCGCGCCAGATCAAGGTCATCGGATCCGGCAATCGCCGCCCCGACCTCGATCTGCATGTAATGGCCCTCATCGAAGGCAAGTGCCTGATAGCGCTCCTCTTCTTCCACCAGCATGTGGTAGGCAGCTGACGTGGTGTAGCTCAACACCATCGGGGTCTCACCGGAAGTGAAGAGCCCATAGGCCTCACTCCAACCGGGAGTGACGGTGAGGATACGGTCCGACAGCTGTTCCCAGCGCTCGCCGGCCTCTTCGCCATAGACCGACTTCATCCACAGCACCATGCCAAGGCCAGGCGTGGACGTGCGCGGATCCTGGATCACCAGCGGCTCGTCTCCACCTTCGATCAGTTCAGCCAGGCTGGTCGGTGGGTTCTCGACCGATTCAGCATCGTACATGACGGCGAAATAACCATAGTCAAACGGCACGAAACTCTCGCTTGTCCACTCCACCGGAAGGTCGAGTTCGGAAAGGTCGGTCTCATGCGGCGCAATCAGCCCGGTCGCATCGGCCTCGGCGATGAGGTTCTGATCGAGACCCAGAACGACATCGGCATCCGTGCTGCCGCCTTCGAACCGTAAGCGGCTCAAAACCGCCACACCGTCGCCCGGTGCCACCCATTCGATCGTGCAGTCGCATTGCGCTTCGAACAGCTCCTGCCAAACGGGACCAAGCCCCCAATCGGCGACGAAACTGTCATAGGTGTAGATGGTCAGCACCCGGTCTTGCGCCGACGCGGCAATGGGCAGAACCAGCCCGGCAGCAAGCGCCAGAGGAACCAGGGGGCGAAACGATGTCAGGGCCATGCAGGCATCTCCGGTTAAGCGATCCGGGATGCAGGCCGGCGGATGTTGGTGTGGGAAACCGTTGCGCAGTGGTTTGGCAAACCCTTGCGCTGGCCCAACTTCCTCCGCCGGTACGACCCGGATCAGGTTCTACGGGTTGGCGCGTTCGCCTCTCAGCCCCTGCTGGGCACCCCGATGAGCAAATCCTGATATAGCGTTGCCACCCCTCACCGTCCAGCACTGTTCGATGCTGACCTTGCGTCGCCAGCCAGTCTTGCTTCCAATGCCCTCATGCGCCAAGGGGTGCCGATGCAACCGCAAAACCCCTTCACCATTCTTCTGGCCGGACGGCTTGTCGACACCCCGCGCGTGCGCTCACAGACCGCCGGTACGCGCGTCATCGCAGCTGATGCCGGTATCCGCCATGCCAGGACGCTCGGGCTCTCGCCGGAGCTTTGGGTCGGCGATTTTGATTCCGCCAGTGATGAGGATGGCAACGGCTTCGCGGAGGTGCCAAGGCAGACCCACACGCCGGCCAAGGACACGACCGATGGTGCGCTCGCCATCGAAGAAGCGCTTAAGCGCGGCGCGGATGCGTTGACGATTGTCGGTGCGTTTGGCGGGCTGACTGACCACACGTTCGCCATCATGGCCGAAGCCAGCGCCCTGTCAGAACAGCTTGAATCCGTCCTGCTCACAAGTGGCGATGAGGAGGGCTGGCCGATGAGGCCGGAGCCACAGAGCCCCGACTATACGCCGGGCACGCCGTTCAGCGTGCTCGCCTTTTCCGATCTGAAAGGTTTGACGTTGGAAGGCGCCGTTTGGCCACTGGACGCCATAACGATGGATTTCGGCGACACGCTGACGATTTCAAACGAGGTGAAAACCAAGCTCACCGCGCGCCTTACAGAAGGCCGTGCGCTGCTGGTTGCTCGACTTGTCTCAAAGACTGGCTAGCCGTGCGAACGCGCCGCACCGACCAGTGTCGGCGAGCCATCTGACTCACGGCGCACGAGCGTCGGCTTCAGGATCGCGTTGAACGATGCCGGGTCAGCCCCGTTCATCACCTTGAACAGTATCTCGATCAGCCGGTGGCCGATCTCAGCGGTGGGTTGGCTCATCGTGGTGAGCGGCGGCGCAGTAAAGGCGCCAAGCGGCACGCCGTCATAGCCGGTCACCGAGACGTCCCGGCCCACCTGGTAGCCGCGCGCGCTGAGCGCCTGGATAGCTCCGATGGCAACGACATCAGCGGGGCAAACAACCGCCGTCGGACGGTGGGAATCGCCCCCGTCAAACAGCCTCGCAACCGCCGTCTGGCCGCCCGCCGATGTGTGCGGCACGGAAACATAGGCCACCTGATCCTGGGCGACGCTGTTGCGCGCAATGCCGGCATCGAAACCCTGCCGACGCAGCCGCGCAAAGGTCGCCTGTTCGCTGAGATCAAGATAGGCAAAGCGTTGATGGCCAAGGGCGGCCAGATGATCGACCATTCCGGCAAGCCCAGCGGCGTTGTCCATGTCCAAATGCGCGTAATCATCGGCGACATTGGCCCGGCCATAGACGACGAACGGCACCTTCATCTCCTGCAAGAGCGTGATGCGCGGATCGTCGTCGCGTGAGTTGGTCAGCACAAAGCCAGCGCATTTGCGCGCGGCAACCAAACGGCGGAACACCTCCGTCTCCGGCTCGCCATCGGCCACCGTGGCGACCAACAAATCATAGTCATGCGCGCTCAGCGCTGAGGCCAAGGCATCCAGAAAATCAGAAAGAAAGGGGTCAGCCTTGTGGCGGGTGGTGGCCGGCAGCACGAACGCCACGGTTTCCACCCGACCGCGCGCAAGCTGGCGCGCCCGCGCCGAGGGCCTATAATTGTGCTCTTCGGCAAGCTTTAAAATGCGCTCACGGGTGGCATCAGCGATATCGGCATAGCCATTGAGCGCGCGCGACACCGTTGCCGGCGCGACACCTGCCTTCTCGGCAATATCATTGATGTTAAACGTACCAGCAGCCCGGCGGCGGCGCTTGGCCCGTGTCGACCTGACAGCGCCCAGAGCGCCTGAACTGCGCTTTTGTGTGCTCACGTTTCCTGCCCATCCTTACCGTCTTCATCGCTGCCGCTTTGCGGTTCAGCGTTCGCACTTTTGAGCGAAAGCGGTTTCGACAACCCTGCACCACCCAAGTGATCTATGGCAAGTGATCTATGACCATCTGCCGCCCGACGACGAAGAAAAGCCACCTAAACAGTAGGTGCCAGGGGCGGCAATCCCTTTCGAGACAGGTAGATAAATCGGATGGCCATCACCGTCATGGAAAACAGGCTCGCTACCAGAATCGCCTGGAAGAGGCCAATTGTTCCATTGTCCAAGGTGATGGCAAAAAGCCATCCCAGCGGGATCATGATCAGCCAGTAGCTGACGGCATGGAACGAGGTGGGCACCCAACTGTCACCGCGCCCACGGCAAGCATGGTTGAGCACGGTCTGCCCACCATCGGCAAGAAGAGCGGCCACCATCCAGATCATGCCCGGCAGGGCGGCGGCTAGGACCGCCTGATCGGTGGTCAGAAGACCGAGGAAGAAGCGCGGGAATGCCAACACGACAGCGCAGATAATCAAGGTGAGAACAAGCGACAGGGCAAAGCCAACCCAGCCGGCAACCTCCATGCCATGGGCATCGCCACGCCCCCAGGCATTGCCAACCCGCACCTGTGTCGCCCCGGCGATGCCGAAGGAAACCATGAAGGAAAGCGCCAGGATCTGGAACAGAACACCCATACTGGCGAGCCCCAGAACACCAACAAGTCCGGCAATCATGGTCAGCACGGTGAACGAGCCAGCTTCAAGCCCGTAAGATGCGCCGGCAGCAAAGCCGAGCTTGCGTTGCTCACGGCCATCCATCGGGGAATCGACCGTCCGTCCGAGACCGTAGCGAGCCCGATCCTTCAGGGCGAAACGGACATAAAGCGCAAGCCCCACGCCAAGCAGGAAAGACGTCATCACCGTCGCGAGCGCACAGCCCCAAGCGCCCAGGGCAGGAATAGGGCCAACGCCAAAGACCAGCGCCACGCTGAAGCCAAAATTGACCAGTGTCGCAATGGCCACCGCAATGGTGCCGATGATGGGCCGCTCCAACGCTTCAAGGAACATGGCCGATACGAGGTACAGCCCCATGAAGGGGATTGCGAAACCAATCATCGACGTCACAGCGCCGCCGCCAGCGGCAAGCGTCGGTTCATGCCCCATCGCCGCAAACACCTGACTTGCCGGCTGCATGATCAACGCCAGCAACAGGCCGACAATGAGCGCGAAGATAAGCCCACGCCGCCAGATGGCAGCCGCCTGTTCTGCACGCCCCTCACCAAGAGTGCGCGCCGTCAGGATAGGCACACCAAGTTGCAGGCCGGCCATGACCGCGATCAGGCTGTCCACGATGGCGTAGCCCAGAACGTAATAGGCCAGTTCATCAGCGCCCGCCCGGCCAAGCACAACGACATCGGTCGTCGTCATGGCAATCAAGCCAACACGCGACAGGATCAACGGACCGGCGAGCACAAGCGTCCGGCGCAGATGCCATTGCAGGGTCTGGCGCGGCGGTGCTGGCGGTGGATCAGACGGCGGAGCGTTGAGCGACGTGCTCATCGCCGCCGCCGCCCAACATGCCGCCGACAGACGTGACGGTCAGGGGTGCTCAGGAGTTTTTGGCACGACGCCGCTCATAGTCCGAAACAAGCAGGTGGTTGGGCGCGACATCTTCTTCGATATCGGTGAAGCGGGGGATGTCCTCGCGAAAAATGTTGTCCGTCTCATCATCATTGACGGTGGACACCTCGCCGATCAGCACATCATCGCCCTCGCCCCAAAAGGCGTGCCAGACGCCGGGCAGAAGGGTCACGCTCTCACCTGGATCAAGCTTTAATAGGCCACCGGCATCGACGGTGCGTATCTCGCCATCCACCGGCACGCTCACCGGGTTGGTCGGATGGCAGGACCCGTCCTCGGCGGGTGCGAAAAGCTCCAACACCAGCTTGCCACCGCCGCGATTGATGATGTCTTCGGCCTTGATGACGTGCTTGTGCATCGGCGCGAGCTGGTCCTTCTTGGAGATCATGATCTTCTCCGCATAGACCATGCCGCCGCCAGCCTGCAGGTCCGTCAGAAGTCCGTTGCGCACGGTGAAGAGGAACAGGCCCATGCTGGCAAAATCGCCTTTGCCATAGTCCGTGACATCCCAGCCCATGCGACGTTCCACGATCATCGAACGCCCCTTGGCCACCAGCTCCTCCGGCGTCCAATAGGCAAAGGGCGGCAGCGTGTAGGAGAAGGATTTGAAGAAGGCATCGGCCTCTTCGACGATGGCATTGATCTCAGAACGCTGCATGGCGGACTCTGCTTGCTGGCAAAAAAAGCGGTCGCATCATGCGCCGCCCATCCCGCCTGTTTAGCGGTCCGGGCAGCGGGGTCAATCAGTGTCTACACGCTGCTGACAAGATCGCGGCGGTTCTGCTGACGGTAGGCCTTGGGCGTCATGCCATAGGTCTCTTTGAAAAGCCGGTAGAAATGGCTGAGATTGTTGAGCCCGACTTCAGCGGCGATTTCCGCAATGGCGGCATCGGTCGTTGTCAGGTGTCCGGCGGCAAGCCGCAACCGCGCCTCCCGCACAAGGTCGGAGGGAGTTTTACCCGTCCAGCGCCGGGTCACGCGGGACACATGCTCCGGCGCGCAGCCTGAGAGCGCAACGAAACCACGAACGCCCAGACGTGCCCGCTCCGGCCGATGCAACGAACGGCAAGCTTCCACCAGCCAGGCCGGCCCGTCCTCAACGCCAAGGGGTAAAGGCTCATCGCTTGTTAAAAGCCCGAAGACGGCAAGCAGGAAGGCATCCAGCACCAACTGTCCACGGCCGGCCCGCTCCAGCCGCACACTCCAAGCCGCGAGTGAGCGCAGGTCGGCCGACCCAAGTGAAACCTTCGCGGGATCGGGAGCCACCGACCAGAACGCCTGGCCACTTAGAACACTGCCATAGCGCGAGGCGAGGAAGTCCACCGTCGCGGCAGGGAGGGCGATGTTGATGATGGAGCAGTCACCGCCCCGCGCCCTCAGACAATGCGCATCATCAGGCCGGATGAAAACCAGAGTCCCCGTCGGCAAGACTTCGTCGCGCTGCTTGCCGGAACTCTGGTCGGCCAGCGTGTGCACACAGGTGCCCTGCTCGACCCAGAAGAGCTCGTAGAAATCGTGACAATGCGGGGCCCGCCTTTGCCCCGGCACGAGCCGCGAGCGAAGCCAAAGGAAGACCTCATTGTCTTCCAGATAGTCGACCAAGCGCAGTCTCGGGATCACCATAGATCAAAATGCCACAAGAAAAACGTACCAAATGACAGTGAAAGATCATGCAGTGTCTCTCACCATGGTGCAAACAGGAAACCGGGAGACCTTTCATCATGTTGCAGACCTTCAAGGATCTGTCCTTCAAACCCGTGGTCAACAACGCGCCCAAAACGCTAACGCCGGCACAGATCGACCAGTACAACCGGGATGGCTATGTCACCGGCTTCAACGCCTTCTCTGCCGACGAAGCCGACGCCAATCGCCGCTACTTCGACAGCCTGATCGCCCAGGCCGGGCCGGATGGCGGCTACGCCGTCAACTGCTTCCAGGCGCGTCTGCGCGGCGTGTGGGATCTGTGCACCAACCCGACCATCCTCGATCATGTGGAAGACCTGATCGGCCCCAACATCGTCTGCTGGGCGTCGCACTTCTTCGCCAAGCTACCCGGCGACCCTAAGGCTGTGCCATGGCATCAGGATGCAAGCTTCTGGCATCTCGCGCCGGCACGCACGGTCACCGTGTGGCTCGCCATCGACGACACCGATGAAGAAAACGCCGCCATGCGCTTCATCCCTGGCACGCACGACAAGGGCGCGCTGGAGTGGCAGGCAGCGGAAGGCGAAAGTGTGCTTGACCGTGAGATGGTGGGCGCCGATGCAATGGGCGAGCCAGTCTCCAACAATCTCAAAGCAGGTCAGTTCTCGCTCCACGCGGACATGCTGGCGCATGGGTCGCTGCCCAACACCTCCGACCGCCGACGCTGCGGCCTCACGATCCGCTATATTCCGCCGGAAGTCGTCGCGACGCACGAGACCTGGAAGAAGGGCATCGAACCCATCATCTGCCGTGGTGGGGACCCAACCGGCGAATGGAAGCACCATCCGCGCCCGGAAAGCGATGCGTTCAACCGCAACAATGGCCCACGCAGCGTGGGTGGGAACTAGTTCTTAGCTAAAGCCGGGAAAGCACCAGCCCGCCGAGCACCATGACAACGGCCAGGATGCGCGTGATGGAGATATCACGCGCCTCCAGCCCGAACGCGCCGATGGCATCCATCACCAGCGCTGCCATCAATTGACCGAACACGGCGGCAGCAACCATGGTCAACATACCAACCTTCGGCACGCTCCACAGCGCGGCAAGCACATAAACCGTCCCTAGTACGCCGCCGATCCACACCCAGGCCGGCATGCCGCCAAGATTAGAGAGGTCCGGCCCGATACTGCGCATCGGCAGGCTGATGCCCCACGCAACAAGCAGCGCAACAAACCCAACAAAGAAGGAGATGCAAGCGGTGAGGATCGGGTCGACAATGCCTCGGTTGAGCGTGGCGTTGATCGGCGCTTGCACCGAGATGGCAATGCCGCCTGCTATCATGGCCAGTATAGCAACGATCAAAAGCACGGGGGATGGATCCGACGACATGGCGCACTCCTCAATGGATGACAGCGCCCTTACCATGCCAAATGAGCGGCCAGCCATGCGCTTTTTGACCTAACGGAAAACGAAGACTTGCATACGAATTCAGGATGCGCGAACGATTGCCCGCATCAAAATCCGGGGTTCCATCATCATGCAACTGAAATGGTATGGCCATGCGGCCTTCCGCATCACCGCCCAAAATGCTCCTAAGGCCGGCCTGTCGATCATCACCGACCCCTACACACCAGATGGCGTGGGCTACCGCACGATCAATGAGACAGCCGACCTCGTAATCATTTCATCCGACGATGATGATGCCCATTGCCGCGCTGATCTCATTCCCGGCGAACCGGCTGTCATCAACGCGCTGGACACGGCGCTTGATGCCGGCTCAACCGAGGCCGCAGGCGTGACCGTCAAGGCGGTTGAGGCAGCCGAATGGGAACATCATCCACGTGGTGTGCCCGGTCAAAACGGCATGTACCGCTTTGAGGTCGATGGCCTGAAGATCGCCCATATGGGCGATGTCGGAAACCCGCTCACAGACGATCAGATGGCCTTCTTTGAGGATGTGGATGTGCTGCTCGCGCTTGCCGGCGGATATCTGACGATTGAACTACCGGACCTTGACGCGCTCATCCGCAAAATGAAGCCGAAGATCGTCGTGCCGATGCATTTCCGCACGCTGACCTATCGGCCGCGCAACACCATGTGGATCGAAAGCTTCCTTTCCTATTACGACAATGCGGATGTGGACTTCGCCTTTGACCATACCGTGACGCTCAACCGTGCCGACATCCCTGACGCAACGCGGGTTCTCGTGATGGACTATGTGCGCTAAAGGCGCAGGGCTCATGTCACGACAAGCCACGTCGCCACGATGGACGTCATCTTCTCTTTCCTGCTCGCTGCCCTCGCCCTAACTGGCAGCCCCGGCCCCAACACCCTCAGCGTCGCTGCCGTCGGCGCCTCCTTCGGGCGGGTGAAGGGTCTGGAATACATGATGGGCCTCAACATCGGCATGGTTGGCGTCATAACCATTGTTGGCTCAGGCATGGCCGGAATGGTTCTCGCGCTGCCCGGCCTTGCCCCCATCGTCACCATCCTGGCGGCTGCCTACTTTCTCTACCTTGCCTATCGCATCGCCACCGCACCGCCGCTGGCCGCTGGCGGCAACGATGGCAGCATCGAACAGACTTCCGCACCACGCTGGTACGAAGGCGTTGGCCTGTCGCTCATCAATCCAAAGGCTTACGCTGCCATGGCGGCCCTGTTTTCAGGCTATGTGATTGCCGATGGACAGCCCGCTCTTGATGCCCTTTGGAAGGCCGGACTCGTGCTTGCAACAATCACAACGGTAAACCTCATCTGGCTTTCCGTTGGTGCGGCGATGACAGGCTTTTTGTCCAATCCGAAAACCGCGCGAACCATCAACATTGCCTTTGCCATTTTGCTTTTGGCATCCGTGACTTACGCGATTCTTGGGTGATCACCCTTCTCGGCAAGCAACGGTAAAGGTGACGCGCGGCAAACTTGACGCAGCGAAAAGCCCAAAATTCAGTCACTATTGCATTCGTATTCAATATCGACTTATGGTGACCGGAAAATAGCTTCAATAAGGCTCTGCGGACGCCCATGAGGGGCCGCGACATCCAGGGAGGATAGGATGACTCAATTGAAAGCCAGCCTGCTGGCCGGAACCGCTTTTGCTGTGGCGCTGACCGGTGCCGTCGCAGCTCAAGACGTTCCGCGCGAAGACACGGTGATCTTCGATATCGACCGCACGATCCGCGATCCGGAGAACTTCAACCCCTTCACGCCGGGCGTGAAACGCCAGCATGGCGCCCACCAGACCATGTGGGAACCGCTTTTCATCCTGAATTACGAGTCAGGCGAGATCGAGCCTTGGCTGGCCACCAGCTTTGAGTCCAACGATGCCCAGGACGAATGGACCGTCACCCTGCGTGATGGCGTCACCTGGTCGGATGGCGAAACCTTCGATGCCGACGATGTTATCTTCAGCATCAACATGGCGCTGGAGAATGAAGGGCTATCCGAGCGCGAGCCGGCCACCATCCGCGCGCAGGTGGCAAGCGTTGAAAAGGTTGATGACCTGACGGTCACCTTCTCGCTGAACTCCTCCAATCCTCGCTTCATACTTGAGAACTTCGCCAACCGCATCTTCGGCTCCTTCCTCATCATGCCCGAGCATGTGTGGAGCGAAGCAGGCGATCCGGCGACGTTTGCCTTCAACCCGCCCATTGGCACCGGCCCCTACACAATGACCTCCATGGCGACCAACCGCGCCATTTGGGACCGCAACGATGATTGGTGGGGCGCTGCCTCAGGCTTCATGGACCTGCCGGAGCCGATGCGGGTGATCTTCCTGGAGTCGGGCGGCGAGGAAAACCGCGCCCAGCTTCTGGTCTCCAACCAGATGGACGCGGCTCAAGCCGTGACCCTGGGCACCTTTGAGGCGATGGGCTTCCAGAACCCCAACGTCATCGCCTGGTTCAATGATCTGCCTTACGCCTGGCCGGACCCTTGTGCCCGCCAGATGGAGTTCAACACCACCGTTGCGCCGTGGGACAATGCGGAAATGCGCCGCGCGGTCGCCATGCTGATCGACCGCAACCAGATCGTGAACGTCGCCTATGAGGGCACGACCCAGCCATCGCGGACCATGTTCGTGCAGTATGGCGCCATGGACCCGTTCATCGACGCGGTCGACTCCGCCGGCCATGCCTTCAGCGCATCAGCTGATGTGGAAGCTGCCCAGGCACTCATCGAAGGCATGGGCTACACAATGGGGTCCGATGGCATTTACGAGCTGAACGGCGAAGAGCTGACGGCCAACATCCACGTGAACTCCGCCTCCTCTGAATACACCCGCACCATCGATGTCATCGTTGAGCAGCTCAACCGTGCTGGTGTGAACGCGCGCGCGGTGCCGGTCGAGAACTCGGTCTTCTGGGGTGAGGTACTCCCACTAGGTGGCTATGAGATGAGCTATTCCTGGCTCTCCTGCGGCTCGGTCAACGAGCCTTGGGCGTCCATGAACCGCTACACCAACGCCTCCGTCGCGCCGATCGGCGAGCGGGCGCCAGGCTTCAACAACACCGGCCGCTGGGACACCGACGCGACTGCCGCCTACACCGCCATCGTCCAGGATATGGGCACCATGGCGGTCGGCGATCCAGCCATCCCGGCCATGGTTGCCGAAGCCCATGGCTACCTGTCAGCCGAGGTACCGTTCGTACCGCTGGTACAGGCCGCCAAGCTGCTACCGTTCAACACGACCTATTGGACGGGCTGGCCAACAGCTGAAAACAACTACAACCACCCGGCCTTCTGGTGGGGATCTGCACACCAGATCATCCACAATCTGGAAAAAGCCGAGTAACGGCAAATCCTATCGGGCGGCGCGCTTATGGCGTGCCGCCCATTTTCGTTCCAACCTCCCGTAAGAAGAGAGGGGGGACGGGCTTAAGGGGAAGCACACAATGGGCGGCATACCCAGTTCCTACATCGTAAACCGCCTGATCACGCTGGTGCTGACGGTCTGGATCGCAGCGACGCTGATCTGGATCATCCCGCGCCTATCGCCGGTCGACCCAGCCGAGGTGATGCTCGGCCGCATGGCCGCCGGCGGCGCCTTTGTGGAAGGCTCGGACCTCATCCTGGAACAGCTTCGTGAGCGCTTCGGCCTCAACGAGCCGCGCTGGGTCCAGTATCTCCTCTATCTGCGCTCCATCATCACCTTTGACTTCGGCCTCTCGGCTGCAAGCTTCCCGACACCTGTCTCCTCGCTCATCGCCCAGGCCCTGCCCTGGACCATCGGCCTGATGCTCCTGTCGGTGATCATCACTTTCATCATCGGCAATGCGCTGGGCGCCTTCATGGTCTGGGAGCGAACGCCCCGGGTCTGGAAGGTGGTGATCCCAAGCCTGATGATCTTCACGGCCATCCCACCGATCCTGTCCGGCCTGCTCCTCATGTACGTCTTTGCCGTGCAGCTACGAGCGCTTCCGCTCACGGGGGCCTATGGCCTAACGGTTGAGCCCGGATGGACGATGGAGTTTGCACTGTCGGTGGTCGAGCATGGCACGCTACCGGCGCTCTCCATCATCCTCGTCACCTTCGGGTTCTGGACGCTCGGCATGCGCGGCCTGATGATCACTGTGCAGGGCGAGGACTATGTGAACCTTGCCAAAGCCAAGGGGCTGAAACCGCGCTACATTCTCTACAAATACATGGTGCGAAACGCGATCCTGCCGCAGGTCACGGCCTTCGCGCTCAAGATCGGCCTGCTCGTCTCCGGCCAGATCCTGGTGGAGCGCATCTTTTCCTACAACGGCATGGGTAAACTGCTCTACGACGCGATCCTCGATCAGGACTTCGCGGTCATTCAGGGGGTCAGTTTCATCATCATTTTGATGACGGCGATAAGCGTCTTCATCGTTGATCTCATCTACCCTTTGATCGACCCGCGCATCCGTCAGGCAACCGAGAGGACAGCGTGATGGCAGACACCACTCAGTCCTCAACGCAAGCCGGCCAGCCGCAGGCCACGCAAAGCCAACTGGTTCCAACCACGGACTCCGAAGCTGCCGGCGTTGTCGACACCTCGACCGCCTCAGGCCGCTTCAACCGTTTCGACAATCCCTGGCTCAACCCCAAGCTGATCTGGGGCATGGGCATCCTCATCTTCATCGTCCTGATGGGCCTTCTTGGCCAATGGATCTGGAACACCGAACTCGTCTTCACCGGATCAACGCCGCTGCGCCTGCCGCCGCTCGGGTTTGAAAACTTGCGCGGCACGCCCGGCGTTTCGGAGTTCCCGCTTGGCACCGATGGTGCTGGACGCGATCTTCTGGCGCTCCTCATCGTGGGGACGCCCAACACGCTGATGATCGGCGCCATCGCCTCCCTCATCGGCATGTCGACCGGCATCTTTCTCGGCTTCACCGCCGGCTTTGTTGGTGGCCGCGTTGATGACATTATCCGCATCCTCTCGGACGTGATGATCACCATCCCACCGCTGCTCATCCTGGTGGTGTTCCAGTCGGCCTTTGGCGATGTCTCGCTCATCATGATGGCGGTGCTGATCGCCGGCTTCATGTGGCAGTCACCGACACGCCTCATCCGCGCGCAGGTGCTCTCTATGCGCGAGTCCGGCTATGTGAAGATGGCCCAGCTCTCCGGCGCGTCGACCATGCACATCATGTTCCGCGAGATGATGCCGAACCTCATCCCCTATCTGTTCGGCTCGTTCATCGCGAACGTGACCACCGCCATTGTGACCGCGGTTGGCATGGAGGTTCTCGGCCTTGGCCCGCAAAGGGTTCCGACCTTGGGCCGCGTCATCTACGACGCCATCAACTCAGGCGCGCTCATCCAGAACTTGTGGTGGTGGTGGGGACTGCCGACGGCATTGCTGGCGATCATGTTCATCGCGCTGCTGCTGGTGAACCTTGGCCTCGATGAGGTCTCCAACCCGCGCCTGCGGAAGATGTGAGGGGCCAAAGATGACAGACACAATCCAACACCCCGTCGACACATCCGGCAAAGTCGTCCTGACCTTGAAGGACGTTTCCATCGACTTCCCAACCACGCGCGGCCTTGTCCATGCGGTCCGCTCGCTCTCGCTCTCCATTCGCGAGGGCAAACGCATCGGTTTCATCGGCGAGTCCGGCTCGGGCAAGACGACAACGGCGCTTGCCGTCATGCAGATGCTGGCCGCGCCCGGCTATGTGTCAAGCGGAGAAATCCTGCTCGGCGATACGCCGATTTTGGGCCTGTCGGACGAAGAGATGCGCAAGACCCGCCTGTCGCGCGTCAGCTACATCCCGCAAGGGGCGATGAATTCGCTCAACCCAATCATGCGGATCGAAAACCAGATCTGGGATGCGATCATCGCCCATGAGGGCAAGATTTCAGCGCAGGAACTCAAACGACGCTCAGACGCCTGCCTTGAAAGCGTAGACCTTCCGGCACGCACCGGCCGGCTCTACCCACACGAACTGTCCGGCGGTATGAAGCAACGCGTCTGCATCGCGCTTGGCGTGTCGCTGAAGCCCGAACTGATCATTGCCGACGAGCCAACCTCAGCGCTCGATGTCGTCACCCAGCGCCATGTAATGCACACGCTGAAGGATGTGCAGGCCAAGATCGGTTCCGGTCTCATCCTGATCGGCCACGATATGGGCCTCATGGCGCAGTCCGTGGACGAGCTTGCGGTTCTGAAAGATGGAGAACTGGTCGAGCACGGACCGGTGAAGGCGATCATCGAAACGCCGCAACACCCCTACACCCAGCAGCTTATCTCCTCCGTGCCACTGGTCGGGGGCAAGAGCTTCCTCGATGAGGGCATCGGCGCGCCGCCCGTCAACCGCGCCGCCAGCGACAAGCCGCTTCTGGAGTTCGCTTCCGTCTCCAAGGTCTATGATGGCGTGCCGGCTGTGCACCCCATGTCGTTCACGCTGAACGGCGAGGTGCCGAAGATCATCTCCATCGTTGGACAGTCAGGTTCCGGCAAGTCGACCATGGGCGGCATGATGCTCGGCTTCACCCCGCCATCCTCCGGTAAGGTTCTGTTTGAGGGCGAGGACGTCTACCACATGGGCCCTGCCCGCTCGCTGGAGTTTCGCAAGAACGTTCAGGCCGTGTTTCAGGACCCCTATGCCTGCTTCAACCCCTTCTACCGGGTCGATCATGCGCTGAAATTCCCGTTCCAACGGTTTGGCCTGTCGCAGTCGGAAAGCCATACCGAAGAGAAGATGCATGAGGCCTGCACGGCGGTCGGCCTCGACCCGATACAGGTTCTGAAGCGTTATCCGCACCAGCTATCGGGCGGCCAGCGTCAGCGGCTGATCGTGGCGCGCGCGTTGATGCTTTCGCCCAAGCTGCTGATCGCTGATGAGCCAGTCTCGAAGGTCGAAGCGTCCCTGCGCGCCACGCTCCTGAAGAACATCTACGATCTGAAAGACCAGTACGGCATCTCGATCCTCTACATCACGCACGATCTGGCGACCGCCTATCATGTGTCGGATTATGTGATAGTGCTCTATCACGGGCGCATCGCTGAGGCAGGACCGCCCAAAGAGGTCATTGGCGATCCGCAGCACCCCTACACCCAGCTTCTGATCGACTCGATCCCGTGGCCGGACCTGAACCGCTCCTGGGGGACATCAGAGTCCGCAGAAGCCGATGTTGAAAAACTGCAGGAACTCGCCACCCACACCGAGACGATTTTCCGCGGTGAGGTGCCAGGCTTCTCGCTATCGGTCCCCGGCGCGCAAGCGGCAGCCGCCTAAAACGAAAGACATCCACGCCAGAAACCAAGCCGCCTATACAAGTCAAAACGGGCATGATTAGAGTTTCTCTGATCAACACTCAGCATGCGGTCCGGCACACCCGGACCGCATCTTTTTTGTAAACAGAACAGTGACCTATATACCGCCGCGCCGGCCATCCTCATGAAACACAGCGTCTATTGGACGGTCGAAAAGATCGCCGCCCGCCTCGCGCTCATCGAACCGCTCACCTATCGCAAGCGCCAGCTCATCACACCGTTCCGCTACAAGGCGCTGGAGGGTCCGCTAACCGAACCGCCCATCGGCCCTGAGGCGGACAGCGACGACTGGGAGCCCATTCCGTTCGACAGCTACTGGGGCACCTGGGCAACAGACTTCGTGCTGCGGACCCAGATCACCGTTCCACCGGGCTGGGGTCACAATGGCGATGGCGGCAGACCGCTCGCCCTCCATCTGCCGTTGGGTGTGGCCGGCGATATCTTCACCCACCCGGAAGCACTCGCCTACATTGATGGCGTTGCCGAAGCGTCCGTCGACCGCCACCATCATGAGCTCTTCCTGCCGCAGCACATCAATGATGGCGAGGAGCACACGGTCGCACTGCATGGTTGGACCGGGCTTTCCGGCTGGCCGCCCGACCCGAAAGCCAAGAACAAGCTTTACATGCGCGAATGCGCGCTGGTGGAAATCTGCCCGGACACGCGGGCTTTCTATCGCCTGGCCAAGACCGCCCTCGATGTCGTCAGCCAGCAGCCGGAGACATCAACGGCCCGCAACGAAATCCTGAAAAGCCTGGACGCGGCCTTCAAAACCCTCGACACCCGCGATCCCATCGGCGGGTCACGCTTTTACGACAGCGTTCCGAAAGCGCTGGAAACCTTGAAAGGCGGGTTGGCGGCTGGTGGCCAGCCACTGGACGTGGACGTCATTGCCGTCGGCCACGCCCATCTCGACCTTGCCTATCTGTGGACCATCGACCAGTCGCGCCGCAAATGCGGGCGCACCTTCGCCAACGTCCTCAAAATGATGGACGCCTATCCGGGCTACCACTTCTCCCAGTCCCAGCCGCTGCAGTACCAGTTCACCAGGGAAGACTATCCGGAAATCCATGACGGCATCCGCGCCCGCATCAAGGAGGGTCGCTGGGAAGTGCTGGGCGGCATGTGGGTGGAGCCGGATTGTGTGATCACAGGCGCAGAAGCCCTCGCCCGCCAGATCGTTTATGGCCGCCTCTACTTCCGCAACGAGTTTGGGCCGGCAGCTGAGACCCCTGTTCTGTGGCTGCCCGACACCTTCGGCTTCACCTGGTCCCTGCCGCAGCTGATGAAAGAGGCGGGCCTCAAATGGTTCGTCACCAACAAGCTCAACTGGAACCAGTACAACCAGATGCCCTACCAGCTTTTCTGGTGGCAGGGGCTGGATGGTTCCAAGGTCATGGCGCACTTCCTGACGACGCCGCGCAAGGTGCAGTACCTGCCGCACGCCACGACCTACAAGGCGGAGCTTTCGGCAGACGAGGTATTCGGAACCTGGGAGAATTTCCGCCAGAAACCCTCTCACAATGAGCTGATCGTCGCCTATGGCTATGGCGATGGCGGCGGCGGCCCGACCCGCGAACTCATCGAGACCATGCAGGCCTATGACGATATGCCGGGCGCGCCGCGCTTGCGTCCGGGCACGGTGCGTGAGTTCTTCGAGAACGCGGAAAACGATCCTGCGGTGGCCGAAATCCCAACCTGGAACCAGGAGCTCTATCTGGAGCTTCACAGAGGCACGCTCACCAGCCAAGCACGCGCCAAATGGCACAACCGCAAATGCGAGGTGCTGCTGCACCAGGCTGAGTTCATCGGTGCACTTGCCCACCAGTCGACCGGCCATCCCTATCCAGCCAAGGCACTGCGCGAGGCCTGGGAATTGGTGCTCCTCAACCAGTTCCACGACATTCTTCCCGGCTCGTCGATCACCGAAGTCTATGAAGACACGATGGCCGACTACGCCAAGGTGCGCCACGAGGTGACCGCCGCGCGCGACGCCGCCATCGACGCGCTCGCCGCCTCCATGCCGGCGCAAACCGAGCTCCTGATGGTCAACGCCCAGCCCTTTGGCGGGGGGCGGCTCGGGTTCGTGGCGCAGGATGTCGATCACGGCCTGATGGATTTGCGCGATGAACGCTCGCTACTCACCCAAAAGGTCGAGGGCGGCACACTGATCGAAACGCCGATCATCGAGCCCTATTCGGTGATCGCATTGGGCTCCACGGCAACACCGGCCAACCCGCGCACGGGTCTCGATGCCAAGCTGACCGAAGACGGTGCGGTGCTGGAGAACTTTGATCTCAAGGTCACCTTCGACCTCAACGGTGAAATCGCCTCCATCTTCGACAAGCGCGCCAAGCGCGAAGTGCTGGAAGAGGGCAAGACCGGCAACCGTCTTCTTGCCTTCGAAGACCGACCCGTGGTCTGGGACGCTTGGGACATCGATATCTACTTCGAAGACCGCTGCGATGTGATCGGTGACTTGGACAGCATGGAGGTCGTCGAGACCGGTCCGCTGCGCGCAACGATTGAGGTCAAACGCTCCTTCCGCGCTTCCAAAGTCACGCAGCGTGTCTCGCTCGACCACCGCTCCAAGCGCGTCACCTTCGATACGCTGATCGACTGGAACGAGACCCACACGCTGCTCAAGGTCGCCTTCCCGGTCGCGATCCTCTCGCCGACAGCCACCTACGACATCCAGTGGGGCAACATGGAGCGCACCACCCACCGCAACACCAGCTGGGACTATGCACACTTTGAATCAGCCGCGCAGAAATGGGCTGACCTGTCGGAGGGTAATTACGGCGTCGCGCTCTTGAACGACTGCAAATATGGCTATGACATCCACCACAACGTCATGCGGCTATCGCTTCTCAAAAGCGCCACCATGCCGGACCCCATTGCCGATCAGGGCGAGCACCGTATGGTCTATGCCTTGCTGCCGCATGAGGGGGACTGGCGGCGTGATGTGCCACGCGCGGCCTATGATCTGAACAACCCACTGATCGTCAAGCCAGTAACCAATGCCGGCGGCCGCATGCCATGGCGGCACTTCGCCATGCCGCACCAGTCCAATCTGATCATTGAAACCATCAAGCAGGCCGAAGATGGCAACGGCGTCATCATGCGGCTTTATGAGAACGCGCGCGAACGTGGTCCGGTGACGCTTCAGTTCGGATTCGACGTCGCCGCCGTGCAGCGCTGCAACTTGCTGGAAGACACGCTGGAGCCAATTCCAGTGCGCCACAACCACATCGAACTCGATGTGCGGCCCTATCAGATCATCACATTGCGGGTCATTCCTGCGCTGTCGGGTGGCGGTGTGCCGTTGGAGCTCCTAACCGAGAACGCAGCCGACCTGTAGGCGATGCTCGGCATGAGCCGAATCGAACCGGTTTGATAAAGTTCCTCGCCGTCATTTACGTTGCAACACTGCCACCTGAACCGACGCCGCTTGGGTGCAAAACTAACTAAGTTGCACGCCTGGATAGAAATTGAATTTTTCTTTTGCGATCAAGTGGTTGAATAGCGGGATGTTTGCCGCATCGCGCCCTTTCCTTTACCCAATGTTTACCCTGCCCATCTCACAAAATTACGCACTATTACGTAACGAGAGAGAACGGCTCTGTTTCGGTGGGGCGAGGGAAAACAATTCATGCTTGGTGGCACGACATCCAACCTGAAACAGATGCAGCTGATGACACTTGAGAGTGTTCGCTCTTGCGTCATGATCGCCGACAATGACCGCAACATCCTGTACATCAACGAGGCGTTGGTCGATTATCTCAGCCGCAATGAGGAGCATATCCAAAAGGACCTGCCCCACTTCAAGGTCAGCGGTCTGATCGGCCAGAACATCGACGTTTTCCATAAGCATCCACCGCATCAGAAAAAGGTGATCGCGGAGATGCAGGGCTCCTTCCTGACGACCATTCAGGTCGGGGGTATCAACTTCGATCTAAGTGCGCTTCCGCTGGTTGATAAGAAGGGCCGCCGCCTCGGAACGCTGGTCGAATGGGTCGATGCCGAGTTGCGCATGCAGAACGACCTCTACAAGGCGCAGAGCAACGCCATCGATCGGTCTAGCGCCGTGATTTCCTTCCGCCCGGACGGAGAGATCGTGGAAGCCAACGCTAACTTTCTGGCGGCCACCGGCTACACGCTCGAAGAGATCACCGGCCAACACCACCGCATCTTCATGGCACCGGATGACGTTAACACAGACGACTACAGCACCTTCTGGGACCGACTGGCAGCCGGCGAGCATTTCAGCGGTGAGTTCCGCCGCGTCACGAAAACCGGCAAAGACCTTTGGATTCAAGCCACTTACCATCCCATCACCGATGAGAACGGCACCGTATTCAAGATCGTGAAGTTCGCTGCGGACATTACCGAGGACGTGAAACTTCGCTCCCAGGTCGCCCAAACCCAGAATGAAATTGTCACCGGCTTGGATCAGATATCCAATCAGATTTCGGTCACCAGCAACCGTTCAAACGACATCTCTGGAGCGTCGAAATCGGCCTCTCAACAGGTTCAATCCGTCGCATCGGCCACCGAGGAATTAGCCACGTCCTTTGCTGAGGTCAATCAACAGATCACATCGGCAAGCGATATCTCCAACCGCGCCGTTGAAGAGGCCCGCGATACGTCGTCGATCATGACGGAGCTCGCCGACGCGGCCGCCGAGATCGAAAATGTCGTCAAGCTGATCTCCGATATCGCCGAGCAGACCAACCTGTTGGCCCTTAATGCGACTATCGAGGCTGCCCGTGCAGGAGAAGCCGGCAAGGGGTTTGCGGTTGTTGCATCAGAAGTGAAAACGCTGGCCAGCCAAACGGCCAAAGCGACCGAAGAAATCGGCCAGCGGAGCAGCAATGTCCAGCAATCGACCGGTCAGGCTGTTTCAGCGATCGAGACCATCCAGAAGACGATCGTGCAGGCCAATGAGTTCACAGCCTCCATATCAGCAGCCGTCGAAGAACAATCGGTGACAACCAACACCATGTCCTCGACCATGCAGGAAGCGGCTGAAAACGTGCTATCGATCAATGACGGCGTTCAAGAGATTGCCGACGCAGCAGTCTCCATCGATCGATCAACCAAAGAGCTTCAGCAGGCGTCCAGCATGCTGACGAACGCCCGCAGCGCGGCTTAGGCGGGCAGGTCCTCCCGGGCGGATTGGCTAACTGCCATCCGCTCGGCGACCTTCTCTGTCAAATACTCTCCAATGGGCAGCGACGACGTGGCTGCCGGCGACGGCGCATTGCACACATGCAGCGTGCGCGCCGTTTCACGGATCAGAAAATCGTGCATCAATGACCCGTCACGCATCACAGCCTGGGCCCTGATGCCAGCCGGATAGGGTTGCAGATCATTGAGCTCCAGTGACGGGCAGTACTTCCGACAAAGCTCAAGATAACGGCGCTTGGAAAGCGAGTTGCGAAACTCGGTGATGCCGCTCTTCAGGTTCGCGCCCATCACCTTCCAGAACCCCGGAAATGCCAACATCGACCCGACATCACGCAGGCTAAGCGACGCCTTCGGATAGCCCTCGCGGGCAAACCCCAGAACCGCGTTCGGTCCCACCGTCACTGACCCATCGATCATGCGCGTCAGGTGGACGCCCAGAAACGGCAGATCGGGATCGGGGATCGGATAGATCAGATGCTTGATGATCGCGTTATGGCGCGGGTGCAGCCGGTAGTACTCGCCGCGAAACGGCACAATCTGGAAATCAACATCGATCCCCGCCATGGCCGCCAACCGGTCCGCCTGAAGCCCCCCGCACACAACAAGCTGGTCGGCTTCAAAGACACCCTTGTTGGTGCCGACGCGCACACCACCCGCATGCTCGTCGATGGAGGTCACGGCGGTCGACAGATGAACCGACCCGCCTGCTTCCTCCAGGTCGCGCGCCATGGCCCGGGCCATCGCCGGGTAATCGACAATGCCGGTGACACGGACAAACAGCGCTCCAAGGCCAGTGATGTTGGGCTCACGTGCTTTCAGCGCGTTGGCGTCCAAGCGCTCGGGATCAAGGCCGTTAGCGCGGCAGCGTTCTTCAAGAGCGTCCATGCGCTCAAGCTCAATCGGCGTGGTCGCAACCAGCAACTTGCCACACTGCTCAAAGGGGATCTGATGGCGGGTGCAAAAGGCGATGGTCGCCTCAACGCCCGCCCGGCAAAACCGCGCCTTCAGGCTGCCAGGCGCATAATAGACGCCAGCATGGATGACGCCGGAGTTGTGCCCCGTCTGGTGCACCGCCAGCCGATCTTCCTTTTCGACGACGCTAACGGTCGCCTGCGGAAAGCGCTGGGCAAGCTGCATGGCGGTGGACAGTCCAACGATGCCACCGCCAATGACAAGAAAGTCGCTCGTCACCATTCGCCGGTGTTGGCCATGGAGGCCCAGGGTTCCTGCGGCGGCAGCGGATCGCCGTTTTGCAGAAGTTCGATGGAGATGTTGTCCGGCGAACGCACGAAGGCCATGTTACCATCGCGCGGCGGACGATTGATGGTCACACCGCCATCCTGAAGCTTTTGGCAAAGCGCGTAGATGTCATCGACGACGTAAGCCAAGTGCCCGAAATTGCGGCCGCCTGTGTAGGCTTCGCCTTGTCCGTTCGCGTCCGGCCAATTGTAAGTCAGCTCCACCATCGGTGCCTTGTTGGCAAGCGCCGCTTCCTTGTCTTGAGGTGCGGCCAGGAACACCAGCGTAAACCGTCCGCCTTCGCTCTCGCGGCGGCGAATCTCTTCCATGCCCAAAAGGTTGCAGTAGAAGTGGAGGCTGGCATCGAGATCTTCGACGCGCACCATGGTGTGCAAATAACGCATAAAAGGCTCTTTCCTTTGGGTCAGTCTGTGCCGACATAGAGTAATCCTGCGACCTGACCAAGGCCTCCCGATGCCCATCACGACACATGAGCCCCGCAACTCACAGCCCAAAAACGAGTTGGAGCGCGCCGCCTATCCTCCTTTCACCGAGGCCCATATCGCCATCCTGGACAGCTTCGGTGAGCGCCGGACCTATAACCCGGGCGACGTGGTGTTCGAGGTTGGGCAGGATAGCTACGATCTCTGCTACATCGTCTCAGGTGGGATCAGCATCATCGACCGCACCGACGGCCACACCGTCGTGACCCTGTCGGCAGGCAATTCGGTTGGCGAGCTTGGCATGCTGATGGGCCAGCGCACCTTCTTTGCCGGCGTTGCCGCCGAAGAGAGCGAACTGATCGTGGTGCCGAGTTCCGCGCTTCAGGAGCTCATTTCAACCCAGCCGGGACTGGGCGACCTGATCGTCAGCGCCTTTGCCGCCCGTCGACGCCTCATCATGGAGTGGGGTGAAGGCCGCCTGACGATTATCGGCGATCCGACCAATCGAAAAACGTTGCAACTTCTGGAGTTCGCGACCCGCTCGCACGTGCCGCATCGTTTTGTCGATCGCACGCAAGATGGCTGGGAAGCGGCCCTAGGCCACCATTGCGGCATCCCCGAAGGTCAGTGCATTGCTCTGATTGGTCGCGACGACATGCTGGTAGACCCTTCGACCCGCGATGTTGCCTCAGCCCTCGGCCTCGATTTGGAAGCCAAGGCAGATGCGCTGTTCGATGTGCTGGTGGTGGGTGCCGGCCCAGCAGGCCTTGCAGCCTCCGTCTACTCAGCATCTGAGGGCCTTAATGTGCTGACCGTTGAGGACACCGCTATCGGCGGCCAGGCCGGCACGTCTTCACGCATTGAAAACTATCTCGGCTTCCCGCGTGGCATATCCGGCGCCGACCTGGCCTATCTAGGCGAAGTCCAGGCGGTGAAGTTCGGCGCACGCTTCACGGTACCGCGCCGGGCGACCAAGCTTTACTGCAAGGAGACACATTACGAGGTCGAGTTGGATGATCAGCGCTGCGTGCGCACGCGCGCGATCATTCTCGCCAACGGTGTCCAGTATCGCCGCCTGCCGCTCGACAATCTGGAGAAGCTGGAAGGCCACGGCGTCTACTACGCCGCAACCGAAGTAGCAGCGCGGTTCTGCAAGAACACCGAGGTCGTGATCATCGGCGGCGGCAACTCGGCAGGCCAGGCGGCCATGTTCCTCTCGCGCCACGCCAAGCACGTGCACCTCCTCATCCGCCGCGACAGCCTGTCGGAGACCATGTCGTCTTACCTCTCGACCCGCATTCTGAACGATCCCTCGATCACACTGTGGACCCAGAGCGAAGTCTGCCATCTTGATGGAGAATCCCGCCTGGAAGGCGTGCATATCAAGAACCGCCAGACCGGCGAGGTGAAGACGGTCGATAGCCGCGCCATGTTCATCATGATCGGCGCAGCGCCCAACACCAGCTGGCTCGACGAACAGATCGCCCTCGATCAAAAAGGTTTCGTCAAAACGGGTGCCGATGTCGGGCTAGAAACCCGCGGCTATGCGACCTCAGTGCCCGGCATCTATGCGGTGGGGGACATCCGATCAGGCTCGGTCAAGCGTGTGGCATCCGCGGTCGGCGAAGGGTCTGTGGTGGTGTCAGCCGTGCATGGCTATTTGAACGGTGGATAGGGGCGGCCGAAAGCGAGCTTAAACGGTTAGATCGTTCAACACATCTTTCGCCGTACTTTACCAAGCAATGGGCGCATTGCAGATGGCCGGCACTTTGTTACTTATTCAGCATGGAAGAAGAGCACCGAGACTCGTGGGTCTGGCGATCAACGAAAGAAAGCCGCGCTTCAGGAAAAATCTCTGTGCAAGCTGTAGCCGAGACTTTGATATGTGTTGGACTCTACTGGCTATTGGTGCTCCGGTTCGGAGTAACGTGGCACCACTGGATGATCCTAATTGCCACGCCGCTCGTGCTGTTACGCTCGGAGCAGTCCATAGCGCTTGGGGTGCGTTGGTTTAAACGTTACGGCACCGAGTCCGAAAGCGACCTCAACCCACTGTCCGTACGAGGCATTGCGGTGTTTAGTTTGGCTATCGCGGTAGCCGGCCTTTCGGCTGCGGCCATGGCGGAAAACTTGCTGATCGAGTCAACGGCCTGGGTACTTTTCGGCAGATCGCTTTTGATCGGTTGGGTATGCTTGTCAGTTGGATTTGCCATTACCGCGGCTTTAGCTGGTTCCGTAAAGGATGATAGTATTGCCAAGGTCGGGGCACTGGTTTTGCTCCTCGGAATGTTGACGACCGTCGGAGTTGTGGCCGCATCAGGCGCGGGATGGATAGCGGTTTTAGGAGTAGGTTTAGGAGTTGGAATTGTAATGGTTGCCGCCATTGCACCGACCAAGGGTGTGGCAGCAGTATTGTCGACAGGGGTGGGAGCCGTGTGGGTTGCTGGTTTTGTCTTGGGCATCTGGCTTCGGGCAACATCAATCCGTTTTATGGCAACTGCATGTAACATACTGCCAGGTGTGACTCGGTTTGCGACTAACTGGCGCTACTCGGTGTTAGTCTCGGACTTTTGGCAAACTCCTGAACTGATGCCTGGACTGGGCACATTTCCCTTCGGCAAACATCTTTCTTTCGGTCAATACAAAAAGGGCGGAAGGGGAGAAGACGCTGAGGACTGGATAATAGACTTCGCAATAAGCGTGATATTTTACACACCAGCTATGCTGTGGCGCTGGTCTATTAAGTCCACGGCATGGTTCTACCTACCCCTCCTCTGGGTTCGGCGCGGTTGGCTTAAGCTTGAAGGCGAAGAACTTCGCATATGGGCGCAGTCCTACAGCTCTAAAGCCTGGAACTGGATATGGTTGATCTTCGGAGCGCTGGCTCTCGCTGCCCTGGCCGTGACGCTCTTCAGCCTTGAGCAATGGTTGGACTTACGACGATCAACCGAAGAGGCCGGGGCATCAATGACGGTGCTTGGGCTTCTCCTATCACTCAATTGGTCGGAGATTCTGACCCAACCATGGCTTTGGTTCTACATCCCGTCCTATCTGTTGACGATCATCGTATTCTTTAAGCTTGATGGCATCGCTAAAGAAATCCGCGTCGGCGGCGCCGCGTTAGAATCACGCAAAAAGCAAATCGAGAACCTGAAGTGGGCCGCCAATTTGCGCTCTGTGCTAGCCAACATAGGCCTTGCGCTAGCGCTATTATTTTTTTTGGACGCGGTTGATGCTTGGCAGCAGATCAAAGACCTCGTCCCGATGGTACTGTGACGACCAACCTTTCACCGCCCTACCCCGCGGGCCCAACAGCCGTCACCTCAATCTCCACCAGAAACACCGGCTGGGTGAAACCCGAATTGGCCAACGATTATGGCGCAACCGGCTTTGGCGGCGCTTGCCCTCCTCCGGGAGAAGTGCACCGTTACCACTTCACCGTTCACGCGCTGGGCAGGGTGCTTGAGCTGGACAATTCCGTCAGCAACGCGCTGGCGGGTTTCATGGTCAACGCGAACAGCCTGGCGTCATCGACCATCACGGCGGTTTACACCCGCTGAGTAACAAGCGTCCCGGCAGAGGCCGGGGCGCCGCTTCTTTGGCATTAGGGAGAAATGCAATGAAAATCACGATCAACGACTGGGCCGACGGTGCCCCTATTCCGCCCCGTTTTGCCTTCGGGAAGATACCCGCCGAGGGCCGGTTTGAGCATTCTGACAACGTCAACCCGGCGGTTGCCTGGAGCGATGCGCCCGCAGGCACCAAGTCCTTTGCACTGATCTGCCATGACCCGGACGTTCCTTCGAGCGGTGAGGACGTGAACCAGGAAGGCAAGACGGTCCCCGCTTCGCTGCCTCGGGTCGACTTTTTCCATTGGGTGCTGGTCAACATTCCCGCCTCGGTTACCCAGATCGACGAAGGCGCAGCTTCATCTGGCGTCACGCCCAAAGGCAAATCCGTGGGCGCCAAAGCTTACGGCGTGGCTGGCAAGAACAACTACACAGACTGGTTTGCCGGTGATGCCGATATGGGCGGAACCTATGGCGACTATGACGGACCATGCCCACCATGGAACGACGCCATCATCCACCACTATCACTTCACCATCTATGCGCTCGATGTAGAGTCCGTCCATGTGTCGGAAGACTTTGGAGGGCCGGAAGCGCTGGCCGCCATCGAAGGTCATATCCTGGACCACGCGTCCCATGTGGGCACCTACACCATGAACCGCGATCTGGATTAGAGCTGGGAACTAGACGCCCCCTGCAGCGCGGCGCTCGAGCCGGCCCGGCGCTGACATATGGTTGACTTTATCCACTAACTGACGTCCTCTGATCGCTCAAATCCAGCGACTGCCCCCAATGATTGGCAACGAAAAGGACATCATCATGCGATCATCGCTTGGCCTTGCACTCTTAGCCACCACCGGCGCACTTTTTGCTTACAACCCAGCGTTGGCGGACACGCCCATGTCTGCCACCGTTCTGGAATTTGCGGACCCGCAGACGCTCTTTGTGGCGGACTCCCTAGGCGGCGTCATCCATGCCTACCAATTGCCTGATGCAGGCGAGGCGCCGGAAGCCTCGCTGCCCTACAACCTGCTTGATTTCGACTTGGCCCTTGCCGATGCGGTTGGCGGCGACGCGCGCGGCATCCGCTACCATGATGTCGAGGTGCACCCGGTCACTCAGGATGCCTATGTGGCCGCCACGGTGATGGTTGACGGCACCGCCCAGCCAGCCGTTGTTGCGGTAACCAGAGACGGAACGGTTGTGCCGCTTGATCTCGCAACGCTTCCATCGACAACCTTCTCCATCGACGACCAACCCGATGATGGCGTCACGTTCTGGCGCGACATCCCAGCCGCCACGTTCACCGTGACGGACCTGGATTTTGCCAACGGTGAGCTCTTCATATCCGGCCTGTCCACCGGCGAATTTGCGTCCACGCTGCGGCGCGTCCCCTTCCCGTTCGATGAGACGTCCTCGTCCACCGGTGTGGAAATCTATCATGCGGCCCACGGACAGACCGAAACCCGCGCCCCGATCCGGGCGATGAGCGTTCTGGACATTGCCGGCGAACCGACCGTCATCGCCGCCTACACCTGCACGCCGCTCGTCACCATTCCGGTTTCCGACCTTGCAGACGGTGCCAACATCAGCGGCAAGACGATTGCTGAGCTCGGCTATGGCAGCACACCTTTGGAAGTGCTGAGCTTCACCGTGTTTGACCGGCAGGGCACGGCCCAACCCATGGTTCTGGTGATCAACCGGGAAATGGACGCCGACCTGATCACCTTGCCAGCGCTGGAGGAAGCAGCCGCCGGGCCGGCCATTGTCGAACCGGTTGCCTATCTCGGTGATACCGCTGGGGTCCAAACCACGCCCATCCCGCTCTCAGGCGTGGTCCAGGCCGCCGAACAGGACGCCCAGTTCCTTCTGACGCTGCGGCGCAATCTGGACACCGGCACGATGGACCTCGTCTCGTTCCGGAAGGGTGCTTATCTGCGCCTCAGCGAGTTTGTCAGCGAGTACAATTTTCCCGACTATCAGTACGCCGACAATCAGTTCTCTGACCAAACACGCATGTTCCAAAACATGCTGAAAGCTGACGAAGGTTTCCCTGACCTGGCAAGGTGATCAGCGGTGATGCGATCATTCGGATGGGCTGTGGTAGCGTCGGTCTCACTGTTGACCGCACAGGCTCATGCTTGCAGCGGCTCCGCACAGACCCACGTTGACGCGATATTCCCCTCCGGCGCTCAGGTGCCGGAGAACCTTTTGCGCTTCTACCTCTATTTCAGCGCGCCTATGTCGACCGACGATGTTCTTTCGAGTGTCAGCCTGATCACCTCAGATGGCGCGCTCGTCGAAGGCGCGTTTCTCTCCAACAGGTTCGACCTGTGGTCGCCTGACCGAACACGACTGACAGTCCTGTTTGATCCTGGGCGCGTGAAAACGGGTCTTGATGCCCATGATGCGTTGGGCCGCGCGCTGGAAGCCGGGGAACGGTATGAACTGCGTATCGACAGTGACCTGCGCGATGCCCAGGGCTGCCCGCTGGCTGCATCGTTTACTCATCAGTTCATGGCCACCCCCGGCGACCTTGAACCTCCTGATCCAAGCCTCTGGACAGTCGATGCGCCACAGTCAGGTAGCCGCGCACCCGTTCGCGTTCGCCTGGGCAATGCCCACGATCACCTTTCCATGGCTTATAGAATCCGGGTCAGGGACGAAGGCGGCGAAACCGTTCCAGGGCGGGTTGAACTTGCCAATGCAGAAACCGATTGGCTCTTTCATCCGCGCCAAGCATGGTCCGGCCAGACCTACACGGTGACAGTCGGCGAAGAGCTGGAGGATTTGGCTGGCAACCGACCCGGCCAACTGTTTGATCAACCCGTCACGATGGACATGCCCGAGCCAGTGCTTCGGCTGTCATTCCAGCCGGTGAGCACCGGTCAATGATCGCCATTGTCAGAGGCGCGCGATCAAGTCGCCGCGCGCGCTTCAATCTGGTTATCCCGGGTAGACAGCGGCCACAGAACTATCGAGAACCCAGGCAAGCGCCTTTTCTTCGTTCCCATCCATCATGGCAGCACGCAGGTCATCAGCCGTTGAGGTGCTCGAAAGCGCGGCCTCCCATTGGTCGATGTAGGAACGGGTCGTGCCAAAGATCGACGGGTCGCGCACCGCGCCTGGGCCTTCATGGCCGGGCACAACCGTGCCAGCGCCGATGGCTTCAAGTTGGCTCAAGCTATCACGCCACCGCTGAATACGCTCAGGCGTTGTGTTTTCTGCCATCCATTGGTGGGTGCCTGAGTAAAGGAAATCGGTCGCAATAAGCGTGTCCAGGACCGGGATGTGAACTGCCGACAACAGATCGGAGTCGCCGTGCAACGGCTCAAGCACGTCGATCCGCTCGCCTTCGAGCATGATGGCATCCCCTTCAAGCGGCTCGGGAATGACAACCCGGTCAGGAAAGGTGCCAGGCTCCGCGCCCGCACTCATGGTGCTCAGCATCCATCGCGCCGCAGCCGATAGCTGGGACTGCACAAGCGGATGCGCCACGGGTCGAGCATCGGGAAAGCGCTTCATGATCGTCGCAAGTCCCAGATGGTGGTCGGGATGCACGTGTGTGATGCAGATCGTCTCAAGCGTGCGACCGGTTGCAGCGATAACATCTGCCAAATGCGATGCGTTCGCGACGTTCAACTGTGCGTCGATCAGGACGGCCCGTTCTTCGCCAATGATGATGGCGCTGTCGACGGCAGCACCGAACAGGTCTGCGGTGAAGATGTTGGCCTGCTGAGGGGCTGCGCGCGCAGGTCCGGCAAAGCTTGCTGCGGTCGCTGCCGCGGTCATGGCCATAAAGGTACGTCTATCAAGCATCTGCATTTGAGGTCTCCAGAATGGGTGTCTTGATGATGTCGGTGCTTCTCCGGCACGAGATTGCAGTGCCGGATCCAGCCGCTGACGTTTCCTATTCCCAGGCTGAATGAAATGGTATTTAATTCGCTTTATGGCTGACTTAAGCAATTCTGAACTAAGGCGTTTGGATCTGACGCTCCTTCTAGTCTTTCTGGGCCTCGTCCATCACCGAAAGGCCGCAACGGTCGCGGCCGAGCTGGGCCTAACCCAATCAGCCATCAGTCAGGCATTGAGGCGATTGCGCGACGTGTTCGGCGACGAGCTCTTTCTGCGCCGCCCTCACGGCATGGAGCCCACGGCAACCGCGATCGCGCTTGAGGCTCCTGTTGCCAGCGCTGTTGAGGCCCTGCGCGGTGCTTTGGGCGCCGTACGGGCCTTCGATCCCGCCGCCGCAACAGGAATGGTGCGCATAGCCGCCCTTCATGCCGAACAGGCTGTGTTGGTGCCGGACCTGTTTGCGCGACTTCAACGCAACGCGCCGGGTTTAACACTGTCGATCGTGCACAGCAGGCGCAGGGAAGCCGTCGAGGCTCTTACCGAAGGCAAGGTTGACCTTGCCTTGGGCTACTTTCGAGAGATGCCCGAGACATGCTCCGGTGAGATGCTCTACCTGGAAGACTATCTGGTCGTGGGAACAAAGGAGGCATTACCTAAGGCTCCGAATCTCGACATCGACAGCTACTGTGCTGCCGATCACGCACTCACAGCGCCTGAGGGTGGCGATCGCGGGATCGTCGATACCCAGTTGGAAGCAATGGGCCGAAGCCGCCGGGTCGTTCTCAGCCTTCCGGCCTTTCTTCCAGCGCTTGCTTCGGTGGCCGCTTCAGGAGCGCTGTTGACCCTTCCATCACGAGTCGCGTCACGGTTTGCCGGCGGGTTCGGTCTGGTAACTGCGCAGCCGCCTCTGGAGTTGCCGCAATTTCCCGTTTCTGTCTTTTGGCATCGCAGAAATGAGACCGATCCACGCACGCAATGGCTGAGAGCACAGATGCGCAAGCATTGAAGGCATTGAGGTGGAGCAATCGGGAAATCCGACACCGATAATCGGCCCGGTATCCAGCGTTCTGGTTACAGAGTCAGCGTCGCCCGCCGCCCCCTACACAACGGGCCCCACAGCGGTCACTTCGATTTCCACCAGGAACTCCGGCCGGGTGAAGCCCGATACTATAAGAAGGGTAGAAGCAGGCAGCCGCGGCACATCGGCGAGCCAGTCATCGCGGGCGGCCATATAGCCGGCCATATGCTCGCGCGCCGTCACATAGGCGCCGAGATGGCAGACATCATCGCGCGACAGGCCTCCTTCGGCCAGGATGGCATCCAGGCTTTCGAAAACCAGCGCCGCTTGCGCTTCAGCCCCTTCCGGAACGCTCCCATCCTTGGCCATCGGCAACTGTCCGGAGGTGCGAACAAGCCGGTGACCTGCTTCAATGGCCACGCCATGCGCATAACGCGCAAAAGGCGGCGCCAGGGCATCGGGAACCAAAGAGCGAAACGCCATCACATGATCCTTTCAAAGCAGCGAGCAGCCTGGACCCGTCATTGGAACCCGCCACACGCCCGCCATGCTTGCCTGTAATTGAGGCAATTGGACCTCATCACGCTGCCCAGTATGAAGGCAATCCCAATAATTAGGCATTTCACCGTTGACAGCGCCCGTGTCCCCATCGCTAAATCTCACATGAGCGTGTCGGGGCCGGCAACCTCCCACCCGACCATGCCAAACCGGCTGCTGTTGGCACCAACCCTTTTGATGGTGAAGACAGCCGGATGGCCCGCCCGACGAAACAGGAGTGTTCCATGATCAATCGTCTCCCCGCCCTTGCGATTTCTACTGCGCTTTGCGCTGCCGTTGCCGCGCCCGCCATGGCGCAAGACCTGACCCCGGTCGTGTTCGGCACCAACTGGCTGGCGCAGGCCGAACATGGCGGCTTCTACCAGTCCGTCGCCGACGGCACGTACGCCGAATGCGGCCTGGACGTGAGCATTGTTCCCGGCGGCCCGCAGGTGAACAACCGCGCGCTGATGCTGGCTGGTCGCATGGACTTCCACATGGGCGGCGACGTGCTGTCTGCCTTCCTGGCGGCTGAGCAGGACATTCCGGTGGTCGCCGTGGCGGCCATGTTCCAGAAGCACCCGCAGGTCATCATCGCCCACCCGGGTGAGGCCGACAGCTGGGATGAGCTCAAAGACCTAACTCTGCTAATCGGCGACAACGGCTTTCAGGGTTACTATCGCTGGATGATCGCCGAACACGGCTTCACCGTGGAACAGCGCGTTCCCTACACATTCAACCCAGCGCCGTTCCTGGCTGACACAAGCATGGGCATGCAGGGTTACCTTTCCTCCGAGCCCTATGTGATCGAGACCGAAGGCGGCTTCACTCCCAACGTCTTCCTGATCGCTGACGCAGGTTTTGCGACCTACGCCACGACCATCGAAACCATGGCCGGGACGATTGCCGAAAGCCCGGAAGTCGTGGAATGTTTCGTCGAGGGTTCGATCCTCGGCTGGTACAACTATCTTTATGGCGACAACGCTGCCGCCAACGAGATGATCCTCGCCGACAATCCTGAAATGAGCCAGGACAAGATCGACTTCGCCATCGAGAAGATGATGGAATTTGGGATCGTCGATTCGGGCGACACGCTTGAGCTTGGCATCGGTGCCCTCACCGATGAGAAGATCGATGCTTTCTACGCCCAGATGGTGGATGCCGGCGTGATCGGCGATGGTCTGGACTATTCGGCCACTTACACCACCCAGTTCGTCAATCAGGGCCTCGGGCTCGATTTGCGACCCTGATCTTTTGCCGTCAAACTCCCCCCGCTAGAGCTGCGTCGGCGAGGCCCGAGGAGCGGCCGTAAACAAAGAAAAAAAAGCAGAAGGAAGACGCAACAGAAAAAAAACAGAGACCAAAGT